>Ga0209125_1002245_pt1 | contig 15359 bp, 12 predicted proteins | sample BarGraIncub1131A_FD_184503 | JGI IMG/M metagenome (GOLD analysis project Ga0209125, IMG submission 184503) | Arctic peat soil microbial communities from Barrow, Alaska - Barrow Graham LP Incubations 11-31A (SPAdes) (version 2) | ecosystem: Environmental > Terrestrial > Soil > Wetlands > Peat... | reverse complement strand
ACATAGGCGACGTGCTCGATATGCTGGTCGATCAAGGCTGTTTCAAACTTTTGGGGCCTACAGAATATAAGGACGTGGCTTGCTGTTTCAATATGATGCTCCTGGTGACCAACGTGGAGCCGGTTACAGAATGGCACGAGCTGTTTGCGAATTTCTGGATCGGATATCACGACGAAACGCCATAGCTGAAGGCCTAAGGTCGTTGGGGTGAGGCGAAGAATTTCAAGCAACGCATATATTGTTTCCTTGTCAAGCTTCTGGGTGGAGTCAAAGGTCTTGGTCGCATAGCGCCACTGCATTGCATCAAGGTGATTGTAAAGTGCGGGTAACATCATAAGCACATGGTATCACCATACAAAAAAGGTTGCAAGAACTAAGTCCCGCAACCCTTAAATTATTTCGTCAGTTTATCGGGTAATCAGAACTTCTGACAGGGGGTAACGCACCTTCGCAAGGGTAGCGTACTTGTCTTCAGATGAGCGGTAACCGATCGCACAGGCAGCCACGGAGCGGAGGTTTTGGGCTTCCAGGCCTAGAATTTCATCATAGGCTTCATGAGAGAAGCCTTCCATAGGGCAAGCATCCACTTTGGCGATTGCACACGCCGAAAGCAGGTTGCCGAGAGCTATGTAAAGCTGACTTGCAATCCACGGATCGACCGGCCAAGATGGATTGGAGAACCAACCGTGTAAATAGCTGCTGAAACCAGCGAGATCTTCTGGTTTCATTCCACGTGTGGACGCCGTATTTTCGATATGGTGGTCGATCATGGTGCTTTCGAAGTGGCGAGGCGCGCAGAATACAATATATTGCGAGGCGTCCTTGACCTGGCCCTGGCCAAAGCTTTTTTCGAACAATTGCTGGCGAAGTGCGGGATCCTCGACCACGATGAACTTCCACAACTGAAGTCCAAAAGAGCTCGCGGTCAGCCGCAGAGCCTCCCATAGTCCTTGCAGTGTTTCAATATCGATCTTGGCTTTAGGATCGAAAACTTTGGTTGCATAGCGCCATTCGAGCGCAGACAGGTATTGCTTCAGTTCTTGTTTCATGAGATACAATTTACATGTCAATTATCACTAGGGCATTCAATTATCGACCAAAACGCGGAATTCGGGGATGACGTACAATCCTGTGTTACGGCTGCTTCAGCATTAATACGGGGCAGGCTTAGGCGGAGATCGCAATAACCTGCTGTTGCATGAGACGTTCATCGGATTGCTATTCTTTAGCCATGAGTTATATATACCTTGGACAAATGGCACTCTTATGTGCCATGATCTTCGTAAATGGACTATTCGCCTTGGCAGAGATGTCCTTGGTGTCTTCTCGTTCCGCGCGCTTGCACCAGCTTGTTTCCGATAATGTTTGGGGTGCCCGGCGGGCTCTTGAACTCTTTAACGATCCCAGCATTTTTCTTTCAACAGTCCAAGTGGGCATCACTTTGGTGGGTATTCTAGCTGGTGCCTATGGCGGCGCGACTCTCGCTGACCCCTTGGCTGATTGGATTTCTCGGCAGTTTATTGTACTGCCATATGCACATCAAATTTCAATGATCATCGTAGTAGGGAGCATTGGCTATCTGTCCTTGATCGTTGGTGAGCTGGTTCCCAAGCGTGTGGCCCTGCAATTTCCAGAGCGCATTGCATGCATGGTCTCCCCGATTCTTTATGTGATCTCGCTGGTGCTCCGCCCATTTGTATGGTTATTGGACATGTCAGGGGATTTGATTCTTAAGCCATTCGGCATCCACGAGGCTCCCAGCCGTCCTATTACTGCTGAAGAGGTTCAGCACATGGCGCGCCAAGGTCATCAGGAAGGTGAAATCGAGCGCAGTGAACTCGATATGGTGGAGCGGGTGTTCAATCTTGCAGATCGTCCAGTGCGATCGGTTATGACCCCACGAACCGAAGTAGAATGGCTCGACCTGGACGCACCCCGTGATGAACTCAAGACCCAGCTTCTTCTCAGTCGGTTTTCCCGGTTTCCTGTAGCTGGAGAATCCATTGATGACCCCAAGGGCGTGGTAAATGCCCGTGATTTATTAAGCCAGCTCGTCGCAGGTGGGCCCGTCGATATCAAATCGATGATGAAGGCCCCTTTGTTTATTCCCGACAGCCTCTCTGTGATGGACGCGATCCAGCGGTTGCGCGGTGAGGTTTGTGCAATGGCCTTGGTCATCGACCAGTATGGTGGCTGCCAAGGCGTGGTGACTTTAGAGGATCTGGTTGGTATTTTGATTGATGCCCCACTTGCCGCAAATATTCCCGGTTCTGGAATTACCGGTCGGCCCGACGGTAGTCTTCTCGTGGATGGACTGGCGGATGTCGAAAGTTTACGTCATACTTTGGATTTGCATGAGCTTCCAGGTGATGAACCCGGTTCTTACCATACGCTAGGGGGGATGATGATGGCAGGACTTGGCAAAATTCCCGTAAAATCAGACCATTTCGAGTGGGAAAACTACCGTTTCGAGGTGGTGGAAATGGATGGAAGGCGAGTGGACAAAGTGTTGGTGAGAAAAATCAAGGCGGATGTATGAAGGTTGTTGCCTACTGTTATAGCGGATGCGGAACTTGTAAAAAAGCCTTGCAGTGGTGTGAAGCGCACAAAATCGCTGTGGACATCCGGCCCATTCGCGAAACTCCACCATCCCACAAAGAATTGTCCGCTGCGTTATTGCAACTCGGCAATGTCAAAAAAATGCTGAGCACCAGCGGGGGCGACTATCGTGAACTAAAAGATGCAATTGCGGGTATGACAGACGAGCAAGTGATTGATCTTATGGGAAAACGTGGGAACCTGATCAAACGACCTTTTCTCATTCATTCCAAAGGTTATTTGGTTGGTTTTGATGAGCTGAAATGGGCCTCGACTCTTTTGTAGCCCATCTAATTTCATATAAGCCAATGCCTTAGCGAAACTTATGCCAGAGGGGTGGGATTTTGAACTTCCGTTTCTAACTTTGCCCTAATTTGCATTGACCGCATAAGGATTGATCATGCCAAAAAGAACCGATATTCATAAAATTTTGATCATTGGCAGCGGCCCCATTGTCATTGGACAAGCCTGCGAATTTGACTACTCCGGAACCCAGGCCTGCAAGGCCATCCGCGAAGAAGGCTACCAGGTAATTCTGGTCAATTCCAATCCGGCGACGATCATGACTGATCCCGAAACTGCGGATGCGGTCTATATCGAACCGATCACCCCCGAAATTGTCGCTAAAATTATCGAAAAGGAGCGCCCAGATGCGGTGCTTCCTACCCTCGGTGGGCAGACCGGCCTGAACTGCGCCCTCGCACTTCATGAAATGGGAATCCTGAAGAAGTTCAATGTAGAGATGATCGGTGCGAAAGTGGAGTCCATCCGCAAGGCTGAAAGCCGTGAAGAATTCCGCGCCGCCATGAACAAAATTGGTCTCGCAAGCGCCAAGTCGGAAGTCGCCCATACTATGGAACAAGCGATTGCTGCGCTCAAAATCATCGGCCTTCCCGCGGTAATTCGCCCTGCCTACACTCTAGGTGGTGCTGGTGGCGGATTTGCTTACAACGAAGAAGATTTCCTAGAGATCGCTGAGCGCGGTCTAACTCTTTCTCCAACTTCTGAAATCCTGGTGGAAGAATCCATCGTGGGATGGAAGGAATACGAGATGGAAGTGATGCGCGACAAGAAAGACAATGTCGTGATTATTTGCTCCATCGAGAATTTAGATGCAATGGGCATTCATACCGGAGATTCCATCACGGTTGCTCCTGCGCAGACACTGACCGACAAAGAATACCAGATCATGCGCGATGCCTCCATCGCCATTATGCGTGAAATCGGTGTGGAAACCGGTGGATCCAACGTGCAGTTCGCCATCAATCCCGACGATGGCCGCATGGTCGTTATCGAGATGAATCCTCGTGTTTCGCGCTCTTCGGCGCTTGCCTCCAAGGCCACCGGATTTCCAATTGCCAAGTTTGCAGCGAAGCTTGCCATCGGTTACACTCTCGACGAACTCCAGAACGACATTACCAAGGCTACTCCAGCCTGCTTCGAGCCTTCCATCGATTACGTGGTCACCAAGGTTCCGCGCTTTACCTTCGAGAAGTTCCCACAGGCCGAGAATGTACTTGGCACACAGATGAAATCCGTGGGCGAAGCTATGGCGATCGGCCGTACCTTCAAGGAATCCTTGCAGAAGGCACTCCGTTCCATGGAAAACGACCGTTCAGGTCTTGGTTCCGATGGAAAAAAGGTGATCGCCGAAGACGAAATCTTCAAGATCATCGATAAGAAGCGCCCCGCCGCAGACCGCATTTTCTACGTGAAAGCCGCGCTCGAGTACGGTTGGTCCATCGAAAAACTTTATGAAGTATCCGGCATTGATCCTTGGTTCCTGAACCATATCGCCGACTTCGTCCGTTTCGAAAAAGAAGAGCTCAAGGGTAAAAAACTGGAGAGTATCTCTCCTGAAATTCTCAAGCAAGCCAAGCAGTGGGGCTATTCCGACGTGCAGCTGGGTTGGCTCACCGGAGCTGGCGAAAAGGCTGTCGAAAAACATCGCAAGGCCCTAGGCATTGTTACCGTATTTAAGACTGTGGACACCTGTGCTGCTGAGTTTGAAGCTAAGACTCCTTACCACTACTCGACCTTTGAAGAAGAGAATGAGTCGGTGCGCACGGATAAAAAGAAAGTCATCATTCTTGGCGGTGGCCCGAACCGAATCGGTCAGGGCATTGAGTTTGACTATTGCTGCGTGCATGCTTCCTATGCCTTGCAGGAAGAAGGCTACGAAGCCATCATGGTCAACTCCAATCCTGAGACTGTGTCGACAGACTATGACACTTCTGATAAGCTCTACTTTGAGCCTCTGACCCGTGAAGACGTCCTTGCCATCATCGATCACGAAAAACCCGATGGTGTGATTTTGCAGTTCGGTGGCCAGACTCCACTGAAGCTAGCCAAGGCTCTCGAAGAAGCCGGTGCCAAGATCATTGGAACCTCACCGCATAGCATTGACCTGGCCGAAGACCGTGAGCTCTTTGCAAATCTCCTGACTGAACTCGGACTGCGTCAGCCCCAGAACGGCCTTGCGCGCTCTACCGAAGAAGCTGTTAAGATCGCTGTAGGCATTGGTTATCCCGTACTCGTGCGTCCAAGCTTCGTGCTTGGTGGCCGTGCCATGATGATCGTGAACTCCGAAGAGGAGCTCCGTCGATACATGGTCGAAGCCGTGCAGGCTTCGGATGAACGTCCAGTTCTTGTGGACAAGTTCCTCCAGGACGCCGTAGAAATGGATGTGGACTGCATCTGTGATGGTACCGATGTCGTGGTTGCCGGCATTATGCAGCATATCGAAGAAGCCGGTATCCATTCTGGTGACTCCGCATGCGTGCTTCCTCCGATTAGCATCAACGGTGACGTGATCGAAGAGATCAAGGTGCAAGCCAAGAAACTAGCTCACGCGCTCAAGGTCATTGGACTCATGAACATCCAGTTTGCGATCCAGAACGATGTGGTGTTCATTCTCGAAGTGAACCCTCGCGCCTCACGCACTGTTCCATTCGTTTCCAAGGCGATCGGCGTACCACTTGCAAAGCTTGCCACTAAGGTTATGATTGGCATGAAACTCAAAGATCTGGGCTTCACCAAGGAAATTATGCCGCGCTACGTTTGCGTCAAGGAATCCGTATTTCCTTTTGCAAAATTCCGTGGCGTCGATACCGTCCTTTCCCCAGAAATGAAGTCCACCGGCGAAGTCATGGGCGTAGACCGTACCTTTGGTATGGCTTTCGCTAAGGCGCAGTCTGGTGCCAACTCTCCTCTGCCAACCACAAGTGGTGCTGTATTCGTGAGCGTCAATGCCCGCGACCGTGGCCGCATGTACCCAGCGATCCGCCGCCTGTACTCCTTGGGCTTCAAGATCTACGCAACCGAAGGCACCGCCAAGCATCTCGACGGCATGGGCATCCCTGCAGAAGTGGTCGCCAAGCTTTCCGAAAAGAAGTCGCCTAACGTTGTGGACTTGATGAAGGAAAAGAAAGTGTCCTTGCTCATCAATACGCCCAAGGGCCGCAGCTCACAGCTCGATGATGCGTACATCCGCAAAGAAGCCTTGTACAACTCAATTCCCTACACCACGACTCTCCCCGCTGCCCTAGCCGCTTCAGAAGCGATCGAGGCTTTGCAGACTCAAGAGATCAAGGTGATGAGTATTCAGGAATACCATAAGCTTCTCAAGGCTTAATCGGCCAAATCACTTTGAAAGACCTGTTCCTTGCGGAGCGGGTCTTTTTTTGTTCATAACTCAATTGCGCTAGCGCCAGATCCGGAAAGACAGAATCTATTGGTTTGATCCGATCTGGACGGTTTTGCATGACGCCCCTCGGCCCATTTTTATAAGTTAGTGGGATGTTGCGCACAGGAATCCTGCTTGCGATCGCTTTTGTCACCCTGACGTTGCTACAGGGTTGTACTTGTTGTGTGTACTACAATCATATGTTCAATGCAGAACGGGCCTGGGAAGAAGGTCTGGCACTGCAAAAAGCGCGCGTCGATAGCATGCCCAGTGACAGCGTTTGGGTATCGGTCAAAGAGCGCGTCAAATATGACCGTGTGATCGAAAAATGTTCACGCGTGCTGGAGCGTTTTCCCGATGATGTAGACTCCAAACCTCGCGCCGTGTTCCTGATCGCCGAAGCGTTCCGCAAGAAAGGGGAATGGGCCAAGGCCGTAACGAAGTATGATGAATTCGAACGGTATTTTTCGGATAACGATTCTATGCCCGCCGTCGAGTACCAGCGCGCTTTCTGCCTCTATAAAAATGGTGATTATGCAGTTTCGCGTTTTGCGCTTGACCGGGTGATCGCGAAAGGGGATGCCCATAAATATCACGCGGAAGCTTTACAGCTCCTCTCCTTGCTTGAGGAGCGGGCTAATATGCCCACGGAAGCGATCGACGCTCTTGAAAAGCTTCTTGCGGGCAATTCGGGAACTCCGTTCATGAGGGGCAAAATGCATTTGCGTCTTGCCGATTTATACTATCGCCAAGAGATGTGGCAGAAGTCCCGTGATCATTATCGTGCCAAAGAAATAGGCTTGCTCGATCTTCGCGACCGTCTTGCTGCTTCGATCCAGGGTGTCGAGTGTCTTGTGAGTCTCGGCTCCTTTGATGCCGCCGCAACGGAGCTTGCTGGGTACGAAAAAGACAAGGAACTGGAAACCCAGCTTTCCGAAATGAAAGTGCGCAGAGGCGAAATTTTGCTGATGGCGAAGCAAGCTGATCAGGGCCTTACTGTGCTTCTACAGGTTGCTAAGAAATACCCCAAGACCAACCCTTGTGCCCGTGCCTGGTATGATTTGGGTGATTACGAGCAATTGATCCGTAAAAATTATTCCGTGGCCATGCAGCACTATGACAGTTCCTGGGGGGCCTGGCCATCCTCGGACTGGGGTAAAAAATCCCGTCAGCGCCGTGACGCGCTCAGCCAATTGATCACTTTGCAGAAACGCAGTACCGATACTACCACCGCGAAAAAATTGACAAAACGTGAAGAATTCCAGATTGCCGAACTCTTCCTGTTCCGGCTCTCCGAGGTCGATAGCGCAATCCATGTGCTGGATCGTATTGCAAAGAGCGCCCAGGATAGCTCTGGTGTCATACAGGATTCCGCAGTCCTGCAAAGGGCATTCTATGCGCGTGCATTCATTTATGATGAATTCAAGAAAGATTCAGTGCACGCCGATTCCTTGTATCGGGACATCGTGGTGCGGTTTCCTGGGACGGACTTTGCAAAACAGGCTCAAGCCAATTTAGGGGAGCGAGTGACTGAAAAGACAACAAATGATCTTGCCCACGATTCCTTTGTTCATGCGGAAAGTTTGTGGGTTTCCATTGCTCAGGTTCCTGTGGACAGCTTTGAGTTGATCGATTCCCTTTTCGCAAAGTGTGTCCGTGCCTATGATTCTATTTATGTCCTTTATCCGAAAACCGATTTTGCTCCACGCGCTCTTTATGCCAAGGCCTGGATTCTCGAAAATCAAGGTGGTCAACTTGATTCCGCTCGGGTTACCTATAATTTAATTCGTACCAAATACGGTGATTCTAAATGGGGAAGGGCTGCCCTCGAAAAGGTTCAGCCTCGACTCTTGATCACTGATTCGGAGTTGGATCGGTTGCGTAAGCGCGTGGAACAGAATGACCAAACTGCAGACCGTTTGCGCAAACAATACGAAGAAGACCTGTTCAAGAAGCGTGAAGACCAGAAAAAGAAAGACGAAGGACCTAGTGTCGATGAAGTTCTCGAAAACGACTACAACAGTCTGTACGACTTCCAGTAGCCGCCTTTCGAGGGTCTTGCTCATACTGCCTGCATTGCTGCTGCTTGTTGGATGCTCTGCAGCCAATAAAATGATAGCCTCAAGGCAAGGCTTTAACCGTTCCCAGCATATGATTGGCTTTTATGAAGTGGAACCTGCCGAGGTCGGGGAGGTATTTGAGGGTGATGCCAGTTTCTACGGACCAGGATTTCATGGGAATAAAACAGCGAATGGCGAGATTTACAATCAAAATTCAATGACCTGCGCGAACAAGACTCTTCCGTTCAATACCAAACTCAAAGTCACGCTGCTCGAAAGTGGAAAAAAAGTAGTCGTAAGGGTTACCGACCGTGGTCCCTACAAAGACGACCGCATTCTCGATTTGAGCGTGGCTGCCGCACACGAAATCGGTTTGACCGGGGTTGGTAGGGTATCGGCAGAAGTCGTTCCTTAGGCATTATAAGTGAATTGCCCGGTTTACGCCCTCAAGATTCTTAATTGCATCACGCTTGCCCGCAGTGCTTGGTGATTCAAATAACGTTGTTTGTGCGCTGATGGTTACATCATGTTCAGCTGCTGCCCCACATTTCTTGGAGGTGGAGTCAAACGAGTAAGTCCCAATTATTATCTTTGTTTCCGTGTTGAACTCGTGTATAATGGAGGCTTCCCATGGCTTATGATCTTCGTAGCATTGCAAAAGAAAATGGCAGGAAACTAGCTGAAAATGCATATCCTGGGAGAGGTATTGTGCTGGGAACTTCACCAGACTCCAATTGGCTTGCTCAGGTTTATTGGATCATGGGCCGTTCTGAAAATAGCCGCAATCGAGTATTTGAAGCGGAAGAAAATGGCTTCGTGAGAACAAAAGCCTTTGATGAATCCAAGTTAACAGATCCATCTCTGATTATCTATTATCCAGCTAAGAGCTTGGATCGCTGCCATATCATTTCTAATGGCGACCAGACAGATACAGTGTACGGAGCTATGCAGAAAGGCCGAGACATGGAGTATGCTTTGCAGCTTCGTGAATATGAACCGGACGCACCCAATTTCACTCCCCGGATCACAGGTATTATGGATATGCTTGAGAGCCATTCCGCTTATCGGCTTTCAATTCTCAAGACCCAAGGCAATGATGCTACCCTCGGTTGTCAGCGTCAGTATTTTACCTATGAGAAAGCTCTTCCTGGATTTGGGCATTGTATCACCACTTACCAAGGTGATGGAAATCCTTTACCCTCATTTTCTGGCGAGCCGTATCCCGTCGAAATATTGGCGACAGCAGAAGAGACAATGGATTACTACTGGAATCGATTGAACCCGGAAAACCGTATTTCGATTCTCGTAAAATGGATTAATAGGCTGACATTTGAGTCAACAGTACTCATTAGAAATAAGCACCAATCAGTTTAGGCAAGTTGCTTGGCTACCGCGTCTGCGCGTATGCGCAAGCGCTCACGGAGGCTACGGGGAGAAATTACCCGTGCATGTGGGTGCAAGCTAAACAGCCAGGATTCTAAGTCCGGGGTATCATACAAGCAAAGCTTGACTATGGTACTTGTCTCGGCAGCTTCGATGGTTACCGAGGGATTGAAGTTCGATTCCTGGAAGATATCAAGAAGCCATGCCTCTTCGATTTTCAAGGTGATGTCGATTTTCTTTGCGTCCTCACGCGGAACCCATTGACCAAAGCAATGCTTATAGAAGTCCTGCAGATTTGCCCGAGTGTTGCGCTTGAAGGTTTGGCTTTCCACCGAAATCATTTTAAATCGTTTGAAAACGAGACTTACTAGGCGACTTTCCCCAGAGTAGGTGCCAACCAGGTAGAGTTTCCCGACCCGAAGTGACAGAAAGTAGGGTTCGAAAAGAATTGTTTCCGTTTTCTTCTGTCCACTTTTCGCATATTGGATTTTCAGGCAATTCTGGTTTTGTATAGCACCCAGGATTTTATCCATGGTCTGCGCGGTTAAGCTATCGGACTTGTTGTGCTCTGCAAGTGGGCCGTGATCGAGATGAAAAAAAGGCTCAATTTCATTGCCGAACTTGTTCAATCCCGCTGGGATGGATAAGTCGGGCTTTGGTAATGGATTTAAATGCTGGATGACCTGGGTTAGAATTTTGTGATACTTGCGCACGCCACCTTCGGTCATGGCCTGATCCATCTTCTGTAGCGCTTGAATCAATTCTTGAGGTGGACTGGATATCTCGGTTGGAATCCAATATTCTTTGGTTCTGCCAGTTCGAAACTGCGCACTTACCTGACGGCCACTCGCTTGAAGTCTATCTAGATATCGAAAGACTGAACGGGAATCTATTCCCATTTTTGTGGAAAGCTCATCAATGGTAAAATGCCCTCCGGATGAGAGCAGCTCATCAATGCGAAGGACTTTTTGGTAAGGTTTTTCAAGTTCAGAAATTGATGTATCCCGGCTACTCATTGCACTCCATCTAGATGATGGACATCCATAAAATACACTCTAAAAGAATGTTTGTACAGGGTTATTCGAATTATTCATGAAATGGATAATGATTCGCCACTAAGACACCTTTATGTAAATGGACGGACTGACATGCTTTTTCTCTACGCGGAGATGATTTGCAATCTTGAAGTTTCTTCCTGCCCACATTGCGGCAAGAGCGGCTGCGTTTCGTTGCAAAGTGGAATGAACAATCCCTTCTAAATGGATGACTCCATCGAATGAGTATATGCGGATTATTGTATCCCGGAGAGTTGCATTGTGGCGAAGCGCTTGTCCGACAGTTAAGGCTCTTTCCCGATCGCCTGGAGCATCCTGGGGGCGCAACTGGAGTAGCAAATGCAAACCTCGTAGCCCTGGTAGCGCTTCCAGTTCCATGCTCAATTCGAGTTCGCTGGAAACATTGCGGCAGTAGCCAGTGACAGTGGCAAGGCCTTGCTCGCAGATCACTTCTATCCCAAAGATCGGATGCTCGTTCCGCAGCAGTATATCGTAAAGACCTTGAATGAGCAATTCGTCAGGAACGTGGTTCGTGGGGTCAATCGCGATAATGTCGACTGCTCCACGGGAATTCGGCACTTGTTGTAGAGTTTTCCGGAGTGCGGTCGCGTAGGGAAGGGTGCTGCAGGTTCCTCGTGCATATAAGATACCAAGCCCCGCCTCAAGATGAATCCCATTCACGGCCTTTGGGGACAAGGTCAGCAACAGCTCATGCGCTACTTGAGTGAGTTCACGATTATCTGGAATTTGCTTCGCTGGAGGTAGGGCTAGCAGCAGCAACGTATCGTCATCCAGTTGGACAACCAGTTTAGATTCTCTGCCAAATATGAGTCCAATTGCTTTTCCGAATTTGTCGCGTCCAGTATGGTAAATTTCATCCCCGATTCTTGCGTCACCTACGGCATATGGCAATAGCCGAAACCCCTCAGGAGGAGCGTCGTTGGGGATTTGTCGAGGAGACTGGATACGCAGCTCTTCGCCAGTGGATTGGACTACGGTAAATATTTCTTGATCACCAGTTCGGAAGCGACTTTTGACAACTCCCGTAACCGGTTGCCCTGGAATGTAAACGTAATCTTTGACCACAAGGCGGCTTCGTCCAGGTATTTTAAAAAGCATCCCTGTAGCCGGAACAGGGCTGAACGCGCTAAATTCGTCGGCAACAAAAATCTGTGGCAGATTGCATCTGTGGCAGATGACAAGCAGCGGTTCCTTGGGTTCGGCGGGAGCGCCTGGTCTGAGGACTATCCGCGATTTGATCGTATGTGGAAAGACCCCTTGGCAGCTTCTGCAGAACAAGGGGAGGTCAACAATGGAGTGGCTGAATGCCTGTAACATCAGCTCATCAAGGGTTCCGCGACCTCGAGGCGACGTAACACTTCCGCTTGTCCAACGACTTCCAGAAGTTCAAACAGACCAGGTCCACCTGCGACGCCGGACACCGCCAAACGAATCGGGTGCACGAGGTTACCTAGTTTCAAATCCAGAGTGGTACCAACCTCCAAAAATCCTTGTTCAATGCTCTTGGCGTCAAATGAGTCGAGGGTTTTAAGATGACTGCGAATGGCTGTAGTGATTGCACGGGATCCTTCGCCCCAAGCCTTGGTCTTTGCTTTTTCATCGTAGATCGAGGGCGCGACAAAGAAATACTTACTCATCGGAGCAAGCTCTTTGAGAAAATGTACGCGCGTCTTCAGAAGGTTGGCAATAACGACCAACTGAGTCTGGGGGATCGATGCCACATCAACGCCAGAACCAGCAAGAATCTCAGGAAGTTCGGCGCGCATATAAGTGGCGAGCCATTCTGGATCTTTGTGGTGGATATGCTGGCCATTCATCCATTCTAATTTTTTTTCGTCGAAAGCAGCAGCCTTTGGTGTTATGCGCTCCAAGGAAAAGGCTCCGATCGTTTCCTCTAGCGACATGATTTCGCGGTCGTCACCAGGATTCCAGCCCAACAGAGCCAAAAAGTTTACCATCGTTTCAGGCAGGTAACCAAGATCCCGGAAATCACCGACTGATGCAGCGCCTTTGCGCTTGGAAAGCTTACCACCACCGGCAGCGAGAATCACGGGTAAATGGCAAAATATGGGGGCTTCCCAGCCGAATGCGCCGTAGAGTAGCACATGCTTGGGTGTTGAGCTGATCCATTCATCGCCACGAAGCACGTGGGAAGTTTGCATGTAATGGTCATCAACGACGCTTGCGAGATGGTAGGTTGGATATTTGTCGCGTTTCAGAATGACTAGATCATCCAGGAGGGCATTCTGGTATTCGATGGGACCGCGAATTTTGTCCTCAAAAGTGGTAATTCCATCCAAGGGAACCTTGAAGCGGACAACGGCTTTCTCACCTGCAACAATGCGGCTTTCCGCCTCTGTCAAGGAGATATCGCGGCAGCGGCGGTCGTAGCCGGTTACTGCTTGGCCGGAGACTTCTTGAGCCTTGCGAACCTCATCAAGCCGTTCTTCCGTGCAGAAACAGTAATATGCGTGCCCTGATTCTAGAAGCTTTTGGACTTCACGGGCATAGATGTCAAGTCGCTCAGACTGGAAATAAGGTCCAACAGAACCTCCAACTTCAGGGCCTTCATCCCATTGCAATCCGAGCCATTTCAGGTCACGGATCAAATCGTGAAGAGCAACTTCATTGTAACGCTTGCGGTCGGTATCTTCAATACGTAGGTAGAACGTGCCGCCCATCGCTTTTGCGAAGAAATAGTTGTAAATGGCTGTGCGGGCACCTCCGACATGGAGGTAGCCGGTAGGGGAAGGGGCAAAACGTACGCGGACGGGACGGTCAGTTGTAATCATACCTGAAATTTAGAAAATGCATGGAATTGAATGGTTAAACAATCACAGGAGATTTTGCCGCGGTTCTATTCCGCAAACTGCATTTGGGCCTTCACTTCATCCGCTTTGGCTTTTCCTGCAAAATGGGCAAGGAGTGCAAAGCCGAATTCTGCTGCGGAGCCTGCCCCCCGTGAGGTAAATATCAAGCCGTCCTGTACTACTCTTTCCTGGCTGACTTTTGCGCCGATTTTGATCAAGTCTGACTGAGTGCTGGGGAATGATGTGACGTTTTTGCCTTTGAGGAGATTTGCGTCAGCAAGAACGAGTGGAGCGGCACAAATTGCTGCAAGCGCGCGCTCCGCTTGAACCTGGCGCTTAATCATATTCAGTACCACCGGGCTTTTCCGCAGATTTTCAGTGCCTGGTCCACCTCCAGGGAGAAAAATCAGTTCAAAGCTATCCGTGGAAATTTCAGAAAGGAGCACATCCGCTTTGATTCGTAATTTTCGAACCGAGCTGACTTCGAGTTCCGAGCTAATGGAAGCTGAGGTGACAGCCAGATTACCTCGTTTCAGAATGTCAAATGGAGCCACGAATTCAAGTTCTTCAAAGCCTTCCGCGAGAATAAATAGGACATGAACCATGTTGAGCCGCCATGGGAAAAGATATAGAAGAATATACCAACAAGGCGCGAGTGGGAATTGCTTTATTTCCTTTTCTACATTTGTTGGGATCGATGCCAATACGATACATTAAAACACTGACGGCACCGGAGCGAACCCAAAAGGCAAATATTGACCTCGGCATCACTCTGGCCTTCGTGGCTGGCGCGCTTAATGCGGGCGGTTTCCTTGCGGTAGGGCAATACACATCGCATATGACAGGCATTGCATCCTCTGCAGCAGATCATCTGGTTCTTGGTAATTTTGACGTTGCAGTTGCAGCCCTTATCTCACTTTTCTCGTTCATTTGTGGTTCAGCATTCACTGCAGCTCTTGTAAGTTTTTCGCTACGGCATCAACGCGGTCGTATTTATTCTGCTCCGCTGTTTGTTGAAACCGGGCTACTTCTTTGTTTTGGTCTCATTGGGTCACGTCTGGAGGCTCGCGAGTTCCTGACTGTCTCAATGACTACAATGCTGCTCTGTTTTATCATGGGCCTACAGAATGCCTTGATCTCAAGAATCTCAAATTCAGAGATCCGCACGACGCATATTACTGGTCTGGTAACTGACATTGGTATGGAGCTTGGACAGCTTGCGTATTGGAACGCTAGTTCTGTACTGAAAACAAAGATTCTCGCCAATCGCCGAAAACTCAAGGTGCAGGTTTTTCTCGTCACTGCATTTTTTACGGGTGGTCTAACCGGTGCCATGGGCTTTAAACACCTGGGTTATATCTCGACTGTACCGCTTGCGTTTCTTTTGATCGTAATAGCCTTGGCGCCCTTCTCTGGGAAGCCTTTCGCACTACGCAAATTGTCGGTGTAAGTTCGGATGGCCCTAGTAACGGCTATGCGGAGAGGCTGATCGTAAAGCTGGTTCCATGCCCAAGCATGCTCTCCACTGATATCTCTGCATCGTGAAGATCAACCAGCTTTTTGACAATGGCGAGACCGAGGCCAGTTCCTTGTTCTTTCGTGGTAAAAAAGGGTGTGAACATCTGTTCCAAATCTTGGGGCGGAATCCCTTTACCTGTATCAGCTATTGTTAGCATTACCCGGCCACCGACTTTGGATATGCTCGCGGTAATTCGTCCCTCTTGTTCAATGGATTGAATCGCATTGA
>Ga0209125_1002243_pt1 | contig 15369 bp, 14 predicted proteins | sample BarGraIncub1131A_FD_184503 | JGI IMG/M metagenome (GOLD analysis project Ga0209125, IMG submission 184503) | Arctic peat soil microbial communities from Barrow, Alaska - Barrow Graham LP Incubations 11-31A (SPAdes) (version 2) | ecosystem: Environmental > Terrestrial > Soil > Wetlands > Peat... | reverse complement strand
CTTATCAGGAATGAGAGGTGAGATTGAAAAAAAATGTAACCTGACAGAAATATAAAAGAGAAGTACCAGAGCATTAATCCTGAAAATAAATGCCAGGTGAACATTGGTTTTCTTTAAATAATTTGCCAGTAAAAATATTGCCGCAGCTGTCAGATAACCAAATAGAACTGATGAAAACCGGTATCCCAGATTCATCATATATTGACTAAGGAAGGTGATACCAAAAAGCAATACTATATTTCCTAACCAGGCGAGTCCAAATCGTCCGATCTGTGACTCGAGTCCTTTATCTTCCTCATTTAAAGTTTCAGTATTAAGCAATGGATCAGAGGTCTGGAACTGCTCTTCCGGTCTGTAAGAGGATTCATCTTCAGTTTTAATGATAACGGATTCCAGCCTGCTCAGCCGAACCTCCAGAGAATGCAAGCTCTTGCGAATTATTTCCAGTTCTTCATCCTGATCTGCCATGGCAAATAATTTTAATTTGAAAAAACTAAGAAATAAGCTTCTAAAAACCAAAACACCAGTCCGCAGATGGAAATTAATCTTCCTCTTTCACCATTTTCCATGGGGGTAATAGCCACAAAAGAAATGTAAGAATCCCGATAGGAAGCAAAAGCCAGAATGCTGCCATCAATGTCCCATCGAGACCGATCAATCCAACCTTAAAGCTCGTGAAACCGGAAAAACTTTTGGAGAATAACTGTCCTCCTATGACAACATTCCACCTCATGGAATAAACTCCAATCAGGACCAGTATGCTCACAATGAAATACATAGTCTTTTGAAGTTTTATCTTATGTTTATAAAACTGAAGGAAAACAAGAGTAATAAGCGGAATGATTGTTCCAATAAGTCCCTGTGCAACAAAAAGGGTAAGATATAGCTTCCCCGAAACCAGTAGTTTTATTATCTCAAAAGATTCTTCGGCTTCATAAATCCTGTGAATCTGATCGAGACTTTCGAGAGTAAAGTCAAGGATCAATATGAAAAAGAGATACTTACCTATTGTATCAAGTACATTCAAATCAACTACTTTTTTCCTGAAGAATGAGACTATCATATAAACTAACATGACAAGTGCAATTCCTGAAACCATTGCCGAAAAGAGGAAAATAATCGGTATCAGAGGTGACGACCACCATGGGTTAGCCTTAAGGGATCCGAAAATAAAACCTACATAACCATGTAAAATAAAGGCCGACGGAATACCAACTATTGTAATAATATGCCCGAGTTTTCTGTCCCACTGAACTGTTCGTGGTGAAATATCATTTATACCAAGAGTAAGTATTTTGTAAACCCATTTCATTATTCCCTTTTTCTCATTCGACCATACGACCATGCTATGCCGGTAGTCAAACCATATCTCAAGTAAAAGCACCACCGCCAGATACCATAGGTAAACAAAACCAAAAATAGCCATCGCTGAGGATGAATGAGGTGTTATCATAATTTCATAGGCCCTTTGTGGCTGAGACAGATGACTGATCAGAGGCATTGTAGCAACAAGCAGAAATGAAAGGGCTGTAAGAAGTGCTATCTGGTATGTAGGCTTAAGAATTTTAACCTTGAAAACCCTCTCCAGCGATGCAAGAATAAAAGCTCCGGCAACAAGTCCGGTAATAAAAGGATATACAACAATAAGAATTCCCCATTGCAGATCTATTTCGTTAGGGAAAATATACCCTTGTGAATGGGCCAGAATATCATACAAGTGTTGGTAATGTGGTTCCATATTATCTTACCTCCGAACTTAGTGCGTTATAATATAATTTTGCGCCGGTATTCAAATTAGGTCTGAGTACTTGAGTAGTATGTTCTTTCAAGAATTTAACCAGGTCACTTTTTTTGTCTCTCAGATTGCCATACATCCTGGCACCTGTCGGGCAGGTTTCCATGCAGGCAGGAGCAAGACCTTTTTTCAACCTGTGATAGCAAAGTGTGCATTTATTGGCAACTTTCTTAACAGGATGAATAAATCTGCATCCATATGGACAAGCCTGTACACAATACCTGCAGCCGATACAGTACTTTTCATCTATAAGCACCACACCTTCAGGACTTTCATATGTTGCACCTACCGGGCAAACCTGTGTACAGGGTGATTTTGAACAGTGATTGCACATCTTTGGAACAAAAAACGATTTAAATATATCCTCATCCGGGACAGTCTGGGTAAAACCATCAATTCCTCCATTTGGAGAAACGATATTTACTTTACCATCATTCTTAACTGTATATTGTTCCACCCAGGTACGAAAGAAAAATGGTTCAACAGGTACATCATTTTCCTTTTTACAGGCTTTGGCGCAATTTCCGCATCCGATACATTTTTGGATATCTATCACAATTCCATAATATGGCAGACTTTCATCTTTAGGTTCTGCAGCAAAAAGCAGAACCTTTGAAGATTTCAGCCAGGTATATCCAATTGTGGCACCTGCCAGAGTCACTGCAGTTTTAAGAAATTTTCTTCTTGATGATTTTATTTTTTCATTTCCCATGGTTGATGTGGATTGTGACATTCTGTGCAATTTTTTCCAACATTGTGTTTATTAAGGTCAATCTGATTAATGGTGCTCTTTTGTTTTCCGGCATTAATAATATGACATGACCCGCAAAATTCCCTGCCTGAAGGCTTTAATATATCCGCTGCCTTACTGCTGACAACATGCTTCAGACCAGGCCCATGACAAGTTTCACAATGTATATCACTGTGAACATCCTGTGCTTTTTTATCTTCGATATCCTGATGACATTTAAAACAAGCCTGCTGCCCGGCATAGTGTAATTCAGGCTTTGCATTATCTATCAGAGAAGCTCCCCGGTAATGACCATATTCTCCGAAAGTATCAGGTACGAGAAAATGTCGCGCTACCAGAAAAAGAGAGATAAATATTGCAAAGGCAAGTGCAAGTCTGGGAAGTTGGGGTGGAATATAGAACTTCATTTAGATTTGAATATGTATTATAAAAGTCATAATAAGTGAGACCAAATTATTACTACTTCTAATAATTATTTAAGAAAATGATATTTATTAATCAGATATAATGATATTTATAATCATTCTAAATAACTAGACCCAGCATTTTTTTAACCGGTTTCTGAGGGAGCTGGCAATTTATGAATAAATCAGATTTTGCTGTTAATATATTCACAATTATAACTGAATATCAGGTGTTTCCGTTATTTAAATAACAGCAATATTTCCAGAATCTGCTTAGCTGCTTTTGATACCGATGTTCCCGGACCAAATATTGCAGCTACTCCTGAGTCGTAAAGAAATTGATAATCCTGGTGAGGGATTACTCCTCCTGCAATCACTAGTATATCTTCCCGGCCCAGTCTCTTCAGTTCATTAATTACCTGTGGAACTAGTGTTTTATGTCCGGCGGCAAGACTTGAAACACCCAAAACATGAACATCATTTTCGACTGCCTGTTTAGCTGCCTCAGCTGGGGTCTGGAAGAGAGGTCCGATATCTACATCAAAACCAATATCTGCATATCCTGTTGATACAACTTTTGCGCCCCGATCGTGACCATCCTGGCCCATCTTGGCTATCATTATCCTGGGCTGGCGCCCCTCTTTTTCCGCGAACCTGGCAACAAGTGCCCGTGCTTCCTGAAAGTCTTCATCTGATTTGTACTCAGAGGAATAAACACCCGATATTATACGTATCACTGCTTTGTACCTCCCTACAATTTTTTCACATGCATAAGATATTTCGCCCAGACTTGCCCGTTTTGCAGCTGCCTCCACAGCTAATTCGAGAAGGTTCCCTTCTCCGGTCTGAACACATTTGGTTATTGCGTCAAGTGCAATCTGACATTCTTTTTCATTTCTTTCAGCACGGAGCTTAGCAAGTCTTATTATCTGCGATTCACAGACAGCTGAATTATCAACTTCTAATGTCTCGAGTGGATCTTCCTTTTCAAGTCTGTATCTGTTTGTCCCGACTATTGTCTGAACTCCTGAATCAATCTTTGCCTGAGCCCTTGCAGCAGCCTCTTCAATCCTCATCTTCGGAACTCCCGATTCAACTGCTTTTGCCATTCCTCCCAGGCTTTCAACTTCTTTTATATGTTCCCAGGCCCTCCGGACAATCTCATGTGTAAGGGTCTCAACATAATATGACCCTGCCCATGGATCAATTGCTCTGCAAACCTGTGTTTCATCCTGAATATATATCTGTGTATTTCTGGCAATTCTCGCAGAAAAATCTGTAGGTAATGCAATTGCCTCATCGAGGGCATTTGTATGAAGACTCTGAGTATGTCCCAATACAGCAGCCATTGCTTCGATGCAGGTTCTCCCTACATTATTATAAGGATCCTGCTCGGTGAGACTCCAACCCGATGTCTGACAATGAGTTCTGAGGGCCAGTGATTTAGGATTTTTCGGATTGAACTCCATGACAATTTTCGACCATAACATCCGGGCCGCTCTCATTTTTGCAATTTCCATGAAATGATTCATCCCGACTGCCCAGAAGAATGAGAGCCGTGGAGCAAAAGCATCGATATCAAGCCCCGCTTTAATTCCTGTTCTCAGATATTCAAGCCCGTCGGCTAGAGTATAAGCAAGTTCTATATCGCATGTTGCTCCGGCTTCCTGCATGTGATAACCGGAGATGCTTATTGAATTGAACTTTGGCATCTTTTCAGAAGTATACCTGAAAATATCAGCAATAATCCTCATAGAGAATTCAGGCGGATAAATATATGTGTTCCTTACCATGAATTCCTTCAGAATATCATTCTGGATTGTCCCGTTTAATTCATCCAGCCGTGCTCCCTGTTCAAGTGCTGCAACTATATAAAAAGCCATTATCGGCAGAACAGCTCCATTCATTGTCATCGACACAGACATTTTATTTAGCGGTATCTGGTCAAAAAGCAATTTCATATCAAGAATTGAGTCGACAGCTACTCCGGCTTTGCCAACATCCCCAGCAACCCTTTCATGATCCGAATCATATCCACGGTGAGTGGCAAGGTCGAAAGCCACTGACAAACCTTTCTGGCCGGCTGCGAGGTTACGCCTGTAAAATGCATTTGATTCTTCAGCTGTCGAGAATCCTGCGTATTGTCTGATGGTCCATGGCAGCATAGCATACATTCCGGAATATGGTCCGTGTAAAAAGGGAGGTAGTCCGGCAGCATAATTCAGATGCTCCATTCCTTCCAGATCCTCTTTTGTGTAAACACTCTTAATGAGGATCCTTTCCGGAGTTACCCAATCTTTTTCTATGTTATTGTTCTTTGCCCATTCACGGATATCTTTTTCAGTAACCGGGAGTGTTTTAAGGTCGCTATATCTGAATTTTGGTCTCATTTTTTCTTCAATAACCAGTTGAATTGTTTCTTTTTACCTTTGTGTTACTTTGTGTTCTATTCCAAGTTTTTTATTGAATTCTGTTAGCTTCTCAATTAAATTTGATTTAGCATGGATGAAATTTTCAAGTCCTTTTGATTTCAGTCCCTCAACACATGGGGGATTTCCTGCAATAACAATAATTGCTTTATCCCTCAATCCTGTAAATATTTCTGGTGCAAAAGCCGGATATTCTTCATCGGAACTGCAGATCACCACAATTTCTGCTTTTGATCTGATTGCCTTGCTGATAGCCTCTTTGGCATTTTTAAAGCCAGGGTTATCTATTATCTGATAGCCTGCACAACCAAAGAAGTTTGCAGAAAACTGCGATCGTACCTTGCTCATAGAGGGATTTCCAATTGGTAAAATGAAAACAGATGGTCGCTTATCTGCTTTATCAACAGCAATTCTAATCTTATCGAACTGCTGTGATCCTCTGAAAAGATTAATCGGTTCAACCTGCAGATCAGTTGCAACCTGTTTTTCCATTAATACTTTGTTCAGGTCAACAGTATCGGAGAGTTTTTCATTGGTGTTTGGGAAATGGTTTGTTCCCACGAGAAAAGTTTTTCTTGCAGCTATATTTTTTTGCTTCTTTGTCCCGGATTCTGATAACTTTTTCTGTATAAATCCCGACGTCAGACAGGAAAGAAATCCTCCCTTGTCTTCAATCTCAAGGAATACTTTCCATGCGTTCTCTGCTATGAGACTCGTAAGATTTTCAATATAATATGAACCTGCTGCCGGATCTGCCACCTTATCAAAATAAGCTTCCTCCTTGAGTATCAGTTGCTGGTTCCGTGCAATCCTCTCTGAAAATTCATCAGGATTTCTGAAAACAATGTCAAAAGGTTCTACTGTAAGTGAATCCGTCCCTCCAAGAATGGCTGACATAGCTTCAGTCTGTGTTCTGAGAAGATTCACATAAGGATCGTATATTGTTTTATTCCACTTGCTTGTAACACTATGTATATCCATTTTAATGTTCTCACAATTCCCGGAATTAAAACCATTAGTTACTACGGACCAGAGAAGACGGGCTGCCCTGAGTTTGGCTATCTCGGGGAAATAGTTTGATCCCGTTCCGAAACTAAATCTTATTTTAGAAGTTGCTGTCGTACACCTGATTCCCCGCTGGGTAAGCTGGGCCAGGTATTCGCTTCCCATTGAAACTGCAAATGCCAGTTCCTGAATAATATCAGCGCCTGAATTATTAAAATTTGAGGCAGTGATATTGATCGTCCTGAAGTGAGGAAGAAATGCTGAAGATTTTACGACTGAAGCCAGGTAATCAAATCCCTGTTCAGGAGGAATACACAAAGTTCCATTAACCATTAGTCTGCTTAACGGATCAACTTCAATTGCTCCTCTCATTTCGTCCGGGTCAGAACGAGATTTTTTTACATAATTAATTATCAGATCAATTATCTCCTTTGCTTTGCCGTTGGAGAGAAAATTTATTTCGACTCCTCCCAGGAAGATTCTTTCAAGGAGTAAATCAAAATTCTTTTCATTAATTGATTCAGGATCAGTAATAATAAACCCAAGTGAATCAATCCCTTTCATAAGGATTGTCAGGGCTTTACGGTTCGCTGTTGAATAATTGGTTACTTCAATATTCTGCCTGATAAGCCAGTTGTTATTTTCAACCTTTGTCCCTCTTACATATGGAAATATCCCAGGAAGGGTATTTATATACATAAGATTGTCAATATCTTTCATCCGGTAAAAAGGATTTACCTCAAACCCTTCATCTGTTTTCCAGACAAGTTTTTTATTAAAGTCAGCTCCCTTCAGGTCAGTATTTATCTTATCCATCCACTCCTCTGTAGTTACCGGTGGAAACTGATCAAATAATTTTTCCTTTATCACCATTACTTTTATAGTTGTAATTCCTGATGCAAATTAAATGCATTGGGTATCATACTTTTTATGAAATTTATCATATTCAGGTGATTGTGGAATTTTCGGCTATTTCCCTGCAAACTCCATCAGGAATGATTTAATGAAAGGATTAAGGTCACCATCCAGAACTGCCTGAACATTTCCGGTTTCATGATTTGTCCGGAGATCTTTAATCATTTTATATGGATGAAGTACATAAGATCGTATCTGTGAGCCCCACTCAATTTTTTTCTTCTCTCCTTCAATCTTTGCCTGTTCTTCCCTCTGTTTTCTCAGTTCCAGTTCATAAAGCTGCGATTTAAGAATCCTCATGGCATTCTCCTTATTATTGAGCTGCGAACGTGTCTCCTGGTTTTCGATTACAAGTCCGGAAGGTTTATGTCTTAACCTGACAGCCGTCTCTACTTTATTGACATTCTGGCCTCCTGCACCGCTTGACCGGAAGGTATCCCAGGTAATGTCGGCCGGATTGATTTCAATCTCGATATTATTATCTACCAGAGGAGAAATAAATACAGATGCAAAAGTAGTCTGGCGTTTACCCTGAGCATTGAATGGGGAGATCCTGACAAGCCGGTGTACACCGTTTTCACTTTTCAGATATCCATAGGCCCGTTCGCCTTCAATTTCCAATGTTACAGTTTTAATACCAACCTCATCACCAGACTGGTAATCAAGCTCTTTAACTTTATAGCTGTTTCTTTCAGCCCAACGGAGATACATCCTCATAAGCATTGCAGCCCAGTCGTTGCTCTCAGTACCTCCGGCCCCTGAGTTAATTTTCAGAATTGCGCCAAGCTGGTCTTCCTCTTTCTGCAACATATTACGGACCTCAAGGTCCTCGATCATTGAAAGACAGTTTTTATACTGATTATCAACTTCTTCTTCAGAAGCTTCGCCCTCTTTGTAAAAATCATTTATTACACTGATATCATCGAGAGCAGAATTAATTCTGTCAAATGCGGCGGTCCAGCTTTTTAGTTGTGCAATACTTTTAAGAAGATCTTCTGCTTTTTTTGGATCGTTCCATAAGCCAGGCTGTTGTGAGAGGCTTTCCTTTTCTGCAATCAGTTCCAGTTTACCTTCGATGTCAAAGATACCTCCTTAACGCATCGCGGCGTACCGATAAAGCTTTTATCTGTTCGTTAGTTATCATTTTAAAACTTTTGACAAATTTAGTCTTTTATCATACAATTATGAGGCATAAAGACTAATTTTGGCATTTTCAAATACCTGAATGTTTAAACTGATTAAATTTTTACGCCCTTTTGCCAGGTATCTGTTAATTGCCTGGATTTTAACAATAATCATTTTATCGTCAATACCAAATATCCCAACCTTAAAAGTCCGTACTGCCAGAGCCGAGATCAGACTTGATTACCTGATGCATTTTTGCGAATATGGAGTTTTAACTTTCATTGCATTTTTATCATATGCAGGAAGTGAGTTTAAGATCAATTACAAAAAGTATATCCTGATAACAGTGGGTCTGATCCTGTTCGCTGTACTTGATGAGCTCCATCAGAAGCTTATTCCGGGAAGATCGTATAATTTAAAAGATATATTGAGTAATATTACAGGTATCCTGGCAGCAATGGTATTCACAATAATTGTATTCAGATCTATCGGGAACAGGCTGAAAAAGTTGGATTATTAATCCTTAACAAGGATATCACCCATCGGATACCATCCATCATTATTTACTTCACTAATGGCGAGTTTTATCCTTGGTTCAAACGAGACCGGCGAAACGATAGCTATTTCAATCTGATATTTTCCAACTGGAATATCAAGCGGAACGAAAAGGGTTTCATCATGTACAATGTCTCCTGGCAACCAGGTAAATAAACTGGCATTTGTTGGCAGTATGAGTGTTCTTTGTGAATTTTTCAGCAAGCCTCCATTGGATTCTAACTGTCTGATATCACATTTCCGGGGTTCTGGCCACAGTAATATTTTCTGCAATTGTATTCAGAATTATAGCAAGAAAGATCTGGATTGAAGGTTAACTTTGATGGAACCGCTCCGGGGTTCTATTGTTGTTCCATCAATAAACCTTGTAGCCGGAAAAAGAACCTACAAAACTAAATGGGATGGTGTATCCATTATTTTGCAGTACAGAAGCATTTACCTCATCCCCTTTATTTAGCTTCATAGTAAGAGTTCCTCTAAAACTTCCAATTGAATTTGTTGGACCAATTATAGTTTCATAAGGATCACCAAACAAATTAATGATGACAGAACTGCCAATAGGTAAATTAATGAAAACACTAAAAGAATAAATCCCATTGTAAGGAGCAGTAAAACTACCCGAAGAAGAATTGTAATATATCCCGTCTGTATAATAAACTCCTGTAACCTGATTAAAAACTATAGTAACGGGTGTATTGTTCGGAAGGTTGACTGTCGATGCAATTCCTGCTCTGAAGGCAATTATCTGTCCAAGGCTTGCTGTTCCTCCGCCATTAGATAATGACAATTGATAATTATCCGGATTAAAACTTAGAGTCTGAGTAAATTTTGAAAGATCAATTGAAGTTGCAAGAGCGTTTTTAGTTATTTTAAGCTTGTTGTTTACATCAAGCTGTAAATCCTGTATCTGATTGGTTAAACTTACCTTGTTACCACCTAATATTGAGAGAGTATCTCCCAAAAGTGAAAGCTGATGAGGAACGTTAAGAGTGGCAAGGTTTATAGTATTTCCTCCTGAAATTGAGAGATTATTACCATTAAAGGAAAGTGTCTGATTATCAGTTGCCGGATCACCCGGATCACCTTTTGGTCCTGCAGGTCCAGGTTCTAAAGATTTCTGGGCATATAGTGCATAGGGTACAGCAAGAAATTGCATAGTGCCCATATCGATAAAATCATTATCAAATTTAACTTCTATTTTAAGATAATGAAAAGCCGTGTTCCATTGGATCTGGGATAGTTCGCCGTAAAGGCCACCTGTGGGTGTTCCGTGACCTATAACCAGAGAGAAAACGCCATATTTAGAGGTAGTGACACCCGAATGAAGCTCCTGGTAAACAACTGGTCCAATAGGATTCCCGGAGATTATTGAAAATTTCACATCGATATTTTTGTTGATAAGTTCCTTGCCGAAATTATCTCGTGCCACAGCCTGGTAAAAGATCCCTAATGGCACATTCTGGCCAAAAGATGCTAAACCCAGAAACAATAATATTAATAACGCAAAATACCTCCTAAAACATTTTAAAGCCATAGTTTCCCGGATTACATTTTTTCAATTTTAAATGTTCTGCTTATTTTTCCATCATCGCTGACTACCCGTACAAAATAAAAACCGTACTTTAGTTTAGCAATGTCAATCTGTTGAATATCATAGTACCTGGTAATAAAACTCGTAGTCATAGAACTTACAACCATTCCGGTTATATTAATCACCTCTACCTTGAAGTTCCTGGCAACATCGCCAAAAAATTTGACTTTAATATAATCTGTAGCAGGATTCGGATAGACGTCTACACCATTCCCGTCCGGGGCAGTTTCCGGCGCGATCTTTATCCCTGGTTGCTGAAATCCCTGAGTAAAAACAAAACCTGAACTGCCTATTATTTCAATAGCAGTCTCTCCAATTGTCTGGGAATAACTTAGGGTATTTGTATTTACCAGTCCGGCAGCGGGTACCAGCACCTGATGCGACAATTCCTGTGAGAATCCATTTGCGCAAATAAGAAGCAAAAATGTTAGAACTTTCGTACCCCTGATCATATTATATTTATTCTGGAAGACCAAATATAAAGGTATTTTTGAAAAAGCAACAATTTTTGTTGATAAATATGTTAATAACTTACTTAAAAACCTGCAAGTCAGATCAATATTTTATGTTAAATTATAGCCCCTTCCTCCTTTTGCATGTTTCTTATAGATTATTAAGGTTTTAACAGATTCATTCATACCCTATTAATATTAATGCTTAAATCATTCTTGTACCGTAATCTTACTGAAGCCGGTTGCGATGAAGCCGGAAGGGGTTGTCTGGCAGGACCTGTTGTAGCAGCAGCTGTTATCCTTCCCAAAAATTTCAAACATCCGGTTCTCAACGATTCCAAGAAACTTTCAGCAAAGCAAAGAGCTCTTTTAAAGGACGAAATAATTAATTCAGCCATTGCCTGGAAAGTGGCATTTGTTGATAATGCTGAAATTGATGAGATGAATATTTTAAGGGCTTCAATTAAAGCGATGCATATTGCTGTTGAAGGTCTTGAAAAAGAACCGCAATTCCTGCTTATAGATGGGAATAGATTCTACCCATATAAGGATATTAAGTATAAAACAATTATTAAAGGCGATGGAATTTTTTTCTCAATAGCAGCTGCTTCAGTCCTGGCGAAAACTTTCCGGGATGAGTTTATGGAAAAAATTCATACCGAGTACCCGGAGTATGACTGGAAGAAAAACAAAGGATATCCCACTTCTTTCCACCGTGCAGCTATAATGAAATATGGGATAACTCCCTATCACAGAAAATCATTTGCCCTTTTCGATTCCCAGCTGAAAATTGAATTCTGAAAAGAGATCACAGGAATACAGGTGAAAGCGAATTAATTTTAGCTATATGTCTCATTCATAGGCATTTGAACAAAATAACTTAATATTTGTTAATGATTTCATATATCATATTGATTATAATGTATAAAAATTATCTTTATCACTTAATTTAAAATCAATCTAATTAAGCTATAATTTATGAAAAAATTGTTTGCAATTTTAGTAATCCTTATTATCAGTTTTGGATTCAAAGCGAGAGCTGATGAGGGTATGTGGCTCCTGCCTCTTATCGAGAAATTAAATATGGGTAAAATGACAGAACTGGGTCTGAAGCTTTCCGCTGAAGATATTTATAGTCTAAATAAGGCCTGTGTGAAAGATGCAATTGTCTTAATTCCCGGCTGCACGGGTGAGATAGTCTCATCACAGGGTCTGCTCCTGACCAATCATCATTGCGGATATGGTTCAATCCAGTCTTACAGCACTGTTGATCATGATTACCTTAAGGACGGATATTGGGCAATGACTAAAGAAGAGGAGTTACCTAACCCGGGGATGTTTGCAAATTTCCTGATTAGAATTGAAGATGTTACTGACCAGGTCATGGCATATGTAAAACAGGGCATGAGCGAAACAGAACGAACGGCAGCAGTAAGTGATGCAAGACAGGCAATTGAGAAAAAAGCTAAAGAAGGTAATAACTACAGAGCACAGGTTGGATCCTTTTATGGCGGAAATTATTTTTATCTTCTTGTATATGAGAGATATACTGATGTAAGGTTTGTTGGTGCCCCTCCATCCTCGATCGGAAAATACGGTGCTGATACAGACAACTGGGAATGGCCCCGTCATACAGGGGATTTCAGTGTGCTACGCGTTTATACAGGTACTGACGGCAGACCGGCTCCTTATTCAAAGAACAATATTCCTCTTAAACCAAAATACTGGCTTCCGGTTTCTTTAAAAGATCTGAATAAAGGTGATTTTGCTATGATCCTCGGATATCCGGGGAGGACCAGCAGATATATGACATCTTTTGAAATAAATGAACAGCTTCAGATCGTACATCCCGACAGGATAAAAATACGCGGTATAAAGCAGGATATCTGGATGAAAGATATGCAAGCCGACCTGAAGGTAAATATTCAATATTCAGCAAAATATTTCAGTTCTTCAAACTATTGGAAATATTCCATTGGCCAGAAAAGCAGTCTTGAAAAACTAGGTGTAAAAGCAAAAAAAGAAGAACTTGAAAACCAGTTTAATAAATGGGTAGTTGCTACCCCTGAACGTAAAGCGAAATACGGAGAAGCTCTGAATATGATAAAAACATCAATTGAAGGCAGAGCAGAATATTACAATGCCCTTCAATATATGAGCGAATGCATTCAGGGATGCGAGCTTTTAAGCCTGAACCGTGGCGTTGCAGGATTGATCACTGCAAAGTCAAAAGATAATCAAAAAATATTGGAGGCAGTTACCCAGATCAAAAATAGCAGCAGCGACTTTTATAAGGACTATAATGCTTTCACAGATAATAAATCAATGAAAGCAATGCTGAAGCTTTACAGGGCGGACGTACCTGCTAAATTCCATCCCGATTTTTATGTTAATGTTGTTGATAAGAAATTTAAAGGTGACATTGATAAATTTGTTGATGATATGTTTGCCAGATCAATTTATGCCAGCGAGCCAAAATTGAACGCATTCCTAAATAAACCTGTTCTTAAAACAATTGAAACTGACCCGGTTTACCTTACAACTACTTCAATCTATAAGACCTTAGGAGACATATCAAAAGAATCAAGCCAGTTTGATGCAGGACTTGCAACAGGGAAAAGACTCTGGATCGCTGCTTTAATGGAGATGGCCCCGGAAAAAACGCAATACCCTGATGCAAACTCAACTATGCGTCTGACCTATGGAACCGTTCAGGATTATGACCCAAGGGATGCTGTTACCTATAAATATTACACTACACTTCAGGGCGTTGTAGATAAATATAAACCAGGCGATTATGAATTCGACCTTCCCAAAAGACTTATTGATCTTAATAATAAGAAAGAATATGGAAGATATGGGTCCCCAAAAGGTTATATGCCAGTTTGCTTCCTTACCACAAATGATATTACCGGTGGCAATTCAGGCAGCCCGGTTATGAATGGAAACGGTGAATTGATAGGATTGGCATTTGATGGTAACTGGGAATCCATGAGCGGCGACATTGCTTACGAACCGGAACTTCAAAGAACGATAGTTGTCGATATCCGGTATGTACTTTGGATAATGGATGTTTATGCCGGTGCAAAACATCTGGTTGATGAGATGACAATAGTTCAGTAAAATCTATTTACAATATACTCAAAACCCGGGTCAAATGCCCGGGTTTTTTTAGCATGAGTCAGATTTGTTTATCTTTGCAGCAAATTTAGAAATATGCATTTTAGCCTGATAGAGATTCTTGCCGCCTTTATGGTCCTTTTCGCAATTATTGACATACCAGGGTCAATTCCGATAATAATTGATATTAAAGCTAAATCGGGTAATATTAAATCAACTAAAGTCACACTTGTCTCATTCTTAATATTACTTGCTTTTTTATTTATAGGAAGCCCATTACTTGGCATCTTCGGCATTGATGTATCATCTTTTGCAATTGCCGGTTCTTTTATTATATTTTTGATAGCAATGGAAATGATCCTTGGTATAGAACTCTTTAAACAAGATTCACATGGCGGAGGATCAATATTTCCGATAGCATTCCCGTTAATTGCCGGTGCCGGATCAATTACCACAATTCTTTCGCTGAAGGCTGAATATCAAACAATTAATATTTTTATTGCACTTATTCTAAACATGATAGTAATTTATCTCGTGTTACGATTAACATCATTGTTTGAAAAAATACTTGGTGCAGGCGGCCTGCAAATCCTCAAGAAAGTTTTCGGCGTAATCCTGTTATCAATTGCAATAAAACTATTCGTCACCAACACAGGTATAGTTCTGCATCATGCCAAATGAAATCACAATATATACCGACGGAGCTGCAAGCGGAAATCCTGGTCCGGGAGGATATGGTGTAGTTCTTATTTCGGGCAGACACCGGCTCGAAAAATCAGCAGGGTTCAGGCTTACGACAAATAACAGGATGGAACTTCTGGCGGTTATTGAAGGCCTGGAAGCCCTGAAAATTGCCGGCAGCAGGGTAGTTGTTTACACCGACTCAAAATATGTGGCAGATTCTGTCGAGAAAGGATGGGTATTCCAATGGGAATCCAAAGCTTTCAAAAAGAAAAAAAATCCGGATCTCTGGATCAGATTTCTTAAGATATACCGAAAGCACAAAGTCAGGTTTATATGGATAAAAGGCCATGCAAATAATACCGAAAATGAAATTTGCGACCGTTTGGCTGTGGATGCCTACACAAGGGGCGAGCTTCGCGAAGATCCTGGCTATAGTCCTGCAGACGAGAACAATACACTATTATAAAATTTAAGGGTAACAACGAAATTGATTTGCAATTATTGAATTATTAATACAAATTTTTAAAAAGGTCAGCTGATGAA
>Ga0209125_1002242_pt1 | contig 15376 bp, 17 predicted proteins | sample BarGraIncub1131A_FD_184503 | JGI IMG/M metagenome (GOLD analysis project Ga0209125, IMG submission 184503) | Arctic peat soil microbial communities from Barrow, Alaska - Barrow Graham LP Incubations 11-31A (SPAdes) (version 2) | ecosystem: Environmental > Terrestrial > Soil > Wetlands > Peat... | reverse complement strand
CACTCCTCGGTTCGAGATGGAATCCGATAGGGCCTGAGATAGTGAAATACTGCATCAATTCGTTTCATTATAAAAAGAATTACAAAGACCGCCAGTAGAATCCATAGAAAAATTGTGAACTGTGAAATTGATAATAACTGCTTCATGGCACAACCTCCATTTAGCTGCATATAAAATAATCTATTATATTTATGGTCTATACTATTATGTTTTATATTCAAATGACTTTAATAATAACATGAACATCATGGTTTTTCGAATTTGCTGTATGGATAATTTTTTACTGAACTTTCTCGATATTTTAGAAATAGTACTGCTAGTCCAAGAGTCACCTTATCGGCATATGCAGAAGATCCAGAGAATATTGGAACCGCCAAAAGTCCTGTCCAATAATACCAACCGTAAACAAAAACTATGCAAAATCACCTGCAACCGCTCTTAATACCTCAGCCACTTCTCCGCTTCAGCCTGATTGAGACCATCCGTCGAAGATCCTAATTTTGTCTCCACTTCCGGCATAGAAAGAGATTTTAAATCGTCCTTCGAACCCGGTTTCGTTTTGGGGACCTTGGGCTGCTTTGTCTTATGTTTCATAATAAGGTTCCTCTAATATTGAATTTACGGTGTTTTTAAAAAGGATATCGTATAAAAACTTATGTCTCGCATGCCATAGGGGAATAGACTTAGCACTTTTAGAAGTTGATACTCATTACTTGAGGCATTGTGAAAGCATCTCATTTTCCAGCGCTTTCTTTCACTTCCAGTATCAATGCCGGAATACTCCCTTCCAATAACGGATATTCCAATTTCAAGTCTTCAATAGTTCTCACGATCGTCTTCAATATCAGATAGTCCCTGAACCATCTATGATTTGCAGGAACCACATACCATGGGGCTTCATTTGTGCTGCAGTTGGAAAGCACATCCGAATAACATTTCTGATAACGGTCCCATAGCTTTCTTTCGCTTAGGTCTGCCTCTGAAAATTTCCAAAGCTTATCTGGGGTCTCTAATCGGCTCATTAGTTTTTTCTCTTGAAACTCCTTGGATATATGCAAAAAGAACTTTATTACAATCGTGTTGTTATGAACAAGATATTTTTCAAATTCGTTGATTTCATTGAATCGCTTATCAGCAATATCATCATCAATGGTTTTATGGACACGTGTAACAAGAACGTCTTCATAGTACGACCTGTTAAATATCACGATGTCACCTTTCATCGGCGTTTTCTTGTGTATTCTCCATAGATAGTCATGACTTGATTCCACAGGAGTGGGCACTTTAAAACTGTCAACTTTTACCCCATTTGGATTGATATCCATGAATACTTTTTTAACAGTACCATCCTTACCGCTGCAGTCCATTCCCTGCAATACGATTAACAGTGCATATTTTTTAGAAGCATAAAGCACCTCTTGAAGCTCGGTAAAAGTCTCTTTCAGTTTCTTATATTCCTTTTTTATATCTTTTTTTGATAGCTCGTCCGTGTCTTTAGGGCTAAAATCTTTCAAATTGACCTTTTCATCCTTAGGTATTACAGTAAATTTTTCAATCATTTTTTCTCCTTGTGTCATAAGTTTTATTTCCGTTTATTACCTGTACAAGTACCCTGCTTTTGACATTACACTTTTGCTATGGACGAAATCAATGCCTTGATACGGAGCAAAGGCCGCGAGCCCCCGGCGCTTCAAGATAAATTCGCTCATAAAATTCTCCTTACAATGTCACTCTTGATGACTGCGATCTAAACAGGCGATGATTGTCTCAACAACACGTTTCGTCTCAGTGGGGCCCTCTCACCGGTATAGAAACGACACCTGCTTCTTCAGCCGGATAGTCGTTCCCTCCCACAAACAAGGCACCACCTATGAACATCATCTCTTTCAATGGAATGCCAAAAATGTCTCGCAGTTTTCTGATTCCGTAGGCTTTGTCAATGCCTGATTTGGTGATATCAATGGATGTCGTGCCGCCCATTCGCACGGAAAACTCGGGAATAATCGTGTCAAGGATAGCTTTGATCTTTTTCCGTCTGGTGAAATCAGGATCCCATTTTTTCTTTTCTTTCAGGGGGGCCTGCTGACCCAGCGCAGAGACGGTGATTTGACTTCCACGGTCTTCAACAACCTCATCATAGACCTTTTCGGCCTTAAAGCCCGTCGCGTCGAGCGCTGTCTTCAGAGAACCGAGGATTTTCTCTTTTTCATCTGCAGTAAAATCTTCCGAATAGATCTTTTCCCAATCCTCTGTGTATTGGTAGAATTTTGTTCCGCAAGTCGGAAGAAGAGACAGTTGCTTTAGACGTTCATCATGGGGAAGATTGGATAGCACTTGCTTTTCAAATTGCGGCCAGTTGCCGCCTGAAATAACAGCCACCTTAACAATGCCAAAAAGAGTGCTGAGAAGCATTGACATTTCAGCGTCAATAGGTGATTTACTCTCGGCAAGCGTGCCGTCCAGATCAAAAACTATGAGCTTTTTCATTTTCCTTTCACCTCCGTTTTTGAGGGATACCGTTTGAAATTTTAGGCTTTGCCGACTATCTCGTCGATAATCTGACTGTAAGCTATTCAGGCAGCAAGTCCACATTCGCATCCGCGGGATGCACGCGAACTGAGAGCATGTCGCGGGCGTCGAGGAACATCAACAGCAGGGGGAACCGCTGGGAACGCCGGGCCGACGCTGCCAGGCCAGGCCGATTGGGCCGTCACCTGACAGTGCCGCGGAAAGCAGGTCGGTCAGAAGCCAGCCGCCCCAGAGCCGGTACCGGTAGATCGGCTCAAACGCAGTGGATATAGATTTGCCATATTCATTCCCCTTCGATAGATCAATGTTTTATGTCATTTTCCATCGCGGCACTATATTCGCCGCGGCGAGCGTCCCTGTTGCACTTGGCCCGATGATACAAAGCTTGCTGTGCTGCCAATACTTTGCTCTCCTCACAATGCCAAATTTCCAAAGCCGGTTGCTGGATTGCGCGGCCAAACGAAAATGACAACTCCCAAGGCAGCCGCGACTTGAATCTAACATTCATGGCATTCAAACGGGCTGAAGCCAATTCACCGGACTGGCCTCCCGACAGGAACGTGATCCCCGGAACAGCGGCGGGGACGGTCCGCAGGAGACACCTCACCGTGGCGTCGCTGACCTCATCCACCGTTTCCTGTTTAGGGCAGTTCAATCCCGGCAGCACCATGTTGGGCTTCAGAATCAACCCCTCCAAAACCACCCGCTGGGTGTAGAGCTGGCTGAAAACCGTTTGCAGGACTTTCTCAGTCACCTCATAGCACCGCTGCAGAGTATGCCCGCCGTCCATGAGCACTTCCGGCTCAACAATGGGAACTAGTCCGACCTCCTGGCACAACGCTGCATAACGGGCCAGGACATGTGCATTGGCCTCAATGCAGCCCCGACTGGGAATACCTTCGCCGATAGCAAAGACTGCGCGCCATTTGGCAAAACGAGCGCCCATTTGATAGTATTCATTCAAGCGTTCGCGCAATCCGTCCAGACCTTCGGTTATTTTTTCCCCGGGATGCCCTGCCATATCCTTTGTACCGCCATCAACTTTGATACCGAGAATAATTCCCGCGTCACTGATGACTTTGACAAAGGGAGTGCCGTCTTTTTTCGACTGTCGAATGGTCTCATCATAAAGGATGACACCGCTGATAAACTCACCCAACCCGGGAGTGGTCACGATCAATTCCCGATAGGAACGGCGGTTTTCTTCAGTTTGAGGAATTCCCGCTTTTTTAAAACGCCTGTTACAGGTGGGAGTACTCTCATCTATGGCCAAAAGGCCTTTATCCGCAGCCACCATCGCTTTGGCAGTGGCCATAATCTCTTGTGAACTCATCTATAATACCTCCGTAATTTTCTCGATTATGAATCGTACATGCTTTGATCGAATTTCAGAAATATAGGTAAAGCATTTTCTCTTATTAAGACTATTTCTCATTTTCCAATGCCGCTATTTTTGCAAGGCGCCGTCTGAACCGTTCTGTCCCCTCGAAATGGGCGTTCAGGAACAGCTGGACCAAGTCCCAGGATAGAGCATATCCGGTGACAAGGCCGCCCAGACACATCACATTCATGTTGTCGTCCTCCACTCCCTGATGAGCGGAGAAGGAATCTGTGATCAGGGCGGCCCGCACGCCAGGCACCTTGTTTGCCGCAACGCACGCACCTACTCCGCTTCCGCAGATGGCAATACCCCGGGTGATCTCTTTCCTTGCAACTGCTATAGCCAGCGGCACCACAAAATCCGGGTAGTCATCTTCTTTAATTAACTCATGGGCACCAAAGTCATCAACCTCATAACCGGCAGCCATGAGGGCCGCCGTTAGCTGAGATTTCAACTCAAACCCACCATGATCTGCAGCTATGCCAATGTGCATCATTATAACCATCCCTTTCCAATCCTAATGACAGAAAGATAAATGTGTTGCTGCCATTTTTGACAACAGGAAGCAATATCTTTGCCGAAAGCTTAATTCTTGCTAGGTTAAATTTATTCAAACTTTCTCCTGCGTACTTTGCGATTTTTCTATTGACGTTGCGTCTGAGCTCCATTTCCAGTTACGGATTTCCGGCAGATCCATCCCATTTTTGTCGATGTATTGATTGTGCTCGATGAGTTTATCCGCCATCATCTGCTTTAAATAAGCCCCTTTGGATCCCAGCTGCGGCAGCCGGTCAACCACATCCTCAACTAAATGAAAGCGATCCAGTTTATTCTGAACTCTCATATCAAAGGCTGTCGTGATCGTACCCTCTTCAATGTAACCCCTGACATGCAGGTTGCGGTTGTTTCGGCGGTAAGTCAGCCTGTGTATAAGCCAAGGGTATCCATGAAAGGCAAAAATGATGTGCTTGTCCTTCGTGAAGAGTGAGTCGTAGTCAATTTCGGTCAGCCCGTGCGGGTGTTCGTGCTTGGCTCAAGTTTCATCAGATCGACGACATTGATCACCCGGATTTTCAGATCCGGCAGATATTTGCGAAGGATGGAAACAGCGGCAAGAATCTCAAGCGTGGGGGTGTCCCCGCAGCAGGCCATTACCACGTCCGGCTCGGTGCCCTGATCATTACTGGCCCATTGCCAGATACCAATCCCTTCCGTGCAATGCACGACCGCCTCTTCCATGGTTAGCCATTGGGGCATTGCGTGTTTTCCCGCAACCACCACATTCACATAGCCCCTGGTGCGCAGGCAGTGATCGAAAATCGACAGCAGGCAGTTTGCATCAGGCGGAAGGTAAACCCGCACAATATCAGCTTTCTTATTGATTACATGGTCGAGGAAGCCAGGATCCTGGTGTGTGAAGCCGTTATGATCCTGCTGCCAGACATGGGATGCCAGCAGATAGTTCAGGGATGCGATCTCACGCCGCCACGGTAGTTCCTTTGTGACCTTCAGCCACTTGGCATGTTGGCTGAACATCGAATCAACAATGCGGATAAAAGCCTCATAGCTGTTGAATAATCCGTGCCGCCCTGTGAGCAGATATCCTTCAAGCCAACCCTCGCACTGATGTTCACTGAGCATCGAGTCCAGCACGCGTCCGGCGGGCGCAAGAAATTCGTCATTTTTTTGTGTTCGGGCGTCCCACTGTCGATTGGTCGCTTCAAAAACCGCCCCCAGAAGGTTAGAGATCGTCTCATCGGGGCCAAAGATTCGAAAATTGTTCTGATTCAGCTTGACCACGTCACGCAGAAAACCGCCCAACACAAGTGTGTCATGCGCCTCGACAACACCGGGCGAAGAAACGTCCACCGCATGGACTTGGAAATCCGGCATGCGCAGATTGTGCAGCAGAATGCCGCCGTTAGCATGGGGATTGGCTCCCATCCGCCGCTCGCCCTGAGGCGCAAGCTCGGCTAGTTCCGGTATAAGGCGCCCGTTCTCATCAAACAGCTCCTCGGCCTTGTAACTCTTCATCCAATTTTCAAGCAGCTTGACATGATCGGAATGCTCGGAATCAACCAGTAATGGCACCTGGTGCGCCCGGAATGTGCCCTCGATTTGCAGGCCATCGACGACTTTTGGTCCCGTCCAGCCTTTGGGTGACTTAAGGACGATCATTGGCCAGCGCGGCCGTGTTGTATCGTTTTTACTCCGCGCATTGCTTTGTATTTGCTGTATCTCCTCGATGACCTTTTCCATTATACCGGCCATGCGTTCATGCATTTTTTCCGGCTCGTCACCTTCCACAAAGTAGGGCTTCCAGCCGCAGCCTTTTAGAAATTGTTCCAGTTCTTCATGCTCAATGCGGGCGAGGACGGTCGGGTTGCTGATCTTGTAGCCGTTGAGGTGCAGGATCGGCAGAACAGCTCCGTCGCTTACCGGGTCGAGAAATTTATTGGAATGCCACGCGGTCGCAAGTGGGCCGGTTTCCGCTTCACCGTCGCCGATGACGCAGGCTACTATCAAATCCGGATTGTCGAACGCTGCCCCGAAGGCATGACTTAGCGAATAGCCCAGCTCACCTCCTTCGTGAATCGAGCCCGGTGTCGTCGGCGCCACATGGCTGGAAATTCCGCCCGGAAAGGAGAATTGAGTGAACAGTTTTTTCATTCCCTCTTCGTCCTCAGTGATGTTTGGATATATCTCACTGTAGGAGCCTTCAAGGTAAGTGTTGCCCACCAGCGCCGGGCCTCCATGACCGGGGCCGGCGATATAGAACATGTCCAGATCGTACTTCTTTATAACCCGGTTCAAATGCACATAGATGAAATTTTGTCCGGGTGTGGTACCCCAGTGCCCCACCACCAGAGGCTTCACGTGAGACAGTTTCAGTGGTTCCTTCAGAAGTGGATTGTCATAAAGATAGATCTGCCCGACCGACAGATAGTTAGCTGCGCGCCAGTATGCATCCGTTTTTCGAAGCATTTCCGCGGAAAGTGTTTTTGTTTCCATAAATCAATTCTCCTTTCTATGTTAGAACTGTTATGAGGAGGATGATTGTAATGTCAGTGTAATTTGGCCTCATAATCCTTGGTTAACAGAGTTTCATCCGTATATTCCGGTGATTTTTTGATCGCTTCACGAAGAAGATTTAAAAGTACTTCTGACTTGTTCCAGCTAATACGCTTGATCCATTTCGATGAAACCAGTACCTTTCGCCCTGGCCACCAATTCCGCGTATCAATAACTAGATATCGAATCGCCCACATCTCGTCATCGATAATAAAATCTTCAATGTGACCAATCTCGCCATCTTCGGCTTGTATTTCATAAGAACTCACCTCATTCGTGCTGCGTAAATGAGATTTCTGCACTTTCTCAACCGGGGTGTATTCTCTCCAATCATTTGGATTACGTACAATAATAGGATAATATCCCCACGTGTATGGGCCGATCCAATACATCGGCCAACCATAATACCCATGATATGCATTCTCGAATTGCCGCGAAATAGCCTTGTTACTATCCAAAGGTGGACTGTCCTCAATTTGTTTTTTGGTCAAATTGATAATGATATATTGCTCTTCTTGATTCACGTCGGTTAGAGCATAGGGGGAAATCAATACTTGCCTGCCCGTAAGCCAGTTTCCCGTGTCAACAACCAGATAACGAATTGTTAAATGACGATCATCAAAATAGAATCCATCGATTTTCCCTATTTCCCCATCAAGGCTGCGTAATTTGTAACTCTTTAGTGTCTTGGCTTTGATTAACATAATAATCATCCTTTCTCATATTGGGCTGTTAATGCAACTCAGAGTAAATGGCACACTGAACGCGCAATCATCTGTTCCTCATCTGTGTGAATTATGCGAACTGTAACCCGACTTGACAATGTTGAAATCACACCCTCGTTCGCCATATTTCGCTTTTCTTCGAGTTCGATTCCAAGGAATCCTAATCCATCACAAATCCGGGCGCGAATAGCAGGTGCATTTTCTCCAATACCGCCCGCGAAAACCAGCGTGTCCAGTCCACTCAATGCCGCCGTATATGCGCCGATCCATTTCTTAACCTGATAACAAAACAGTTCTATAGCTTCCGCAGCACGCACGTCATCGGTCTCATGTGCAAGCAGGTCATGCATATCCGAACTGGTCTCCGAGACTCCGAGAAGACCAGACTTGCAATTGACCATTTCGTAGAATTGTTCTGCGGTCATCTGCTCAGATCGCGCCATATATAGGACCAGACCAGGATCCAGGTCACCGGATCGATTACCCATCACCAATCCTCCAGTCGGTGTGAAACCCATACTGGTATCAATGCTTTTGCCTTCACTTACGGCTGCCAGACTGGCTCCGTTTCCGAGATGTGCGAGAATTACACCCCCCTTCGATGCCGATGGATCAAGGCGCGCCAGTTCTTCCATCAGATAAGAGTATGAGATGCCATGGAAACCATAACGTTGGACACCCATTAGGTCGAAGCGTCGCGGAATCGGAAGCAGTTTAGCAACGCGCGGCATTGTACTATGAAAAGCTGTGTCGAAACATGCCACTTGGGGAAGTTTCGAATATTTCTTGCGAAATGTCTCTATTAGTTCAATCTCAAGTGGTAGATGATCCGGGTCATACGGCTCTATACTATGCAGTTCGTCCAACAATTCCCGGGTGACGATCTCCGGCTGAATATGTCTCATGCCATGTACCACGCGATGTCCGATAGCTTTGACCGAAGCAAAATCGTTTCGTTCTACGAGCCAATCAATCAATACTTTCGCTGCCGACCTATGATCTATAGCCGCAATACTGTGTCTTTCCTGTTGATTCACAATCGGGTCGTTATACATCAAAATAGTATCGCTCAGGCCGATACGGTCAATTTTCCCATAAAGCTTTAGCTTAAGTGGCTCGCCAACCTGGTATAATGCAAACTTGATGCTCGATGAACCGCCATTGATCGTCAGCACACTATTATGAGTCGGTTTTATAGATGAATGATCTGTCATTCTTAAACCTCCAATCCAAATGAAGCCAATTTTGCACATGTGGTCTTATAATCCGTGTGGAGAATACTTCGGATTTTCAAACCTTCCGCAATCTGGGTGAACATAGGGGTATTCTCGATATAAATCACATTCTGGGCCTGCATATTGGTAGTATCCAGCGCAAGCTTGTATATTTCAGTGTCTGGCTTTCGGAGCTTGACGAAACAGGAGGAAATAAAAAAATCCACAAATTCATAAAGCTTAAATTTTTGAATACGAAAATCATTCAGTTCGCGTCCCTCGTTGTTTACTGCGACGATCTTGAGCGCATACTTTTCCTTGAGCTTGCAGATAAGCTCAATCATTTCAGGGTAAGGCTTTGACTGATTAAATATGAATTTCCGGAACTCTGTCTGTGAGAATGCCCGCGGCTGGTAAAACACCACCAGATCAAGGTATTCTTTCAAGGTGAGTTTGCCTAATTCAAACGTTTCCAATGTCATTTGATGCCGGACGTTTACCTCAAGCAGATCCAGATTGAAAACCTTGGCATCCAATTTCCGAAATTGATGGCCCCAGCCATCGGTAAGTAAGACACCTCCGATGTCAACAAACAGCGCCTTAATTGGTATTTCTTTTTCCATTACGCTCATCTCCTCCATGGTTCGGCCAGCTTTCCTGCAGAAGGATTAATTTTCATAGTTTTCTCTCATTTTTCCGTATTGACATTTTTGCCAGGGTATCCATCAGCTTGTCAAATGGTCTGTCAAACTTTTTGATACCTTCATCTTCAAGTTGCCGAGTTACATTTTCTATGATGATGCCTAATTCCGGCAGCCGCTCCAACGTCCAGCGAGCTTTTTTCACATCTCGTCCGAGCCGAACTTTCGGCACTCCATGGTCTTGGTAAGCATTAAGTGTATCCATAGGGACGGTGCTAATCGTGCTGGGTCCTATGAGCGCCTCAATGTATTTAACGTCACTGAAGCTCGGGTCTTTTATGCCGACGCTGGCCCAAAGCAACCGTTGCGGACGGGCGACTCGTTCAGTCAATTTCTTAAATCGATCACTGTTGAAGATTTCCTTGTAGTCTTGATAGGCAACTTTTGCGCTGGCGATGGCAACCTGACCGTACAATTTCTTTGCCAGTTGTCCCATGTCTCCGCCTTGTCTAATTATTTCATTCAGTAGCGGATCCACTAGCGCATCAATTCGGCTCACAAAAAAGCTGGCCACCGAAGCAACCTTCTTTATGGATTCCCCCTGTGCGGCGCGCGCTTCGATGCCGGTTATGTAAGCTTCAACAATCTGCCGGTATCTCGATAAGCTGAAGATCAATGTCACATTGACATTGATTCCTTCGCTGATGAGTTGCTGGATGGCTTGTACTCCCTCGTCTGTAGCCGGAACTTTGATAAAGACATTTGGACGATTCAATGCAGCCCATAAACGGCGGGCTTCTGCAAGTGTGCCGCTCAGATCGTGCGCAAGGTGGGGGTTGACCTCAAGGCTGACGTACCCGTCTTTGCCGTCCGTTTCGTCATAGAGTTGCCGGAATTCATCGGCAGCGCCCTGCACATCGTGCTGGCTAAGAGCTTCATAGATTGCATTGCAGTCTTTCCCTTCAGAAGTCATTGCACGAATGTCCGAATCGTAATCATGACTTTCCACGATCGCCTTCTCAAATATAGATGGGTTTGAGGTCATACCCCGTAACCCGTCCTCTTTAATAAGCCGCTTAAGCTCGCCGCTGGTTATAAGATCGCGCCGGATATAGTCTATCCATATCGACTGCCCAAGTTTTCCCACTTGCTTCAAATTATTGTCTTTCACATTTCTGCCTCCCGCTTTCTTCTTATACAGTGCATTACAGTGTATAAAATTACTTTACCATGATCTGATATTGTACCCATAAACATCATTTTTTCCCTTTATTTAACGCTTCAAATCCGGAGATGACATCAAACAGTTCCTCATCGATGTTTCTTTGGTTCAGACGATGATATGAACTGTTAAGGTCCTCCAACAGTTCATCAAGGTTTTGATCAGCGCGCTGCATCGCCGCAAGGCGGCTGGCATTCTCACTTGCAAGAGATTCTGAGCATGCTCGGAAGAGAGAGACGAAAAGATATTCGCGGATGAGCGTCTCCAAGGTCGTTACGCCACTGCCTATCACCTCGGGCAAGCTTTTATTCGGCCAGGGTATTCCCGCCTGACTGTATCGCCAGTTTTCGTCCAGCGGCAACAACTGCTGGCTTACCGGCGTATAAACCGCACTTGCTGTAGGATGGTTATAGAAAAGATGAAGTTCATATATTTCCTCGTGGCTATGGTGTCTCTCGCTCTCTGGGAGAATTTCGCTGATAAGAAGGGTGACCGCATTGATTGAGATCGGTACATCAAATAGGCCTAACACCGGCAGAGACCCGCGTCAGTAAGGCGCGCATGGACGCGCTCTCCGACAACCCATATCTGTTGTTTGCCCGGCAATTCAGCAAGCGCTGCAATCGCATGATCCGCCACCACATCATTGAATTGCCCTACCAGTTCGATCGCCCCAATCATGTAGAGTGCGCTTTCTGGATATTCTTTAAATTCATCGTTCAAAATCCGCTCGCATCCGTCGAGCGCATCCTTGAGACTGACGCGCTTCCCTTTGAGGCCTGTGAATTGCTAGGTGGCAAATGCTCGACAAACCGTATATCTACAACACTGCCGCGAACCGAGATGACTACTCCTTGGGATTTGAGATTTACAGATTTTTGTTCAAGCATGTTCAGCTCCTTCTCAACAACAGAACCAAAAAATGAGACATGGTATAAAGAAAAGAACCTCGAAAGGAAACTCTCCAACAGTATCTGGATTTCGTAGCGTTATCATATGGCATTTACCAAAATATTCATTTAATATGCTGCAATAATAATTGCCAAATTTGCTACTCCATCGATCATCCTCTTGGATGCCGATATCGTGAAGGACGGCCGCCAGAAGCAGTGTATTTTTTCGTTCGTCCGAATCGGAAAGTCCCGTAGTCCGTGCCTCATCATCCCACAGCGCGCAGGAAAAACAATACACTTTCATCGCGTGATGAATTCTTTTTGCATCCGAACCGAAGTAGAGAATCATTTTACCCAGTACCGTTCCAATCATACTTCTTTCTCCTTTGCCAAGCTGATACCATTGTGTTCCAGGCCTAACGCTTTAGCAAGGGACTTATCGTAGTAATGGGGATTGGTTTCTGAGACTGGCTTACCTGTTTAATCTTCTCCCTGCCAGCCAGAGGTATTTGAAAGGTCCGACCAGGATATAGTCGCGGTTGAAATCAACAGCCTTGCTCTGGGAAAGGTCTGTCTTATTTCCTGGAATTCCTTTCTCCTGGAATGGCTGTGTACTGACGAACTGGCGGTCCTCGCAAAAACGGGGGTGCGGACAAATTCCTGGACATAAATAGTTGTCAGGAGGTGAAGTAATCCAGTAAACCTTGACTACTTCAGGGCTTAACGATTTAAACAGTCCAAGAAAACGGCCGCACCCCCGACTGGGGTGCGGATACTTTCTTGGACGAAATCACGCAGCATGGTTTGGAGGTGGACCTCCTATCATAGTGTCCAGGTTTATCCGCACCCCCATATATTTTGTGAAAATAGCTTGAAACCGCTGCGCAAGGGCGTTTGCTGGTTTTGCAATGAGTGAATCACAATGTCCATTGTGCGTCATTGGGCCGGATTGGAGCAATAGCGCCTTTTCTGTTACTCGAAGATGTAGCTCGTGAGAAATACAACATTTGAAGTCGGTCTTCTCTACCCTGAAAACAAAGCAGCTGCCTTGTTTTCGAAGTACGCTCATAACTAAACATAGAGGCGAGGCATATTCTTCTTTTTAAATATCACTATCCAAATTGTATACTTTAAAATACTCAGTTGGGTTTTGTGTTAATAAAATCGGTATCAGTTGCGAATGGCGGTAAACAGGAGCATCCACGCGGCGGCATACAGCTATCGATTGAACTGAACCCACTTCTTTGTACATGATGCCATTTTTTATGATACCCGTTGTCTAAATCAAATGGCGTTAGGTTTCCCAAGAAAGATCGAAGCAAATCCTAATTTTATACATAAGAATATGCCATTACAAGCGATTTTTTGTAATCACCAGAGATCGGTGAAGTTTTCAAAATCAGAGACCCGTTCTTTGCTTCCCAAGTTAGATTCGTTCCACCCAATCCATTGATCGATTCTGATACCATTGGCACAACATCCTCAAATTCAGAATTCATTTCTGCGGCCTTAAGAACTTTTGCCATATGTCTCCCTCCTGGTGAAAACGATTTCGGGCATGCAAATATCGACTACATCTTACCATAGCGGACAAAGATGTTCGATTGTAATTTTGTGTTTTTGGCGAGGTTCCCCCAGCACGCCTATTCCTCCGGTCCATTCTCAGTCTCGCATCAGATCAGGTGATAAATAATATCGGCAATAGCACTCTCATCATTACTGACAGTTATCATATCCGCGATATCTTTAATGCCCGGCAGTGCGTTTCGCGTCGCGATGCCAACATCGGCAGCCAGCAGCATTTCCCTGTCGTTATTATAATCTCCCACGGCATAAATCCTATACCCTGTCCCCATGAATTCCCGAAGTTCCGTCAGCATACTTCCCTTTGATACATAAGGGGGAAGGAATTCCAGATATATTTCAGAAGAAAATACCCGGCTTATTTTCTCTTCAATTCCGAAGTCTTTTATTTTGCTTTCCATCGCCTTCAAATCTTCCGGTTTCCCGCTGAATAATATCTTAATCCACGGTTCTTCAATAATGTCTTCTATCTGACAAAACACACACGGCTGGTGATCAGATACGATCCCGGGATCTGCTGATTTTTCGGGAGAGATAATGTAATTCATATCCGGGCAATATGCCTGTATCACAACATTTTCAAATTCTTTCAGGCAGTATATCAAATACTTTTCCAGCTCTTTGTTCGGCAGCTTATACAGCGACAGGAATTTCTTTGCCTCGAAATCATAGAGAGCGCATCCATTATATAAAATACTTGGTGTATTTATCTCAACGTGATCCAAAAACGCCACAGCGTTCAGCTGACTTCTTCCCGTTGCAATTCCGAAGTGCCCCCCCTGCGCAATAAAAATTTTAATTGCCTGTTGATTCTCAACGGAAACATTGCTATTTGAATCAAGCAGCGTACCGTCCAGATCGCTTAGCAGAATAATCTTTTTGTATTTCGTCATCAGTTGCCTTCCCCCACTATTCAAAAAATTCATTTATATCTTTTTGTTTGCGAGTGTTGTTGGCGACATCATGGTATATCGCTTAAAGACCGCGCAAAAGTGTTTATAGTCAGTGAATCCTGTAATATCTGATATTTCATATACACGATATCTTCCTGTTTTTAATAATTTGACAGCCTGTTGAACGCGATACCAATTCAGCAGATCCAAAAACGAGTGGTTTGTTACTTCCTTAAACTTGCGGCTCAAATACCGAGCACTGACCCCGACCTCCTCGGAAATTTGCTCAATACTAATCCTTTCAGCATAGTTTGCCTGTATTTTGTGAATTGCCCTGGTCACACATTCGCAATCCGTACTGGCATATTGTATAAAACTGTTTAAATCTATTTTATTTGAAAGATTCCGGGAGTTTTCGAGCATATATTCTACTTCTTTCTTATGCCCCAATTCTTTTTGAAGAACTGCCATGGTCTTTTTGATTTTGTCTTCATCTACCGGTTTAACCAGATATTCAAACACCTTCAATTGTATGGCTTTTTTAGCATATTCGAATTCCGCATAACTCGTCAGAATAATGCAGACAAAATCAGCATGCTCCGAAGCCTGACGGATCATCTCTATTCCATCCATTCCGGGCATCCTGATATCTGTTATAACAACATCCGGTTGAAATGCAATGATTTTTTCCATACCTTCCTGTCCGTCTCCAGCATCTGCAACGACAACGCATCCCATGCTCAGCCAATCAATTGTATATACAAGTCCTTTGCGAATGAATTCTTCATCTTCTACAATGATGATTTTCAGCATCAACGCCCACCCATGCTTTCCACGTATTTAGCAGGCAGTACAACTTTAATAGATGTTCCGTGACCCTGCACGCTATCGATATGAATACCATATTCCTCGCCATATCTAAGCTGGACTCTTCTATGGATATTGTATAATCCCGAATGACTGCTTGTATTAGTATTCTGCATCATAATTTGCCTTATACCTGTTAAGTCTTCTGCCTTGATTCCTGCGCCGTCATCGGAGCAGATAAGAACCAGTTTGCCGTCTTCTATGTAACCGCTGATTTTGATCGACAAATTTTCTTTCCCGACAAACCCGTATTTTATCGAGTTCTCAATCATAGGCTGAACAATAAGTTTGGGAATAATGCACTTCTGCAATTCCTCCGGCAAATCAATTTTATAATGAAAGTGATCGTTGAATC
>Ga0209125_1002241_pt1 | contig 15379 bp, 13 predicted proteins | sample BarGraIncub1131A_FD_184503 | JGI IMG/M metagenome (GOLD analysis project Ga0209125, IMG submission 184503) | Arctic peat soil microbial communities from Barrow, Alaska - Barrow Graham LP Incubations 11-31A (SPAdes) (version 2) | ecosystem: Environmental > Terrestrial > Soil > Wetlands > Peat... | reverse complement strand
TGAAGAATTGTATGAAAAAATGCTCAATGCATGATACACAATATCACTTTTGCCCCCAAAGCTTTTGATTCCTATAAAGAGTGGGCGACTACTGATAAGCAAATATTTAAGAAAATAAATGAACTAATTCAAAGTATCGACCGGACCCCTTTTGATGGTATTGGAAAGCCGGAGCCATTAAAACATCAATTAATGGGTTGTTGGTCACGGCAAATTAAGAAAGAACATCGTCTTGTTTATCAGGTTATTTCAGAAAGTGGAATAATTATCCTGCAATGTAAATATCACTATTGAATCCACTTCTATCCCTAAATTTCTATCCACTTGGATCTTATGGGTGGATTACACCTCATTTTTTGTCCACAAATTCACATAAACAGCAAAAGCGGCGGTCATTGCTTCAGGTATTGTACCTCCCGGAATGGAAGGTTACATTGATTCAATTTGCAAGTGGAATTAGTAATTTGCACATTGTCCGGCAGCATTTATTAAATGATTGAAAAATCTGCAAATAACATGCTAACCTCTGCAGAATTGATTATGCTGAGAGAACAGGATCTTGCAATGGCGCCGGTCCCTGAGCGCGGTCGAAGGGTCAAGAGGGAAGATGAGACCCTTCGACTGCGCTCAGGGACCGGTCAGATTAGAAAATCAGAATTTTTGTATTCCAGGAATTTACCGTAACTTCGTGGTAAATATACGGTCATGAAAAAATTACTTATCCTTGCTTTTGTACTGCTTCTCTCCGGGATCCTGAAAGCTCAGGAGCAGCAGGTGGTCGTGCCCTATACTTTAGCTGATCGTGATCGGATCATTCGGCTTGAAGCAAAAATGGAAGCCTTTGAAATTAAAATGGATGCTCAAGAATCAAAGATGAATGTAAAGTTCGAGGCTGTCAATTCAAGAATTGATTACCTATTTTGGCTGCAAGGAGTAATTGTTGCTTTAATCTTGTTCATGCTCGGATATATGATATGGGATCGCAGAACAGCCTTGCAACCGGCTTTGGACAAAGCATCTGATGCAAATGAAAAAAGCACTACCCTGATCCAGACGCTTCGGGAATATTCAAAGAAGTGTTAAACCTGGATTGACTGGAATCGGATCCATCGTTTTCAGGGATGAAGAAAGGTTACTATCAGAATCTTAATGACTAATGGGGAAACGAGTGTTGTAATCCCTCGTTGCAAACGAGGGATAGCAGGTCCGGAATGACGTCTGCGCGCGGACGGCTCTTCATTGAACGCATGAATAATCCAGTAATATTCGCAAAGATTTTTATAAATTTGTGAAAATATATTTTTATGGAAACGGTATTCAAATTGAATATTCTCTTCAATACGCCTGCCAACAAAAAGAAATTATTGGAGGCAATTAAAGAAGTGAAGCAGAATAAAAATCTGATCCGCTTTACAGGCAAAGAGTTTGAAGAATTGTATGAAAAAATGCTCAGTGCATGATACACAATATCACTTTTGCCCCCAAAGCTTTTGACTCCTATAAAGAGTGGGCGGCGTGAATGTTGGTACCAACCTTCACAACCTTAAACCAGAAAATTATGCCAATAGATAATTTCAAAAAAAAACTGTGCAAACAGCCGGCAACGATTCCGCGAATCTTTGATCCCGGGGTATCATCACTCAGAATGGGTTATATCCTTTCAAGCGGATTGAAATGGGTCAATGGCACCGAAATAAAATTTATGTTCCTGGAAGGAACAGAGCCTCAGAAAAATGTGGTGAGAAGAGCATTCCAGGTATGGAAAGCACTGGGTATTGGCATCTCCTTCAAAGAGGTTGCAACCGTCGACGATGCCATGGTTCGGATAGGTTTTGACCAAAGGGATGGGTCCTGGTCTTACGTGGGCCGCGATATTTTAACGGTTCCACGTACAGAAAGAACCATGAATTTCGGCTGGGACCTGACAGCAAACAGCTATGGGATGACCACTGCTATTCATGAAATTGGCCATACGATTGGTTTCCAGCACGAGCACCAAAGTCCCTATGCCGGCATCGAGTGGAACACTCCGGCTGTGTATGCCGAATTTTCCGGTCCGCCCAACAATTGGCCAAAAGATCAGATTGACGCCAATATCCTCAGCAAACTTCCTGCCAATCAGGTGAAGGGCTCAGCCTGGGATCCCAAATCAATCATGGAATATGAATTCGGTCCCGGTCTTGTGTTGCAGCCTTCTGCATACAGAAATGGAATATTCCCTCCCGGAATCCTCTCGGCCAACGATATCAAAGGGGTCAAAACCTTCTATCCTGTTGTATCGTCAAAAACTACCGTGAAGCTAAAGCTGAACAAATCGGCCGTCATCAAGGCAAGCTCAGGGGGTCAGGATGATTACATTTTTACGGCACCCTTCACGAAGAAATATACTTTTCAAACTGTTGGACAGCTGGATACCGTGATGGTGATTTCTGAAAAAGCCAAGACTGAAAACTATTACTTGTCGGGCGATGATGACAGCGGATTGGATAAAAATTCCAAGATCACCCTGCCACTTGTCAAAGGGAGGGATTACCTGATCAATCTACGGGTCATGTTTACCGCTGGAGAGGAGTGTGGATCTGTGATCGTATCCTGAAATATAGCACGAGAGGACGAGAGGAGAGGGCGATGCAGGTGAAGATAAGAAGAATGTGCTAATGTGATAATGTGATAATGTGCTAATGGGGAAATGGAAAGATGGGAACCGAGATTTTAATATTACGGGAATTTACCGTAACTTCGTGGTAGATATACGATCATGAAAAAATTACTTATCCTTGCTTTTGTGCTGCTTTTCTTCGGGATCCTGAAAGCCCAGGAGCTGCAAGTGGTCGTGCCCTATACTTTAGCCGATCGTGATCGGGCCATACGTACCGAGGCCAAGTTAGAAAGTCAGCAAATACAATTGGATGACGTAAAAACACTTTTTTACTGGGGGTTTGGAATCTTAATTACACTTTATATTTTCATGTTCGGGTATATGATTTGGGATCGCCGTACAGCCATGCAACCGGCATTGGAAAAATCAATCGAAGCTGAAGCAAAAAGTTCTAATCTAATCCGGGCACTTCGTGACTACTCAAAAAAACACGCAGATCTGGCCGAAATCCTGAGAACGCACGGAATATTGTAAATAGGGCGGCCACATAGGGCCGCCCCTACATATGGAAAAAATTCTGGAAAAAATCAACAACAACACACTGCGGGTTGGCATCGTCGGACTGGGTTACGTCGGACTGCCACTGGCGGCTTCCTTCGCTTCTGCAGGTATTCAGGTAACTGGATTCGATGTCTCGGAAGCCAAGGTGGCAAAGGTCAATGCCGGAACCAATTATATCCAGGATATCCGGCCAGAACAGTGGACCAAAATTCAGGAGCTCAAAACGCTTACCGCTACCGCGGATTTCTCAGGAATCGCCCGTTGCGATGCGGTCATCATCTGCGTTCCTACCCCGCTCGATCTTTTTCACAAGCCGGACATGCGCTTCATCGAATCGGCCTGCCGCGAGATTGGAAAATACCTGAAACGCGGTACCTTCGTCTCGCTGGAGAGTACCACCTACCCCACTACGACTGAGCATTTTGTACTTCCGCTGTTGGAAGAGGCTTCCGGATTAAAACAAGGAACTGATTTTTGGCTGGCTTTTTCCCCCGAACGGGTTGATCCTGGCAACAAGATTTACGATACCCGCAATACACCCAAAGTATTAGGCGCCATGACCGATGAAGGACTTACTATCGGGAAAGCGATCTACGGCAAAGCCATCGATTCCGTTTATACTGTAAGTTCCCCACGCGTTGCTGAAATGGTTAAAATACTGGAGAACACTTATAGGCTGGTCAATATCAGCCTAATCAATGAAATGGCCCTTCTCAGCGGCAAGATGGATATCGATATCTGGGAAGTAATCGAGGCAGCCAAGACCAAACCTTACGGATTTCAACCATTTTATCCCGGTCCGGGTATCGGGGGTCACTGCATTCCGCTCGATCCGTTTTACCTCGAGTACATCGCAAAAAAATTCAATTTCGACCTGACGATGATCCATACCGCCGGGCACATCGATATGCTGATGCCACACCGGGTTACCATCAAGATATCAACGGCGTTGAACCGCCACAAGAAGCCTATCAACGGTAGTAAAATTCTCTTTTTGGGCGTGGCGTACAAGCCCGACATTGACGATGAGCGGGAATCCCCTGCCCTGAAAATCATGGATATCGTGGCTGGCAAAGGGGGCGAGGTGCTCTATCATGATCCGTTCGTTTCCTCCTGCACCACTCCTGGCGGAAAAAATTATTCCTCCATGGCATTAACTTCTGATTTACTGCTATCCTGCGACTGCGTGGTATTCACTACCAACCACTCAGCTTTCAATATCGAATGGATCGTTGAGAATTCGCAGTTGATTGTTGACCTTCGCAATGCAGTGAAATTAGCATCGGACAAGGTTTATAAATTGTAGCGGCGGCCCTATTTGGCCACACTGTTTGGCCGCCCGATCAGAACCGAGGAAACATTAGGCTCATGGATGCGGATTGCAAATCCGCATCAGCGTGGGGAACTAAGAACTGAAAAAATGGGAAAATGAAGAAATTTGCGCTGATAGGGGCTAGTGGGTTTATAGCTCCACGGCATTTGAAAGCCATCAAGGAGACAGGGAATAAGCTTGTGGCAGCTCTGGATCCATTTGATTCTGTCGGAATACTTGATAGCTATTTTCCGGAAGCTTCGTTTTTTACAGAATTTGAGCGGTTTGATCGGCATTTGGAACTGCTGAAGAGGAGACCGGTCCCTGAGCTCGTCGAAGGGTGTTGTATTCCGGTCCCTGAGCTCGTCGAAGGGTGTTGTAATCCCTCGTTGCAAACGAGGGATAGCAGTATTCCGGTCCCTGAGCTTGTCGAAGGGCCTATTGATTATGTCACCGTATGTACCCCGAATTACCTGCACGATGCCCATATCCGGTTTGGACTGAGAGTGGGTGCGGATGTGATCTGTGAAAAGCCGCTGGTGCTGAATCCGTGGAATATCGAGGCATTGGCCCAGGTAGAAAAGGAAACTGGGAGAAAAGTTTACAATATATTGCAACTGAGGCTTCACCCTTCGATCATAGCCTTAAAGAAACGTGTCTGTGAAGGTCCTGCAGATAAGACATATAACATCGATCTTACTTACATTACTGCCCGGGGCAAATGGTATTATACCAGCTGGAAAGGAGATGTTTCCAAAAGCGGGGGCATTGCCACTAACATCGGGGTACATTTTTATGACATGCTGACCTGGGTATTCGGGGAGGTGAGGGAGAATATTGTTCATGTGGCTTCCCACGACCGTGTATCCGGATTCCTGCAGTTTAAAAATGCAACGGTGCGCTATTTTTTAAGCATTAACGAAGAGACCTTGCCGGCAGAGATCAGAAAAGCGGGCAAGAGAACTTATCGTCTGTTGGAAATGGATGGAGAAGAGATCGAATTCAGTGACGGATTTACCGATCTGCATACGGAGAGTTACAAACAAATTCTTAGCGGCAATGGGTTTCCCCTAATGGACGCCATGCCATCCATACAGCTGGTGCATGATATCCGCCACGCGAAACCTGTAGGCTTAAAGGGTGAATACCACCCGCTGGCCAGACTCGCCCTAACTCCTCACCCTTTCCATAATTCCAGGGTGAATGGTTGAAAACTTTAAAGTCGAAAAAAATTCCGCCGATAATACTTTTGTCAAAAATACTTATCTTTGTAATCTATACTGCTAATGAAGTAAAACACCTTTTTGTGTGGATGCTCGGAAACCTTATAACCACCTAATATGCGAGAGTTTGTTTATGTATTGGCAAGCTTTCTGATAGCCCTGGGTGTAACCTATAGGGCAATACCTACCGTGATAAGCGTTTCACAACAGTTGAAGCTGTTTTCTGAACCTAATGGACGATCAGCTTCTAATCACAAAGTTCCTACATTGGGCGGGGTTGCCATCTTTATCGGTTTCGTTTTGGGTTTAACACTTACCCGGAACGGGTACATTCTTCCCGGATTGAGCTTTATCATTGCCGCAGTGATGATCATGTTTTTTGTGGGACTAAAGGATGATATCGTGTCGCTGAGTGCCACCAAGAAAATTTTTTCGCAATTGATAGTCGCCGGGATTTTGATATTCCTGGGACATTTCCGTTTCACCAACTTACATGGATTTCTTGGTATTGAAGAGATTCCTGCGATAGCAAGCATCCCTTTAACTGCTTTTGCAATGATTGTCTTCATCAATGCTTTTAACCTGATTGATGGCATCGATGGTCTTGCCGCCGGACTCAGTATTTTTTCTGCTTCTGTTTTTGGTGTTTGGTTCTTTTTGAGTGGCCATTTTGAATATTCCATTGTTTCCTTTTCGTTGGTCGGCGCGCTACTTGGCTTTTTCTTTTTCAACGTCTACGGCAAGAAGAATAAAATATTTATGGGGGATACCGGATCCTTGATTCTTGGCACCATTATGGCCGTTTTGGTGATTGAGTTCAATGAATTCAACATTGACCAAAGTGTTCCTTACAAGGTGTTAGCCGCTCCAGCTGTTGCTTTTGGAATCATGATTTACCCGTTGATGGATACGTTACGAGTCTTTGTGATTCGAATTGTTCAACGAAAATCGCCCTTTAATGCCGACAAGAATCACACACACCATCGACTCCTGATCATGGGAATGACCCACGCCCGGGCAACTTATTTAATATTATTTGTGAATGCAGTTTTTACATTTGCAGTCTTCTATTTCCAATGGATTGGTATTATTGGTTTGATGACGTTTAATTTTATTTTTGGAGGGGCTCTGTTACTCATTCCTTCTTACATCGTTGGTAAAAAGAAATTGATTAAGCCAAACGACCCTTACCAGGAAGTCATTTTTTTCGGCGACAATCAGAGCAATGGCCATTCATTGAATTCTTCCCAAAAGCCCGCTGAAATTCCCTCTTAAAAAGATCAAGGAACAGATACAAAGAATTGGGTTCTGGTAGAGCCAAAATAGCTGTACCAAGCATCTGTTTTGGCTTTTTGCATTCTCTCAGGGACCACAAACGAATAAAGGCGCTGAAATTTTCAGCGCCTTTATTCGTTTGTGGCCGGGATGAATTATTCCGCAGCCGGAGCTGCAACTGCCCAGTTGGAATTGCTCATTCGCTGGTAAGAGCGGTAGCGCCAGAGGGCGTTTTCCTGGGCGGCCTTGAAGAGTTCGTCGGCTTCCTTGGGGAAAGATTTTTTCAGGGCGGTGTAGCGGACCTCACCGTTGAGATAATTTTGGAACTTACTCCAGTCGGGCTCCTTGGAATCGAGCTGGAACGGGTTCTTGCCTTCGCCTTCCATCTGAGGATTGTAACGGTAGAGGTGCCAGTAGCCACACTCGACAGCCAGTTTTTCCTCTTCCTGGGTACGGCCCATCGAACGGAGTCCGTGCGCGATACAGGGTGCGTAAGCAATGATCAGGGATGGTCCGGGATAAGCTTCCGCCTCGCGGAGAGTCTTGAGGTACTGTGCCTGGTTGGCGCCCATAGCCACCTGTGCCACATAGACATAACCATAGCTCATGGCAATTACACCCAGGTCTTTCTTACGGATGCGTTTACCGGCAGCGGCAAATTTAGCCACCGCACCGATCGGCGTAGCCTTGGACGCCTGTCCGCCGGTGTTGGAGTAAACTTCAGTATCCAATACCAGGATGTTGACGTTCTGACCGGAAGCCATCACGTGATCCAGTCCGCCGTAACCGATGTCATAAGCCCATCCGTCTCCTCCAAAGATCCAGATCGATTTCTTGATCAGGTATTGCTTCAGGGAGATCAGCTCCATGGCGTATTTCCCGGTTTTACCGGTAAGGGCTGCTAAGACTTTCGTGGTAGCGGCTTCGGAACCGACTGCATCTTCACGGTATTCAATCCATTCGTTGAAGGCTTCAGTTTCTTCGGCTGAGACGCCAGCTTCGAGGGCCGACTTCATGATCGAGGAGATGCGGTCGCGGTTGAAGTTAACCCCTTCGTTCATACCGAAACCATACTCGGCATTGTCTTCGAAGAGCGAGTTGGCCCAAGCCGGTCCGCGTCCGCTTTCCTTGTTGAAGGAATAAGAGGTGGCAGGCGCAGAACCTCCGTAGATAGAGGAGCATCCAGTGGCATTGGCCACCATCATGCGCTCGCCGAAGAGTTGCGTAATCAGCTTAATATAAGGCGTTTCACCACATCCAGCGCAGGCGCCTGAAAATTCGAACAGCGGTTGTGCAAACTGTGAGTTCTTGATATTCTTGTCTTTATCGGCTAACTTGTCCTTGTAGGTAACGTACTTGTCGATGGCATCCCAGCGCGGACCCTGACCCAGCTCTAATTGCGATTCTAATGGCTTCATAACCAGTGCTTTCTCTTTCGACGGACAAACGTCGGCACAGTTGCCGCAACCGGTGCAGTCGAACGGAGAGACCTGGATGCGGAAAGTCAGACCAGCATATTGCTTGCCGTTGGCTTTCACACCAGTAGTGCCCACTGGCAGTTTGGCCATTTCCTCCTCACTAATCAGGAACGGACGGATGGCAGCGTGAGGACAAACATACGAACACTGGTTACACTGGATACAGTGGTCGTCGATCCACTCAGGCACGTCGACCGCGATACCGCGTTTCTCGAACTGTGTCGTTCCTGCCGGGAAAGTACCGTCTTCTCTGCCTTTGAAGATGGAAACTGGCAGGTCGTCGCCCTTCTGGGCGTTGATCACGTCGACTGCCATACGGATGAATTCCGGACGATCGCTGACCTCTTCGGCTTCCACCGTTAGGTTGGCCCATTCTTTTGGCACTTCGATTTTAGAGACATTATTGCCACCGGCATCGACCGCCGCGAAGTTCATGTTGACGATGTGCTCGCCCTTCATGCCGTAAGATTTTACGATGGCCTTCTTCATCTGCTCAACGGCCAATTCGTAAGGAATGACGTTGGTGATTTTGAAGAATGCACTCTGCATGATGGTGTTGGTGCGGTTACCCAGACCGAGGTCGACGGCCAGCTTCGTACCGTTGATGGTGTAAAATTTGATCTCGTTTTCGGCCAGGTATTTCTTCATGGAGTTGGGAAGGCGATTCTTCACCTCCTCCTCTTCCCAGATGGTATTCAGCAGGAAAGATCCGCCTTTCTTGAGCCCTTTCAGCACATCGTAGAGATGCACGTACGCCTGAACGTGGCAGGCCACGAAGTCGGGGGTAGTAATTAAATAGATGGAGCGGATCGGAGAATCGCCGAAACGCAGGTGCGAAGCGGTGAATCCGCCGGATTTCTTGGAGTCGTAAGCGAAATAGGCCTGGCAATATTTGTCCGTGGCACTTCCGATGATCTTGATGGAGTTCTTGTTGGCACCCACGGTACCGTCCGAGCCCAGACCATAGAATTTAGCTTCGTAGATATCATCCGATGAAACCTTGATTTCGGGCAGCTGCGGCAGCGAGGTGAAGGTCACATCGTCGACGATGCCGATGGTGAATTTGCCTTTCGGCTCCTTCATCTCCATGTTTTTATACACGGCGATGATCTGCGAAGGTGTCACGTCTTTGGAACCCAGTCCGTAGCGGCCGCCCACGATGATCGGGCAATTTTCCTTGCCGTAGAACGCATCGCGCACGTCGAGGTAGAGCGGTTCGCCGTTGGCGCCGGGCTCCTTGGTGCGGTCCAGCACGGAAATCTTCTTCACGGTAGAAGGCATCACGTTGAAGAAATATTTGGTAGCAAACGGACGGTAGAGGTGAACGCTCACCAGACCGTATTTCTTACCCCGAGCATTCAGGTAATCAATGACTTCGCGGGTCGTCTCGGTTACGGAACCCATGGCCACGACGACGTTTTCGGCATCTTTGGCACCATAATAAGTGAATGGGTGGTATTCCCTACCGGTGATTTTGGTAATCTCCTGCATGTACGCTTCGACGACATCCGGAACGGCATCGTAGAAGGGATTACTCGCTTCCTTGGCCTGGAAGAAAATGTCGGGATTCTGAGCGGTACCCCTTGTAAATGGGTGCTCAGGATTCAATGCGCGGTCGCGGAAAGACTTGAGGGCATCTTGGTCGATGAGGGCGGCAAGCTTCTCCTGGTCGATCGCCTCGATCTTCTGTACCTCATGCGAGGTGCGGAATCCGTCGAAAAAATTCAGGAAAGGAACTCGTGTTTTAAGGGTAGCCAGGTGAGAAACGCCGCTGAGGTCCATGATCTCCTGGACGGATCCGGCGCAAAGCATGGCGAAACCGGTCTGGCGGCAGGCGTATACGTCGCTATGGTCGCCGAAGATGCACAGCGCGTGTGCGGCCAGTGTCCGTGCACTAACGTGGAAAACGCAGGGCAGCAGTTCACCGGCGATCTTGTACATGTTCGGAATCATCAGCAGGAGACCCTGGGAAGCGGTGTAGGTGGTGGTGAGGGCACCGGACTGCAGTGATCCGTGAACGGCACCGGCGGCGCCGCCTTCACTCTGCATCTCGGTGATGCGCATCTTTTGTCCCCAAATGTTTTTGCGACCATTGGCCGCCCATTCGTCCACAACTTCGGCCATCGTGGAGGATGGTGTGATAGGATAAATACAGGCTACTTCGCTAAACATGTAACTGATGTAAGAGGCCGCGTAGTTACCGTCGCAAGTGATAAATTTTTTCTCTTTTGTCATTGTTCTTTTGATTTATGCATTTAACTGTATGCTCGAATTTGCTCGTCCACATTTGCAATGTGGACGATTGCTGTTGCTCAAAACATCGACATTGCAAATGTCGATGAGCAGGTTTGCATTTGCATTTGCATTTGCATTTGCTCGTCCACATTTGCAATGTGGACGATTGCTGTTGCTTCGCTCAAAACATCGACATTGCAAATGTAGATGAGCAGAACATTGCAAATGTCGATGAGCGGGTCGACATTGCTAATTACTATTCATTGATATAATAAATTCTTCATTTGAATTTGTTTTGGAGAGCCGGTCTCTTACGAATTCCATGGCCTCCACAGAGTTCATGCCGTTAAGGAAGTTTCTAAGGACCCAGATCTTGTCCATCATGGCCTTGTCGAGCAGCAGGTCTTCACGACGGGTGCTGGAGGCGAGGATATCGACGGATGGGAATACGCGGCGGTTCGACAGTTTGCGGTCGAGCTGCAGCTCCATGTTACCGGTTCCCTTGAACTCCTCGAAGATGACATCATCCATTTTGGAACCGGTATCTGTCAATGCAGTAGCCAGTATTGTAAGCGAACCGCCCTCTTCGATGTTACGGGCCGCGCCGAAGAAGCGCTTGGGTTTGTGGAGTGCGTTGGCGTCGACACCTCCGGAAAGAACTTTCCCGGAAGCGGGGGCGACGGTATTGTAAGCGCGTGCCAGACGGGTGATGGAGTCGAGCAGGATCACTACGTCGTGACCACATTCGACCAGACGTTTGGCTTTTTCGAGCACCATGTTGGCGATGCGCACGTGGCGTTCAGCGGGCTCGTCGAAAGTAGAGGAGATTACCTCCGCGTTGACGCTGCGGGCCATATCGGTTACCTCTTCCGGACGTTCGTCGATCAATAAAATGATCATATAAACCTCTGGATGGTTAGCGGCAATGGCATTGGCTATGTCTTTGAGTAACATCGTCTTACCGGTTTTTGGCTGGGCAACAATCAGTCCGCGTTGGCCTTTTCCGATCGGTGCGAACATGTCGACCACCCTGGAGGAGATGCTGCTGGCTTTGCCGGCGATGTTGAATTTCTCGTCGGGGAAGAGCGGCGTAAGGTGTTCAAACGGAACGCGGTCGCGGATGTATTCCGGGCTGCGGCCATTGATTTCGACGACCTTCACCAGTGGGAAATATTTTTCACCTTCCTTCGGCGGACGAATAATTCCATGAACTGTGTCGCCGGTCTTGAGTCCGAAGAGTTTGATCTGCGACTGGGAAACATAGATATCATCGGGGGAAGTGAGGTAGTTGTAATCGGAAGAGCGGAGGAATCCGTACCCCTCCTGCATGATTTCGAGCACGCCGGTCTGGTTGATAACGCCCTCAAAATCATATCCTTTCTCGGTTTCTTTATAATCTACCTGCGGCTGATTTGGCTGTTGCTGACCAATATTGCCGTTCTTGGGCAGATTTTGCGGTCTGCCCAGCTGATTTGGATTAGGCTGATTTCCCTGATTCGGATTGAATTCCCGCTTCTGGAGATTCTTTATAATAGGAGGTCTTTTTTCTTCCGGACGCGGTTGCTCGGCGTTTTCCGGTTCAGCGTTTTCGACTTTGGGGGTAATTGGCTCGATGGTCTCCTCCCCTTCCTCGGTAGCTACCGGGATAGCCGAACTCACTGAAAGAATGGCAGATTCGCTGCGAAGTACGCGCGGTCTGCGTTCCTTTTGGTTGGGATGTTCTTTCTTTATTTTGTCGCCCTTGGGATGGAATGGCTTGTTTTCTGAAGGAATTTCAGGCTGGATTTCATCGGCTGGGGCAGAAAACAGGTTCTGCTCGATTGGGGCAGCATCCCCCGTCAGGGAATCCACATTTTTCTTGACGATTTTGATAATTTTCTTCTCGCCGGAAGGTTTAACTTCGACCTTCACCTTGGGAGGTTTCGGCGGATGCTTCTCCTTGCGGGCAGGCGGATCCTCTTTCTCAGGCGTTTGTATGACCGAATCTCTGATGGCCTGGGCATCGAGGATTTTGTAAATAAGGTCTTGTTTTTTGAAAGACTCAACGCGCTTGATTTTTAATTCTTTACCAATGTCGCGTAATTCCGGCAATAGTTTTTTGCTCAGTTCTAGGATGTCGTACATGTTTTTCGTTGATTTGTGACCAAAATGGACGTCGCGAGGTGCAACTATACAATTATGATTTTTTTGCTAATTAAAACTTAGGAAGAAATAACAGTGATATTCGAGGATATTGTGTCAGATCGCTTATCTAAATCCGCCACAAATGTAGTGATTTGATTTTAATTCGCAAAAAAAATATCGGTTTTAAAGAAATTTAACGCAATGTTGTTCCTTGCAGCCAGTGATGGCAATCATACATAAAAATTTATCCCGGAACCTGCGCTTTCTTTAATTCCTGAGTCTAGTTTAACTTAATAATATTTTCTCCTCTCTCTGGTGGGCTAATATTTTTGAAAAGATTTGAAAATAATTGATTATCAGACTAAAACAATACTCATAAAATTCGTGTTATAGAAATATTTAGGGTAATATTGTTGTAATCTCAATTGTCGAAGACGTCGGTTTAAGGACGTCAAAAGGTTTTCTTTCAAAATTGCCGGAGCCGCTCAAACCTTAACCATGAGACAGCTCAGGATCATCAAACAGATAACAAACAGGGAAACACCATCCCTCGACAAGTATCTCCTCGAAATCGGGAAGATCAAATTATTAACGTGTGACCAGGAAATTTTCCTCTCACAGAAGATTAAGGCAGGCGATCGGTGCGCTTTGGACTTGCTGGTGAAATCCAATCTCCGGTTTGTCATTTCGGTCGCCAAGCAATATCAAAACCAGGGGTTGCCGTTATCCGATCTGATCGACGACGGAAACCTCGGACTGATCAAGGCTGCCAAGCGTTTTGATTCTACAAAGGGGTTTAAGTTTATCTCTTATGCCGTATGGTGGATCAGGCAGGCGATTTTGCAGTCGCTGGCAGAACAGGCCCGGATCGTGAAGTTGCCACAAAATAAAGTTGATACTATTAGTTTAATTAACCATACGATGACACGAATGGAGCAGGAATTTGAACGGGAACCCACCCCGGATGAGATCGCTGAAAAGCTGGATATCAGTCCGTTGCTGGTCAATCAATCGATACAGTCGACCGGATTTCACCAGTCGCTCGATGCTCCGCTATTCGATTATGAAGAAAATGAAAACAGTCAATATGATTTATATGCCAATGAATTCACACCTGGTCCCGACAATGACCTGTTAGAATCCTCCCTTAAAATTGAGATTAAACGACTGTTGGGTAAACTGGATGGCCGGGAAGCCGACATTCTCTCCTCCTATTATGGTTTAAATGGTAAACCTCTGCTTGCGCTGGATGATATCTCCAGTGCTTACGGCCTGACTCGGGAGCGAGTGAGGCAGATACGTGACCTCAGCATCAAAAAATTACAGAACAACCCTTATCTGACAATTTTACGACCTTACCTTGGCTGACATCTAAATGAAAAAAGGGTATCTTTGTTTAAATAAAAATACCCTACCGTGAAGCGAATGATTGCCCCCTCGTTATTAGCCGCGAATTTTTTGCAGCTCGGAGACGAAATCCGGATGGTGAATGCCAGTTCGGCCGACTGGATTCACTGTGATATCATGGATGGACATTTTGTGCCGAATATTTCCTTTGGCCTGCCGGTGATTGAGCAAATCAAGAAGATTGCCACCAAGCCGCTGGATGTCCACCTGATGATTTCCGATCCGGACCGTTATCTGGAGCGCTTCAAGGAGGCGGGCGCCGATATCCTGACAGTTCACTATGAGACCTGTCCGCACCTTCACCGAACAGTCGGGGCGATCCGTGAGCTGGGGATGAAGGCCGGAGTGGCCATCAATCCGCATACCCCTGTGCAAATGTTGATCGACATCATGCGCGATGTAGATTTGATTCTGCTGATGACTGTTAATCCCGGTTTCGGCGGACAGAAATTCATTCAGGGCAGTTACAAACGACTGGTTACCCTGAGACAGATGGTGAATACTTTGGCGCCCAATGTCCTGATTGAAGTGGACGGCGGCGTTAATCTGGACACTGGCAGACAGTTGTTTCTGGCAGGGGCAGACGTGCTCGTGGCCGGAAATTATGTCTTCTCCTCCGAAAACCCTACGGCCACCATTGAAGCATTGAAGAATTGCTAATAAGCTTCTGCCCGGTCCCTGAGTTCCGGTCCCTGAGCCTGTCGAAAGGTCTCGTTGCTCCAGCGGATTTGCAATCCGCTGGTAGTCATCCTGCTATCCTGCTATACCTGCTATCCCTCGTTTGAAACGAGGGATCACAACAACTGCTAAACTTTCCTGCTATCCCTCGTTTGAAACGAGGGATCACAACAACTGCTAAACTTTTCAAGCATTTCAAACGCGCGAAGCGCAAACATTTCAAACTTTTTCGTATATTTGCATCCCCAATGGGGCTGACCGGTTTTGACAGCGGGCAGAAGAGGTATGTAAGCATGCCGGGCATTGAGTTTAAGCCCGTAAATCCTAGGCTCGAACAATTAATTGGCGCAGATAACTTCGCTCTTGCCGCTTAATCGACGTAACGTTGATCAGCTAATCCGGTATTAGATACTGGAGCGAGACATCTCCCGGGTGCCATGTCCTGAAGCGGCCCGAACCGGAGATGCAGATAAATCGGGAATAGTCA
>Ga0209125_1002240_pt1 | contig 15395 bp, 15 predicted proteins | sample BarGraIncub1131A_FD_184503 | JGI IMG/M metagenome (GOLD analysis project Ga0209125, IMG submission 184503) | Arctic peat soil microbial communities from Barrow, Alaska - Barrow Graham LP Incubations 11-31A (SPAdes) (version 2) | ecosystem: Environmental > Terrestrial > Soil > Wetlands > Peat... | reverse complement strand
AGAAATTGCAATTAAAATACCTCCTGCTGCTACAAAAGGAATCATATAAGAAACCCCTGTCATAAGGTGTTTATAAGGACCTTTTTTCTCAACCTTTTTTTCTTCTGTATTACTAATATCTTTTGAATTGTTTTTATCTTCCAATTTTATATCTTTTGCTCTTTGTATAAGTCCCTTTGGATCTTTAATTGCATCTTTTACCCCAACTTCAATTATAGTCTTTCCTGCAAAACGTTCCTTTGAAACATTAGTATCAGCTGCAATTATTACTACTCTAGCTTCCCTTATATCTTTCTCTGTCAATTCATTTTCTGCCCCTACAGATCCTTGAGTTTCTACTTTAATCTCTTCGCCCATTTCCTTTGCTGCCATTTCAAGAGCCTCAGCTGCCATATAAGTATGCGCTATTCCTGTTGGACATGAAGTTATTGCTACAAATTTCATAAACCCTTCCCCCTTTTTTTTATTTTTTTTTATTTATGTTAAACATATTATGTCTATTGGTCTAATAAAGTAATTATTTCTTCAGCACTGCTAGCTTTCATTAAGCTATCTCTTAATTCTTTGTGCATCAATTTTCTAGAAATTTGACTCAATATTTTTAAATGCTCATTACTTGATTCTTCTGGTACTGCTATTAAAAAGAATATATGAGCTAGCTCATCGTCCATAGATTGATAATCAATTCCATCCACGCTTCTTCCAAATATTAATGCTGGTTCTTTAACTCCACTACTTTTGCCATGAGGAATTGCTATTCCCATACCTATACCTGTTGAAAATTCTTTTTCTCTATCTAATACAGCTTTTAGATATATATCTTTATCTAATAACTTGCCATTCTCATCTAAAATGTTTACCATCTCATTTATTACGTCCTCTTTTGTCTTACTGTTGAGCTCTAGTTTAATTAAATTAACACTTAATAATTCAGTTATATTCATACATTATCATCCTTTCTATAAATGATTTATAATTATTTCCTTTTTAATTCTCTCTATGTCAACGAATCTACCTGTTTGAGTTCCTTCAGTCATTACATTAGCTGTACTTGTTGCACAAGCTAGTTTTATGGCTTCTTCAAAGCTATAATCTTCCTCAACTGCTACAGCCATTGCTGCAACCATAGAATCTCCAGCCCCTACTGTGCTCTTAACTTCTACTTTTATTCCCTTTACTTTTGCTACTTTATCAGGACATATGAATATGGACCCTTCTGAACCTAGGGAAATTACTACATATTTTACTCCATACTCCAATATTTTTTTAGCAGTTTCAATAATTTTAGCTTCATTATCAATGCTCATACCGAAGGCTTTTTCAAGTTCGTCAATATTTGGCTTTACCATATATGGACCAGCTTTAATTCCTTCCATTAGCAGTTCGCCTTCCGCATCTAAAATAACCTTACCGCCCTTATTTTTTACATCCAAAATTATTTCACCATATATGGAAGAATTTACTCCACTTGGTACACTACCTGAAAGAATTACTAAAGAATTTTCTTTGCAATATCCCATTATTTTTTCTTTTATATTAATAATGTCTTGCTGTCCTAAACTAGGTCCATTTTCGTTTATGTCTGTATGTGTATTATTAACCTTATCGAAAATTTTTATGTTAGTCCTAGTTTCTCCTTTTATAGTTAAGAAATTATTATCAATATTTAAATCATCTAAATAATTTTTTATTTGACTTCCACTGCTTCCACCTAAGAAACCTAAGGCTATGCTTTTATGCTTTAATTCCTTAATAACTTTAGATACATTAATACCTTTGCCTCCAGCATCAACTCTTGTAGACTCAATTCTATTAACACTATCAATTTTAAATTCATCTATCTCAATGGTTTTATCTAAAGCTGGATTTAGAGTCACTGTTATTATCATTTTTTTCACCTCCACTTTATTTTGCTGTCATAATTTTCACATCTTTTTCTTCAAACTTTTTTAATAATTTTTCATCTAGTAGGTTATCTGTAATAATAATATCAATACTACTTAAGTCAACTATTTTAGCGAAAGAAACTTTGCCAAATTTAGTATGATCACAAACTACTATAATTTTTTTAGCTATTTTTAGCATTTCTCTTTTTGTATTAGCTTCAATAATATCTGGTGTGGTAAGTCCATTAATAACGCATACACCATTGGCGCCTATAAAAGCTTTATCTACTCTAAAATTTTTAAATGTATTATCTGCTACAGGTCCTACCAATGCTCTAGTTTCCCGTCGCAATGTCCCCCCAGTAACAATTACCTCCACATTCAGTTTTTTAGCAAGCTCAAAAGCTACATCCACAGAATTTGTTAAAACCGTTATGTTTTTAGCTGTTATATGCCTGGCAATACTAAGAGTAGTGGTTCCTGCATCTAAAACTATTGTATCTCCTTCTACTATCATGGAGGCCGCAAGCTTTCCTACAGATTCTTTCTCATTATAAAACTTATCTATTTTCTCTGAAAAGGTAGGTTCAAATTTAGTATTATCATTTAATATCGCTCCACCATGTACTCTTTTTATTAATTCTTCCTCTTCTAATTCTTGAAGGTCTCGTCTAATGGTTACTTCCGACACTTCATATAGCTGGGATAAATCGCATACTTTTACTTTTCCATTTTTATTTAATCTATCTAATATTTTTGTTTTTCTTTCTGTAGCAAACATAATTTTTAATCTTCCTTTTATCTTATTAGGATAATAATGTTCGTTTGTATTTGTATATACTTTGTTTTTGTTTCATTTGCTTTCGCTTATGTTCATTTTAATATATTATGATATCGTTGTCAACAGGTAAAAACTGTTTTTTATAATTATTTTAATTTTATTTAAAATTGTCAATTAAATATAAAAGTTCTAGGTGATTTCACCTAGAACTTTAGTATTGTTAATATACATAATAACTTATTATTATTTTTCTAATTGACTTTTTAAGAGTTCCTCTATTTTAGGAGTACACCTATTACCATTGCATCCGCCTGTTCCTGCTCCTGTAATTTTTTGAACCTGCTCTAAAGTTGTTGCACCATTTTTTATAGCCTGTTTTATTGTAGATCTTGGTATAGCTTTACATAAACATACCTTTGTAAGTTTATCCATTATTTCATTGTTTATATTCTGCTCCATTATATTTTTTCTCCTTTCACATTATCTTTTATCTTTAAAAAAATCAGTCAATAAATTACCACATTCCTCATTGTATAACCAAATTATTTCTGTCCAATGATTTAATGCATCATTCTGAATAAGATTTATAACTGAACCACAAGCCCCTACACTAGGGTCAAAAATGCCTATATATAATTTGTTTATCCTAGACTGTAATATAGCCCCTGCACACATAGGGCATGGTTCTAAGGTTACATACATGTCACAACCAGTTAATCTCCAACTGCCTATTACTTCGCAGGCTTTTTTTATTGCTAAAATTTCTGCATGAGCGGTAGCATCTTGAAGAGTTTCTCTAAGGTTATGAGCCCTAGCAATTATTTTATTGTCTTTTACTATAATTGCACCTACTGGTACCTCATGTAATAATAATGATCTTCTTGCTTCTTTTAATGATTCCTGAATAAAATCTTTTTTCATGTTAACCCCTTTACCTTATAAATAATCATTGTTTAATAATTATTATACTTCTTAACTGTTCTACTTTCAATACATTTATATTTCCCAGTAAATAAAAAAACTAGCAAAGTATTACTTCGCTAGTTTTTTGGTGCACACGAGAGGAGTCGAACCTCCGGCCTTCCCCTTAGGAGGGGGACGCTCTATCCTACTGAGCTACGGGTGCATATTTAATTGTACCCTAATATACTATTACATTTTTATAAGTATGTCAACCTATAGATATTTTAAACGTGATTTTGAAAATTAGTAAACTAAATATAAATTCCAAGATAAATCCATATTTTATAAGTTTTTATGCTAAACTATCAATAAAAGATATTAAACTATGAGGTGATTTAATGAAAAAAATTGATATAACAGAGACAGTCCTTAGGGATGCCAATCAATCTTTGATTGCTACAAGACTAAAATTTGAAGATTTCGCACCTATACTTCCAGCTTTAGATAATGCAGGTTATCATTCATTAGAATGCTGGGGTGGGGCTACCTTTGACTCTTGTTTAAGATATTTAAATGAAGATCCCTGGGAAAGGCTTCAAAAAATAAAAAGTATAGCTACAAAAACTCCACTACAAATGCTTCTTCGCGGTCAAAATGTATTAGGTTATAAACATTATCCTGATGACGTTGTAAGAAAATTTATTAAACTGTCTGTATATCATGGGATAGATATAGTAAGGATTTTTGATGCTCTAAATGATTTATCAAATATAAAAGTTGCTATGGATGAAACTAAAAAACAAGGAGCACATGCACAAGGTGCTATAGTTTATACAGTAAGCCCAATTCATGATATTAGTAATTATACAAAACTCGCCAAACAACTTGAGGAAATGGGTGCTGATTCTATTTGCATTAAAGATATGGCGGGCCTTATTATGCCAAGCATTGCCTATGATGTAGTTAAGGGGATAAAAGAAACTGTAAAAATACCTATATACCTTCATTCTCATTGTACAAACGGACTAGCTGAAATGTCTTATTATAAGGCAATAGAAGCAGGTGCTACTGGTATTGATTGTGCTATTTCTACTTTCTCAAGTGGAACTTCACAGCCCCCTACAGAAACTATGCATCAAGCTCTTGTTACTGCTGGGTATGATACCGGACTAGATACTACAAAACTCAAATACATAAATGACTTCTTCAAACCTATAAAAAAAGAAGTTTTAGCCTCTGGATTATTAGATCCAATACTGTTAACTCCTCAGCCAGAAGGTTTAAATAATCAAATTCCTGGTGGTATGCTTTCTAACATGATTTCACAACTTAAGGCTCAAAACTCTATTGATAAACTTGATGCTGTTCTAGCAGAAGTACCCCTAGTAAGAGCAGATTTAGGGTTTCCACCACTAGTAACTCCTATGAGTCAAATGGTTGGTACTCAAGCTACAATGAACATTTTAACTGGTGAAAAGTATAAAATGATATTAAAAGAAGTTAAATCCTATTGCAAGGGCGAATATGGCCTAGCACCTGGACCAATTAATGCAGATCTTTTAAAAAAGGCCTTAGGAAACGAGGCGCCTATAATAGGAAGATATGCAGATACCTTAGCACCAGCTTTTGATAAAGCAAAAGAATATCTAAAGGATTTGACTTCTAGTGAGGAAGACATATTATCCTACCTAGCTTTTCCTCAAATCGCTGAAGAATTCATTAAAAATAAAAAACAAAATCCCTCTGTGGATCAAGTAAGAAATGATACTGAAAGCGAGCCTATATAATAATAAATTAACACCCTCAATGTTTAAAATTGAGGGTGTTAATTTATTATTAGTATTTTAATACATAAAATAGTATATAATGTAGATTATATACTATTAATTGGAGGTGTTTTATTTGAATAACGATATAAAGAATTTTTTCCTAGCTGGTCTTGGGTCTGCGGCATATACTTATGAAAAAGCTACAAATCTAATAGATGATTTTGTAAAAAAGGGTAAGATAACCTTAGAAGAGGGCAAAGATTTATCTGAAGAACTAAAAAGAACTGTAAAATCAAATAAAGAAGCAGTACCCTCTTCTTCAAAAGAGAAAAATCCTTTAACAAAAGAGGATATGGTCTTACTCTTAAAAGAGATGAACTTTGCAACTAAAGAGGATATAGAAAAACTAAATAAAAGATTAGCAAATTTAGAGATAACCCTTCCATAAATAAATATTGTAATTCAAATGAAAGTCCTACTATTTGCTCTAGGGCTTTTCATATTAAGTGAGGTATAAAATGCGACGAAAATCTGTTAATCGATTTAGAGAAATTATTAAGGTTCTTGGATCTTATGGCTTTGGATATATTGTAGACTCTAAGTTTAACAAACAAAATAAACGCCCTGAAAATTTAAGAAAAGCCTTTGAAGAGCTTGGTCCAACTTTTATAAAAATTGGACAAATACTTAGTACAAGGCCAGATTTGTTATCCCCAGATTACATAGCAGAGCTTTCAAAGCTTCAAGACGATGTTGCTCCAGAAAACATTGAAACCATAAATAAAGTATTTTTTGATGAGTTTGCAATATCAACCGCTGAGTGTTTTGAAAAGTTTAATGAAAAGCCACTAGCCTCGGCATCTATTTCTCAAGTACATAAAGCAATATTAAAAGACGGGAGAGAGGTTGTAGTAAAAATACAAAGACCAGACATTGCAGAAAAGATGAAACTCGATATCTCAATACTGGTTCGCATAATAAGGCTTACAAAGGCAAGATTTTCTGATGCACTAATTGACCCAGAAGAAGCCTTACATGAAATCCTTTTAATCACTGAGCTTGAACTTGATTTTAACAATGAAGCTAAAAATATAAATAATTTTAAAAATTTCAACAAGGAGGTTGCATTTATATATGTACCTTATGTGGTTGAAGAATTGTGCTGTACTAAGGTTTTAACAATGGAGCGAGTATATGGTTTTAAAGTAGATGATATGAAAAAACTATTAATGGGACATTATGATCTTGAGGATTTAGGTAAAAAATTAGCGATGTCTTATTTAAAACAAGTGTTAGAAGATGGTTTTTTTCATGGTGATCCGCATCCTGGAAATATATTTATATGTGAAGGTAAAATTTGCTTTATAGATTTTGGAATTATGGGAAGCCTCTCTAATTCTATAAAAGCCACACTGAATGATATGATAGCAGCGGTTGCACTAAATGACATAAACAAAATGATTTCAGCCCTCTTATCTATAGGAATCAAAAAAGGTTATGTAGATAGAAATAAACTATATGAAGATTTAAATTATCTTATTATGAATTACCTTTCAATTTCACTAAACAATATTCAGGTTTCAGTTATGCTCTCAGAAATTTTTGATATAGCAAGACAAAACAATATCCGTTTGCCTAGGGATTTAACGCTTCTAATAAGAGGTCTTGTAATTTTAGAGGGAGTAATTGCAAGTATTGCTCCAGATATAAAAATAATAGATATCGCTATACCTTATGTTAAATCTAATAATAAATTTTCACTATTAACCAATTTAGACCTTAACACATTACTTATACGTTCCTATGCATTTTTAAAAGACTCTTTTAGACTTCCATCAAAAATCATGGAATTATCTGATAGTCTTATTAGTGGAAGAGCAAAGCTTCAACTAGAGCATAAAAATTTAAACACTCCTATAAATGAAATAAATAAAGGTATAAATAGATTAGTCTTTGGGCTTATTATTTCTTCTATGATTATAGGTTCTTCTACTATTTTAAATTCCAATATAGGACCTAAAATATATAGTGTATCCATTATTGGTATAACTGGTTTTTTAACAGCAGGCTTTATGGGCTTTTGGCTATTAATTTCTATAATAAGATCTGGAAAACTATAAACTATAAAACGAGGTATTATTTATATGATTAAATATTATAATAGAAAAGAAAATAAATATGAAATTGAAAAGGTTGCTAGTGAAAAGTATTTAAATTGGTCTTATTGCTCTCCTGTAGGAAAAGGACTAGTTGAGTTATTACTTAAGAAAAAACTCTTTTCAAAATTATATGGTTTTTATTGTGACACTAAAATGAGTTCTAGAAAAGTAAAGGGTTTTATTGAGGATTTTAAAATTGATATGTCCTTGTACCAAAAGAAACCTGAGGAGTACACGTCTTTTAATGAATTTTTTATAAGATCTTTAAATCCAGATGCAAGGGTAATCCCTGGGAATGATAATATTTTAATTTCACCTTGTGACGGTAAAATCTCAGCATATGAGAATATTAACCTAGATGGTTTAGTTCAAATAAAAGGATTTACTTATTCCCTTAAAGAGCTCCTCTTAAATAACGAAATATATAAACAGTATCAGGGAGGTACTTGCTTAATTTTCAGGTTATGCCCCACGGATTATCATAGATTTCATTTTATCGATAGTGGAATATGTAGTGAGACAACTAAAATTAGTGGTCATTATTATTCTGTAAATCCCATAGCCTTAAAAAACGTGAAAAAACTATTTTGTCAAAATAAACGAGAGTGGAGTATATTACACTCAGATAATTTTGACGGAGTTATTTATATGGAGGTAGGCGCTACTTGCGTAGGCTCAATTATTCAAAATTACACTCCAAATTCTAAAATTAAAAAAGGCGAGGAAAAAGGATATTTCAAATTTGGTGGTTCCACCGTAATCCTATTCTTTAAAAAAGATATTGTAAAAATTCATGAAGATTTGTTAACCCAAACACAATTAGGCTTTGAAACATCTGTATATTTAGGAGAAAAAATAGGACTGAAATAATCTTTCAGTCCTATTTTTTATTATATTTTAAACTTTGAGGTAATATCCTTTAATTTTTCTGCACTAATTTTGTTTCCGCTGGTAGTATTTTTTATTTCTTCCATCTTATTTACTATATCAATGCTTTTATCTGATATGCTAAATATACCTTCTGATCCTTCATTAACAGTACCTGCTACTTGATCTATTGCAATTGTAATTCCATTTATCGATGAATTCAAATGTTGTGCTGTTTCATCAAATTCTATCATGAACTTATTGAAATTCTCTGCATCATCCATATATTCTTGTCCCGTACCCATAATAATTTCATAATTTAAAGAAACCTCTTCATCCATAAAATCTAACATTTTAGTAGAACTATTGGATAGATTTTTCACAGAAGTATTTACAATTTTAACCACGTTTTGGATGTTAGCTGCTGTAGCTCCAGACTGCTCTGCAAGCTTTCTAACCTCATCTGCTACTACTGCAAACCCTCTCCCTGCTTCTCCAGCTCTCGCAGCTTCGATAGCAGCATTTAGTGCTAGTAAATTAGTTTGACTAGTTATATGCAATATTGATGATGCCAATCCATGAATTTCTTCAACGGCTTTTGAACCCTCTATTGCAGCTTCTAACTCCTTCTTTATATCATTATAGAGTTTATCAGTATCACTTTTAGATCCAGTGGTGGAAACAGTAATTCCCATTGCTTTTTTAACAATGCCTTCAGCGATATTAGTTCCTTCTGAAGCTTTCTTGGCTATTATATTTACCATATTTTTCATTTCTCCTGAAGAAGCAGAAATCTCCTCTGCTGTGGCTGCTGTCTCTTCCATACCAGCTGATAAACTTTCAGTTTCCATAGAACTTTCTTCTGCTTTCACTTTTAATGCATCCGTAAGATCTTCAACTGTTAGTGCATTATTCGTTATATTTTCTGAAGCCTCAATTAAATCAAGTACAACATTTTTCAATGTTTTTCTCATATTAACTATAGCTCTAGATATAGTTCCAATTTCATCATTAGTTTTAATTAAATTGTCTATCCCCTTATCATCACTTAAATCCAATTCAGAAGTTTTATTGACTAATAAAGTTACTTTAGTTAATGGACTTACTATTATCCTTGATGCACCTACACCAATTAATATAGAAAATATACTTATTAGCGCTGCTATTATTAAAATCCTCTGTGTCATTTGATCCACTGGTTGTCTAATCTCATTCATATCCCCGGTAACAACCAATGTCCAGTTTGTTATTGGAACAATTCCATAAGAGGAGAACTTTCGAATTCCCTCTGAACTATACTCTGCAGTTCCAGCTACAACCTTTTGTCCAGCTACAACCTTGTCTACTACAGCCTTTATATCTGCATCTTCAACATCTTTTCCTATCTTTTCCTTAGTTTGATGGTATAGCATTTTGCCTTTTTCATCAATTAAATAAGCATAGCTTGATTTACTATTAGATACACTTATACCTTTCATATACTTTGAAAAGCTCTCTGCGTATACAGATACTGCTACGTAACCTAATTTTTGATTATCTTTACCTTCATCGATTATAGGACTTGTAAACACCATGACCTCATTTCCTGTTACGTCTGATCTCATAGTTTCACTTATAGCTGGACGCCCACTTGCGCTAACAGAATGATAACTTTGGTTTGCTACATTCTTACCTATAGATTGATTATCACTAGCTGATATTATTTTTCCACTTATATCAACTAAAAAAACTCTTTCAACAACATCATTAGAACGATAATTGGAAAACTTTTTATTATTTTCTGTTATTACATTTTTATATTGCTCCACTGAAATTGGATCTTGTTTATCCTTCAACTCCATTATTTCCATTATTTGTTTTGTGTTGCATAAGGCCTGTACCTGTGCTTGCTGCTTTTCTATCATAACAGAAATGGTTTCTATTGCTCCTTTATTAACAGACAACATTTCAGCTTTACTTTGATTAAATATTATAGTTGATGAATTTATATACGTAAAAATTGAAGTTGTCACCATAGATATAATTATTAATACCCCAATAAGAAGTGGTATTTTCTTTCTAATGGAAATACCTTTTTTATTATTACTTTTTATAGCTCCTTTAGCTGTTTTTCTTTTAAATAATTTTACTGTTTTCTTTTCCTTTTGTTCAATATTTTTACTTACATGCTTTTTTCCAGAATTCCAAAATTTAAAACGCATAAAGTCCCCCCTAAATTTGTTTTACCAATAATTTTAAAATATTTTATAAATTTTTTAAATAAACAAAAAATATTTCTTCATATATATTAACATATAACCTGTAATTTGTAATTATATAATACTATATATTTCCCTTTTATGACATTAATTTATTACAATATATTTATTTTTATATATTGTAATCCTATTTATCTTATATTTGAATTAAAACCTACTATTAATACATATACCATAGAAATCCCAGTGAATTAAAATTCACTGGGATTTCTATGGTAAGCTTTACAATAAAGCATAGTTAAATAATATGTTTTAATATTTCTATACAGGAATGAAGGAATATTCTGCTGCTATTAAACAAATCTGCAATTTGATAAGTTATTAGAAAAAATAATGCATAAAAGGGGCTTGGTGCTTTTTCACTCCATTTTAAAATAGGCTTAGAAATTTTATTACATACAATCCTTTGATTTGCTATCCAACCAATAGCTATTCCAATTAACCCACCACAAATGATATCAGTAGGATAATGAAAACCTAAATATATTCTTGGAAATGCAATAAATATAATTGTATAAATAAATGCTAATATTCCAAGTTTCTTTGAAATGAATAAAAATCCTGTTGCAAGTGTAAAGAATAATACTGCATGATCACTTGGAAATCCGCTCCAATTTGTTAATGCAGTGGACTTTATTCCAAATGGTAGTACAAAATTTAAAGCAGCTTCATGAAGAGGCCTTTCTCTATATGGTAGTAAAACCGACAGAAACCTTGCTAAGATCATTGCAATAAAACAACTTAATATTATAGAAATAATATGTTCCCTTATATCAGCTTTTCCATCACTATTTCTAAACCACATCCACCATATAACTATAGCAAAAATACCACCCTTTACCAAGTTACTATCTGCTAGAAAAGCTAATGTATTATCAAATACCCAAGAGTGATGAGAAAATTTGTTTAAAAAATTTATTATTGTTGAATCGAAAAAATTCATATTTCACCTCCTAGTACATTAGCAAAAATACTTTGTATTAACAGTTCTTTTATATACCAATATATAAAAGACATAATAAGACACAATAAGACATAATTCTATTATATTATATTATAGCAAACAAAAATTGTCTACTTTATTACCACTTTATGTATGTTCTTTGAAAACTAAAGTGCAATTTTCTCTAATCTAGTTAAGTTGAGTTAAGCTTAGTTAAATTTAACAGAATAAACAAACATAAATATTATATCTAATTTAAGAAATTTACATTGACAAATATATAACTGCAGGCGCATAATAATAACAAAAAAATGTTTTATCAGGAGGCGTCGAAATAGAATGATAGCAAAAATAAATAACCCGAAGGTGGTTAATAACACAATAAAGACAATCGAGGTACTTGGGCATGACTTAAAAATCGGCGATAAATTTATGGAAAAAGGACTCGCTTTCCAAATAATAAATATAACGTATGATACTGATTGCAAAATATTAAATCACGATAGTTGCGACGCAAAGTTAAACCGCTACATAGTAACCGGCGAATGGATAAAGATGGGGGAAAACCAAATCACACCATCATATTGTTGCCCAACGACTAACTCAATAATACGTGCCCTTCGCGAAGACCTATATTGGACGACGTTAGTTGACGAAGGGTACAAGCAATACTTTCAACATACTGATTCGGTTCCAAGTTGGAAAGGAATTAGTGTATAATCTGTAATGTTCCAAAAAAATATTAAACGGCCTTAGCCCTTTTGAATTTAGGGTTCTAGCCGCTTAATTAATTTTTATTATTCCCACTGTCTACTTGACAGGGAGCAGTTCACTTTTTATTTCTATAGATTTATAGTATAATAATTTTGTTTCAATTAACTACTTGTTCATTTATTTACCTCATTTCTATACACAAATTATAATTATTGTGCCTTTAATATAATATTTTCTTCCTTTCCATTCCATTTAATTGCGAAAGTAATATCCTCATTTTCACGAGGCATTAAACCAGTTCCACCGCTCTTTCCCATTCTTGAATAGCCTTCCTTATCAAGCCTTGAACTCGTTGATGCCCCTCCGCCTGAAGTGGTTTCATATTTAAAATTAATAGGACCTACAGATGTTATATCAGTCATTTTATACTTAACTAACGGAGAACTCTCATTGTAAGCATCGTAATGAAGTGTACCCTTTTCATCTTCCCACCAATGCTCATAATATTTCAAGGTGAAAGTTCCTTCCCAGCTTGTGCTTTCTCCTTTATAAATAATCACTTTTCCATCATTTAAATATTTAAACACAATATCAGAAATTAAAACTCTTGTTTCGCCTATACTCTTCATTTCTTCCTCAGTTGTTGGATTTTGCGCAGATACATAAACTAAAAGGGCATTTTTTGCTTTAAGTGAATATTCTTGTAAAGAAATTAAGTCATTGAACTTATTAGATTTCTCTACTATATCTTCACGTTCTACAAAGGACTTGAAAGTATATACAAGCAATGTACCTTTTTTGTCACCTATGGTAAAGACAGTAGGTTTTACTCCACTTAGTTCATATTCATCAGGAGATTTCAAGCTATTTTCTTTAAGGGCCACCCCTTGCTTTTCAAAGGTTTTAATTATGGTTTTTAGTGTTAGGATATCATTTTTAGGTTTTTCACCTATTTTATATCCTATTGTCCCTATAGCTATGAAAGCAAATATCGCTACTGCGACAGTAATTATGCCCCATATTTTTAATCTCTTCATCCACTTTTTAAAAGTGTTAGCCTGTGGCAAGTCTTCTTTAAAATCCGCTAACTTTAACTCGTCATTTGAATACTCCTGTACAAGATTACTGCAATCTTTACAATCCTTAAGATGCTTTTCTACTATTTCCTTAGTTGCATCGCTTACATCATCTTCAATATATAATGGAATCAAGTCTTCTATAAGTCCACATGGATATTTAATCATTTAAATTTCCTCCTTCACAATAATCTTTCTTAAAGGCTAATCTTGCACGATGTATATTTACCTTCACCCAAGAAATAGTGTGGTTTGTTACCAACCATCACCTCTTGCATATATAGTGGAAAACATTCCTAAAAAGTTACACTATATTTCTTAGTTTTTATAAATTAATTTTCTTATTTGATTAGTAGTGTAATAAACCCCCCTGCAGAAACTCATCCATATGCTTGTTTTTACAAAATATTTACTTAATTATACCATTATTACCTTGAATTGTTTGTAAATCATAACACCTGCAATTCTTCTTCCTATAATGAAATCAAAGGATAGTAATAATATGATAACTATTGCAATAGAATTAAAAGGCATATATAAAATTAAGGAGACTCTTAAAATTTGGCATAGCCAAAGTATGTATTGTAAAGGAGGCTAATATTTTGAAGGTTATAGTAATTGGTGGCGGTTGGTCTGGTTGTAGCGCAGCAATCACAGCAAAAAAAGCTGGTGCCGATGTGGCATTATATGAAAAAACAGATATGCTTTTGGGACTTGGTAATGTAGGCGGTATAATGAGAAATAATGGTAGGTATACTGCAGCAGAGGAACTTATAACACTCGGTGCAGGAGATTTTATACATTTGACTGATGAGAATAGTAAACATAAAAATATAGATTTCCCGGGTCATAAGAATGCCTGGCTATGCGATGTAAACAAGATTGAACCAGCGGTTGGAAAATATTTAAAAGCCATGGATATAGAAGTAAACATGATAACAAGAGTAGTAGATGTAAAAAAAGAAGGCAATAAAATAAAAGGAATATACCTATCAGATAAAAAATATATTGAAGCAGATGTGTTTATAGAGACTACAGGTTCCGCAGGTCCAATGAATAACTGTTTAAAATATGGAAATGGATGTGCAATGTGTGTATTGAGATGCCCAGCTTTTGGTGGAAGGGTAAGCATTAGTAGCAAAGCTGGTATTGAAGACTTAAAAGGAGAACGAGAAGAAGGCGTATATGGAGCTTTTAGTGGTTCTTGCAAATTAGCCAAAGGTTCTTTAGCTGGCGATATTATAAAACAACTTGATGATACAGGCGTTGCTATTATAAAACTTCCAGAAGAAGATGTAAATTTAGATAAACTTAAACTAAAGGTATGTCAGCAGTATGCCATAGAAGAGTTTGCAGAAAATATAATTCTAATAGATACAGGTGACGTAAAGTTGATGTCTCCATATTATCCATTAGAAAAATTAAGAAGAATTAAAGGATTTGAAAATGCAAAATATGTAGATCCTTATGCAGGGGGAATTGGAAACTCCATAAGATATGTATCCATAGCTCCAAGAGATGATAGCATGAAGGTTACGGGTTTAGATAATTTGTTTTGTGCAGGGGAGAAAGCTGGTCTATTTATAGGCCACACGGAAGCCATGTTAACAGGGGCTTTGGCAGGACACAACGCAATAAAAAGCTATCTGGGAATGCCTCTTTTGATATTGCCAAGGTCACTAGCCGTTGGCGACATAATCGCCTATGCGAATGAAAAAATTAAAACTAAAGAAGGAAGAACAAACAGATATACCTTTGCGGGGGCAGAGTACTTTAAACGGATGCAAGAACTTGGACTTTATATTCTGGATATAGATGAGATTAAGGAGAAAGTAGAAAATTTAAATTTAACTAATATATTTAATACAAAACTTATGTAGAGTAAAAATTTGAAAGGTCAGCTTAAGAGTTTGACCTTTTTTATTTGAAAACATTTAGGAATAAACAAGGGCTGCTACACAGCTAACTAATTTATTAGTTGTATAACAAGCCCCATGATTCTTTAAATATACATATACATATATATATTTATTTAACTA
>Ga0209125_1002239_pt1 | contig 15395 bp, 8 predicted proteins | sample BarGraIncub1131A_FD_184503 | JGI IMG/M metagenome (GOLD analysis project Ga0209125, IMG submission 184503) | Arctic peat soil microbial communities from Barrow, Alaska - Barrow Graham LP Incubations 11-31A (SPAdes) (version 2) | ecosystem: Environmental > Terrestrial > Soil > Wetlands > Peat... | reverse complement strand
TGCCGAGGTAGGAGGTGTCCGTCTTCAGCGGGGTCGTCCCCGTCACGTCGTGCCCGTCGTAATCCAGGTTGCCCCCCCACACCTCGACAACCTCGGCAACCGACAGCGCCGACACCTCGTCCCTTCTTGAGATACCGGCGCCGTGCATGAAGCCCTTTTCCTTCACGAAGGAGCTGCCGTTTAGCTTCTCGTCCCAGGTGAACCAGCCGGACTTGAGATACACGGAGGTCTCGCCGGCTAGGGCCGGCTGGGCGCGGCTGCCGGCAACGAATGCCGCGATTATCGCAAATGCCTTTAAGCTGCGGACCAGTGTCGTGGTTTTCATGGTTAAATCCCCCAGTCGGTTCGTTTAACCAGTAACTACAACTTTTGGTCCAACTTTGGCGCGACCCATTAAAAAGGGATTAACACGCTGAAATAGGGTGACTATTTCCGCAGCACAGCTCTGCAAACGGATACCAGCGTCACAATAGCCGGTGCCAAGCAGTTGCACAGCAGCTGTGGCCGGCGAAAGAATCTAGCGTAGTATCGGTAGGTTATCGGATGTTCAACCCGCTGAACAGAATTGCGGATATTGAACAGGATCAGAGGCGGGATTCCAGGGGGGCATTCTCAATAACCGGGGACGGTTGCCACTGTTAGCCTGACTCAAGACAAGCAAATAACCATTTGCCACGGAGAGCATCTGAGAACTTCGGAGAAACACTTTCGAGCTGTGCAAATCCAGTACAGTGCCTGGTGCCCAACGGGTATTACAGGTTTAACCTTATGACGTCGGATTTGTTATATTTCCTCAGATTTTCTCCGTGGCAAATGGTTCAGCTTTGTCTTTTAGCATCTTCCTGACGATTAACGCTGATCAGCAGCCAACCACCCATCTCTCAAGGTAAACCTGTGCCTACCCCCTTTTCTCCTTGACTCGATGATCTCAACACTTTAATATCTGCCGCTGAAGATATTTTTTGTTTGCCATAAAGAGAGGAGGGTATTATGCAATTGAAACAGCTACAGGGAGGTTGCCTCCTGGTTCTAGCGCTGGGCATTTCGGCGTGCGGTACAGGCGGAGGCGGAGGTGTCACCATAACGCCGGTGCAGGGCAAGGTGTCCCAGGGGCCGGTGCAGGGTGCGACCATCTTCGCGGACCGGCTGAACTCCGGCACGCGTTCGGTAATGGACGGCGACGAGGTGAACGCCACCACCAAGGCAACGGGAATCTACGACATCGGCGTACCCAGCAATTACGGCGACTACCTCCTCGTTTCCCAGGGAGGCACCGACACCATCACCGGCAAGGCCGCCATGCAGATGATGGCCCCCCCGGGAGCCGCCAACGTCACCCCGCTCACCACCATGGTGGCGCTGGTGCCCGCCGATCAGCAGCTAGCCGTCAAGGCGCTGATTCAGGCATCCGGGATCAGCTTCGACGCCGACATATCCACGAACGCCACCCCTGCCGCCTTGTTCCTGGCCAAAAGCATCGAGACGGCCATCGAGACGCTAGGTAAGACCATCGACCCGAGTGGAACTCTGCTCACCGGCGCCCAGCTTTGCGACGTGCAGCAGAAGGCCCTGAGCGCGATCGCCGCCACGGTAGCGTCCCAGCCGAACCTGCTTACCACGGCCACTCTGCAAGCCGCCATCTCCACGGGGATCACCAACGCCATACCGGCCATAGTAGCCGGCAATGACGGCGTCACCGTGAATAGCGCTGATATCGCCACCATCGCGACTGCGGTCTCCAACACGGTCACCACCGTCGCGACCAGCATGGGAAGCGCAACCGGCACTTTCGGCACCACCACCACGGTCACCGAGGCTCTCCAGTTTCCTCCAGCGACCCAAAGCGCCATCGATACCGCGGTCACGGCCAACGCCGGCACCGCAGCGACCGTAGTGATTGTCCACCCGGTAGTCGCCCAGTCCAACTCCTCCCTGACCGGTATTGCCATCAACAGCCCGGTAAAGGTGGTCTTCAGCAGGGCCATGAACGCAGCAACCATTACTGCGACTACCTTCAAGGTTAACGGCGTGACGGGTACGGTTAGCTACAACGCTACGACCAAGACCGCAACCTTCACCCCGGCCGCCAATCTCAACTATGAAACGACCTACACCGTCACGCTTACCAGCGCCATCAAAGATATCGACGGCATTACCCTGATCCCTGCGTCCCTGACCTTCAAAACGGTACTCAGGCCGCTTACCGGGTCTACCGGCAGCAGCGGGACCGGCGCCAACTTCTAGCAGAACGTTTCCCTCTGCTCCGGAAAACGCTGCAGGAGCGGATATAGCTTTAAGACGGTCCGCAACGGCGCCCGAAGGCGCATCACAGACGGATGCAATGCGGTCCTTACGTCAGACCGGAAGTCACCTTACAGGAGGGGGGGAAATCATCCCCCCCCTCCTTCTGCTTTTCCCCTCCCCTGCCACGCCCCATTCACCGACAGATTTTTTTGAACAGGTTGATACATGCTCCCATTATTAAGACGCACCGTTTTGCTCCTCTGCCTTCTGGCAAGCTCCGCATCCCCCTGTCTCGCATCCGGCGATTTCCACAACGCTCTGTCGCTCCAGGGCTTCACCGGACTCCTGAACACACCGAACGCCGAGACCACGGACGAGGGTAAGATCTACCTGCTCTACTCCGACCAGAAGGAGTCCAAGTGGCGCAACAAGACCCGCAGCCAGGACAACTACCTAGTGTCATTAGGGCTCTTTGGCCTTCTCGAGGTCGGTGGGCGCTTTTTCGAGGCACCCCGGGTGGGGCGGGATCTTTCCGGCAGCTTCAAGGTGCGGGTACCCTTCATCCCGCAAGGAGATTATTGGCCCAAATTCGCGGTGGGGATCCAGGACGTCGGGGGGGGCTATAAGGCGCGCTACCTGCAGACGAGCTACGCGGTGGTCAGCGAGGAGATCTGGCGCTTTCGCTTCAGCGCGGGGTACGGCAGGGGTCCGGACCGGATGAAAGGGGTCTTCGGCGGCGTGGAGGCAAAGGCGTGCGACTGGCTCTATCTGCTTGCCGAACACGACGGCAGTGAAAAGAACGTCGGCCTCAGGTTGGTCACCCCGGAGTTTTTCGGCTATCCGGTGAACCTGCATGCCACGATCAAGAGCTCCCTTGACCACCGGCCGGGCCAGCCCGAATTCAGCGTCGGGCTGCAGATACCGCTTGGCGCGGCTCGAAACCGGAAAGAGCCGCTTCCGGTACCGGTTCCTGCCGCAGTAAAGGCGCCGGTCGCAGCAGAGCAGGCGCCGGTTCAGGAAGTGCCCGCCGGCAAAGAGCTTCAAGCCGAGGCGGCTATCAAGCTGAGGACGCTCCTGAAACGCCTTACCGACGACGGTTTTCAAAACGTGCGGGTCGGCTCTCAGCAGGGACTTCTGGTGGTGGAGTACGAAAACGCCCGGTACAACTGGAACGAGCTGGACGCCATCGGGGTCGTGGCGGGGATCGCGCAACTGGAAGCGCCGTCGCGCTTCGATACGCTGAGACTGGTAGAAAAGAAGAAGGGAATCGCGGTGCTGCAGCTGGAGACCCCGCTGGCGGAACTGCGCGCCTTTCTGGCCGATGCAGCGCAGGCGGAGGCCTTTGGCAAAGCCCTCAAGATCACGCCGGAAATAAGCTCCGACCAAGGGGTAAGCTTTGTGCAGGGCGACCCGCACAGCTCCTACCTGCACGCCTCACTCGTCCTCTACCCGCAGCTGCGGACCTACCTGGGCACCGAAGTGGCGCCCTTCGACTACCTGCTGTCGCTCAAGCCCGACCTGTACCTGAACACCTGGAAGGGCGCGGTGCTCAACGCTCGCTGGGAGGTCCCGGTCGCCTGGAGCAGCAACTTCGAGGACAACAAGAGCTTTCGAGGGGACCGGAAGCCGACGCAGATGGACCGGCTCATGCTGTTTCAGGCGCTGAAGCCCTCACCCACCGTGATGGCCACACTCGGTGCGGGGATGGTCCTGCACGACAGCTACGGCACCCTGAACGATCTGCTTTGGAGCCCGGGGGACGGCAGCCACCGGCTGAAGTTCACCCAGCTTTATGTCGAAGACGGGTCAGGAAACGGGAAAAAAGAAGTGTACCTGGGAAGCTACCGCTACTACTATGCACCGCTCGACACCTATCTGGAGGCTACGGCCGGGAAATTCTTTCCCCAGGACCGCGGCGTCGTGGCCGAGCTGAAGCGCTTCTTCGGAGATACGGAGGTGACGGTCTACTACAAGAATTCCGTGACAACCGACGGCAGGAACCACCAGGCAGCAGGGATACAATTCCAGCTCCCCCTCACGCCTCGCCGTGACATGAAACCGTACCTGGTGCAACTGAAGGGGACCGACGAGTGGAGCTACGCCCAGGAGAGCACCATGGCCAAGGAAAAAAGCTGGAATTTCCTCGGCACCCCCACCGGAGTCAAGCCCGAGGCCCCGTTCAACACGGCGCGCGTCTTCTACAACCGGGACCGTTTGAGCGATGCGTACCTGAGGGAACACCTGCTGCGGCTCAGGGACGCCTATGCGACCTACGTGCTGCCAGGGAATTAGGGGGTAATTCATGCAGAGGTTGGAAAGTCCAAACGCATTTCAACAGGGATAAAACCTTTAGTAACTATTCAGCACCAGACGACCAATCACAAGCAACCCAAAGCATAAAGCCTCACCACAGAGGTACACAGAGGAAAATCAGAAAGAGGAAAATCAAAACCTGATTTATGTTTGAAAAAAGACCTAGCCTTTGGGGTTTAAAATTTACTCTGTGTTCCTCTGTGCCCTCTGTGGTGAGGCTTTTGATTGTTTGTGATTGCCCTTCCTTGAAGTTTGCTGAATAGTTACAACGTTTAAAGCATAAAAGGGTTTAAAAGACTTTTTGCAGTTATCCCTGTATCCCCTTCATCCCTGTTAAATAAAAAGATTTTGTAGTGTATTTAATAATGACCCTTGACGTTGGCTTTTTTCAGATTTCCTCAGATTTTCTCCGTGGCTAATGGTTTTATCTTTGATTTTACGGTTTTGAGGCCGACCTCAGCAAGCACCCTCCCTGAAGAAAACTACTTTCAGCGTCCTCAGGATGAGCCTCAAGTCCGTGGCCAGACTCCAGGTGTCGATGTATTCAAGGTCGAGCCGCACCACCTCATTGAAGTCGGTGATGCTGTTCCTGCCGCTCACCTGCCAGAGCCCCGTGATCCCGGGCTTCATGCAGATCCTCTTGCGCTGCCAGTTCAGATAGCCCTTCACTTCCGCAGGGGTCGGCGGTCTGGTGCCGACCAGGCTCATCTCGCCATTTAGCACGTTCCAGAACTGCGGCAGCTCGTCCAGACTGGTCTTCCTGAGGAACGCCCCCACCCTGGTGACCCGAGGGTCGTTTTTCATCTTGAAGATGGCGCCCTCCATCTCGTTCAGGTGCATGAGTTCCTGCTTGCGCGCCTCGGCATCCAGAAACATCGAGCGGAATTTCCAGCAGGTGAAAGTCCTGCCGTTCTCCCTGACGCGGGTCTGGCCGAAGAAGAGCGGGCCGGGGGACTCCAGCTTGACGGCGATGGCGATGAGCGGGAAGAGACAGGTGGCAATCGCGAGCCCCGCGCAGGAACCGACGATGTCCAGGCAGCGCTTGTACAGGAGCTGGTTCGCATCTACCGAAACGGAGCGAAAGGTAAGAAGCGGAACCTCGCCGTGCAGCATGCCCAGTTCCTTCTTTCCCTCGAATTGGTAGTAAATGTTCAGGACGGTCCTGGAGGTGATCCCCATCTCGTCCAGCGCGTTGATGTAATCTGCCAGCTCGAAGCGGGCTTCCTCCTTGGAATCGCAGAAGATCACCTCGTCCACGGGGTGCGCCTTGCAGATGCTCACCAGGTCTTGAAGCGACCCAAGCACGGGTGCGCCCTGAAGCGTCCCTACCCCATGTTCCCGCGTGCGCAGAAGGCCCACGACCTTGAGACCCCACCCCTTGTTGCCCTCCAGGAGACCGAGGATTTTCTGGGCACTCTTGCCGGTCCCGACCAGCAGGATGTTGCGGTAGTTATAGCCTTCCAGGCGCAGCACTCGCAGGGCGAGGCGCACCAGTAACTGTTCTACTGAGAGCATGAGAAAGGAGAGGAGGAGAAAGGTTAAAAAGAAGCTTCTGCTATAGCCGCGGGGCTCTACGAGATAGATGAATGAGGAGGTTATCACACCGCCGATGGCGGTGACGAAGGCGAGTGAGTACAGGATAGTCCAGGGCGTGCTAAGCCTCTGGGAATCGTAGAAACCGTAGCGCTCCAGCAGGATGAGCCAGACGGGTACGACGACGAGCAGCAGCCAGGTGTAATAGTCGAGACTCTGAAGCCCACCGAGTTGCACCCTCAAGTTGTAAGAAACCAGAAATGCCGTGACGACAAGTGCAGCATCAGAAATAATGTTCGCTTTCTTTAAGAAACCTGCACGCTCCTTCAACATACATCCCCCCGCAACACAGCCAAAGCCGTCATATCAAGAGGAAGCGGAGCATACAGCAGTACACTACAACCGCCACCTCGTAAAAAGCACTACGCTTTATACATGAAAAAGCGCGAAGATACAAGACTTTAAGATGGCTCCATACGAGTAGCCGATCATTAATACTAAAAAAGAGTCTTTGTGCGGAATTTTGTGACTGGAATATGAATATGGAGGCAGGTTTCAAACAGAACAACCGGCGGAACAAGTAAAGACTATTCATGAACAATAATACAGCACACAGAGCCGACAGGATACGCAACACGTACTATGAAAGAATACCTATAAGCAGCAAGCTTATGTATATCAGTAGACCGAGAGACCTCCTTCCCGTCAAGATGAGGGTCGGGGTTGGGTTTCTGCGGGGTCAGCCCGGTTGGCGAGATACCAGATCCCCCTCCTCGTAGCGCTCCATCAGGAAAAGCGACGCCTGCGCCACGTCGTCGACATGGACGACAGTCCTGACCTCCAGCAATGCTGTCAACTGGTCAATCGGCTCAATGGGCAGTGTTCTGACAATGATGAGCGTTGTTCACGATGCTGTCAGTTTCGTGGCTGTTGGAGAAGGGGGGACTTTGATCAAGTACTACCAGTCGAAAGACCTGGAGAGAAGGGGGGCTTTCTTTGCTCCAGAGAAACCAGGTCATGCCCGATGGAGGGGCTGATCGAACCTGCATGCCTGCCTGCACTGGGCCTTAGACTACGCGAGCCGGTACGCCGCTTGCGCTGTCGTGACGGACCGTATTGCCTTCCCCAGCTTAAGTGTGACGATATCGCTTTCCGGCGACACATGCTGCCTATAAAATTGACAGGAGTTCATGACCAGACTATGGTAGCAAATGTGTAGTTTTTTTTCGATAGGACTGAGAGTGTTATGCCTACAGTGCTAAAGAATAGGTGGAACTCGTTTTCATTTCTAAAATGCCGCGAAGCATTGCCGATCGGATACGATCTGAACTTGGGTTGATAGCCGGAAACCCGGAGGGGTACGGCGGGGATTGGAAACCGTTATCCGGCAGCCCCTTCTGGCGTCTCCGCGTCGGAGGGTGGCGGGCGATATGCGAACTACGCAATAACGAACTTATCCTGTATGTCCTGAAAGTAGGATCAAGAGGAGACATTTACAAATGAACGTACAAATCATCTCCAGCGGTAAAAAACCGCAGTTTGCCGTCATTCCTTTTGATGAATGGCAGAAGCTCCAAGATCGCCTTGAAGACCTTGAAGACATCGCTGACGCCGGTACGCTATCCGCGCACATCGCGTCCGGCGAAGATGAAACTTTCCCCGGCGAATTCGTCGACAGGTTGCTGTCCGGTGAGCATCCGCTGACAGTCTGGCGCGAATTTCGCGGTATGACGAGTGCGGCCCTAGCTTCAGCCTGTGGCGTATCCGCACCGGCAATCTCCCAGATAGAGAGTGGCAAACGTGAACCGTCAGCGTCTTTGTTGAAGCGGATGGCCTTGACCTTGCGTTGCAACATGGACGATCTTATGCCGGCTGCCGACTAAGCATGGGCCCAAACATCAAACCATCTCTGAGAAAAAATCCAGAAAGTCCCGCCCGCCCCAGGCGTTGAGTTACTGCACATTGAGCGTTCACAGCCTGGCCCACTCAGCGCCCTGCCCTGCCCTGCCGCTTCCCCGCATTCAGCGTCACGTCCTGTTTGTTTTTTATGCTCATTAAAAGGTGCCTGTCCCCCTCGGGACCTCAGATAGCGTAGGGTGGGCCGTGCCCACCCTACGGCTGCAGGAGCCAACGACAGCTGAATAGTTATATATCTCCCTTGTCTGCGGCTGACCCCTCTTTAGTTCTCTCTGGAGCTTACCCCCGGTTGGCGAGATACCAGGCGTAGGTCCCCTGGAGCCCCTCTTCCAGTTCTATCCGGTGACGCCAGCCGAGCCCGTGGATCTTCGAGACGTCGCTTAGCTTACGCGGCGTCCCGTCCGGCTTGGAGCCGTCGAAGCGAAGCTCCCCGGTGAAGCCGACCACCTTTCCGATGGTCCGGGCTAGATCCCCGATGCTGAGCTCCAGGCCGCTGCCGATGTTGACCGGCTCCCCCTCCTCGTAGCGCTCCATCAGGAAAAGCGACGCCTGCGCCACGTCGTCGACATGGACGAACTCGCGGAAGGGCGTGCCGCTCCCCCATACGGTGACAAAAGCGTCCCCGGCGACCTTGGCCTCGTGGAACTTCCTCATCAGCGCGGGGAGCACGTGGGAGGTCTTCAGGTCGAAGTTGTCGTTGGGCCCGTACAGGTTGGTCGGCATGGCGCTGATGAAGCGGGTGCCGTACTGGCGGTTGTAGGACTGGCACATCTTGATCCCGGCGATCTTCGCTATGGCGTACGGCTCGTTGGTCGGCTCCAGCGGCCCGGTCAGAAGCGATGCTTCGCTGATCGGCTGCGCTGCGAGCCTCGGGTAGATGCAGGTGCTCCCGAGCATAAGCAGCTTGGTGACGCCGCAAAGGTACGCGCAGTGGATCACATTATTCTGGATCATCAGGTTATCGTAGATGAACTCCGCCGGATAGCTGTCGTTGGCGACGATCCCCCCGACCTTGGCAGCGGCGAGGAAGACGTAATCCGGCCTCTCTGCAGTGAAGAAAGCGGCGGTCGCACCCTGATCGCGCAGATCGAGTTCCCCGCTCCCCCTGACTACCAGGTTGCCGAACCCTTCAGCCTCAAGCTTTCTAACGATAGCCGAGCCGACCAGGCCCCGGTGCCCGGCAACGTAGATTTTGGCATCCTTATCCATTGGCACGAAGCTCCCTTTCCGCGATGCCAAGATCTGCGTCCGTCATCATCTCGACCAGGGCCTGGAACGATGTCGTCGGCTCCCAGCCGAGCACGGCCTTCGCCTTGGCGGGGTCTCCCAGGAGCAGGTCAACCTCGGCCGGGCGGAAATAGCGCGGGTCGATCTCGATCACGACCTTGCCGGTACTTTCGTCGATACCCTTCTCGTGCACCCCCTCGCCCTGCCAGGTCAGAGGCATGCCGAGGCGGGCGAAAACCAGGTCGGCGAACGCCCGCACACTGTACGTCTCGCCAGTTGCGATGACGTAGTCGTCCGGCTCCGAGGCCTGCAGCATGCGCCACATCCCCTCCACGTAGTCCCCAGCGAAACCCCAGTCGCGCTTCGCCTCGATGTTGCCCAGGAAAAGGGTACTCTGCAGCCCCAGCTTGATCCTCGCGGCAGCCCGGGTGATCTTCCGGGTCACGAAGGTCTCGCCGCGGCGGGGAGATTCGTGGTTGAAGAGGATGCCGTTGCAGGCGAACATGTTGTAGCTCTCGCGGTAGTTGAGCGTGATGTAGAAGGCATACGCCTTGGCGCAGGCGTACGGGGAGCGCGGGTAGAAGGGGGTGGTCTCCCTCTGCGGGGTCTCCACCACCTTGCCGTACAGCTCCGAGGAGGATGCCTGGTAGAAGCGGGTGTTGAGGCCGGTCTCGCGGATCCCCTCGAGGATTCTGACCGCGCCGAGCCCGTCCACCTCAGCGGTGTACTCCGGGATGTCGAAGGAGACCCGGACGTGGCTCTGGGCGCCGAGGTTGTAGATCTCGTCCGGGCGCACCTCGCGCAGCAGGCGGTTGATAGAGCTCGCGTCGTTCAGGTCCCCGTAGTGGAGCAGCAGGCGCGTGTCCGCCTCGTGCGGGTCGCGGTAGATGTGGTCGATGCGGCCGGTGTTGAAGGACGAAGAGCGACGGATCATGCCGTGGACCTCGTAACCCTTCGAGAGGAGGAGTTCCGCGAGGTAAGAGCCGTCCTGCCCGGTAATGCCTGTGATAAGTGCCTTTTTCATTTTGCCCCCATTGACTGCAAATTTTGGATTTTGGATTTTGCATTTTGGATTAAAAAGCAGTCCATATCTTCGAATTTCGAATTTTGCATTTTGGATTAAAAAGCTGTCCATATTTTCCAATTCACTAGACTACAAATTTTGGATTTAAGATTAAAAAGCATTCCATATCTTAGCATTTTGGATTTTGGAGTATGGAACAGCTCACATACAATACTTAATTGCTTCTTGCAGTTTTAACAATAGAAGTAAGAATATTTATAATAGATATCGATTCCAACAAGAGAAGTTCAATTTCTTTTTCATCGATTGTTACGCTATCTCGCAGCAAGCGGAGCCAATAGTTAGATTCCCTCGCCTCTTTTGATGCTATTGACATCTTAGAAATGAAATCAGCTTTACTCTGACCAGCAAGAGCCTCTTCCACATTCGCCCCGATGCTGGTCCCAGAGCGGAGCAACTGTTTAGACAAGACAAACTCATTGGCTTTACAAAGTTTCCGATAAAGGCAAATCACCTGAAGAGCAAAAGCGTAGCTTTTTTCTCGGATCAAATTGTCTTTCACGATTCACCACTCCAAAATTCAAAATCCAAGATTGCTTCTTTGAATTATTCATCAATCCAAAATCCAAAATCCAAAATCCAAAATTGCTTCTTTGAATTATTCATCAATCCAAAATCCAAAATTCAAAATTGCTTTAAAAGTTCTTCAGTTTTTTCACGCATCAGCGCGGCGTCCCCGCGCGACTCGACATTCAGCCTAAGAACAGGTTCCGTGTTTGAGCAGCGCAGGTTGAAGCGCCACTCCGGAAACTCCATGCTCAGGCCGTCGGTCTGATCGACGATTGGTGCCAGGGGGAGATAGCGCTCGTTCACCCTGGCGATGGCGGCCCCGGGGTCCGTAATGGTGCGGTTGATCTCGCCGCTCGCCGGGAAAAGGCGCATGCGCTCCCCCACCAGTTCGGACAGAGTCTTTCCGGTCTTGCTCATGATTTCCAGCACCAAAAGCCAGGGGATCATGCCGCTGTCGCAGTAGGCGAAATCCCGGAAGTAGTGGTGGGCGCTCATCTCGCCGCCGTACACCGCGTCTTCGGCGCGCATCCGCTCCTTGATGAAGGCGTGTCCCGTCTTGCTCATCACCGCGGTCCCGCCCAGCGACTCCACGATGTCCACCGTGTTCCAGGTGAGGCGCGGATCGTGGATGATGCTTGCCGCCGGGTGCTTGGCGAGGAAAGCCGCGGCAAGGAGCCCCACGATGTAGTACCCCTCGATGAACAGCCCGGTTTCGTCGAACAGGAAGCAGCGGTCGAAATCGCCGTCCCAGGCGATGCCGACATCCGCACCGTGCTCCTTGATCGCGGCCACGGTTGCCGACCGGTTCTCCGGCAGCAGCGGATTGGGAATGCCGTTGGGAAAGTTGCCGTCCGCTTCGTGGTGGACCTTGATGAAGGAGAACGGAAGATTCTTTTCGAGCAGGTCGATCACCCTGCCGGCGCAGCCGTTGCCCGCATTCACCACGACCTTCAGGGGGCGCAGTGCTGATGCATCAACGTACTGCAGCAAGTGTGCTAGGTAGGACGGTGCTACCTCAAGCTGGCTGACGATCCCTTTATTCCCGGGAGGCGCGAAATCATTACGCTCGACCAGTTCCTCGATATCACGCAGGCCGGTATCGCCGCTGATCGGCCTGGAGCCCTCCCGCACCAGCTTCATGCCGTTATAATCCATGGGGTTGTGGCTGGCAGTCACCATGACTCCGCCATCCATCTTTTCGTGGAAGGTGGCGAAATAGACCTCTTCCGTGCCGCAGATGCCGATATCGAACACATCCACGCCGCTGTCGGTGAATCCTTTTGACAAGGAGGTGCAGAGCCCTGCGCTGGAAAGTCGAATGTCACGGCCCACGATAACCCGTTTCGGTTTTATCAATGCGGCATACGCCCTGCCGATGCGGTAGGCGATGTCTTCATTCAATTCTCCAGGAACCCTCCCCCTGACATCGTACGCCTTGAAACAGTTCATCACTCCCCCTCAAATTCTCAATTTCGCTAAACTGGAAAATAACGTTGGCGACCGGGGTGAAAAATAACCGTGACGGTTGACAAAGAGCCGCACCCCCGTCGAAGTGGATAATACCTTTTCTAGGGGGTGGCTGTCATCTGCAATAATCGATGATAGACCCCGCAATCCCTTATCTGTCCATGTGGAGCTTTGCCCCCTCTGTCAGTTCCTCACACAGTGCGGACCCACCTCAACCATATCTTTCTGGAAATCAAGGTCACGAGCCGTCTGGGGGCCAAACTCTGGGCCACGGATTCCCTCTTCATCCGCAGGCAGCAATAACCAGCCAACTGATCCTAAAAGCGTCGTCCCGTAATTTTAAATACCCATATTTTTACGCCCTGTTACAATTGCGATCTATCGGCATGCTCTCAAATTATCAATAGTTATGATAGGTATTCGCCGCTGCACGCATCATCACTGGATTATTTATGTGTCTAAGCGTAGTGAGGTGAGCTCACGGGCAGAAGATAGCGGTCGCGCCACCATGGAGATATAAGCAGCTAAAAACCCAAGATCTCGGCCATGTGGTTCTCCCGCAGAAATGGTCGCACCTACCTCACTCAAAAAGCGTATCCCCCCCCCAAAAAATACTCCTCTTCAGTACTCCGGATATCGTATTGCCCTCCCCCTAAAATCGCTTAGACCTAATGTTGGGCAAAATCAATTCAGCAAAAGCAAGTTAGCACTGCGAAAGCCACCGTGGGTTTGCTGAAAGAAAATTGACACGCAAAAAATTGCCGTCAAAAGCTGCCAGGAGAAGCAGGGAAGAAATGGAAAAGTCATCGGTAACCGGAGGTAACTTCACTGACCAACTTCGGCAGTGAGCCCCAACCGGGGAGGAGGATGCGATGTGCAAACAGATTTAGAGATACGCCAAACGGTCGGTCATCCTCATCGTTCTGCTGTATCTGGGGGGAAGACCAGCATGGACGAAAGGGTTGGCAAAGCGCGAGATGCGGATCAACGGAGTTCTCATAGACGTGAAGGGGAAGTAGACGGCTGTGCTGGGGATCATGGAACCAAAATGCGCAGGCTGTGGGCCCACCCAAGGTCAACCAAATGGCGCGATCCCGGAAGAAGGAGAAAACGAGTATGGAAGACCTAGGGAGCAAAGGGCACCGATTTAATGGCAGCGTAAGCTCCTGTTCAAAATTTGTGACATGTCATGGGAATTCGCAGGACGGCGTAACTTGCTGAAAAACGTCATTTAAAACAACTGACCAAGAATACCTGTTCAGCAACGGATCACGTTTTATTGAAAACACGAATCAATAGCACATCAGCTTAACCATAAAAACGACTACATTACAGTCAGTTACTATCAAATCAAAGCTTGATCCAAACATGGACCTCCTCTTGTAACACTAAAGAAAAAAACGGAGGCTGATAATGCGAACAATAGAGAGGAATTTGGCTATAAACCCACAACAAATATGCTATAATGCCGCCAAGATGACTTTCTTTCTTTTCTTATTATTCGTGCAGATGAGTTGCGGCAGTGCGGCAGGGACTACGGGTTCCTCCATTACAGCAGTGAGCTCAGTGGCGAAGTTAACGCCTGACAACGGTAGCGCCGAGGTTCCCACCTCAGGTATCGTCAGCGTATCTTTCAACTCTGACATGGATGCCTCAAGCCTCAACAGCAACACCTTCCAGATTTCTGGCCCCGACGGTGCAATTTCAGGGAGCATAAGTTACGATGGAGCAAGAACGGCAACATTTGCGCCAACTGCCCCGCTTATGCCTCAGGCAAACTACACAGCGACCCTTACCACTGGGGTAAAGGACAACAACGGTGTCGTTTTAAGCAGTAACAGCACATGGAACTTTAAGACCGGCAATGACGTGCTGGCGAGATCAGCGCAGGATGTTATCCCGACGACATTGTTTGGGCTTCACATATTTAACTCAACGACGGGCACGCAGTGGCCAACTTCTAAATTCGGAGCTTGGCGATTATGGGATGCAAAAGTAAACTGGATGGATTTGGAGCCCAACAAAGGCGAATGGCACTTCGAAAAACTTGATAAGTATGTTGCGCTTGCCGAGAAAAACGGCGTTGAGATAGTATTAAACTTTGCATACTCCCCAACTTGGGCCTCTGCGCGTCCTACAGAAGCTAATTGGGGGGCCGGCCATACAGCAGAACCAACAAATATAGAAGACTGGAAAAACTATGTCCGAACTGTTGCCACCCGGTACAAAGGACGCATACATTACTATGAAATCTGGAACGAGCCTCAAAATAAAGGCTTTTACACAGGCTCTGTGGAAAAAATGGTTGAACTCGCGCGCGAAGCATATGCCATAACCAAGGCGGTTGATCCGACAGTATCAATTATTACACCACCACCAGATAGCAACTCAGGTTTGTCTTGGCTTGATGAATACCTATCAAAGGGGGGGGGAGATTACGCGGACATTATAGGCTATCATTTTTATGTAGCCGATGGAGCTCCCGAAGTAATGCTTGATCTCATCAACAAAGTAAAAGCTATAATTGCCAAATATCACGTTATAAAACCTCTATGGAACACAGAAACCGGCTGGCTCGTACAAAACCATTTATCCACTGTTGCCCCTATCCTAGGATTCAAGAACGTGCTGTCAGATGAACAAGCCTCGTCATATGTAGCACGAGCCTTTATCCTTAATTGGGCGTCAGGAATCGACCGGTTCTTTTGGTATGGATGGGACAGCAGCACAATGGCTCTGGTTGAAGCCGATGGAAAGACTCTTAAGCCACCAGCAATTGCATACAATATGGTCTACTCATGGCTCAATGGTGCTAAGATGATTTCCTGCGGGAAAAGCACCCAAGGGACTTGGGTAACAGATATTGTACGCGACGCTGGCTATAAAGCATGGATCATATGGACTGAGAGCGATAGCGAAACTTTTGATCTGCCCAAAGAATGGTCGGCAGTGCAAATGAGGGATCTGGCGGGGTGTTACGTCCTTCTCTCTTCCATAGAGCCTAAGTCCTTTCGTCCCGCGAACCTTCGGGTTGCTTCCTGACACCACCCCTCAAATACCGCGGCACAATAAGCATGTAAATCTGCCTCCTGTCCTTTAA
>Ga0209125_1002238_pt1 | contig 15405 bp, 14 predicted proteins | sample BarGraIncub1131A_FD_184503 | JGI IMG/M metagenome (GOLD analysis project Ga0209125, IMG submission 184503) | Arctic peat soil microbial communities from Barrow, Alaska - Barrow Graham LP Incubations 11-31A (SPAdes) (version 2) | ecosystem: Environmental > Terrestrial > Soil > Wetlands > Peat... | reverse complement strand
GTCCCTTCAAATCCGGAGCTTTTCGCATGGTGACCGACCACAAAGGAATCCTCATACCCTTAGTGATCCGCGGCACCCGGCCGGTCTGGGAAAATCGTAGTTTGGAGGGGAGCAAGCGCTACCCGGTGGACTGCGAAATCCTTGAGCCAGTGGACTGCTCGGATCCCATCAGCCACAAGGAATTAATGAACCAGGTGCGCGAACGTATGGAAGCGGCGCTCGGTCATAATTCTTCTGGTTCTAATTAAGCCACCGCCGAATAGTTCCAACGAGAATGATTCTGGTACGCGCTCGCGGCCTTCGAAGCCTCCACATTGTTTGTGGCGACATCCTGTGACTTTGCATCGGATGCGGGCGTTGCACCTGCGATGATCGAAGCATCCACTGTGGCTTCAGTAGCGGCTGCGACCGTGGTATTCCCCGATTCCTTCACGCTTTTCATGTCGGCGAGAGCCTGGTCCAACTTCTTCATTGTTGCTTCATAGGTGTCATTGAACAGTTTTGCGACAGGACCGGGCAGGTTACCTAGGTCATCCTTGGCCATATGGAAACCTTGGTCGATGGCATCGCGAATCTGTTTGATAAAGTCCTCGTCACTCACGTTGCTTGCCTGGCTACGGAACGACATCGCAAAGTCGACGATGCGCTGCGAGGTGTTCTCTGCGCTATATTCATCAGGTACCGCTGCTGGCTTTTCATCTGGGCTTACTGCATAGAGTACATCATTGATCCATTTGGTGTCGCCACCGGACTTCTGGATTTGATCTTTGGCTTGATTAATCTGACTAAGCAGCTGGTCGTGGATCTTGGCTCGGAATGCCTTGATATCGAATCCGTCCAGGGCGTTCTTGGATTTTTCGGATGCCACAGAACCCGTAGAATCTGCTGCAACTGGCGTCTTGCCACTGGGGACATAGGAGTCGGTTGCTACTGTCGCCGTTGCAGCCTTGTCAGCATTCCGGGATTTATAGGATTTATCCGAGTAGGATGCCTGATTTGTGCTTGTGCTATTGGTGCTGGAAACTGCCTGCATAAATGCCTCCGTTTGACTTCATTAAAGTCTATCGGAGAAGTTCAAGTAAAACTTTACGGAATTCTTTAAGTTTTGTTTGGCGGTTGTGTGAAAATCGAGATGGAAAGACGGCTAAACAAAGACAAATCGTTTGCACAGGGTCGAATAAAAATTCATGCGTTGACATCCTGTGGATAGCGTGAGGAGATAGCCTTTGCTCCGCTGTTGAGAAATGGATGAATGAATTGTGACTTGATTGAACAATCACTCTATCTCCTTATAAATCAACGAATCGAAAAATAAATTCACTCATCTCGACTCCGAAAGTGCTTGTCGTATTTACATTGCGTCAGTGTTTCGAACAAGGTTTGGTCAGGATGCCATCAGTGGATAATTTAGCGCGAAAAGAGTACGAGGTCTCGCTTTGGGAACAAAGCCAGAACGCCTTGCGTCACGCGTTAGGGGATGGCACTTTTTGTACTTGGGTCGAAACATTGGAGTATTTGGGCCAGGACGAAGGTTATCTTCTTTTAAACGCCCGCAATGAGCTGTCGCGTAACTGGGTCGAAAAACATTATTTGGCGACGATACTGCAGGTGTTGCGCGTTGCCGAACCGGCTCTGCTTGGATTACGCTTTGAAGTCCGTAGCATGGCAAGCCAGCCCAAACTGCAGCAACTTTCGGCGCTGGATTTAGTCGAGCTGAAGCCTGTCGCCAAGGTAGCCACTCCCAAGCCCAGAAGTAAGTCCAAAAGCCATTCTGTTCTTTATCCGGATTATCGCTTTGACCGCTTTGTGGTGGGTGACTGTAACCGCATGGCATACTCGGTTGCCCGTACTGTAGCGGAAGCTCCGGGTGACAATCACTACAATCCTCTGGTGGTCTACGGACGTTCCGGGCTTGGCAAAACCCACTTGCTGCAGGCAATCGGACACTATGTGACCGAGCAGCAAACTGCAGGCGAAGTCCTCTACTGCACCGCTGAAAAGTTCCTCAAGGATTTTATCCGTATCGCAGTACAGGAGCGTCGCTCCGAAGAATTCTACCGCATTTACGAGGCCGCAGAAGTACTGATTATCGACGATATTCAGTTCCTTGTGGGCAAAGAGCGCACCCAGGAAGAGCTCTTCAAAATATTTAACCGTCTACTTGCAAAAAAGAAGCAGATCGTTCTTTCCTGCGATCAGCTCCCTTCAGAGCTTGCTGGACTTGACCAGCGTTTATTGAATCGTTTTGAAAGCGGCCTGTGCTGTTCGATGAATCCCATGGATCTGCAGACCCGGTTGGATTTTTTGCACCGTAAAGCCAGTACCGAAGGCTTTGGACTTTCTCTTTCTGAAGATTCCTTCCGTTGGCTCGCGACGCATTTCCGTTCCAATGTGCGTGAACTGGAAGGTGTTCTGGTCAAGTTGGTCGGACTGCGGGAAATCATGAAAATGGAACTCAATCTTGAGAATATCCGGCGCATGGTTGGCGAAGTGGTCCGTTCCGAGTCTCGTCCTCTTTCTTTGTCGAGCATTTCTGAATTTGTCGCCAATGCTTTTGGAATCAAGGCTGAGCTGCTGGCCTCGAAATCCCGGGTACAGGCGATTGCGCTACCTCGCAAAGTGGCAATCAAATTTTGCCGTGAGTTAACGGACCATTCCTTGGAGGCCATTGGCTTCCAATTCAACCGTGACTATTCCACCATGATCGCAAGCCTCAAATCCTTGGATGAGCAGATGGTCGAGGATCACGAGCTTCGCGGCAAGGTCGATGAAATTCGCACAGCCCTTCTGGGGTAGTTCACAGACTAGACGGGGTATTAATCGCCCCATCAGGACTTCTGGTAAGCTTCGCGGCGAATGAAAAATATCTCGCCCATTTTTATACCAATAATTCTGTAACACAGCCTAATCCAATCTTTCGCGTGTCTGGATGGTCTTTTCTTTGTATTTTTGGGCTTACACGACGAATGAGGTACCATGAACGAATTCCCCCTTTTTGAACTGCTGAAAATGTGCGACACGATGTCCATTGTGCTGCTGTTCATTTTAGGCTTTATGTCCATTGGAACTTGGGGCATCATTCTTGTGAAATTTCGCTATTACACCAAGAATTCGAGCCTGAACGCCGATTTCTATGGACGCTTTATTCGTGTTGAACAATTTGTGCAGCTAAAGGCGTTGTGCCGGCAGAGCGCCGAGAATCCTCTTAAGAAGCTCACAGAAGAAGTGCTGATCGAAGCGCAGAAGTTCTCTGCTTTCGTGAGCTATGACTCGATCCAGCATCGTGCCTCCTTGCTTGAAGACACCATCCAACGTTCCATCGAGGCTGTACGCCTTGAGGAAGACAAGCATCTCGGCTTTTTGGCAATTTCGTCGAATTTGGCGCCTTTCTTCGGACTGCTAGGAACGGTGTGGGGAATCATGGTGGCCTTTTACCAGATCGGCAAGCATGGCTCTGCGGATTTGACGGTGGTGGCACCTGGTATTTCCGTGGCGCTCGTGACGACTGTTGCGGGCCTTACCGTGGCAATTCCTGCTTCGGCGGCCTATAATTTGTTTGTCAATCGCAATAACCGCAATGAGATCAGCTACTATAATTTTGGCTCGCGTGCGCTTTCGCTTTTCAAGCGTGGTGATCTATTGGCTTTGGAAGAAGTTGCGGGCGGCTAAGGCATGAAGCGTAGTCGAAGCAAAGCTTTGGTTCAAGACATGAACCTCACGAATCTGATCGATGTGGTTTTTGCCATCTTGATCGTGTTCATGATTTGTGCTCCGCTGATGAGTCAAGGCGTGAAGGTGGAATTGCCCAAGGCCGCAGCTCCTACCATGGAAGAAGATAAGTTACTCAAGATATCCATAACCAAGGGGCGCGAAGTTTTCATTGCGGACATGAAGGTTGAAGTGCGGGATTTTACCAAGGTGTTTAATTCGCTTTGGGATAAAAAGAGTGCTGTTGTCATTAATGCCGATGAAAATGTGAACTATGGCCTGGTGATGAAAGTCGTGACCGCTGTTCAGGCTGCAGGCGTGACCAAACTTGGCTTTCTGACTTTGCCTCCTGTGGAGAACTGAGACATTGGTCGAAGTAGCTTTTCAATCCGACTACGGTAAATCCCTTTCCCGGATTGTGATTTATTCGCTTATTTTCCATTTTGCAGTTGGCCTTGTGGTGGTCGGCTTTGCATTCTGGCGTCCTTACCATGAAGAAAAAAAAATTCCCATTTTCAATATCATCCAGCTTCCGCCTCCCAAGGGCGTGCATCACCGCCATGTATTGCAGCAGCCAGCTCCCCAGCCGGTTCCTGAGCCCGTTAAGGCAGAACCGAAACCAGAAGTGAAGCCAATCCCTAAGCCGGCCAAAACTCAACTTGCACCAGAGCCAAAGCCACAGCCGAAGCTTGAGCCGAAACCGGTAATTGCTCCTGTTCCTGAGCCGGCAGCGCCCCCAGCACCCGCCGCACCGACAGTGTCTACAGTCCATGATGACGATTTCGACCTACCGAGTGACGAGCCCGAAGGTGAGCGCGATGGCATGGCTCTTCCCAACATGGATCAATTGCGCGCTGTGGGCGATTTGGAGATGGATCCATTGATGCAGGTGTATTTGGAGCAGTTGCAAATGATCTTGATGCAGAATTTCTCGCCACCTTCAGGCTTGAATATTCCTCGTGGCTCCAGGACATCTGTACAATTTACGATTCAACGCAATGGCCAAATGACAGGTGTTTTGCTGAAGAAGTCTTCTGGCAATGCAATTTGGGACCGGATGGCAATGCGAGCGGTGAATCTTTCCCATTTACCACCGTTGCCGCCCAATTACCGGGCCATGGTCTTGCCGCTTGTGTTTGACTTTAAAGAAAAATAGCTTTCACATAGCCTGAAGCCTTACGGCAAAGCAGGCTCCTTTCTCTTTGGGCACAAAATACAGGTCGCCGCCCATGGCGTTGGCGATCTTGCGGCTAAGTGCCAGGCCAAGCCCATTACCCTTGGCGAATGTGGTAAAGAATGGCTTGAAAAGATGCTGACTTTGTTCGGGCGCAATGCCTGGGCCGTCATCCTCTACGAGAATCTCCACGAAGGAACCTTGGGTCTGCATTGTGATGCGAATTGGAATCCCTGCGGGTTGTATGCGCAGAGCATTCTGCGTGAGATTAACGAGGATCTGTTGTAAACCGTTGGGGTCGGCCTGTACCAAGGGCGTTGCTGTGCCGCCGGTCTGGATGAGTCCAGGTTGTTGCTTGGCAAAGGCATCTAGGAAGCCTTGCAGGTCGATTGGTTGCAGTTGAATCGGGTAGGGGCGGGCAAACTTAAGAAATGCCTGAACAATGTCGTTTAAGCGCATGGAATCTTTCAGAACCATGTCAACAAAGCGCGGATTGCCCTTCGCTTCTTCTTGCAAGATCTGGGCGGCCCCGTAAATGCCTTCGAGAGGGTTTTTAATTTCGTGGGCAAGACCTGCAGCCATCAATCCCAAATCGCCAAGATGACGCTCCTGCACGCGGGTTTCGGTGATACGACGCAGATAAAGATGGTCTGCCAACAGCTTGCAAACCCCTTCAAGCATTGGCGCGGTGGACTGCCAGTCCTCGGTGCGATAACGGCCCTCCTCGGCGACGAGCACGAGTTCCAGACCCTCTTCGCTTGAACTTGGAACCAGAATATCGGCGCTCGAACGGCGCAGGAGGCGGTAGTCGTTTACCAGTTCCCGTTTCCGCTCTGAATTTGGTTGGTTCAATTGACGTAAGGAGTCCAGTAATTCGCGGCGGGAAATCGCCCCCTGATATTCCCGATTCAGAACGTGAAGGTGGGATTGCGCGATGTGAAGGTTATGTGTAATTACATGGGGAGGTGTTTCGCTAGGCCGGCAGGAACGGAACAATACAAGTGCCGTGCGCGGGAAGTTAAAAGTACGCTCAAGCTCCGCCAGAACCCTTTCCGCCATTTCGATGGGATTGGTTGAAGTACTTGCTATGGCTGAGGCTTCGAGTAAAAGATCGCGCCCAGAATATTCGGCTGGAAAATAATGCTGCCGGATCTGGTTGAATGCCTGGTAAAGCAAGGGCACCATGGCGCTGAGTACAAGCGCGACAAGGACTGCAGGAACCCAGGGCTGTTCAAACCAGGGGGCAAGGTGCATGAATGCAAAAAGCGCTGAAAGCGCGACTGCGAAGGCCGCAAAAAAAGCCGCGCAGCGCAGCAAAAACCACTTGAGCAGGCTACGTCCCCCCATATAATTGTATCGGAAAATTGCCCAATAAAAGACCGCGCTATAAAACGCCGAAGATAAGTCCGCCAAGGGGTAAATGGGGTGCACGATAATACTGTAGAATTCCAGGGATCCAAATCCAAAACCCAAGGTTGCAGCCCAAAACAGCAGTCGTGAAGGATAGGGAATCGCGAGGCGCTCGGGAGGCTTTCGCCACAAGAGCACGATGCCCCAGACCATGAATGCCGTATACAACAGCATATAAGATAGGTAGGCTAGTTTAGGACGATTGAAGTAGCCGTAAGTATCGAGCCGTAAACCTTCGGTAAGCACCCCGTTCATGAACAGAATGACCATTAGGATTGCGCTCAGAACCGCAGCCGCCATTGCAGGTCGCCAGTAGCGCATTTTGCGTCCGGACAGTTGGATGGCAAGAATAAACAGCGAAGGGTATACGAAAGTCGCACCGACGAAAGAAAGGTTAGACCAGAACTCCTGGCTCCCGAGACTCCAGAAGGGAATCCCGCCATTCTTAGCGAGCTTGGCAAACTGCCACAGAGCCATTGTGGCGGCCAGTGCGATAAAGCTAGGAGTTGCCTGACGGCGTTTGGTCGCGAGCACCAGAATGCCCAACCCCGCAGTGACAACGACGGAGATGTAGGAAAACAGGAGATGAACCGGAATGCGCGGGACCAGAAATTCCATGGTACCTTATGGCAGCAGTGTGTAATTATCCTTGAGCAGCGTCACATTTTTACGTAGACCTGGAGAGATCCAGGCTTTGCTTGAATCCAGAACAATAATGGTTTCAATTTGACCCTGGGACTCGGCAACAACTTTCTGGATCTGCTCTAGTGGCAGGATCATAAACCATGTGCACAAGGTATTTTTGTTCATCCAAGGAATCGAAGTGGTGACCGATGCACTATGCTTGCCCTCAGTGGATTCGCCCGTGTGCGGATTGAGAATGTGATGATGTTTTTTGCCGGTGGAGTCCGTAAATTTTTGCTCATAGTCCCCCGAGGTGCAGAAACTGTGCTTCCCTGGAAGCATCTGCACGGTAGCGAGTAAATCGTCGGGATTCTCGGGATCCTTGACTCCCAGCACCCAGGGTACGTTTCCAGGTTTAACCCCTTCGAAGGCGAAATCGCCACTGACATCGAGGAGCCAACTGTCCGCACCGGCATTTTTCAAGCGTGCAGCAACCGCGTCGAGCAGTGCTCCTTCGAGGAAGGCTCCCAGAGCAAAATGATGCTGGCTTTTGAGGATCAACATAACATGCCGAGCGGAATCAAGTGCATAAAAAGGAGTTTTAAGGTCTTCAATCAAGGCCAAGCGGAGCGAATCAGAAGGAACTTCCGACGAGTCCGTACGCCAACCGATCTTCCAGGCCCGGAGCAAATTTCCTACACCAACATCGATGTCACCATTGGAAAAAGTGCGAAAACGAAGGGCAAATGAGAAGAGGCTATAGGCCTCGGAGTCCAGGGGTACAGTGTCGCCCGCGTTGGCATTGAAAATGATGCTGTCGAGCTTGCTTCCCGATCGGTAACGGTTCTGAAACCCCGTAAGCCATTCTTCGGTCCCTTGCAAGGCTTTTTCCATTTGCGCAGAGTCCGAAGGGGTCGATACATTCAAATCGATCCAGCGCGTCTGGATATGCCAATGATGAATCCGTTGGAGTGCTGTAACGTCTTTTCCTGTGGGCCAGAAGTGCAGGACGACCCCGATACACAAAGCAAGGCCAAGGATCAAACCGAAAATGAATTTCCAGGAGGAGCGCTTCTTGATGGTGATCATTATTCGTGGATCCGGCGCCGGATATCCAGAAGTTGCTTGCAGGTATGGGCCTGGAACGCGAGCTCAATCTGAAAGTTCTTGCGGAAAGCCTGGTTGAGTTCTTCAGGAGTCATTCCCGAGAATTGCGGGCTGATGCGGAATTGCTCGACCAGTTCGGGACGTGACGCTGTGGAGAGCGCATCCCAGGAGCGCGCGAGCTTTTCCCAGAGTTCCTTGCCGAGCTCATGGCCTTCGAGCTTGGTCTCAATTTCGTCGAGGGTATAGTCCCAGAGGTGCACAAATTCCCGGTTTGCCTTAGTGAATCCTGTGGACCAATCCTGGACTTCGTCGATACTTGAGATGCAGTCAGGGATGCTTAGGCTGCGATGTTCAATCTGAGTCAACAAACCATTGAACATGGGCACGAGTAGGTCGAAAAGCGCTTCGGACTGCTTTAAGTCGGTGAAAGTGACTTCTTCGTGCAATGGCTCCTGCCATTCCTGCGGAGCGACTTGGGAGGGAGTCGTGGTGATCGCAGAAAGGTAACCGTGCAGGAATGCAAAGGATGGATAGTCTGCGGGAAGCTGTAACTCCTGGAAATGGACAAAGGCTTCATCGGGACTGAGTTGATTGACGCGTGCGGTGTATTGCTTGGACTTCATTCCTGTAATGTAGTGAATTTCCTGGCCAGGAAGTAGGTTGGATTGCTCCTTGCATTTTTGACACATATTTCAGTATCATGAATGGGATGATAAACTTTCGCCAATGGATACACAACCAACTCGAGTACCGTCTGGCGCGGTATAGTCCTGAGTTGTATACGGATCAACAAGCGATCCGGGTTGTTTATACCTTGAACTGGGTCTATCTGTTGATTTCGTTTGTCATGCTGGCCTTGCTCGTAACGAGTTCAGATAACATTCATATCCTGATATTTAATCCGGTCATTGCAGCTTTTGTGTCTTTCTTTTCTGTGCGTTCTTTTTTGGGACGCGGAAAATGGGTCTTGGCTGCAAAGACATTGTTGATTATTCCAACGATATCCTTCTGGTTGGCAATGTTTTCCGAGGTTCCGGTCAATGCCCGTGAGCTTGTTTTTTCCACCGACTCCATTGCGTTCATGTATGTCCTGTTGATTGTCTCTGGCATTGTTCTGAATCAGAGCTCGCGTTTTGCGATGGCATTTTACCTCGTGAATGCAAGTTGCCTCGTCACATATGCCGTATGGATCGAACGCCAATTCCCGCAAGGACCAGGGTTTGTCGCGGAATATCTCGGAGACAATCTAATCTGCATGGTGTTTATTTACTTCCTAGTTCGAACCATGCGTCAGATGCACGACTCTGCGTTAATCCAGGTGCAAAATGACAAGGCGCGTTACGAAGACAATTTAAAGCAGCGCTATAGCGAAGTGGTGGAAAATGCCAATTCTGCGATCTTGCGTTGGAATCGCCAAGGGGAAATCACCTATTTCAATGAATTCGCCGAGAAGCTATTTGGGCTTCCCCGTGGTGAAATGATTGGAAAATCCTGGATTGGGACTTTAATGCCGGAGATGGACAGTCAAGGGATTCCCAATCGTCTGCATCTGTTAGCCATTTGTGACCATCCAGAACAGCACGAGAGCGAAGTTTTTGAAAATGTGAAGCACTCAGGTCAGAAAATCTGGGTGCAATGGACTCATCGCGTGCATTCCATTGATCAAGGCAAAATGGAAATTCTGAGCATCGGTTCTGATGTGACTGAATTGCGTCAAGCAATATCCGAGGCCAAACAGGCGAGTTTCGCAAAAAGTGCTTTTCTGGCCAATATGAGTCATGAAATCCGTACTCCTATGAACGGCGTGATCGGGATGACGCACTTCTTGAGGGAAACCAACCCTAGCCCGTTACAAATTGAGTACATCGATGCCATTCAAACCTCGGGCAATCATCTTCTCTCGATCATCAATGACATTTTAGATCTTTCCAAAATTGAGGCAGGAAAACTGGATCTTGAACATCAAGTATTCTCTTCACGACAAATATTTGATTCCTACCTGCCCATGTTCAGTATGCGCGCAAAGCAGAAGGGACTGAGTTTCCAAATGGATATCGCAGAAGACTTTCCCTCATGGCTTTGCGGCGATCCGACACGGTTCCAGCAGGTCATCAGCAATCTTGTCGGCAATGCGCTTAAGTTTACCGCAGAAGGTTGGGTTGTGCTGCGCGCCTCCTGGGAAGCTGAGTCCACAGCATCCATTATCATCCATCTGGAAGTTGAAGATACTGGCATTGGAATTCCTGTGGAACAACAAGCACGCTTATTCTCTCCGTTCGTGCAGGCTGATCAGTCTACCACGCGTCTGTTTGGTGGATCCGGGTTAGGACTCGCAATCTGTAAACAGTTGGCTGGTGCGATGGGTGGTGGCATTTCGTTGCGATCGAACCCTGACAAAGGAAGTCTCTTTACCTTCTCGTGCCGTATGGATCTTGCCGCCGAGCCTCCTGTTATCGTTCCTTTGGTAAGTAATATTGCCAATGATTTAGGCTCTATCGGCCGCATTTTGCTTGTCGAAGATAACGAGATTAATCAAAAGATTGCGCGCACTATTCTCCAAAAAAAAGGGCTACAGGTCGATGTTGCCTCCAATGGAGAGGTCGGCCTCAAGATGTTACTTGAAAAGTCCTATGCATTGGTGCTTATGGATTGCCAAATGCCAATTTTGGATGGCTACGAGGCGACACGTATGGTTCGGTCACTTCCACAGTACAATGCCGTGTGTTCTATCCCGATCCTGGCCATGACTGCTCACGCCATGAAAGGGGAACGGGAAAAGTGCCTTGCTGCAGGCATGAACGACTATCTCACCAAACCCCTCGATCATAAACTTCTGTTACAGAAGATTGTGCAATGGGCCCTCCCACAGTCGCTTGCGTCCTAAATACCCGAAAGGGAATGGCAACAGGAGAGTACCATGCCCAAGTTCTCACAAGTATTTATGCTCGTTGTTGGGTTGATTCTGCCTGTATATGCATGGGATGAGTTTCAGCCGATAGCTCCTAGGGAAGTGGATATGGCTTTTGCTGCCTACCAGGAGTTCAATGCTGATGCATCCTGGTCACCGATATTCAAGGCTAAGGTTGGACTTGCACAAGGGCTTGACTTGGAATATGCACAACCGCTCTCGCTGGATGCCGACGTCCGTGGCCTCGGTCAGCCGGACTTGGGGCTCAAATGGGGTATCGCAGGGCTTAAAGGAGTTGCATTACTTGTTGCAATGCAAATTCCAGTAGGAACCGAAAGTGTCGTGGGCACGGATCCTGATATTGGTATCGATTTAGCAGTAGTCTTTGAGCATGGAGTTAGCGCGCTCAATGTGACCGGCATTGCGGGCTATTCCTTAGCACCAGATACTCCTTCAAAGGGGACCCTGCATTTTTATCTTGATCCGCAATACCCCCTCGGTGCTGGTTTCAGCACTTATGCAGGTCTAAATTCCTTGAAGCCATTAACGAACGAGGGTCCCACCTTTGGGTTTTGGCCTGGTATTGACTACGCAATCCGTGATAATCTCGGAATTTGCGCTGACTTCGATATTGATCTGCCACCCCGCAGCGACGCAATCTATGGTCTGTCTGCATCCATTTATGGGTCTTTCTAGGGTTAAACTGTGGGCATGACATTGCCGCCAGTGACAGGAAGATAGACGCCGGTCATAAAGCTTGCGAGTTCAGAGGCGAGGAACAATACTGCGTTGGCAACATCCTGATCAGTGCCGCGCCGCCGTAACGGAACTCCGTGTGCGTATAATTCTTGAACTTCGGTTCCCGCAATACGGTCTTTTTCACTCACGGTCCAACCTGGAGCAACTTGGTTCACTGTGACGCCAAAAGGACCAACCTCGCGCGCCAGTACGCGAAGTGCTCCATCCATACCCCGCTTGCCCGCCACGTAGGCGGATTGGCTAGGGAGGCATTGCATTGTGCACTCGGTGTTGATTGCGATGTAGCGACCTTGCTTGCGCTCGATCATTGCTGGGATAAAGGCCTGGGCTAGCCGTACCGATTGGAGTATTGTTGACTCGAATTGAGAATAATAGTCCTCGATTCCCTGTTCGAGCATAGGCTTCCAGGTATACTGCACCACGGCATTTGCCACAAGGATATCGACAACTCCGGCCTGTTCCAGTGCTTCACTATGCAGAGTGGCAATACCCTCGGCGCTCCTCAGGTCCGCAGCAATGACCCAGGCTTTGTGCCCCAACGACTCAATTTTCGTTTGCACACTTCTTGCAGAGTCTGTATTGCGGTGGCAATGAAGGATCACGTCTGCCCCGGCCTGGGCAAGAGTCAGCGCCATCACTCGCCCAAGTTCTCCGCTGGCTCCGGTCACCAGCGCAATTTTTCCGGAAAGATCAATTGAAATCATGCTTGTAAAATAGGCTTTTGGAGGCGTTTTCGCTGTACAAATGGTGATTAGTCATAATTTCCGCGTGAATGCAATGCTCATCATAGCCAACAATGTTTTCTAAATTTCTGCCATGCAGACTGTTGTGGTAAAAATTGGTGGTTCCCTTGCGATTGACGAGGCCAAGTTAACAGACTTTGTGGAAGCTGTAGCGGCTATTCCCAAGGATCAATTCCGTGTCGTAGTCGTTCATGGCGGTGGCAAGGATATCAACGAAAATATTGCACTTCTCCAAGAAGAGCCTCATTTCATCAACGGGCTACGCGTAACCACTCCTTCGATTATGAAAATGGTCGAAATGACCTTAAGTGGTCATGTCAACAAGAAGCTCGTGCGCATGCTACTCGAAAAAGGCAATAAAGCGGTGGGAATTTCCGGAGTGGACGGAAAGCTTTTTGATGCAACCAAGCTTGACGGGGATGTGGATCTTGGGCAAGTGGGCGTGATCGACCATGTCAACGAGGGTCTAGTTCTGGATCTTTTGCTGGCTGGTTGGACCCCTGTTGTGTCTCCAATCTCATTTGGGCTAGGCTGCGCATTCAATGTCAATGCCGATACCGCCGCCTCCGAACTTGCTGTGGCCATTCGGGCTGACCTGTTCATTCTGATTAGCGATGTACCCGGTGTTCTTGACGCGGGTAAACAAGTGATTTCCGATTTGGACCAACCTAAAATCGATCAGTTAATCTCCGAGGGAGTAATCTCCGGTGGGATGATTCCCAAGGTTCGTGCGAGCCTCGAGTCCATCTCCCGGGGTTTGCGATCCATCCATATTGTAGGCTGGAAGGACAGAACCCATTTCATGAAACAAATTACCGGAGAACTCAACTATGGAACTATCATCCGCTAAATTAATCGATCAGGATGCAGCCCTGATTGTCTCGACATACGCCAAAGCCGATTTTGAATTCGTCAGGGGCGAAGGCTCTTGGCTCATCACCCGTGACGGAACTCGCATTCTTGATTTTGTCTCGGGCATTGCCGTAAATGCCCTTGGACATTGCCACCCTGCAGTGGTGAGCGCGATCGCTGCTCAATCCCAGGCGTTTGTGCATCTTTCCAACTTGTACCCGAATCTTCCACAGATTAAGCTTGCGGGCAAAATTCTGGAACTCACGGGACTTGGTGCGGAAGGTGGGAAAGTCTTCTTTTGCAATTCCGGAACTGAAGCCACGGAAGGCGCGCTCAAATTCGCCCGCAAATACTTTGACCGTGTCGGCAAAAAGAGCAAAACCGGCATAGTCTCCTTCCTCAACAGCTTCCATGGCAGAACCTATGGTGCATTGGCTGCCACAGGGCAGGATGGACTCAAACAAGGCTTTGGACCGATGCCGCAAGGTTTTGTCCACGCACCTTGGAATGACGTCGTCGCGCTAAAAGCCGCTGTGAGCCATGATACCTGTGCAATCCTGCTAGAGCCCATCGCTGCAGAAGGCGGGATTCTAACCCCGACAGCTGAATTTGTCGAGACGATCAATGCCCTGAAGAAAGAATTTGGGTGCCTGGTCATTTCCGATGAAATTCAGGTGGGACTTGGACGTTGCGGAGCACTGGAAGGGTCTAAAAAATACGGAATTCAGGCTGATATCAGTACCTGGGCCAAAGCACTAGGCGGCGGACTTCCTTTGGGCATGGTACTTTTGACCCAGGAAATCGCAGCCCAGATGAAGCCTGGTGATCACGGAACCACCTTTGGCGGCAACCCCGTTGCCTGTGCCGCAGGCCTTGCGGTGCTTGAAACCATTGGTGAGCCTGCATTCCTCGCAAGTATCCAAGAACGCTCCATGCAAATCAAGACAGGCCTAAAAGCGCTAGCCTCGAAATACTCTTGGCTCGGGGAACTCCGTGGCGATGGGTTGTTGCTTGGAATCGTAACCCGTAAACCTGTTGCCGATCTTGTGGTCGCTTGCCGCGCCCAGGGATTACTTGCGCACAGAGCCGGTTCGGATGTGCTCCGTCTATTGCCTCCACTGAATGTGAGTGTGGCCGAAGTCGATCTAGCCCTTGCGAAGATTGATGCTGCCTGCGCATCTATGTGAAATGCCTATGCTCTGGATTGAGAGGCCGGCCCTCTTGATTCAGAGCCTTTTTTGCATTCCGAAATTAGCGGCAATTTGCAGTTAATGTCAATTATTCGGCAGGTCTTAATTCGGTACGGGTAGTGTCTTGCGATTGACAACCCATGCTTCCACCGCTGCGGGGAACATGGGCTTGCCGAAAAGATACCCTTGCACATAACCGCATCCCATGCGTCGAAGCGATTCCGCTTGGGATTCCTTTTCGACCCCTTCCGCGACTAAATCCCAGTTCATCACTTGGGCGACAGTTACCACAGAGCGCACAATGGGGGATTCGGGGTCAACAAGTAGCTTGTCCACAAAGGACTTGTCGAGCTTGAGGGTATGCACGGGAAAACGATCGAGATAGGTGAACGAAGAATAACCAGTCCCAAAGTCATCCAACGATAGCCGAATTCCTAAGTCATGGAGTTCGTGCAGGCGCCGTGAACACTGTTGGGGATCATCCATTATTGAGGATTCGGTAATCTCAAGCTTGAGGCGTTCAAAGGCAAGTCCGCTACCCTGGACCGCGTGGTAGATTTTGGTGATAAGCAGGGGGTCGCGGAACTGGCGCACGGAAAGATTCACCGAAATGAAGGAATCTGCAATTTCTGGGATTTCGGAGCTCCACTTGACAACTTGGTTACAGGACTCCCGCAATACAATTTCACCAATTTTCTCGATCAGACCGATCTCTTCCGCAAGGGGAATAAAACTTAATGGACTTATGAGCCCTTTCGTCGGGTGCTGCCAGCGGATGAGAGATTCAAAACCAACAAGGCGCAGGGTGGATAGTTCCAGAATCGGCTGGTAGGCGACAATAAATTCGTCCCGCTCCACTGCTAGCCGTAGATCCTTCTCCAGATCGATCTGGTCACGGGAACGTTTGTCCAACTCTGGATCAAACTGGGC
>Ga0209125_1002235_pt1 | contig 15424 bp, 13 predicted proteins | sample BarGraIncub1131A_FD_184503 | JGI IMG/M metagenome (GOLD analysis project Ga0209125, IMG submission 184503) | Arctic peat soil microbial communities from Barrow, Alaska - Barrow Graham LP Incubations 11-31A (SPAdes) (version 2) | ecosystem: Environmental > Terrestrial > Soil > Wetlands > Peat... | reverse complement strand
GGCGACCCGCTCGGCATGACGATGTGTTCCGCGTACCACGAGCAGGGCGATGAGCAGGACCGGTATCCCGATGAAGACCAGCAGGGCCAGGGCCGGCCCGAGCAGCACGATCAGCCCGTTCATCGTGGACACGAAAGCGCGAACGGAGTCGGTGAATGCGGTGCGGACACCCCAGTCGATGCCCGACGGCTGGATGATCGCCACGGGCTCCGTCAACTCGAGGGTGACCGTGGCACGCGCCGCTTGCCGCTCGAGGTAGTCGATCTGCGCTTTCATCGATTCGATCTCACCCTGCACGCGCGTGAGTTCCTGCTCGACGGCGAGCATGTCCTTGACGGTGGTCGCCTTCGCGAACAACTGGCGGAGGCGCACCTGCTCGGCATCGAGATTACCGAGTCGCGCCTGCATGTCGACGTGCTGTTGAGTGACGTCGTCGGAGGCCTCGGACTCGGTGAGCACCCTGCCGAGCTTGGCGGCATCCGCTATGAACGCTGCATAGTTGGCGGAGGGGACTCGCACGGTGATGTAGGCGCGCAAGGGTGCCGATGAGTTCTGGCCGATACTGCCGTCCGCCAGTGGCTCGGGGTTCCGGTAGATCGGCTGGTCGACGGCCGTGGCGACCTGCATCGAGGAGATGTCAGCCCCGTCGCGCTTCACCAGCTCGCGGATCTTGGTGATCGCCTCATCGACCTTGTCGGTCTCGATGCGCATCGTCTTGTTGACCACGACGAGCTTGGTGGGGGAGACGGTCGCGGGTGCGGTGACCGCGTTCTCCGGGGCGGCGCTGCTATCGGCTACACCGCCCTGCCCGGAGTAGCCAGGGACGCTCGTCTTCGATTCGCCCGCAAGTGACGGAGCTCCCGGGGCGATCGAGGTGCTCGTCCCGCCGCTCACGCTCGCACTCTGGCGGGTCGTGGCCCCGCATGCGGCGAGCAGGAGAGCGGTCGCGATCAAGGCAGCCGAGATCCGCAGTCCTCTTCGCATCGCGCGGTTGTTTCCGTGAGACATCGTGGCTCCTTCTCTCCGGGATGGCGTAGATCCCTTCCGGCACACCGCTTACGTCACGAGCGAGCTCACGCGCCCCGAACAAACAGCGAACGCCCGTCGCTAGGCGCGAGCGGGCGTTCGAGGGTCGCATCATGAAGCGTGCTACTCAGACTTGCTGATCAGCTGCTCGGCCTTCTTCAAGGCTCGTGCTGCGTACACGCCCAGTCCGATCCCGATGGCGATGACGACAAAGAAGGCGAGTACCAGGGTGTTGACCACTGCGCCTGCCCAGTTAGCGGTCATACGTTCGTTCACCTCCATCGGTGCACATGAGTGATGTTCGTCCTTCGGATTGTATCGGGGGGCGTCCGGCGCGGCAAGCGGCGCACGTCCCCTTCACCCGCTCATGTTCGCTGTCAAAGTGCGCGTTCCTGCTCCACTCATGTCTCTTCAGACGCAATGCGCCGCTCGTCGGTTCGCGATCGTGCGCTCGCCGGAATGATCGTTCGCTGTCCGGCTGCTCCGAATGTGTCTTCGAGTGTCATCACATGAAGGAATCGTGTTGCAAAGTGGGACGTCGTGTCATAGAGTGGGGCGTGTGAACAGCACGACGGCATCTGAGTCGTCGCGAATGGGCCGAGCGTCACGAGATCGGATGGAGGGGGTGCGGTGTTCCTCGGGGAATACCAGCACACGCTTGACGCGAAAGGTCGCGTCTCGCTGCCCCGTAAGTTCCGCGACGAGATCGGGTCGCGCCTCGTGGTGTCGAAGGGCCTCGAGAACTGCCTGTACGTGTATCCCGCCGAGGGCTACACCGCCTTCCTCGAGAACCTCTTGGGAGCCAGCGACTTCGATCGTAACTCTCGCGCGGTGCGCCGCCACTTCACGGCAGGCGCGTCCGAAGTCGACATCGACAGCGCCGGACGCGTTGCTCTGGCGCCGGTCCTGCGCGAATTCGCCGGACTGAGCCGCGACGTCATCGTTGCCGGCGTCGCCGACCATCTGGAGATCTGGGACGCCGCAGCTTGGACGGCGTACGAGACCGCGAACGCATCCACGATCGAGGACGCCGCCGAAGAGCTTTTCCGCAGCGGCCTCCTCTAGCCACCTTGACAACGGAATATCGGCATACCCCGGTCCTGCTGGACGAGGTCCTGCACTACCTTTCGCCGCACGACGGCTCCGTCGTCGTGGACTGCACCCTCGGGGGAGCGGGCCACGCGGCAGTGATCGCCTCCGCGATCGCCCCCACCGGACTCCTGGTGGGCATCGATCAGGACGACGCAGCCCTCGCCGCCGCAGCTGACGTACTACGCCTCGGCCAGCAGACCACATTGATCAAGGGGAACTTCGGCGACTTGGACCGCCTGCTCTCAGAGGCGAACATCCCGTACGTCGACGGTTTCCTGTTCGACCTGGGGGTCTCATCCCCCCAGCTCGACTTCGTCGAGCGTGGGTTCTCCTACAAGGGGAACGCGCCACTCGACATGAGGATGGACCCAGCCGCGGGCGGTATCACAGCCGCAGACGTAGTCAATTCGTACCAGGAATCGGACCTCGCCCGCGTCATTCGGGAGTATGGGGAAGAACGGTGGGCCACGCGCATCGCAGCATTCATCGTAGCCGCGCGGGCCCGCCGCCCCGTCACCTCCACCTCTGAACTTGTCGACATCATCAAGTCGGCGGTGCCCGCGGGCGCTCGCGCCGATGGCCCGCACCCCGCACGCCGGACGTTCCAGGCGCTGCGGATCGAGGTCAACCGCGAGCTCGAGGTCCTCGAGCAGGCGCTCGAGTCCGCGGTGCGATGGTTGGTTCCGGGCGGGCGGATCGTCGTCATCTCGTACCACTCGCTCGAGGATCGGACCGCGAAGCAGGTGTTCGCACGGCACGCGCAGACCTGCACGTGTCCGCCCGATCTGCCTGTCTGCGTGTGTGGGGTCGTGCCGGTGCTCCGAGTGCTCACGCGCAGGGCGGTCGTTCCGACGCCTGAAGAAGTGGAGCGCAACCCGAGGTCGCGCAGCGCCAAGCTGCGGGCCGCGGAGAAGCTGTAAGAGATACCCGCCGCCACATGGCGGTAAGCGAACAGATAAGAAGGGGGTGGGGAAGATGGGCCAGGCAGCACGCAAGATCCAAGGGAGCGCCACCGCGGTCCGTGTCACGCCCCTCCGCCTCGTGAAGTCCCCTTCGGCGCCTGGCCGACGCGCGGCCGCGCGGACCCGCGTTCGCGCTGAAGAGGCTCGTGCGCGCTCGATCTTCACGGCCTTCATCTGCGTTTTCGTGTTCGCCGTCGCGCTCGGTGGCGCTCGTGTCACCTTGATCTCGCGGGCGGCCGAGTACTCGCTCAGCGAGAACACGCTGATCGCGGGTATCAAGCAGCAGCGCGTCGCTGTGGATCAACTCGAGGTCGACATGAGCGCGCTCTCGACACCCTCGCGTATCGCCGGGATCGCGTCCGCCACGATGTCGATGGGCGAGCCCCGCTCCGTCAAGTACATCTCCAGCTCGGACGTGACGGCCGCAGGTGCATCCACCGCTGACGGGGATGCGGCCACCGCGTCCGCGACGCAGCCAGGGGTGCTCCAGCGCGTCGTCGAGGCCGTGGTCGACCTGTCGGCCGGTGAGGCACAGTCCCTGCTCGTTGGCGACCTCGGTCTCGCGGGGTCGCGGTAGTCGATGCCGCCGCGAACCGGACAGGGCGGAGGCGCGGCTCGCAAGCCGCGCACCCGCTCCACATCGAACCGTCCCCGGTTCCTTTTCGCCCTCATGATCCTGATGCTCACCGTCGTGGCGGGCCGACTCACCTGGATGCAGGTGGTGCAGGCCAAGGAGCTGTCCACGGCGGCTGAGCGGCAGCGCCTGCGCGATATCAAGCTGCCCGCGCGACGCGGAGCCATCTTCGACCGCGAAGGGCAGCCGCTGGCCGTGACCACGGACGCGAAGTCGGTCTACGTCGTGCCGACCCAGGTCAAGGACGCGACCGCGACGGCGTCGACCATCGCACGAGTGCTCGGTGGCGACGCGAAGGACTACCTGGCGCGTCTGCACAAGGGAGGCTCGTTCCAGTACCTCGCCCGTAAGGTCGATCTGCCGCGGGCCAGCGCGTTGGAGAAGCTCGGCATCGACGGGATAGGTTTCATCGAGGACTCGAGGCGCACCTACCCTTCCGGCCAGTTGGCCGGTCAGATCATGGGGTTCGTCGGCGTGGATGACGCAGGGCTCGCGGGGATCGAGAAGCAGTACGACTCGACGCTTGCCGGCACCGCGGGACGCATGGTCGCCGAACGCGACCCGAAGGGCCACCTGATCCCCGGAGGCATCGTCACGTCCGTGGATGCCGTGGACGGCCAGGACGTATACCTCACCATAGACAAGGACATCCAGCATCAGGCCGAGTTGGAACTCGCCGGGGCGGTCAAGAAGTTCGATGCCGCGGGCGGTTCGATCGTCGTCATCGACCCGACCAACGGGGAGGTGCTGGCGATGACCTCGACGCCGTTCTTCGACCCGAACGCTTACGCGACCGCCTCGGTCGAATCGATGCGCAACAAGGCCATCACGGACGCCTACGAGCCAGGGTCGACGATGAAGGCCATGACCGCCGCAGCGGTCATCGACAAGGGCCTGTTCACCCCCGAGAGCATGTTCCGCCTGCCACCGACGCTCAACATCGGTGGCCGCACCATCCATGAGGCCCACGCCCGAGGCACCGTCAACTACTCGCTGAGCCAGATCGTGACCCAGTCGAGCAACGTCGGCGCCGTGAAGCTGGGGCAGGCGCTCGGCAAGACCGCCCTGGCCGACTACATCGGTAGGTTCCGCCTCAGCCGGCGCACCGGAGTGGACTTCCCGGGCGAGGCGAGTGGGTGGATGCCGCCGACGTCGACCTGGTCGGCCTCCACCATGGGCAACCTGCCCTTCGGCCAAGGCCTGTCTGTGACTCCGCTGCAGCTGACTCGATCGGTCGCCGCCATCGCCAATGGCGGCACGCTGGTGACGCCGCACTTCCTCCTGCGCCAGGGGTCCCTCCCGGCAACGTTCCCGGCCTCGCCGGAACCGGTCATCTCGAAGGCCGCGGCGACCGCCACCACCCGCATGCTCACCGACGTGGTCCGCGACGGAACGGGGCTCGAAGCAGCCGTCGCGCAGTACGAGGTGGCCGGCAAGACGGGGACCGCCCAGAAGGCGCGTGTCGGCGGTGTCGGGTACATGAAGGGTGTCTACGTCTCGTCATTCATCGGCTACCTGCCGGCAAGCGCGCCGCGCGTCCTCATCCTGGTCACGATCGACTCTCCGAAAAAGGGCATCTATGGAGGGACGGTCGCTGCTCCCGCATTCTCGCGGCTCGGACGGTTCTGCGTCGATCACCTCAAGATAGCGCCGGCCCCGTCCGTTGGTCCGGTCGCTGCCCAGGGCGCGGCATCTTCGCGGGTCGGCAACAATACGGCTGCGACGGCAAGCGATACGGCAACAATCGAAGGAACAGGCAAGGACTAGGCCGTTTCGACCACCGGTGAGGAATAGCGATCGTGCAGCGTCTGTCCGAACTTCTCGCAGGAGTATCCGCATCGGGCCCGGTGGGCCTGGCGACCGCCGTGAGCGGCATCGCCTACAGCTCCGCGGCCGTCGTCCCCGGCGACGCGTTCTTCTGTATCTCAGGATTCGCGCACGATGGGCACGACTTCGCTCCTGAAGCGGTGGCGCGTGGCGCGGTCTGCGTCGTGGCCCTGCGCGAACTGCCGGGTCTCGCCTCGCCCGTCGTCGTCGTCGACGACACGCGCGCGGCGCTGGCACTCGCTTCTGCGCGCATGTTCGGTGACCCCTCGAAGCGCCTGCAGGTCGTGGGTATCACCGGCACCAACGGCAAGACGACGACCACCTACCTTCTGGATGCGATCCTTCGCGCGGACGGCCGCGCCACGGGTCTCATCGGCACGATCGAGACCCGGGTCGGTGAGCGGAGGCTTCCTTCTTCGAGGACGACCCCTGAATCGCGCGACCTCCAAGAGTTGCTGGCCCGGATGGCCGCCGACGGCGTCGATTCCGTATCGATGGAGGTCTCCTCGCACGCCATCGACCTGCACCGGGTGGATTCGGTCGGATTCGCGGTCGCGGCCTTCACGAATCTCAGCCAGGATCATCTGGACTATCACGCAACGCTCGAGGAGTACTTCAGCGTCAAGGCCAGGCTCATGCAGTGCGTGCCGATCGAGCGTCGCGTCGTGAACGTGGACGATGAGTACGGCCGCCGCTTGGCGGACCAGGTCGGCGCGACGTGGACCGTCGGTATGTCCGGTGACGCCGCCGTGCGCGCTGACGGGATCGTGCTGGATATCACCAGCAGCACGTTCCGTCTCGCCACACCCTCCGGGGCGGTCGACATCAGGTTGCCGCTGGCAGGGGAGTTCAATGTCTCGAACGCCCTCGTTGCTGCGGGCTGCGCGCTCGCTCTCGGTATCGAGCTTCCGGTCGTAGCCCGCGGGCTGGCTGAGGCCCCACAGGTCCCGGGTCGCCTCGAGAGGATCGACGCCGGCGCACGCGGGTTCACGGTGCTGGTCGACTACGCGCATACGCCCGACGGGCTGGCGAAGGCGATCGCGGCTGTGCGCAACGTCACCTCCGGACGGGTCATCACGGTGTTCGGCTGCGGCGGAGATCGCGATCCGGACAAGAGGCCGTTGATGGGGCAGGTGGCGGGCGAGTTGTCGGATGTCGTGGTCCTGACGAGCGACAACCCTCGCACAGAGGATCCGGTCGGGATCATCCTGCAGGTCCGTGACGGTCTTTCACACACCGCCTCCGAGCACCACACGCTGGTCGATCGTCGAGAGGCGATCGCGTTCGCAGTTCGGCTTGCGACTCCCGGTGACGTGGTCCTGATCGCCGGGAAAGGCCATGAGGACTACCAGATCTTCTCCGATCGCACGGTCCACTTCGATGACCGCGAGGTCGCCCGCGAGGAGCTGATGCAGCAATGGTGACGATGTCGGCATCTCGCCTGGCGGAGATCGTCGGCGGGACCCTGGTCGCCGGGAACGGCGGCACCGTGTTCCGTGGCGTGGAGATCGATTCGCGCGGCCCGGTCGCGGGACGTGCCTTCTTTGCGCTTCCTGGTGAACGTACCGACGGGCACGATTGGGTGGACCTTGCGCTTCGGACCGGAGCGAAGCTCGCGGTGGTGTCGCGGTGGGATGATGGCGCTGCAGCGGCCGCGAGCGAGGCGTCTCGCGGTGCCGCGGTCGTTCTCGTCGACGATGTCGCGGTGGCGCTGCGTAAGCTTGCCACGGCGCATCGTGCCGCGCTGCGGTGCCCGGTGGTCGCGATCACCGGCTCGACCGGCAAGACGAGCACGAAGGACTTCGTGGTCGCGGCGTTGGGCGTCGAGCAGAAGGTCGTCGCAACGCGAGGCAACCGCAACAACGAACTCGGAGTGCCGCTCACGGTCCTCGAGGCGGACAACGACACCGGCGTCCTCGTCGTGGAGATGGGGATGCGCGCCGAGGGCGAGATCGCGGGACTGTGCGAGGTCGCCCGGCCCACCATGGGGCTGGTGACCAACATCGGTATAACCCACATCGAGATGCTGGGCTCGCAGGAGGCCATCGTCCGGGCGAAGGGCGAGCTCGTCGCTTGCATCCCTGCCGTCGGCCGGGTATTCCTCAACGGTGACGATGCCTGGTCGCGGGGACTCGCCGATCGATCCGTCGCGGCGGTCACCTGGTATGGCGTAAGCGAGAAGGTCGACGTTCGCGCGATCGATGTCGAGGTCGATGACACCGGGCGGCCGACGATGACCCTCGTATCCGGGGGCGAAGAGGCGCGCGTGTCGCTGCCCGTCCCCGGTCGTCACAACGCCTACAATGCCGCCGCGGCCGCCGCGGTGGCGCTACACATCGGTCGGTCGCTCGACAGCATCGCACGCGGCCTGACGCACGCGGTCACGACGGATATGCGTATGCAGGTCTTCACCACTGCCGGCGGTGTCGTCGTGGTCAACGATGCGTACAATGCGAGTCCGGCTTCCATGCGCGCAGCGATCGCCACGCTCGCCGACATGAGGGCCGATCATAGGCGCGTCGCCGTGTTGGGCGATATGGCCGAGTTGGGATCGCTGACGGAACTGGCTCACTTCGCGCTCGGCGAAGAGGTCGCGCGCCGGGGTGTCGACGTGCTCGTCACGGTTGGGGAGCGCGCGCGCCGGATCGCAGATGGCGCCATTGCTGAAGGTATGAAGCCTGCAACCGTTCGGCCGTGCGCGTCGGTCGAGGAGGCGTCCGAGGTGTTGGACGATCTGCTGAAGGCGGGAGACGTCGTGCTCGTCAAGGCGTCCCGTTGCATGGGCCTCGAGCGGATCGTTGAAGGGATGCTGAGCCCGCATGTCTAGTATCGACCTGTTGCAGATCGGTCGCTATCCGACCTATCAGGTGTTCCTCGTCGCGGTCATCGCGCTCGTGGCGACGGCCGCGCTCTTCCCGTTGTGGATCCGATTGGTCCGGTACCGCAACATCGGGCAGCAGGTGCGTGCCGACGGGCCACAAGGGCACCTGGTGAAGCAGGGGACGCCGACGATGGGTGGCGTCCTCATCATGCTGGTGATCGCGGCGGTCTACGTCTTGATGGGCGCGATCGACCGTCCGAGCCTGCTCGTGCTCGGAGCGATGCTCGCCTGTGGGCTACTCGGTTTCGTCGATGATTACGCGAAGGTGGTCAAGGAGCGGTCACTCGGCCTCACGGCGCGATCGAAGATCGCCTGGCAGGCGATCATCGCTGTGGCGGTCGGGCTGTTGGCCGTCAACTGGGCGGGCATCTCGGAACAGGTGAAGCTCCCCCTGGTCGGCGGATCGCTGGACCTAGGGGTCCTGTCCTCGAGTATCGCGATCGGCAGCTTCGTGTTGGTCGTGCCGTGGCTCTACGTGCTCCTCGTGGCGATCATGGTCGTGGCCGCGAGCAACACCGTCAATCTCACCGACGGACTCGATGGGTTGGCCGCGGGAACGGTCTTCATCGTGATGCTCGCCTTTGCGGCTATCGCGTTCAGGCAGAACCATCTACCGATATCGTTGCTCGGTGCGGCGGTCGCTGGCGCGTGCATCGGGTTCCTCTGGTACAACAGCTACCCCGCCGACATCTTCATGGGGGATACAGGGTCGCTGGGGCTGGGCGCTGCGATCGCGACCATGGCCGTCGTCACCAAGACGGAGTTGCTCCTGCCCCTGCTCGGCGGGATCTACGTCATCGAGGGGATGTCCGTGATCCTGCAGGTGGCCTCGTACAAGTTGACCGGTAAGCGGATCTTCCGCATGGCGCCCATCCACCATCACTTCGAGATGAAGGGGTGGAGCGAGACCAAGGTGATGGTCCGCTTCTGGATCGTGACCGGTGTCCTCGCAGGAGCAGGGTTCGCCCTCTGGTTCATATCGAGCCTTAAGAAAGTGGGATGACGGTGGCGAATGTCGAACGTGTCGCCGTCCTCGGCCTGGGACGTTCCGGTGACGCCGTGGTGCGGTGGGCGCTCGATCGCCCGGGCGCGAGCGCGAACGACGTGACGGTGTTCACCGAACACGACACTCCATCCCTCGATGCGGTCGCATCCGTGTTCCGCGCCGCCGGGGTGCGCGTCGAGCTCGGCGTGAAGACACTGCCTGATGACGGCTTCGACTTGGTGGTCGCCAGCCCGGGGATCAGTCCGTCGCGACCGCTGCTGCGCTCCGCCATCGCTTCGGGCGTGCCGGTGATCTCCGAACTCGAGTTGGCGTACCGGATGTCGACGGCCCCGTTCGTGGCGATCACGGGAACGAACGGCAAGACCACCACCACGGCGCTTGTGACCCATCTCCTGCGCACCGCGGGCAGCACGGCGATCGCCGTGGGCAATATCGGTGTCCCGGCGATCTTGGGGGCTCCCGGCCTGGGTCCTGACGCTGTGGTCGTCGCGGAGTGTTCATCGTTCCAGTTGGCACTGACCATCGACTTCCACCCAAGGGTTGCTGTTCTCCTCAACGTGACCCCGGACCACATCGACTGGCACGGTTCGCTCGAGGTCTACGCCAGCGACAAGGGTCGCGTGTTTGCGAACCTGTGCGCCGGCGACGTTGCGGTGATCGATATCGACGATCCCGGTTCTGCCCGCTGGGTGGCGGTCGCGCAGCAGCGTGGTGCAAAGGTTGTGCGTGTCGGGCTCTCAGACGGCGATGCGCGTGTCGAGGACGGGTGGCTCGTGGTCGACGCAGGCGCGGGCGACGGCCGACTCATCCGGGTCGAGGACCTGTTGATCCGCGGTACCCACAACGTGTCGAACGCACTGGCAGCCGCTGCCGCCGCACTCGCGCTGGGGGTTCCCGCGGACGCTCTCCGCGAAGGGCTGCGCACCTTCGAGCCGATCGAACATCGACTGGACCCGGTCGCCACCATCGCCGGTGTCGAGTACGTGAACGACTCCAAGGCCACGAACCCCGAGGCCGTGGCGAAGGCGCTGACCGCTTTCGGCTCGAGTCCGGTCATCGTCCTACTCGGCGGACGCAACAAGGGGAACGATTTCCGTCCACTCGCCGAGCTGTGCGGCACCCGTTGTCGACTTGCCGTGCTCTTCGGTGAGGCTCGACCTGAACTTGAGGTGGCGTTCGACGCGATGAAGGTGCCTTATGTGAGCGCCCCGACGATGGCGGAGGCGCTTCTGGCCGCCTCCCGGGCGGCGTGCCCCGGCGACATCGTGCTGCTGTCGCCGGCGTGCGCGAGCTTCGATGAGTTCTCGGACTACGAGGAGCGCGGACGCAGCTTCGCGGAGACGGTCATGCGATACGCGAAGGAGACCCGGTGACGGCGCCCGGACCCAGGCTGGCACCATCGGCGCGGTACCTCTTGCTGGGAGCCACCGCGTTCCTCGCTCTCGGTGGCCTGTTGATGATCTTCTCGGCGTCCTCCGTCACCGACTTCAAGGCGTTCAGCGACAGCATGTTCCATGTAAAGCGTCAGGCGGTCTTCCTCGTGCTCGGCATCCTGGCGCTGATCGTGGCGTCCCGGATGACGGTCGGGGTGGTGCGTCGCGTCGGATTGGCGATGCTTGTCTCGGCTGACGCGATGCTCGTACTCGTGCTGCTCATGGGCGTGGGCAAGTGGGGTTCGGTGCGCGCGCTCGATCTCTTCGGGGTCGCGACCCTTCAGCCTGCCGAGATGGCCAGGTTGGGCTGCGTGCTCGTGATGGCGGACCTGTTCGCGGACCGCATCCGGCGCCCGCGGCCTGTGAAGGATGATCTGCTCAAGATCGCTCTGATAGCGGGCGTGCCGTTCGGTCTCGTCTTGATCCAGCCGGACATGGGCGCTGCGGTCTCGATCCTTGTCGCGGTGCTGATCGTCATGGTGCTCGGCGGGTTGTCTGGAAAATGGATCGCCGCGACTGTCGCGGGTCTGGGAATCGGGCTGGCGTTCCTGCTTCCGCTCGCGGCGTACCGTTCGGCACGGTTCGCCGCCTTTCTGGACCCGAACAAGGACCCGAGCGGGGTCGGCTACCAGATCCTGCAGGCGCGTCTCTCTCTCGGGTCGGGGGGGATCTTCGGTCTCGGGCTCGGCATGTCGGCGGAGAAGTGGGGATACCTGCCCGCGCCCTACACCGACTTCATCCTGCCGATCATCGGGGAGGAGCTTGGGTTGCTCGGTGCGCTGTCGGTCGTCGTCGCCTTCGGCGTCTTTTGCTATGCGGGCATCCGCATCTCGCTCGCCGCCCGGGACGACTACGCCCGCATCGTTGCGGGCGGGCTGACCGTGACGATCGTGACGCAGGCGCTGATCAACATGGCCTCTGTGACTGCGCTCATCCCGGTCGCCGGTGAGCCTTTGCCCTTGGTGAGCTATGGTGGCACGTCGTTGTTCTTCACCATGGGGTGCATCGGACTTATCCTTGCCATGACCCGCGGAGCCGAACGGGGCGTTGCCCGTCAGCCTGCGCGTACCATCGAGAAGGAAGGGAGCGCGAGTGCGCGTTCTGGTGAGCGGAGGAGGAACGGCCGGCCACGTCTATCCGGCATTGACGGTGGCCGAGCTGGTGTCGGCCGACGCTCGTGACCGGGTCGCGTACGTCGGCGCTCCCGACAGTCTGGAGCAGCGGCTGGCGCTCGAGGCCGGCGTCGAGTTCATCCCTGTCCGGTCCACCGGTTGGGACCGCGCACGTCCGCTGACGCTCCTGACCGGGGTGCTGACGGCGATCGCGTCGACCGTTCGCTGCCTGGCGCTGCTGCACAGGACGCACACCGAAGTCGTGGTGGGATTCGGTGGCTACGTCTCGGTGCCACTGTCGCTCGCCGCGATACTCTCCGGAGTCCCGCTGGTGCTCCACGAGCAGAACTCCGTGCCCGGCGTGGCGAATCGCATGTTGGCGCGCTTCGCCCGGTCGGTCTGCGTGACCTACGCCGACTCGGTGGGCTTCCTCCCGCATCCTGATCGCGCGGTCGTCACGGGCAATCCGGTGCGTGCGGCCGTATCGCATGCGGGCCGGGTGTCGGGTCGTGAAGTGCACCACTTCGAGGACGAGGAGACCGTTCTCCTCGTGTTCGGGGGGAGCCGCGGGGCCCGCCATCTCAATACCGCGCTCGTTGGGCTGTACGCCCGGCTGGAGCGGGTCGACGGATTGCGGGTGGTCCAGATCGCAGGTCCGACGGAGGCCGCTTCCGTGCGCGATGCCCTGGCCGCCGTCGCGGGGACCGTTCCTGCCTGGTGGCAGGTGCGCGAGTACGTCGAAGACATGGGGGACCTGATGGCCGCGGCGGACCTCGTCGTCAGCCGGGCCGGAGCCACCACGCTCGCCGAGATCTCGGTCCTCGGGAAGGCGTCGGTGCTCGTGCCCTATCCGTACGCGACCGACGACCATCAGACACGCAATGCCGAACCGTTCGCCCGGGCCGGTGCGGCCGTCGTCGTGAGCGACGCCGAGCTGGACGCCCCACTGTTCGGTGACACGCTCGTGCGGTTTCTCGCCGACACCGGGTCGCGTGCCACGATGGAGCGCGCCGCGGCGACGCTCGGTCGACCCGACGCGGCCGCAGCCGTGCTCGACGTTCTTCAAGTAGCAGCCGGAAGGCGGGCAGTATAGGTGAGCGCTTCCTACGCGCACTTCATAGGTATAGGCGGGGCCGGGATGAGCGGCATCGCCCGGGTCCTTCACGATCGCGGACTCATCGTGACCGGCTCGGACATGCGCGAGTCGCGCTACTCCTCGGCGCTTCGCGATGCCGGTGTCGTCGTACACATCGGTCACGACGCCGCCAACCTCGGTGACCCTGGTGTCGTGGTCGCATCGACGGCGATCCCCGACACGAATCCCGAACTCGTCGAAGCGCGCCTCCGTGGCATCCCCGTGTGGCAGCGCGCCCGCATGCTCGCCGAGTTGGCGGGGGACCGACTGACGGTGGCCGTGGCCGGTACGCACGGCAAGACGACGACCAGCTCCATGGCGGCCGCGGCGCTGACGGCTGCGGGTCAGGATCCCACGTTCCTCATCGGCGGCGAGCTCACCGACGTCGGGAGCAACGCGCGCTGCGGGAACGGCCCCCACTTCGTCGTCGAGGCCGATGAGTCGGATGGTTCCTTCCTCCACCTCGACCCATACTGCGCGATCGTCACCAACATCGAGGCCGATCACCTCGACCATTACGGGTCGCTGGCCGAGATCGTCGAGATCTTCGGTGAGTTCCTCGCACGGGTGCACCCCGATGGGGTCGCGGTCTTGTGCGCCGATGACGAGCGCCTGATGCGACTGGCGCCCGGCTGTCTTTCGCGCGTCGTGACCTACGGGTGCTCTGTGGATGCCGACGTGCGTCTCTCCGGCTACCACGCTTCTCCTGAAGGCGGGGAGTTCACCGTCACGTTCCCGGACGGCATGACGCTGCCGTGTGCGACCCGTATCCCCGGAGCGCACATGGCGTTGAACGCGACCGGTGTTCTGGCGGCGGCCTGGGCGCTCGATGTGGACCTTGGGTCCGCGGCCCGCGGGATATCCTCCTTCGGCGGAGTGAAGCGCAGGTTCGAACACATCGGGATGGTGGGAGAGGTCGCCGTGGTCGACGACTACGCGCATCATCCGACCGAGGTGCGCGCAACGCTCGCGGCTTCTCGTGCGGCGTCGGCAGGGACGCGGTGGGTCGTGTTCCAGCCTCATCGCTACAGTCGCACCGCCGCGTTCGCGCGCGATTTCGGTGCGGCCTTCGACGACGCGGACCGCGTCGTGATACTGGATGTCTACGGCGCGGGAGAGGCCCCCGTACCCGGGGTGTCGGGCAAGACGGTGGTCGATGCCATCCTGCGGCATCGTCCGCGAACACGCCTTGCGTACTTCCCGCACCGAACTGACGTGGCGCGCTACGTAGCGCAGCGCGCGCGGCCCGGCGACCTGGTCATGACGATGGGGGCGGGCGACGTCACGACGATGGGTCCGGAGATCGTGCGCGCGCTCACGGAGCGCACTCTGGCGGGGAGTGGGAAATGAGCGTCTCCGGAGCGCTCGAGCGCCTGCGCGCGGAACTGGGCGGAAACGTGCATGCCGCCGAGTCGATGGGCCGGCATACCACCTACAGGGTAGGTGGTCCGGCGGCGATCCTGTGCGAACTCGACACGGTCCACGACGTGATCACGGCCATGCGCGTCCTTGAGGATGAGGGCGTCGAATGGGCGGTCGTCGGCAAGGGGAGCAATCTCCTCGTTTCCGACGTCGGATACGAGGGCGCGGTGCTCGTGCTGGGGCGCGAGTTCAAGCGGCACGTGGTCGAGGGGGAGACGTTGCGTGCGGGGGCGGCAACGGTCCTTGCCCACCTCGTTCAAGAGGGATTCAACCGCGGCATCTCCGGCCTTGAGTGGGCCGTCGGCATCCCGGGGACGCTGGGTGGCGCGCTCGCCATGAATGCCGGCACCCCCGAGGGGTGGATCGGCCAGATCGTGGATACCGCGACGCTGTTCGTGCCCGGCCTGGGACTCACGCTGGTACATGGTCGCGACGTAGTTTGGGACTATCGCCGCAGCGGTCTGGCCGGACGCGGTATCATCCTCGAGGCAACCTTGAGAGTGTGTCAGGGAGAGCCTGCGCGGATCCGTGCGGAGATGGAGCGCAATCTCAAGAAGCGCAAGGCCTCTCAGCCGATGGGGCTTCCCTGCGCCGGCAGTGTGTTCGTGAATCCGCCGGGCGATTCCGCGGGACGGTTGATCGAGGCCGCGGGGCTCAAGGGGCTGCGTATGGGCGGGGCGTGCGTCTCGAACGTACACGCCAACTTCATCGTGAACGAGGGTGGCGCGACGGCAGCGGACGTCGTCGGGTTGATCCGCAAAGTCCGCATGACCGTGAAGGACGTGTCTGGTGTCGACCTCCGACCGGAAATCAGGTTCCTCGGGACCTTCGAAGAGGCGTAAGAACGTCTACATCACCACGGCTTCGCACGGTCGCGGAGCCGATCCCGTGGAT
>Ga0209125_1002234_pt1 | contig 15426 bp, 14 predicted proteins | sample BarGraIncub1131A_FD_184503 | JGI IMG/M metagenome (GOLD analysis project Ga0209125, IMG submission 184503) | Arctic peat soil microbial communities from Barrow, Alaska - Barrow Graham LP Incubations 11-31A (SPAdes) (version 2) | ecosystem: Environmental > Terrestrial > Soil > Wetlands > Peat... | reverse complement strand
CCTCGTCGGTGGAGGTCTTCATGGCGAGGGTCAGGGTGTCGTTGCTCACTTCCCTCATGATCCCCTGGATGGCCCGGTCGTCCAGCTTGAAGATGTCCTCGAAGGTGAAGAGGTGCTTCCTGATCACCTCGGCGAGCGGCGGGTTCATGGTGTCGAGTTTGTCGAGGATTTTCTTCTCGCGGCTGCGGTCCAGGTGCGCGAACACGTCCACCACCTTCTCCACCCCACCCACCTTGAACCTCTGCACCCCGCCGAGCGCGGTCAATTCCACCCGGATCACCTCGTCGATCTCGGCCAGGATCTCCGGCGACACTTGGTCCACCTCCGCGATTCTGATCACCACCTCGGCCTGCAGCTCCTGGGGGAGCAGGGAGATGATCTCGCTGGTCTGCTTCGCCTTCAGCTTGGCGAGGATCACCGCGATGGTCTGGGGGTGCTCCTGGGAGAAGAAGTTGGCGATGGTACGCGGGTCCATGCTGGAGAGGATATCCGACATATCCCCGATGCCGGAGGTGCGGATTTCATGGAGCAGCGTCTCGGCCCGCAGCGGCCCGAGGGCCTTCTCCAGGATCTTCTTGACGAACTCCTCCCCCTGGGAGAAGAAGCCGGTCTCGGGGTTGGTGATGTCGGTGAACTCCGCCACCACGGCCGAGATCTCCTCGCGCGGCACGTGTCCCAGCTTCGACATGCTCTGGCTGATCTTCTTGATATCCCCGTCGTCCATATGTTCAAACACCTTGGCCGTCGCGTCCGGCCCAAGGTACAGTAGGAGTATGGCTGCCTTCTCCGCTCCGGTCATGCAACACCTCTGATTTCAGCGTTCTTCATCTAATCCTTATGCACCAGCCAGTTCTGCAGGATCTGGGCGACCTGATAGGGGTCCTGCTTCACCTTCTCCACCAGCTCCAGCTGGGTGGTTTTCTGCTTCTCATGCTCCCTCTTGTGGCTCTCGATCAGCTGGGCCGCCTCCAGGTCGTTCTCCTCCGGGAAGAAGCGGGCGGCTGGTCTCGCCGCCTGCAGTATCCTCAGGAGGGGACGGATCACGAACAGGAGCAGGGCCAGGAAACCGAGTGCGATCAGAGCGTTCTTCAGGAGCGTCTGCACGATCGGCGCGTTCCACCACTTCTCCGGCTCCACACCGGCCTCGCCGGTCTCCTGGAACGGTATGTTGGCGACGGTAACCTGGTCGCCGCGCTCCGCGTTGAAACCGACCGCGCTCTTCACCAGAGCCTCGATCTTCTGCATCTCGTCCGGGCTCCTCGGCAGGTATTTCGGTCGCGCGTCGGGCTTGGCGCCCGGGGCGAGTTCGTACCTGCCGTCCACCAGAATGGCCACCGAGACCTTGCTCAGTGCCCCCACCGGCTCGATGGTCCGGGCGGTGGAGCGGCTCACCTCGTAGTTCAGGGTCTCGTCGCTCTTGGTCCCCCCTCCCTGGGTGCCGGCGGCCGGGGCGGCCCGCCCAAGGTTCGACTGGACTCCGGGGACCCCGCTGGCGGTGGAGCTCATGCCACCCTTCTCCTCGCTGCGCTGCTCGCTTCTGACCGCCGCCGTTTCCGGGTCGTAGCGCTCCTCGAACTTCTCCACCTGCTTGAAGTCGAAGCCGGCCGAGACCCGGGCCACGGACTTCCCGGCGCCCACCACCTTGTCCAGCAGGCTCTGCAGCTTGTCCTCCTCGGTTTTCTCGTAGAGGCGCTTGGCCTCCTGACGCGCCCCGCTCGCCTTGCTGGCGGCATCAGTTGGGGAGTTCTTGCTGAGCACCTTGCCGCGGCTGTCCAGGACGGTCACGTTCTCCGGGTCCATCCCCTCGATGGAGGCGGCCACCAGGTGCACCACCCCCTGCACCTCGCCCTCCCTGAGGCTCCGGTTGGAGCGCATCTTCAGCACCACCGAGGCGGTGGCCGGCTTTTCCGACTCCTTGAAGAGCGTCTTCTCGGGGAGCGCCAGGTGCACCCGGGCCGACTCGACCCCGGTGATCTGGGAGATGGTCCGGGAGAGCTCGCCCTGCAGCGCCCGCTGGTAGTTCAGCTTCTGCACGAACTCGGTCACCCCGAAGTTCTTGCGGTCGAATATCTCGAAGCCGACACCTCCCCCCTGGGGAAGCCCCTCGCTGGCGAGGGCGAGCCTCAGCTCGTACACCTTGTCCGACGGGACCAGGACCGCCTTGCCGTCCTCGGAGATCTGATAGGGGACCTTCTGCTCCTTGAGTTTCTTGACAATCTCCCCCGCGTCCTCGCTGGTCAGGTTGGCGAAGAGAGGACGGAAGTCGGTCTTGTTGGCGATGCTGATGAGCGCGGCGAAGGCGAGCAGGGAGGCGAGCGCCACCCCACCCACGACGAGACGCTTGCCGGCGCTCAGGGCAAGAAAAGGTTCCAACAGTTTTTTAAGGCCTTCCGGCATAGCTTCCCCAGGTCACACGCTTGCTTCATTCCATTTTTAATAAGTGCCGATTAACGGGGAAGCCCCGCGCGGCGTGAACGGCCAACGGCTAGACCGGCATCCTCATGATCTCCTGGTAGGCTTCCACCGCCTTGTTTCTCACCTGGGTGATCATCTGGAAGGAGATACTCGCCTTCTCCACCGCGATCATCACCTCGTGCAGCCCCTTGCTCTCGCCGGTTGCCAGGCTCTGGATCGACTTGTCCGCGCTGTTTTGCAGATCGTTCACCTTGCCGACCATATCCCCCAGCAGCTTGCTGAAGTCCGCGCCGGGACTCTGGGCGCCCGTTGGGCCCTGGGCCGGAAAGGCCTGGGAGAGGCCGCTTATACTGCTGATTGCGTTTATCATCATGATGCTTGCTCCTTGTCCTTTCGTTTTAGCGGCCGAGGTCCAGTGTCTTCAGCGCCATGCTCTTGGCCGCCTGGGCGGCGGTAACATTCGCCTCGTAGCTGCGGCTGGCCGATATCATGTCGGCCATCTCCTCCACCACGTTCACATTGGGATAGGCGACGTACCCGGCGGCATCGGCGTCCGGATGGCTCGGCTCGTACTGCAGGCGGGGCGGGTTCTGGTCCTCGGTGATGCTCGACACCTCGACCCGCCGGGCATCCGTCGCGTGGCCGAGAGCCGCGCCGAAGGAGCCGGGGGCGGTGGCCGCCGTGAACACCGCGTCCTTGCGCTTGTAGGGCCCACCCTCCGGGGTCCGGGTGGAGTTGACGTTGGCCAGGTTGCTGGAGATGAGGTTCATTCTGGTCCGTTCGGCGCTGAGCGCCGAGGCGCTGATATCCATCGAGGAAAAAAAGTCCATCAGAGTGTGCCCCTTATCGCCTGCTTCATCATGTCGAATTTCCTGACCAGCAGCTGTACCGAAGCGTTGTACATGATCTGATTCTCGGCCATCCGGCCCATTTCGCTCTCCATCTCGACCGCGTTGCCGTCGGGACCTGCCCCGCGCCCCGGGAGTTCCACGACCTGGCCGGCGACCCTCTCCAGCCCGCAGGAGCCACCCCTGATCGGGATATGCCGCGGGTTTGGGGTCCGCTCCTCCCCCCCACCTTTCTTCAGGGCGCTCTTCAGCTCCGACTCGAAGGAGAGCTCGCTCGGGGTGTACCCCGGCGTCTCCACATTGGCGAGGTTGCCAGCTATCAGGGCATGACGCTTGGCCCTCAGATCCAGGGTTTTTCCCAAAAGCTCAATCGTGGTACCGAAGATTCCGTTCACCGGCATGACTACCTCCTTGTGCACCTCCTGCAGCAGCAAGAGCCGTACCATCCTTCGCGGGCCCTGATTCCGGGCAGTTGCGGCCCCCATGCGTCCCCTAAGTCAACATATTGACAGTCAGGGGAGTGTTCCGGAGATCTTCAGGCGCCAGCGCAGATCGCTCAGAGCCTCGGCGGCGAGCTTACTCCAGGTGGCGCCCCCCTTCCTGTTGGCTACCTTCTCCCAGGCGGCCACCGCTTCCCGCACCATCCCGAGCTGCAGGTAGACGCCGCCCATGGAGTAAAGGAACTGGTCCTCCGTCTCGCCGGAAGCTGATTTCATCCCCTCCTGAAAGGCGGCAAGCGCACCGGGGTACTCCTTGAGGGCCACCCTGGCGGTGGCCGCAGCGAAAAAGCCGTCGCTCCTGAGCGGCGAGCCAGCCGGGACCCCCCGAATGAACCGCGTCAGCGCCAGCTCGGCGCCCCGGTGGTCTCCCCGCCCCGCCAGCGCCTTACCGAGATAGTAGTCACTCTCGGGGAGTTCCGGTTTGCTCCCCCTGGCGTTCAGGAATGAGAGCTGCGCGATCACCACTTTCGTTTCCCCCCGCTCGAAGGCGATCCGGCCCAGCTGCTCGTGAATCCTCTGGGAGCGCCCGTCACCCGGGAAACGGGCCAGGAAACCGAGGGCGTTCGACTCGGCGAGTGAGAGGTTTCCCAGGGTAAGCGCATCCTCGACAATGCGCGCCACCATGAACGGCGCGGATCCGGAGGCGAAGCCCCGGCCGGCCAGGTAGTCGAACAGGGGGAGCTCCAGGCTCAGCATCCCGCAGGCGCGGGACGCCTTTGCCACCCTCCCCGCGAACTCGGGGTCGCTGAAACAGCGCGCCAGGTACTCCCTGTTGTCCAGGGCGAGGGCGACCAGGGCAGCGTGGTCCCCTCCGGCGTGGACCTCCCGGTAGACCGGCAGCAGGAGTTCCTCCCGCATCTTTTTGACGATGGTGGCGAAGACCCCCCGGGGGTAGCGCTTCTGGTAGGTGACCGTCAACGCCAGTGCCTCGCGGGCCGGTCCGTAGAGCGCCTGCAACAGCGCCATCTTGAAAAACGCCTCGTCCCTCAGGGCGAAATCGCCCGGCCCCACGTAGATCGACCGGTAGCGCTCAAGAAGGACACCGTAACTGTCCCGGGAGAGCGTGAACATCTCGCGGTCGGCGAGCTTCATCCGGGCCCTCCCCGAGGCGCTGCTCCCCGGGGCGTGGATCGCCACGCTCCGGTAGATCTCCTGGGCGAGCGCCGTCTCCCCGTGGCGTGCGTACATGTCGGCCAGCCGGTTCAAAAGTGGCGCGGCGTAGGCGGTCCCGGCCAGCCTGGTGATCAGTCGCACCAGGAGCGCCCTCCCCCCCACGAAGTCGCCGCTCCTGGCCCGCACCTCGGCGTAGGACTGCAGCAGCTCGGGCGCCTGGTCCAGGTAACCCGGCCAGAGCGCCTCGCCCTCCCGGAACGCCTTCAGGGCCTCGTCGTAGCGCTCTTGCAGGTAGAGTGCCTGGGCCAGCCGGTAGGAGGCGAGGGCCCGCACCGCCGGGGACTTGGTGAGGAAATAGGAAAATATCTCCTGCGCCTCGCTCCCCTGTTCCCGGTACAGGGCGACCTCCCCCTGCTGGAACAGCTGCAGGTCCTTCTCCGCGAGGAGGCGCTGCAGCTGTTTCCCGTCGGTCGGGACAAAAGGAAGCCCGGCGCGCGCCGGGGTGCCGAACTCGCGCACGAACTGCTCCGTGCCGCTCAGGATCGGTTCCCTGCCGGGGGCGATATCGACCGGCGTAGCACGCTTCATGGCCGGACCGATGTCCAGCGCCAGGGCCGTGGGGTTGGCGTTGCAAAGGAGCTGCACCCCGGCGGCCCCCTCCTTGACCGCAACCTCGACCTGAAGCCCGCCGGCCCTGAGGGTGCAGAACACCCCGCCGACGTGGGCGTCCGCGTAGGCGCGAAAGCGCCGGAACGCCGGGGCGTCCGCCCCCCTGATGTTGAGCCGGATCCGGCCGGGGAGGCGGGTAAGGAGATAATCCGGGGGGGCCTGGAAGAGGAGGGTGATCCTGGTGAAGCCTTGGTGGGGATGTATCTGCAGGCGCCGGAGACGGTTCTCCCCCAGGGCATCGCCCCTCGCGGGGGAGGCGCAGCAGAAAAGGAGCAGTAAATAAAGCCAGACGTGCCGTCCGGGGGAAGCTGTGCGCCGCGTGGAAGTCATGGAGGGGGTAAGGCAAAAGGCGTGCCGGGCGTGACAGGCTGCGGTTTCGCCGGCGCGGGCCCGTTTTAGCGGGGGTTTACCGGCAGGGCGGAGAATTTCGGGTTGTCTCGGGAGAGGAGGAGCGCCGCGCCAGTCAAAATAACCGCGGGTCGAGATGTTTTTTTGACTTTCGCTAAAACGGGTTGAGGACCTTGCCGACCTTGGAGTTGAGTTCCTGGGGCTCGTAGGGTTGCATCAGAATCCCCTTCGCCCCCGCCTTGAGCGCCTTCAGCACTGAGGTGCGGGTCCACTCCGGCGAGCAGAGGATAACCCCCCCTTTGCCCAGCAGTGGAACGACCTTGGTGCAGATGGCGAGGTCGCGATCCGTGGTGTGCCGAAGCGCGATGATCGCCACCCGGACGTCCTTCTGGGAGCAGAGCCCCGGAAGATCGGCGCCCAGCGGCGCGTTGATGAGATCCAGGCCGCTGGGAGCGAGCCCCTGCGCGATCTGCAGCCGGTCTTCATCCTCACCAAGAACCAGGATGGAGCGCAACGATTCCCCCGCCTCTTCCGAATCTCCGGCCTCCGCGGCCTGGGCCGCGGCCTCAGTCTCCGCCTCCACCTCGGGCTGCGGGTCGAAGAGATTGGCAAGGGGGTGCGGGATCATGATATCCAGCCGGTTCATCTCCTGCCCCGCGATCTCCAGGGGGGCGCGGTACATCAGGTACTCCCCCTCGGGAAGCGGAAGCTCGTCGCTGATCTCGTCCACCCCGGGGATGTACTTCTGGGGAGGTAGCAGCTTCAGGTGCACCTTGTCGGGAAGTTTCGGCTGGAACACGGAATTGAAGGAGCCGATGATCTGGTTGGCGATCTCGCCGAAGGCGTCGACGTCGTCGGGCTCCTGGATGCAGAGCCGTCGCTTTTCCTGAATGCGGGGGGCGGGGATGCCGAGCAGGATGGAGCTCATCACGATGGCGTCGGCGAGGGCGAACAGCAGATAGAAGCGACCGGGATACGCCTCCCGGGACTCCACTCCCACCACGTAAATGGCGTTGTCCTCGCCGGCGAAGTAGCTCTTGCGGTCCGTGTTCAGCACGTCGGAGGCGGCCACCGTGAGGCTCTGGCCGAGGAGCATGCTGCTCTCCTCGCCCGCCTGACTCATGGCGGCATCCAGCATCGATTGTAGTTTTTCATACGCAGCCATTGAATATCCCGCTCTAGCTTTCCTTGTGCAGCTTCAATCCGACCAGGAACTGCTCCCCTTCGCTGTTGAACGGGATGATGACGCAGTCGCTGTCGGACATGGAATTGACCGTGTAATCCTCTCCCGAGATGACGGTCGGGATGGAGAGGTTGATGTCCAGCCCACCCTTGGAGAGTATCTGTTTCACGTAGCCGCCCAGCATGTTGGCGATCTCCCCAAGTGCATCGTTCACGTCCTCGCCGACTTCGTCCACCTCCATACCGAGCATGTTGGAGGTGATGCGCAGGGCGAGGCTTTTCGGGCAGTGGATGGAGAGTATGCCGGTGTAGGTTCCGGCCAGTCCCACCATGCCGGTGACGGAGCAGTGGAAGGAGGTGACCGGTTCCTTGAGCGGATAGCAGTCCTCCAGCGCCATCATCACCATGGTGCTGAAGACCTCCTTGGTGGCGTTGATCACGTAGGTCGCCAGGTCCGCCTCTTCCAGATGGGTCGCTTGAATGATCTCCTTGTTCAGGGACATCACAGCATCCCTCCGAGCTTCTCGTTGAGCTGGTCGGGGGTGAACGGCTTCTTGATGCTGTCGTTGGCGCCGTTGGTCATGGCCTCCTTCAGGATATCCTCGCCACCTTCCGTCGTGATCATGACGATGGGGACCGCGACCCCCTTGGCACGCACGCACTTGACGAACTCCAGGCCGTCCATGTTCGGCATGTTGATGTCGGAAAGGATCAGGTCGATGCTCTTCCCCTCCATCACGCTCAGCGCCTCGATGCCGTCCGCCGCCTCGTAGATGTCGTCCACCTGGAGCCCGGCCTGGCGCAGGCTCCGGGAAATGATCTTTCTCATCGTCGAAGAATCGTCCACTATCAATATGTTGCCCATGTTCTCCTCCTTGGCTGTTGGAAATTTCCACGCGCGTGACTAGCATGCGGGGAACTTTTGGGTGGCTTCCGGCGGGGGATTCCCGCCAGCTCGCTGGGGCCGGTTTCGCCAGATCGGGCCTCAAGTAGCTAATCGGCTCCGACGGGGGAAACTTTAATCATTAATGCTGCGGGCTTGCTTCCAGCGGAAGGAGCACGGAAAACTGGCTCCCGCGGCCGGCAACGCTCTCGACGCCGATACTCCCGCCGTGCGCTTCCACGATCGCCTTGCTGATGGTGAGGCCAAGGCCGGTACCCTGGAAACCGTGGGCGGCGGTCGCCCTGAAATACTTGTTGAAGACGTGGGGGAGTTCGTCGGGCGGGATCCCTATCCCGGTGTCGCTCACCTGAACCAGCAGACAACCGTCGCGCAGCTCGCCATGCACGTTGATCGCCCCGCGCCTGGGGGTGAACTTCACGGCGTTGCCGATCAGGTTGGCGAAGACACGGCCGATCTGCTTGCGATCCAGTTCGAGCGGCGGGATATCGGCCGAGAGGTCGCTTGTGAAGGACGACCCGTGCACGGCGGCCTCCCGCGCCCCGTCGCTGCAGCACCCCTCCAGCAGCAGCTGAACGTTGCAGGACTGCCGGTCGATCCGCAGCAGCCCAACCTCCAGCCGGTAGGCGTCCAGCACGTCGTCGATCATGGAAAGCATTTTCCCCGCACTCTTGTCCATCTCCCTGACGAACAGGTGCAGCGAAGGGTCGACCTTGTCGGGCATTTCGCCCATCAGCGCCTGCACGTACCCCATGATCACGGTGAGCGGCGATTTCAGGTCGTGGGTCATCATGGCGACGAACTCCTCACGCTGCCGCTTTTCCAGCTTCTCCTCGGAAATATCGCGCAGCTCGAAGAGCTCCCCGGAGCGCTCGTCCTTCCCCGGCACCAAGCTTGAGCGGACCGAAACCACGGTCCCCCCGATGCTCATCTCCACCGGCGCTTCGTGCGAGTTCTCGCTCAGCACCCGGTAGATCGGGGTGCGCAGCGGAAGCATGTCCACCCTCTTGCCGAGCAGCTCGGCACGAAAAACCTGAAGCATCTGCTCCGCTTTCCGGTTGATGAACACGACTGTCCCCGTACCGTCCAGCTGTACGATGCCGAAATCGACCAGCTCAAGAAGCTTTCCCGCTTCAATTTCATGGTCCTCGCGCATGCTTCCTCCACCCCGCACAAACTATCCCTTCAAGTTGGCTTATCGGAAGACCAGGCGATAGCTTGAGCGTAAAATTGCATTTTCCCGCCAAAGCTTACCGGTATTGTCCCGGCAACGGGGCGGCTGCGCCGTTTCAAGATTTTTTTAATGGAGAAGGAAAGGCTGGATCAGCGGGGAGCGATTGTTTGCGTCAGATGTTGCCGATGGCGGCCGCGCTGGCGGGAGCGCGGGTAACGGGGGGGATGACTTCGCAGGGTGCGGCGCACATGCCCGGCTGAAGCAGCCGGGCGCGTCAGCCGGGGAAACCGCTTGAGTGCGACCCGAGCGGGATTATCTCACTATCGGGTAGCCGTTCTTATACCAGCCGACCAGGCCGTCCGACATCTGGTAGATCTCGCGGTAGCCGCGCCCGGCGAGGAAGCCGGCGGCGGATACCGAGCGGGCGCCGACCGCGCAGTATACCAGCAGCGGCCGGTCACGCGGAATCTCCCGCACCCTTTTCCCCAGCTCCCCCAAAGGGATCAGAAGCGCGCCGCGCAGGTGGGCCTGCCGGTACTCCTCGGGGGTGCGGACATCAAGGAGCACGACCCTGCTGTCCCTGGCGAGCAGCGCCTTCGCCTGGGCCGAGCTGACATTCCTTGGTTCCGCGGCAAAGCTCAGGGACGCGGCAAACGCTAACAGCGCGCCAAGTGCGACTGCGATTCTCATGATCAGATCACTCCTCGTATTCAAGCGTGTACCCCACATGCGCCGGGCGAAAGACCCCCGGGAATTCCCTGGCGAGCCGGGCCGAAGCGGCGAAACCGGTGCAGTGGCCGGCGCAGATCTTCTTCACCCCGTAGCGCCGGAGCGCCCGGACCGTCCCGTCGATCTGCGCCTCGGAGGAGAAGGCGAGGTGGCAGCCGCCGATCACCCCGTACAGTTCGTCCACCCCGGTGCTCGCCCGGGCGTGTTCCACGGTGTTCACCACCCCGGCGTGACAGCAGCCGAGGAGGATCAGAAGCCCCCTCTTGGTCATCAGGACCAGGGACTGGTCGTCCGGGACGCTGTCTCGGCGGGAGCCGGCGGAGTCGCGGAAAAGGGAAGCGTCACCCGTCTCGAAACCGGTCAGGCGCGGCACCTCGCCGGTCAGGAAGATCCCGGGCGCCACCTCGCGGAAGGCGTCGCTGTAGGAGAAGCTGGCCCCCATCCCGACCAGGAACTCCTCGGAGTACGGCATCCCGATGGAGCGGTGCGCGCCGTCCCGGACCGAGTAGCGCGGAGCGAACAGCCCGGGGTGGGCGAGCACCCGCTTGGTCCCGCAGCTCTGCAAAAGCGGCCAGAGCCCTCCCCCGTGGTCGTGATGGCCGTGCGACAGGATCACCTGCCCCACCCCCCTCAGGTCGAGGTTCATGCGCTGGGCGTTATGCAGCAGGGTGAGCCCCCCTCCGGTGTCGAAGAGGATCGGCTCCCCTTCGCGCTCGATCAGGGCCGCGAAGCCATGCTCGCCCAGGGTCCCGGAAACCGGCCCCGCGCTGTTGTCGCACAGTATCCTGATCCGGCAGGTCAAGGGCGGCAGTCCTTCTGTGGTGGGAGTTTCGGCACCCCGAGCTTCGCAAGGATGGTCATCATCGGGCACCAGTTGGTGAAGCCGGACTGGAACAGGTTCAGGCCGATGAACGCGGTGAACCAGAGCCAGGTCTGGGTATGGTAATGGGCCAGCAGCAGTGACAGGAGAATAAAGAGACCCGCGATGATTCTCAGCATTCGATCGATGTGCATACAGTGCTCCTTATTTTTCGGATAATGGGGAGGTTATAGCGCCCCTTTGTCGAGCAGTTCCGCCACCTTACCGGCCACGCTACCGGTCAGGGCGCCGCAGCCGCCTTTCCCTTTCTGGGTGATAACCTTGCAGCAAGTGGCGCCATACTGCCCCTTGAACCACTTATGCAGTTCCCGGGTGAGGTGCGTCGCCTCTTTCTTGTCGCTCTTGAGCACCATCCCGAGCGCGATGGTGCCTCCGGAAACCGCGCCGCAGAGGCAGCCGGACCCGGAGCCGCCGCCGAAGCCGGCCGCCATCTGGATTACCTCGTCAGGAAGCGACGGCGCGAAGTTGTTCTTTATAGCCGCCAATACCGCCTCGGCGCAGTGCATCTTGCCGGAACGGAAGAGACCTTCGGCTTCCAGAGCGACCTTGCTCGCCAACCCTTCACTTTCTTCTTCTGCCGCATTCTGCTTGGACCAGAACATATCATTCTCCTAATTTTTAATTGATTTAATCTGTTGCTCGCTCTCCTCGCCCTTTTGCGCCTGCTGCTCCTTGCGGCGCTGGAACAGGAAGTAGAGCACCGGAATGGTGATCATGGAGAGGGAGGTGGAAGCCAGCTCGCCGCACATCATGGCAATGGCCAGGCCCTGGAAAATCGGGTCGAAGATGATGACCACGCTCCCCACCACCACCGCGGCGGCGGTAAGGAGTATGGGCCGGAAGCGGACCGCGCCCGCGTCGATGATCGCCTCGTCCAGGGGCATCCCCTCCGCTCGACGCAGTTCCGTAAAGTCGATGAGGATGATCGAGTTCCTCACGATGATTCCCGCCAGGGCGATAAAGCCGATCATGCTGGTGGCGGTGAAGAAGGCGCCGAAGATGGCATGCCCGGGAAGAATGCCGATAAGGGTCAAGGGAATGGGAGCCATGATCACGATCGGTGTGGTGAAGTTCTTGAACCAGGCCACCACCAGTACGTAGATCAGGACCATGACGGCGGCGAAGGCGATTCCCAGGTCACGGAACACCTCGAAAGTGATGTGCCACTCGCCGTCCCACTTGAGCCCCGGCCGCTCCTCGCTCCAGGGCTGCCGGGAGGCGAGTTGCTCGATCTTGTAGCCGCCGGGAAGTTGGATCTTGTCGATCTCCTTCTGCATCTTGAGGATGGCGTAAACCGGCGCCTCGATCACACCCGCCACGTCGCCGGTGACGTAGACCACGCTCTTCAAGTTCTTCCGGTAGAGGGACTTATCCTCGTTCCCCTGGCTTACCCGTACCAGCTGGGAAAGCGGGACGTTCCCGCGCGGCCCCGGCACATAGATGGCGGAGAGGGACTGCACGGAACTTCGTTGCGCCAGCGGGAGCCGCAGATTGACGGTGACCGGCTCCTTTTCCTTCGGCATATGGACGAGCCCCGCATCGGCGCCGGAGAGGGCAACCCGCAGGGTCTTCACCACGTCCTCGGTCGAGATCCCCGACAGCGCCGCTTTTTCCTTGTCCACCGTGAAACTGAACTTGGGCTGGTCGTCCTCAAGGTACCAGTCGGTGTCCACCACGCCGGGGGTCTTCAGAAAGATCTCCTTGACCTTCCTCGCGATAGCAACCCGGGCCGCCTGGTCCGGGCCGTAGACCTCCGCCACCAGCGTGGAGAGTACCGGCGGGCCGGGGGGACTCTCGGCCACCTTGAGCCTCGCCCCGTAACGGTCGGCGATGGCCTTCAGGGTCGGCCGTATCCGCTTGGCGATGTCATGGGACTGGGCCTGGCGATCCTCCTTGGGGGCCAGATTCACCTGGATATCCGCCAGGTTCGCCCCCTTGCGGAGGTAGTAGTGGCGCACCAGTCCGTTGAAGTTGAAGGGGGCCGAGACGCCGACGTAACTCTGGAAGTCGCTCACCTCGGGGACCTTCCTGAGGGCTTCGGCCAGTTCGGCGGTCAGGCGCGCCGTCTCCTCCAGGGTGGTGCCGTTGGGGGCGTCGACGATCAGCTGCAGCTCGTTCTTGTTGTCGAAGGGGAGCATCTTCACCGTCACCACCTGGAAGTAGACCAGGGAGCAGGAGACCAGCAGGAGCACCACCACGACGGCGAGAAAGCCGTAGCGGATCAGCGGGTTATGGATGAGCGGCCCCATGATCCGGCGATAGAGCCTGGTCAGCCACATCTCGCTGGAAGTCTCATGAGCCCCCTTGTGGGATTCACTCCGCATGAAGCGGTAGGAGAAGTAGGGGGTGACGATCAGGGCGACCAGCAGCGAGAAGATCATCGCCAGGCTCGCGCCCACCGGGATGGGGCGCATGTAGGGCCCCATCAGGCCCGAGACGAAGGCCATGGGGAGGATGGAGGCGATGACCGCCACGGTGGCGAGGATGGTCGGGTTCCCGATCTCGTCCACAGCACGCACCGCGGCCTCCAGCGGCTTGAGGGCGGTGGTGGTGAAGTAGCGGTGGATGTTTTCCACCACCACGATGGCATCGTCCACCAGGATCCCTATGGAGAAGATTAGGGCGAAAAGGGTGATCCGGTTCAGGGTGTAGCCGAGCAGGTAGAAGAGGAACAGCGTGAGTGCAAGGGTCACCGGAATGGCGATGGCCGCCACGGCCCCGGCCCGCCATCCCATGAATATGGCGATCAGGATGGTGACCGAAATGGCCGCCAGGAACATGTGGAAAAGGAGCTCGTTGTTTTTGTCCTTGGCTGTCTCGCCGTAGTTGCGGGTGACCGTCACCTGGACGTCGGCGGGGATCACCTTCCCCTTGATGAACTCCAGTCTCTTCACCAGGTCTTCCGTGACCATGGTGGCGTTGGCGCCCTTGCGCTTGGCGACCGATACGGTCACCGCGGGCGAGCTGGAGTGGAGGTTTCCCTTGATCCCCTTGGCCTCGGCAGCGGGGCCGGTACCGAAGAAGACGTAGTTCTGCGGGTCTTCCGGCCCATCGGTTATCTGGGCCACGTCGCCCAGGTAGACCGGGCGACCATTCTGGACCGCCACGACCAGCCGTTTCAACTCTTCGCCGCTGCCGATGAACGCGCCGGTCTCCACCAGGTATTCCCGGTTGCCGGTCGCCAGGGTCCCGGAGGCGAGCGCCGCGTTACTCTTCTGCAGCGCCCCCATCACCTGCAGCGGGGAGAGCTGACGGGCGGCCAGCATGCCGGTATCGAGCTGAACCCGGAGCTGCCTGGTCAGCCCACCCTTGATCTCGGTTTCTGCCACGTTGTCGCTCTTCTTCAGCTCGTCGCTGACCTCGCTCGCCACCCTGCGCAGGGCGAGGTGATCGTAGCGCTCGGACCAGAGGGTGACGGTGAAAATGGGGACGTCGTCGATGGACTTGGGGACGACCAGCGGCTCCATCGCCCCCGGAGGCAGGAGATTGCGGCTGCTCAGCACCTTGTTGTAGATATTGACCAGCGATTTTTCCATGTCCTGGCCGACCAGGAAGCGGACCGTGACGATACCCATGCCGGGGCGGCTCGCGGTGTAGAGGTACTCCACTCCGCTTACCTCCCACATTTTCCCTTCCATCGGCTTGACCACCCGCTCTTCCACCTCCTTGGGGGTAGCACCCGGGAGGGGGAGGTAGATGTCGATCATCGGTACCACGATCTGGGGCTCTTCCTCGCGTGGCGTGACCTTGATCGCGAAGAGGCCCAACAGTAGCGACGCCGCGACTATGAGGGGTGTAAGCTTGGAATCTATGAAGATATGGGCAATTTTGCCGGCAATGCCAAGGTTATTCATGCTTCTCTCCAGTGTTAAACAGCGCGCTCCGCGATTTTAGGCTTTTCCAGCCTTACGCCACTTTGCCAGCCTTACCCCTGCACCGACCGTGTCACTGGACCTTTGCTCCATCGGTGACCCGATCCGCCCCGGCAGTCACTATCCTCTCTCCGGCGCTTAAGCCGGAAAGGATCTCCACCCGGTTGCCCAGGATTTGGCCTAGTTTCACCAGCCGAAGCCTAGCGATGCCGTCCTGGGTAACCGCCCAGACCGAGGTCAGGGCACCACGCTCGACGACCGCGGCTATGGGAACCGCGATCCCCTGCCGTGAGCCCACCCTGAAGAGCGCCTTGCCGTAAGTTCCGGACCGAATTCCCTTGGCCGGAAGATTGATCTTCACGATGAAGGTGCGGCTCCCCGGATCCACCACCGGCACGACCTCAGCGACTCTTCCGGTCACTGGTGCCCCCTCCATGGCGATCCCGACCTGGTCGCCCGGCTTCACGCGGCCCAGGAGCCCCTCGGGGGCCGCGACCTCGAGACGGAAGCCGTCATCCCCCTCGACCGTGATAAGCGGCGTGCCGGGGAACACCGTCTGCCCCGCCTCAACCTGCTTTGCCAGGACCACCCCGGAAATGGGCGAGGTGACCTTGCCGTAACCGGCAACGGTTCCCGCAGCCTTGGAACCCTGACGCGCCTGGCTGAGACGCGCCCCGGCCATCGCGACCCCTTGGGCGGCTACCTCCTGCCCGCTCTGCTGCACCTCGAATTCCTGGCGGGTAACGGCCTGCTGGTCGAAGAGTCTGCGGTAGCGACCGAAGGTCGCGTCGGCCA
>Ga0209125_1002233_pt1 | contig 15431 bp, 12 predicted proteins | sample BarGraIncub1131A_FD_184503 | JGI IMG/M metagenome (GOLD analysis project Ga0209125, IMG submission 184503) | Arctic peat soil microbial communities from Barrow, Alaska - Barrow Graham LP Incubations 11-31A (SPAdes) (version 2) | ecosystem: Environmental > Terrestrial > Soil > Wetlands > Peat... | reverse complement strand
TAATATAAATTGATGAGATTCTTATGTGGCTAAATCTAAGTCAATTGTTTATCAAAAACATGTGTATTTTTCGCTATTGTGAAAAGACTAGTGTTAAATCTATAAAAACTAATGTAATGGGGGGGGATGATTTGAAGAGTATACGAACAAGGGTGGCAGTATTTTTTTCAGGAGTTATACTAGCAGTTTGTCTAATAATTAGTGCTATTAGCTATAATAATTCATTAAATTTAGTTACTAGTGCTTTAAGTACACAGGCTAAAGGAGTCATCGAAAGAGCAAATGGTATAATTAACATAAATAATTACGGGATGATTCTCAAGGAAAATAAAGAAAATGACTACTATAACAGGCTTAGAGCTCAATTAAATGAAATAAAGAAAAGTAATAATTTGAGATATTTGTACACTATGCAAAGAAAAAAGACTGGTGATAAGTATGTGTATACATATATTGTTGATGGTGCTGATGTCGGGGCTAAGGATGCTTCTATGCTAGGAGATGTTGAAAACGATATATCACCGGAAATTGCCAATACATTTGAAACAGGGAAAATTTTTGTTGGTGAAATTGACTACACAAAACAATATGGTGCATTAGTCTCAGCATATATTCCTATAAAGAATTCTTCGGGAGATATAATAGGAATCTTAGGTGCTGATTTTGATGTTCAAAACACATATGATTTATTGCAGGGGAGTAAGAAAAATATGATAATAATAGCAGTTATTATTTTATTAGTTTCCTTTTGCGTTATATATATCCTTGCATTTATTTTGTTAAAACCCCTGAAAGAACTAGCAAATAAAATGAATGCCGTAAGTCAAGGTGATCTTAGTATTAAAATTAAAATTAATCGTAAAGATGAGATTGGTAGTTTAGAAAAAGCATTTAAACAAATGCTTGAAGATTTAAATAGTATTATAAAAGAAATAAATAAAGATTCGCAGCAAATAGCCTCTACATCTGAAGTTGTAAATAAAAATTCATTGCAGACAAAAGAATCTTCAATAGAAATAGCTAAAACGATTGAGTCAGTTGCAATTGGTGGTACGGATTTAGCACAAAAATCTGGTTATATTCTTAATCTTGTGGAAGCATCATCTAAAATCCTTGAAGATGGTAGTGAACAAGCAGAACATACTTATAATGATGCAGCTGAAGCAACAAGAGTTGCTGTAGTTGGTGAAAAAGCTATAATTGAAACAATTATTCAACTAGAAGAAGTTACTAGTAAAATCACATCTGCTACTGATTCTATTCACAAACTTGCAAAACGGTCCGATGAAATATACAGTATTGTAAAGGTGATCACTGATATTTCTAGCAGTACAAATCTTTTAGCTTTAAATGCTTCTATAGAAGCGGCAAGAGCCGGAGAAAATGGACGTGGATTTACAGTTGTAGCGGATGAAGTAAGACAATTGGCGCAGCAAACAAAAGTCTCTGCTGAAGAGATAAAAAAGTTAATTGAAACTATTCAAAAGGAAATTCAAATTACTGTTCATACAATGGAGAGTAGCCTTGAAGGGGTTTCGGGTCAAGCCGCGATGATAAATAACAGTGGCAAGACACTAAAAGTTATTGTAACCAGTGTTACAAATACAGAAGAAAAAGCTATGGATATGCAAAACAAGTTCATTAACCTAAAGAAAGAAAACGATAAAGTTTTATTAGAAGTAGAAAAGATATCTAATATTATTATTGTAAATGCTACTTCGGCAGAAGAAATAGCTGCAGGAGCAGAAGAACAATCAGCATCGATAGATGAGATAACATCAGAGATAACACAACTTTTTTACCTTGCAGATAATTTGAAAAAAACTGTGGAAAGATTTACTGTGTAATTAAAGAAGAAATGGGAGGTAATGAAGTGAGTATCAAGGCAGTTATATTTGATTTGGATGGAGTTATTGTATCTACTGATGAATATCATTACAAAGCATGGAAACAGATGGCTGATGAAGAAAAAATATATTTTGATAAAGAAATAAATGAGAAACTAAGAGGGGTTAGTAGAAGAGAAAGCCTTCAAATTATTTTAAATATATCAAAAAGAGTATATACAGAACCGGATAAAAGGGGACTAGCTGATAGAAAAAATGAATATTATAGAGAACTTTTAAATAATCTTACATCAAGGGATATTTTACCTGGGGTAATGTTGTTCTTAAAAGAGTTAAAGAGAAATAATATAAAAATAGCAATTGGGTCCTCGAGCAAAAATGCAAAATTCATATTGAATAAAATTGGGCTCATGAATTGTTTTGATGCTGTAGCTGATGGTAATGAAATTAAAAATAGCAAACCGGATCCAGAAGTTTTTTTACTTGCTGCAAAAAAGCTTGTAATCCACCCAAGAAACTGCTTGGTAGTGGAAGATGCGGATGCTGGTGTTGAGGCAGCCATCTCAGGAGGTATGAAGGTTTTGGGTGTTGGATCAGCTTCAAAAAATTCCTGGGTAGATTTTAAATCTGATAGTTTAATCAATATTAATTTTGAAAAGATATTTATTTTGTAAGATTAACTATTTTGTAATTACCACATGACTGAAATTATTGTATATAATAATGGGAAGATTATTAAAGTGGGGGATAAAAATGACGATATACTATTTATAGTAGTTAAACATATCCATAAAATTGATCCCAATTATTATGTACTAACGGAGGTATTGTGTTGAAGAAACCACGACGAAGAAAATTTAACAGAAAAATAGAAATCAAAAATTTATTATTACTATTTATTTCGGTAGCTATGATTTTAGCTTCAATTAAAATTATTTCTATTTCATTCAAAAAATCTAATACAGCGACTAATTCTAATAACACTAAAAAAACTGGTATTTCCTTTAACGTAGAAAATACAGTTTCAGAGGTGTTGATGTCTGCTGTAGGGGACTGTACTATAGGCACTGACAGTAAATTTAGTTATGTGACTAGTCTTCCAGCAATGGCACAACAAAATAGCAGTGGATTCGCTTATTATTTTAAAAATGTATATAGTATTTTAAGTAAGGATGATGTCACAATTGCTAATTTAGAAACAACCTTTACAAATTCAAATGACAAAGCGGATAAGCAGTTTAATTTCAAAGCAAGCAGTGATTATGCTAAAAGTTTAACGCTAGGTTCTATTGAAGGTGTAAATATTTCTAACAATCATATTTATGATTATAAGGAAAAAGGATTTCTAGATACAAAACTTGCCCTTGAAAAAGAAAAAATTAATTATTTTGGAGAAGGATCAAAGTGGACGACCAAAATAAAAGATCAATCTTTTGGTTTTCTAGGTTATAGGGGTTGGTCCTTAGATAAAAGTTTCCTTGATAAATTAAAAGGTGATATCGCTCTCTTAAAAAAGACTAACTCAGTTGTAATTATAAACTTCCACTGGGGAGCTGAAAGCGCTTATTATCCTGTGAATACTCAAAAGGAACTTGCACATTTTGCTATTGATAACGGTGCAGATATAATACTCGGACATCATCCCCATGTAATTGAAGGAATAGAACAATATAAAAATAGAATTATAGCCTATAGTTTAGGAAATTTCTGCTTTGGTGGAAACTCTAATCCTAGTGATAAAACAACCTTTATTTTTCAGAGTAATTTAAAGTTTGTGAATAATAGTTTGACATCTATTGGTGTACGAGTTATCCCTTGTAGTATATCTTCAGTGAATTATACAAATGATTATCGCCCAACGCCTCTTATGGGTAATGCTAAACTAAACTTATTGAGTAAATTAAATAAACTCTCGGACAATTCAGGTTTTAAAATAAGTGATAAGTTCTTTTATATAAACACTGCTAATAACTAGCATTATATACTTAGATATCCACCACCGTCTGTAGACACTACAGGCGGTGGCATTTTTGCTTTGTTTGTTAACAAATTGTTCAATACTCCGTCACGGTATAGACATAATACAGTTGTATTATAATTATAATAACTAAGATACTATTTATTATAATAAGGGGGCTACTCTTAATGTTCAAAGAAATCATTTATGCAAATGAAACTAATAAGCTATTTAAATTGTTAAGGGTAATTGTAGAATATTATTATATCTCATTTGGCATTTTTCTTTTGATTTTTGCTATTTTAAATTGTTTTTTTCATATCATATTAGCCCAATATACAGGCTATATTTTTTTAATCTCTTTTACAAGCTTTACAGTAGTTAATGAAATACGTAGAGATATAAAAAAAGTCGATTTTCTAATTATGGCTATACCTTATATTATTTTTATTTTCACTATTTTTATCTTTGGTAATACTATTTGGCATTATGTATTAAAGTGGGAAATGAGTAGAGCGATTACTTTTAATCTTAATAGTCTATTTACTAAGATACCTTTTAATGATGCTTCGTTTACAAGGGTATTTAAGGCTGATTGGTTTACCACATATATGAAGATAGTCTATACTAATGGATTTGCATTATCAGTTCTTATTCCATTTTATAGAGCCGCGCTATCAATTGATTTCAAAAAAATGCTGAGATATACATTATCTGCACATATATTTCAAGTGTTTTTTATTACTCCATTTTATGTTATTTTTTACATTCAAAATGTTTGGTTCGTTTATGGACATGCTGACCCACTTGCACGCAATATGTCACATGCTGAGGCAGCGCAAAGTACTTTGAATGGCTTCCCTTCAATGCATACTTCTATCGCCTTTGCCATGTTTCTTTTAGTAATTCGAGAACGTAATACTATATTCAAATATGTATGGGGATTTTTCTGTTTAAGTGTTATCTATTCCACAATGTACTTAGAAATACACTGGGTTGTGGATGTTATAGCGGGTTTAATATTTGGGTTTTTAATAGTGAAGTTGGTAGATTTTGTGTTGTCTAAGTCAAACAATATATTTTTACGTAAATCTAATAATGATCTACAAAGTACGTATTAAATTAAAGTTAGTCATCAGACATCTTCCTTGAAAAATGACATCTTTTATTATATGATGGTAGAAGTATAGTTTTAAAGGAGGTTATCCAATGCAGAGTAAAGAAAAAAATTTATCCCAAAGTATTGCTGATGATATCCTTGCAATGATTAATATAGATAAAAAATTTGCTATCGGAGATAAACTACCAAATGAAAATGAATTATCGAAACAGCTACAGGTAAGTAGAACCACACTCCGAGAAAGCATTCGTATTTTAGTCACTCATAATATACTTGAAATTAAAAGGGGCAAAGGGACATTTGTAGCAAATCATGACAAGCTTAATGGAAATTTTGGATTAGAAGAGTTTTCTACATTTAAAATGAATGTAAAAGATTTGTATGAAATGAGATTAATATTTGAACCTCAAACTGCCTATTATGCAGCAAAACGCGCAACAGATAAGGAACTTGAGAGAATATTATATTATGGTAAATTAGAAGAAGAAAATATTTTAAATAAGGTAGATAGGACTGAGGCTGAACAAGCATTTCATAAATCCATTGCAAAAGCAACTCATAATGAGTTTATGAATAAGTTAATGCCTATACTTTATAAAGCCATTGATAAAGGTGTTGTTTTATCCTATGAAAATGAAACTATAATACGAGATACGCTAAATGATCATCATATGATAATGGAGTTTTTAGAAACTCGAGATGCTGAGGGGGCAAAGACAGCAATGAAACTTCACATCCTGCGTGCGATGAGAGGCCTCGGAATATATAATGAATAAAATGAAATAAGGGATGGAATAAGGGATGGAATTTGTTTTTTTGTGTAAAATAAACTATACCATTGACAACAGACATCATACAACATACAATTAAAATATACAACTAACAGTTATAATATAAAAAAGGTGGTAATGTTATGAGAAGTGATGTAGTAACAAAAGGAACAGGCAGAGCACCTCAACGAGCACTGTTTAATGCATTAGGTTTCACAAAAGAAGAAATGGAAAGACCTCTTATTGGTATCGTTAGTTCAAAGAATGATATTGTACCAGGTCATATGAATTTAGATAAAATAGTTGAAGCTGTAAAAATCGGAGTAGCAATGGCTGGAGGTACTCCAATTGTTTTCCCTGCAATTGCAGTATGCGATGGAATAGCCATGGGACACCAAGGAATGAAGTATTCGCTGGCTACAAGAGATTTAATTGCTGATTCAACAGAAGCAATGACAATGGCGCATGCATTTGATGCACTAGTAATGGTGCCAAATTGTGATAAAAATGTACCGGGACTTTTAATGGCAGCGGCAAGAGTTAATGTGCCAACTATTTTTGTAAGTGGAGGACCAATGCTTGCAGGTAAAATTGATGGGTGTAAAACAAGTTTTTCAAGCATATCTGAGGCCGTTTCTGAGTTCAATGTTGGTAAAATAACAGAAGAAAAGTTAGAAGAATTTGAGAATAAGTGTTGTCCAACCTGTGGATCTTGCTCTGGTATGTATACAGCAAATAGCATGAACTGTTTAACGGAAGTTCTTGGAATGGGACTTGGTGGGAATGGAACTATCCCGGCGGTATATTCTGAGAGAATTAGGCTTGCAAAGCACGCTGGAATGAAAATTATGGAGCTACTCGATAAAAATATAAGGCCAAGAGATATTATGACGGAAGGTGCATTTAAAAATGCTTTAACTATGGATATGGCACTTGGATGTAGTACAAATAGTATGCTTCATCTGCCAGCAATTGCACATGAAGCCTACATTGAGCTAAATGTTGATATGGCAAATGCAATCAGTGATAAAACACCGAATCTTTGTCACCTTGCCCCAGCAGGACATACCTATGTTGAGGACTTAAATGAGGCAGGTGGAGTTTATGCTGTTATGAACGAGATAAATAAATTGAATTTATTAAACACGGATTTGATTACATGTACAGGTAAAACTGTTGCAGAAAATATTAAGGGTTGTGAAATAAAAGATACGCAGGTAATTCGCACTATTACGAATCCTTATAGTACTACTGGTGGAATTGCTGTCCTTAAAGGTAATCTTGCTCCTGATTCATGCGTTGTAAAACGGTCTGCAGTATCACAAGAAATGCTGAAACATGAAGGCCCAGCAAGAGTATTTGACTGTGAAGAGGATGCCCTAAGTGCTATAAATTCAGATAAAATTACTCCGGGAGATGTTATTGTTATTCGTTATGAAGGCCCTAAGGGTGGACCTGGAATGAGAGAAATGCTTAATCCAACATCTGCAATTATGGGACGAGGTTTAGGTAATAGCGTGGCTCTTATAACAGATGGACGTTTTAGTGGTGCAACTCGTGGCGCTGCAATTGGGCATGTTTCACCAGAAGCAGCAGTTGGTGGTAACATTGCATTAATTGAAGAGGGTGATATTATATCAATAGATATTAATGCTAATTCTATTAATTTTAATGTTAGTGATGAAGAGATTAAAACAAGAAAAGCAAATTGGAAACCGAGACAGCCCAAAATTACTACAGGATATCTTGCAAGGTATGCCGCATTAGTATCATCAGGCAATAGAGGTGCTATTTTGGAGATTCCTAAAATATAATTTTTAAATTGCTAAACATCATCTATTTCTAATGGAAGTAGATGATGTTTTTTTGTTTAATAAATACTACTATATGTAGTAAAAGATGTAGAATTTCTTGAATGAACAGGATATAATAAGTAAAAAAGGAATATAAGTAAAGGATTATAAGCTTTAAATTATATGGCTGTAAAATTCAAAATTGGAGGTAAAATACCGTATGAATAATAACTTTTATAAACAGTTAATTAAAAATTCACCAGCAGGTTATGCATATCACAAAATAATATGTGATGAAGACGGTATTCCTTGCGATTTTGAATATATTGATGTTAATGCTGCCTTTGAAAAACTCATAGGACTAAAGGGAATAGATATAGTTGGTAAAAAAGTCACAGAGATTTTACCTAATATCAGAGAAGATAAATCTGATTGGATTCAATTGTATGGTGAAATTGCAATTAATGGCGGCGAAAAAGAAGTGGAACGGTTTTTAGATTCTTTAAAGCGGTTTTATAAGGTAATTATAAATTCTACTGAAAAGTATTATTTTACAACTCAGTTATTTGATATAACTACACAAAGGGCACAATTAGCTGAAATGGAAAAACTAATTGGAATATCAGAAGAGTTTTTACAAATGAATGAACAGAAAATCGACTATCAAAAAATAACAGATGATTTTTTAAATTTATGTGGAGCCAAATATGCGGCATTTGATTTATTTAATGAGGATGGAAGATCCTTTACTACGATGGCTGTATCTGGGAATAAAGGACTAATTAAAAAGATTTCGAATTTAATGGGTGTTGAATTTGAGGGTAATGAATGGGTGCATGACCTATCACTTGCTGAAAAAATAAAGTCTACAACAATTACTCGATTTCATTCTTTAAAGGAATTAGTAGAAAACGTTATGCCAACACCATTAATTCTTTTTATAGAGAAAACTCTTAACATTGGGGAAGTTATATATATAAAAATTTTAAAAAAACATATTATGATTGGTGATTTTACTTTAATTATGGAGAAAGGTGAAAGATTTGATAAAGACACCTTGGCAGAAGTATATATAAGGCAATTAGGGATGGTTATTTCGCGCAAACGAGCTGAAGATGAATTAGAACATGAAAAAATGCTAACCGATGCAATATTTCACAGTGCACCGGGTATGATATATCTCTATGATAATTTAAAGAGATTAGTGAGATGGAATAAAAAACATGAGGATATAACTGGTTACTCCTCAGAAGAATTATCTAAAGTGAGCCTTATGGATTGGTATAAGGGCGATGAGAAAAGCCAAGATGCTATAACAAAGGGGATAAGTAAGGCTGCAATCGAAGGGTTTGGTGATGCGGAGGCACTGCTTCAAAGAAAGGATGGTACAACAATTCCAATGCATTTTACAGCTAGTTCCTTATATTTGGATGGGAATCAATATTTTGCGGGTATAGCTATTGATATAACTGAACGTAAAAAAAGGGAAGTGGAAATTTACTATTTAAGCTATCATGATCAGTTGACGGGTTTATACAATCGTAGATTTTACGAAGAAGAGTTAAAGATACTTGATACTTTGGAAAATCTACCTATTACAATTGTTATGGGCGATGTAAATGGGTTAAAACTTATAAATGACTCATTTGGACATGCAATGGGTGATGAGCTTCTTAAGAAAGTAGCGAAAGTAATAAGGATAGGATGCAGAGCTGATGATATTGTAGCAAGGCTTGGGGGGGATGAATTTGTTATTATATTACCCAAAACGGATGCATTTGAAGCAGAGCAAATTATTAAACGTATAGATAATCTTACATTAAGTGAAAAAGTAGGCTTTGTTGATATTTCCATTTCTTTTGGATACCAAACTAAAAATAACGAAAGAGAGAATGTTGAGGACATATTTAAGGATGCTGAAGATTATATGTATAAGAGAAAACTTTTTGAAAGTCCAAGTATGAGGTGCAAAACAATTAGAGCGATAATAAATACACTTAATGAGAAAAATAAAAGGGAAGAAGAACATTCCCATAGAGTTTCAGAATTATGTGAAAAGATGGGTGAAGCTCTTGGAATGCCTGAGTATGAAAGTGAAGAGCTTAAGTCAGTTGGATTGCTTCATGATATAGGTAAAATAGCAATCGACGAGAATTTGTTTTACAAACCAGGCAAATTAACAGAAGATGAATGGAAAGAAATTAAGCGTCATCCTGAAATAGGATATAGAATTCTTAATACAGTAAATGATATGTCCGACATTGCGAAGTATGTATTGTATCACCATGAAAGGTGGGATGGTAATGGATATCCAGCGGGAATAAAAGGTGGCAAGATACCCATAACATCAAGAATAATAAGTATAGCAGACTCCTACGACGCAATGACAAGTGAAAGAAGTTATAAAAAGCCTATGCTAAAGGAACTCGCAATAGAGGAATTACAAAACAATGCAGGTAAGCAATTTGATCCTGAACTTGTAAGGGTATTTATTGAAAAAATACTATTATCTAATACCTTAAGGGAGGGATAAATGTAGACCCTGATATTTTAATTACTATAATATACAAATGCACTAGATTTATTATAAATAAAAAAGTGTAGAGGGTTTCAACATATAATGTCGAATAAGTAGTAACATATACTTCATTTAAATAAGAGAGGTTGTTTATGAGAAAGATTAACACTAATCATATATTAACATTTATAATAGGCGTAAGTTTAATTTCATCATTTACAGTTTTTATATATGCAAATCTTAGTATGAAAGATATGCTAAGCACTACAAGAAATATATTTACATTTTTATTTGTTATGGGAATAATAACTTCAATATTAGTATTTTTATTAACTAAGAGGATATTTCAAATAAGAAGTGTTACAAAATGCATTACTATAGATAGAGAGCGTGAATTAACTCATAAAAATATAGAACTTGAGAAGATAGTTCGTGAATTTAGAGAAAAAGAAGAAAAGTTTGAATATGGTAAGCTCAAAACAGATTTTTTTGCAAATATATCTCATGAATTTAAAACCCCATTGAATATAATTATGGGGGCAATGCAACTACTGGAATTATATACTTCAAATGGAACAATAATAGATCCTCAATTAAAGCTTAATAAATACCTTGTAATTATGAAACAAAATGCACTTAGATTATTGAGACTTATTAATAATATTATTGATTTAACTAAAATAGATTCTAATTATTTCTATGTGGAACTTCATAATTATGACATTGTTGAAATTATAGAAGGGATTATTCAATCTATAGAATTATATGCAAAATCAAAATCAGTTAATATAATATTTGAAAAGAAAATCAAAAATCAAATTATGGCTTGTGATGCGGATAAAATTGAGAGAATATTATTAAATTTATTATCAAATGCACTTAAATTTACAGATGAAGACGGTAATATTGAAGTAGAGATAGGAAACATAAATAACTCAGTGTATATTTCCATTAAGGACGATGGGATAGGAATGCAGGAAGATAAGCTTAAGGTTATTTTTCAAAGGTTTAGGCAGGTGGACAAATCATTTACTCGAAATAGAGAAGGTAGTGGTATAGGACTTTCACTAGTTAAAGCGCTTGTAGAAATGCATGAAGGTACTATAAGGGTTAAGAGTGAATATGGTTTGGGTTCTGAATTTATTGTTGAATTACCAATTGAAACAATAAATGAAGAAGAACAGACAACCTTATATTCTCAACATGAAGATAGTAGATTAGAAAGAGTAAAAGTGGAATTTTCGGACATATAGTTGGGAGACTCTGTACATTTATGAAAGCAAATTTTGTAAAAAGAATAATATGCTATATCAAGGGTGTGAAAAAATGGATAATAATTTTGAGTCAAAGATAAAGCTCGGAGAGATTCATGAAAAAAATGGAGACAACGATAGTAGCCTTAAATGTTACCGTAGTGCTTATGATATTGCTGTGCTTTTAGAAAATAAAAAGTATCAAGTGGATGCATTAGTAAAAATAGTAGAAGGTTATTACTTTAAGGGTGAAATAGAGAAGAGTACAAAGTATGCTCAAGTTGCTGAAGAGATTCTGAAAAATATAGATTATGATAAGGGGAAACTAGATATTAGCCTATATTTTATAAAGGTATACTATATAAAAAAGGAATATTATAAAGCTAGAGAAATAGGAAATGAAGCATTAAAACTTTGCACTGAGGAACATATTATATATAAGGGGAGAATTTTAAATTCGTTAGCATATTTATATTGTGAAATAACTAGTATAGACGAACATCTTGATTTACTTAAGCAGTCATTAGAGTGTTTTGAAGAAGCAAATTTCTTGAGGGGCATTTTAGGGGTTCTAAACAATATCGGCGTTGCCTATGCAGAAAAATTACAAAATAATGAAAAAGCATTAGAGTATTTCTTTAAACTAAAGGAGAGGAGTGAAGATAGTAATTATTTAGAATTTAATGTGTTTGCATATTTTAACATTGGAGAAGTGTATTTCAAATGTTTAAGATTTGATGAAGCACTATCTTTAATTGAATCGGCTTTGGATAAAGCTAAGGGAGCGAATTTTGAAGCTATGGTGTTTCATTCATATGCAATTTTAATAAGTATAAATCTAAGCTTAAATAATTATAAACAAGCTTATTATTATTTTAATTTAGCAAATGAAGAACTTGAAACTTATCCTGAGCAAGGAGTAGGATTACCTTGGTTCTATAAAGCAGTTGCAAGTTTATTTTTTAAATTTGGTGAAATCCATAAAGCTAAATATAATATTAATAAGGCTATGGACACGTTAGATAATGGCGAGTCTATAATTAAATGGAACACAGGAATTGTATATGAATTTATAAGACTTGAAGAATCAAAAAATAAAATGGAGATATTAGGTGCTTTAGAAGGGATAAGATACATATTATCGAAATATAAAAATCATGAGGTTATATTAGACATAGTAAGTGATGTAGTGCTAGAACTTATGGAACTTAATTATCAAGAATTAGCCTTTAAATTAGTAGACGAATATAGAAATATTAAAGTAGAAAATGGATTTACAAGGTTAAAACTCTTATACATAAAAGCATTAAGATGCGATAATGAAGAAAAAGAAAAAATGCTACAAAGTGCACTAAAATTAGAAGCAGAAATACAGAATAATAAACTTCATATAAAAATTTGTAGCAGTTTAGGTGAATATTATTTTAATCAAGATAATTATGATAAAGCACTAAAATATTACGTTGATGCATGCAGACAAATGAAAAATGTAATACTTAATGTTCCCAAAGAATATAGAATCCAATTTATAAATTCAAATAATTTGTATCAGCAGTTTAATATGATAATTCAAATGAAAAAACATTATTCTAGGGTGAATATTAATGATATTAAACAATATGGCTGTATTAACAGCGAGGATGAATTAATAGAATTTTTAAAAGGACTGGATGAATTTTAAATTATTTAAAAATGAAAATTATTAACTTATTATAATTTAAAAATATTGTATAATACCCCAAATGATTTTACTCATAAGGGGTATTATACTTTAAATAATGGGAAAATAGTTTTTGTAAATTCTATTGTGCATTTTTAGAAGTATTAATAAGGTTATTTAGTGAATTAACATTAGCTTGATATTCAGTTACAATTGTATTTAAAAGCTGAGAGCTACTGGGATCAGTATTAGCGGATAATAGTTCGTTAATTGTTTTAATTCCCATCTGCTCCCCTTGTAGTGCTTCATTAAGGTAAGTCGTATTATCGGTAGTACCAATATGTTTTATATTTGATATAGTTTCGGATACCACACCTTGAATGCCTATGCTATCTGGTGGATTACCTCCAAGGTTCTGTATTTCGGTAGAAATTTGGGAAGCGTGTTGCCTATGAGATTGTTGTATTTTTTGTAATTCACTTTTAATGTTTGAATCATTAGCGTGCTCAATTAAATTATCAAAACTATTAATAGCCATATATTCTCCTTCGAGAATAGAATTTAAATTTTTGGTATTTTTATTATTCATATTATCAACTCCTCTAATGTTTATATTGCCCCAAGTTACTCCTTTTATTATAATTAGAAGAGAATAAATCACACTATTTTATTTATATCTTGATAAAAAAATCTATCAACTTTATAATTGAGTTATAGGCTTGAAAGAAGGTGACAAATGGGTACAATTAATGACTATTATAATCAAGTTATATGCAATATTAATGAAGGTGTTATTGTTATAGATAAGAAAGGTATTATAAAAATTATTAATAATGCTGCAGAAAAAATGTTAAAGGTTAATGCAGAGAATAGCATGGGCAAAAGTATTTTGAATGTATTTCCATATGGGGAATTATTAAGTGTAGTTAAAAATGGAGAAACACAAGTAAATAAAGAAGAGGGAGAATTTATTGTAACCCGTAAAGTAATAACTCAAAATGGAGAAGTCATAGGAGGGCTCCAGATTTTTAGTGAAAAACCGGATGACGAGCTATCAAAAGATATACAAGACAAGTATAAATATGAGGTGAATTTTTTAAACACAATTTTTAATACTTTAGATGATTGTGTAGTGGTTGTAGATGAAAATGGAATTATAACTATGATGAGCAATGGATATAAAGAATTTATTAATTGCAAAAATCCAGAAGGAAAACATGTAACTGAGGTTATTGAAAATACAAAACTACACATAGTTGCAAGGACTGGCGAAAAGGATTTCGGAGAAATACAAGAAGCTAATGGGCATAAAATGGTTTCTATTAGGGTTCCCATAGAGAAAAATGGTAAAATTGTAGGAGCTATTGGTAAAATAATGTTTAAGGATTTGAGTAATTTTAAAATATTAAGTAAGAGATTATGTAATTTAGAAAAAGAAGTTGAATTTTCAAAGAAGGAATTAAGTGCAGATCAAAAAGCAATATATACCTTTAATAATATTATAGGTGGAAGTGATAAGAGCCGAGAGGTAATGGATCTTGCGATTAGAATAGCTAAGATAGAGTCAAACGTTTTAATAACTGGTGAGAGTGGAACAGGTAAAGAACTTTTCGCTCATTCCATACATAATGCTAGTAGAAGGTCTTTAAATCCATTTATAAAAATTAATTGCGGGGCCATTCCAGCAGAGCTTTTTGAGTCAGAAATGTTTGGATATGAGGAAGGAGCTTTTACAGGCGCTAAAAAATCAGGTAATAGAGGTAAGTTTGAACATGCAAATGGTGGTACCATATTATTAGATGAAATTGGTGATATGCCTATGAATATGCAAGTTAAACTCCTAAGGGTTATACAAGAGAAAGAATTAGTGCGGGTTGGTGGAAACGATCCTATAAAAGTTGACGTAAGAATTATTGCCTCCACTAATAAATTATTAGAGCAGTTAATAAAAGATGGTAAGTTCAGAGAGGATCTGTATTATAGGTTGGATGTTATGCATTTAAAAATACCATCCCTAAGGGAAAGGATAGAAGATATTGAGGAATTATCAAATGAACTTCGCATAAAAATATGTAAAAAAAATGGCATCTACTCCGAGGGGATATCAAGGGAAGCAATTGATTATTTGAAATCTTATAACTGGCCAGGAAATATAAGACAACTAGAAAATGTAATAGAAAGAGCTATAAACTTGCTGGATGCAGACATTTCTATAATGCCAAAGCATTTGCCGGAAAAAATAACGGTCAGTAAGATAAGAAAGTATTCTCTTCAAAATAATTATTTGAGAGACGTGGTTGAAACTATTGAAAAAGACATTATTATGGAGTGTATAAAAAAAACTGGTGGTAATAAAAAGGAAACAGCAAAGATATTAGGGCTTAGCAGAGCTGGATTATATAAAAAATTGAACCGATATGATTTAATGAAATTAGCCAATCTACGATAGTAAACACGTAAACTTTGTTTACACACACTATTTTTATATAAATAATAGTTACAGTATTTTACCT
>Ga0209125_1002228_pt1 | contig 15460 bp, 9 predicted proteins | sample BarGraIncub1131A_FD_184503 | JGI IMG/M metagenome (GOLD analysis project Ga0209125, IMG submission 184503) | Arctic peat soil microbial communities from Barrow, Alaska - Barrow Graham LP Incubations 11-31A (SPAdes) (version 2) | ecosystem: Environmental > Terrestrial > Soil > Wetlands > Peat... | reverse complement strand
GATTGCCTGCATCTTTTTGGTGCTTAACCTGGTCAAATTGGCCGGGGTGGCACTCTCTTGTCTCTTATTGAAAATGATCAGGAGTTTTTCAGCAAGGGCAATTGTGAAATCAATATCGAGGTCTGTTGACGAAATTTACAATCAAATTATTTTACCACCTGTTCTATTGAATCCTAGCAAAGTTTGTATCAAGAATTTATGTTGAGTTTATCAGCAGACCCTAAATAAATATGGAATCAGCCCGGTCAAATGTGCAAATAAATGGATCCGGTCTGATTCCTATCTTTAATACTGTGTTGTAAAATCTAAAATATTCTATTTTTAAGAAAAAAACTTATCTATAAGAAAAGTCTTTTAGAAATCGTTATAGTATAATTCCTTAACTTGAATGACAATGAAAACATCCAGTATACATCTGTTTTAACAGTATTTATTTAAAAAACTCTAACTTATTTTCAAAGAATAAGCATAAGTAAGATCGGGCTTTTTCTCGGGAAGTGTCACTTCAAGCCCCTCTGGTTTACGTTCAAATTTAAGTTCACCTCCACCCAGAAGTTCAACCTTGTGAATAGCTTCAGGTCTCAAGGGGTTGTCCAAAGAAAGACTTTTGATGAGCGCTTTCCCATTCTCGGGCCAACCCAGTGAAATAGCAAAAAGAGTATTCCCAAGAGTCGTGAACCTGTAATCCTGCGCACTGAATGGTTTTCCGCCATTTTCATTGAATCCCTGGGCTTTAATTGGATTGGCACTTTCCTGAGCAGGACCTTCGCCAAATATCTTCCATGGTCGGGTCTTAAAGATGCCCTCCCCGTTGGCTTTCATCCAGACTGCAATCTCTTCAACTACAGCTGTTTCATCTGAATCAATGGTGCCATCGCCACGAACTGGAACACTTAAGAGCATGGTTCCATTCTTGCTGACAATGTCAACCAGGTTTTGGATTACATTTTTAGCTGTTTTATAACGGTGACGGTCATAAATTGAGCGGTCGTAATGCCAATTACCAAGACATGTGTCGCTTTGCCATACAAAAGGTTCGAGTTTGTTGCTGCGTCCCTTTTCGATATCCCATACCATACATTTTTGTTGTTCTTCATCCAGTATCTTTCCATTCAGGACAGCCTCCAGTTTTCCATGCTTTTTGATGCTGTTGTTGTATAAATGGGCTGCAATTTTTAAACCGGCATCACTTATTGGCCATAACGGAAGGGCAGTATCGTCAAAATATATCAGATCGGGATTGTATTTGTTGATCAGGTCAACGGTGCGGTTTAAGAATTTTTCACAGTAGGCTGCATCAGGAACTATAGCTCCATTATTCCAATCCCATTCCTTATGAATGTTATTTACATTCTCGCTACCCTGACTCAAGGCATGATTCTGAGCATAGAGATCCTGTGGGTCATAACCTTCCCACCATGTGCCTTTACCATCTTTTTTCCGGAGCTTTCCATCATATGGAACACCAATCAGATCTCCTTTTTTGTCAGAACGTTGAGCTGTCTCCATGAAAAGCCATGCATGTGCTGAATGAACACTCACCCCGAAATGCAATCCCTGTTTACGTGCAGCTTTTGCCCATCCCCCGATGATATCTTTCTTAGGACCCAGATTGACAGAGTTCCAGGGTTGGTATTTGCTGTTATAATTGTCGAAATTATCATGGTGACTGGCCATTCCCACAAAGTATTGCGCTCCTGCCCGTTTGTATAGTTCCAACAGATGATCAGGATCCCAGTTTTCAGCCTTCCATTCGTTGATCACATCTTTAAATCCAAACTTGGAAGGATGACCATATTTCTTCACATGGAAATTATACTGTTTGCTTCCTTCATCATACATGAACCGTGCATACCAATCACCTTGCTCAGGTTGGCATTGTGGACCCCAATGTGCCCATATCCCGAACTTGGCATCTTTGTACCATTCGGGAGCCTTGTATTGCTTGAGTGATTCCCAGGTAGGCTGGAATGGTCCTCTTGCAATACGTTCCTGGTTCATGGCAGATAGAATACTACCAGCTTTTGTACTCTTTGCCAGATAGAGTGCTGGCACTGCAAGTACCATTGTTTTTAAAAGATCTCTGCGGTCCATATTATTGTTGAGTTTGAAATTTATATTAATGGGTTGCAAATATATTTATAAAAGTATTGAAAAGGCTGTGTCTGGAAACCCAAACACAGCCCTTGCTATTTCAAGGCATCTTAATAACCAGGATTTTGTTTCAATTTAGAATTAATATTTATTTCTGCTTGTGGGATAGGCCATAATTCATTTTTACCAACCACAAAGTTTCTCTTTTTATAGATAAAGTAGCCATCAGCATCTACGGGAAAAGCCGTGTAAGTTGCGGGTGTGTTGGTCAATTTCATCCCTGTAAATTGTTTATTGTTCTCTGTTCCAATAATACCCCAACGCAGACAATCATAGTATCTCAACCCCTCAAAGGCAAACTCAATGTGACGTTCTCTTCTTATAATTGGTCTTAATGTGGCAGCATCTGTAGCTGTTACGGGTGGCATGTTTACTGCAGCCCTTCCACGTACTTTGTTAATGGTAAGATCAAGCATAGCCTGAGTAATTGGAGTGCCGGCTTCCATTTGTGATTCCAGATAACCCAAAAGAACTTCGGCATAACGGATTATAGGGAAATTATTTCCGTCATTTGAAACATTACCCAAAGTTGGATCCTCTTCCAAAAATTTATATATTGCATAACCACTCCAAACTCCGGGATACTCATCAAGCCTGTCAGGTTTTCCGGTGCTTGGGTCAGAAACGAATGTTTTACCCCTGAAAATAGTTCGACCATTGATCATCAATGTAAGACCTAATCTTGGGTCGCGATTATTGTAAGGGTTATTTTTGTCGTATAATGGAGATACATCAATAGTTTTACCATCAGTGCATTCAAAATCCTTCGCTAACTCGTTAAAGGGTGAATATTGATGCCATCCGCTCCAGGATTCTGGTGTTAGGTATTGCATAAGAGCATGATTATAGGTGTTTTGCATATACTGCATCGACATTATAATTTCATGACTTAATTCACCTGCATTCAGGAACAACTCTCTGTATCTTGGATCAATAATATAGTAATTAAAATCCATAATTGCCTTATAGCTGGCTGCTGCAGCTGACCATTTCTTTTCGGCCATCTGTAATCTTCCCAATATAGCAAGTGCAGATGCGGCTGTCATATGACCACTTTTTGCATCAACTACACTAGGGGGTAAAGCAGCAGCAGCAGCTGTTAATTCAGCCTCACAAAATGCATAAATATCAGCCTGGGTAGATTGGGTTGCGGTGTTAGCCTGATCAACGGTTTGCAAATGTTGAATTAATGGGACACTACCAAAAAACAAGGCCAGGTTAAAATAATCATAAGCCCTGATTGTACGAACTTCACCAATCATCACATTCTTTGCCGTGGCATCCATCGTAACAGTCCCAATGTGGTCAAGGAAATTATTGCATTTGGTTATTTGAGTGTATGTTTGTGAATAATAATTATTTACGTAAGAATAAGCAGAAGTTAATGTTCCGTCTGTAAAGTGATCCGGAATGGATTCTTTCTCTGAACCATCTCCTGCCATAAGATCAAGATTTAACATTGATGTTGCACACCAGAAATTATAACCGGTATAACCTGATCCGGTATTATAGACACCATTTAGTGCGAGAGTTGCATCAGAAGAAGTTTTCCAGAATGATGCATCGGCTAGCGAGGTTAAAGGTTGAGTGTTTAATAAGTCTTTTTGACAACCAAAGGTTGACAACACCAACAATGCTAAAACAACCCAGTTTTTATGCCTTTTTATATTTAGTTTATAATTTTTCATTTTAAGTGATTTTTAAATTAAAATTTAACATTTAAACCAACCGTATAAACACTGGTAATTGGATAATAATTAGGTGCATCATTATAGGCTTGATTCTCTTCAGGATCATAACCAGTATAGAAATGATTCCATGAAAACAGGTTTTGCCCACCAACATATATTCTCAACTGGTTGACATGGATTTTTTGAAGCAAGCTATTAGAAAATGAATAGCCAATCTGCACATTCTTTAATCTTAAAAAACTTGCGTTTTTAACCCAGAATGAGGATGACTGTACATTTTCGCTTCCCAAGCTTAGGTTGGTTATTTGAGGATATTTTGCATTTGGGTTAGGATTAGTAGTTGTCCAAGCATTATCAACCTGCCATTGTTGGATGTTGCCTCCATTATAGTAAGCAAAATTGCTGTAATAGTTTAGACGTTCTTGATAACCGCTTAAACCTGCAAACAATAGTGATACATCAAATCCTTTATAAGCAGCATTAATTGTAGCACCAAAAGAATACTTAGGATGTGTGTTACCAATTATTGTTCTGTCATAGGTTGCATCAACCTTACCATCAGGAACACCATTTGGCCCGCTTATATCTTTAAATCGGATGACTCCCGGCTTACCTGCAATAGGCTGCGTCGGATAACTTGCTACATCTGCAGCATCTGTAAATATGCCATCTGCGACATAACCATATATAGGATTGAGCGGTTGTCCGACAAATAGTCCGGCATTAATATTGTTTTGAATGTTTCCGGCTATTTTGGTTATCTCACTGTGATCATAGGAGAAGTTAGGGGCAATACTAAAATTAAACTTACCTATGGATTGGCTGTATTTAATGTTAGCTTCAAATCCAACGTTTTTCATTGCGCCGGCATTTGTTGTTGGAGCACTTAAACCAAGTGTTCCGGAAACAGGTACTACATATAGAATGCCAGTAGTTACTTTATTATAGATTTCAACCGTTCCATCTAATCTGCCTTTGAATAAATTAAAATCAAGACCTAAATCACTTGTAGTGGTCGTTTCCCAGGTAATATTCGCATTAGACAACGAAGTTACTGCTGCCCCGTTTGCCATAACACCTCCAAAATCATAGTTTTGACCTAAAGAGATATTGTTTTGATAAGGATAATTTGGAACCGATTGGTTTCCTAAGCTACCGGTAGAAGCACGTAGTTTAAGGAGGTCAATCCACTTAAAATTATTTTTAATAAACGACTCCTCGGATATTTTCCAACCGATTGAAACTGAGGGAAAAAATGCAAACCTGTTGGTTGAAGGAAAACGCGAAGATCCATCATCACGGAAATTGGCTTCAAAAAGATATTTATTGTCAAAGTCATAATTGATACGACCAAAATAAGATTGCAAAGCATTTCGTGATGCGGAACCGCTGTTTTGCTGGTTTGTTGAAGCACCGGCATTCAGCTGATACAGCGAATTATTCGGAAAATTATCCCTATATGCCCCAAAACTTTCATCGAAATTTGATTCCTGTTGATAACCTGCTAAAATTGTAAAATCATGTTTGTTTATTGTTTTTGAGTATTTCAATAAAGAGTTTAAAGTAACAGTATATCCATCACTATTACCCTGATTTAGGTTATTGGGACCAATGGCTGTATTAGCATCAAATTGAACATTTGGCACATAGGTTTGTGTTTCATTATTATAATACCTGTATCCAGCCTCTCCGCTTAATGTCAGACCCTTGAGGAAGGTCCAGGCTAAATTAATACCTCCCAAAAAATCTTTACCTGCAAAATTAGAGAATGAAGGACTGTTCAACCATCCCTCAGGACTATAAGAATCCTGATGTCCAAAAGTTCCGTCAGTTTTTAAACCTGCATATGTGTTAGGTTCACGGGATGCATAACCAATTATACTTCCAATACCGCCACCACCACTTTGCACCGGTTGGGTATTGGTTTTTGAAAACCCACTCATATTAACTTTCAATATTAAATTGTCTTTTAACTTACTGTCAACATTAAATAAAAAGTTATATGTTTGAGCATCCGTTTTTGCAGTAATACCCTCAACATTCCTGTAACTTGTTGAAATGAGATAAGTGTTTTTTTCATCACCTCCCGAAAAACTTATATTATGATTAGTCTGGAAGCCAGTACCTGAAGTTAACAAATTACGTAAGTGGCTAACATTAGGGTAATTATCCGGATCTGTACCAGCCTGGTATAGCGCAACTACAGCTGCTGATTGACCGGTTAATTGAGCATATGTAGCGGAGTTCACATAATTCGGAGTTGCATCTAATTTCTGCCATCCAACATAGCTATTATAGTTAATTTGTAGTTTCCCTATTTGACCACGTTTTGTTTCAATCAAAACAACACCATTTGCAGCCCTACTTCCGTAAATAGCTGCCGCAGCGGCATCCTTTAATACAGAAACACTTTTTATATTATCGGGATCAATATCATCAAGAGATGAAACCGCTAACCCATCTTGCAAAATCAAGGGTGAACTGCCTGCGCCAAATGTACCGATTCCCCTTATGGTTATACCAGCTGCATCACCACCGGGACGACCACTACCTTGTTGTATTTGAACACCGGTAACCAAACCTGCTAATACCTGAGAACCTGAAGTTAGCGGTCTTTTTTCTATATCTGCCGAAGAAGCAACAGCTACTGAACCGGTAAGATTTACTTTCTTTTGAGTACCATAGCCTACAACTACCACTTCATCTAATCCAATTGATTCAGAAGCAAGGGTAACATTAACAGTTGTACGGCCATTAATCAAGACTTCCTGTTTTTTCATTCCAACAAAAGAAAAGTCCAAAACTTTGTCGACATCATTAATCTGAATGGAATAAGCACCATAAGCATCTGTAACGACTGCACGGTTTGTCCCTTTAACAGATATTGTTACACCAACTATCGGCTGTCCGCTATCATCTGTTACCTTACCGGTAATAGTCTTAGGCTTCTGCAAAACATCGGGTGATAATATAACCAGATTGTTTTCAACAGTTCTGAAGTTTACACCGGTTTTGTTAAATAGAGAGGTTAAAACACCATCGATCGTTTTGTTGGCAGGATCAATTTTTATTGTCCTGTTCAGGTCGATCTGGTCGTTTCTGTATAGAAATTTGTAATCAGAATTCTTCTCTATCGTGGCCAATACTTCGCCAACCGTGAAACTTTTATTAGAGAAATCAATTTTCAAATCCTGAGAGTACACAGTGGCATTGGCTGAGAAAATGCCAAGAATTAAAAAAACTACAGTGAGTTTCATAATGATCAGGCTTTTTTTAAAATGGGAAGAATTAAACCCACTCCTGAGTAGGAGTACTTTTTTTTTCATAACTTTGTAGATGTTAAGTTAAACCATTAACGATGTGCATTGCTTATGCAAATTATTGATTGATGGTGATCTTTTCAGCATGCTGTAAATGCCGCAAACATTTACAGTGCAAGACCGCGGGAGATCTACCTTGTAGATTTCCCGTATTTTTATTTCTCCTGTATTCTTGCGTTTCCTCCTTTTTTATTTTCCGTATTCTTCTTGTAACGGATTGTAATATCATTTACTGTCATGTCGTATTCAAACGGAGTGAGTATCTGCAGGTACTTCAAAACCTGATTAATGTTTTCCTTTTCAAACTGACCGGTGTATTTAATCTCTTGTACTTCAGTGTCCTCAAAATGAATTTTCACATCGTACCACTGCTCAAGTTTATAGGCAAGTGTCGAGAAGTTTTCATTTTTAAAGCTTAATTTTCCGTCTTTCCATGCAACAATAGGTGTCACATCAACCTTCTCGGCAATCTGCACCATGGGTTCAATCCTTTTTGATATTTTTTCTTTTATTGCAGATCCATGTAGAATGGCTTTATTATATGCATCTTTATCCTTTATATACCTGAAGGTTTCATTAGGATGTATAATGATTTCGTCCCCGTTATTTCCTGAAACAGAAATACCCTGGATGCATATTTTGCCTTTTACAAGAGTAGCTTCAGCGATAATAGCCTCTTTGTATGCCTTTACATTAAATGTTGTACCGTAAACTTTAATATTAAATGTTGAGGTCTTTACGATAAAGGGATGCAAACTATCGTGTTTCACATCAAAAAATGCCTCACCGTCAATATAAACACTGCGTTTATTGTCATCAAAGGATGATGCATATTTCAAAGTGGTTTTTGCATTCAACCAGACTATTGATTTATCCGGCAATATAACTCTGGTCTTTTGTCCTCCGGGCGAATAGATGGTTGTAAAAGAATTGTCAGTTTTATTTTTCAAATAACCTTTTGTTATAATAAAACCACCCAATCCTCCCATCAACATAAGAGGAATCATAATTGCAGCTGCAAGACGATAGAGTTTTTTAAGCGGCATGCTAAAGTATCGTGGAATATCATAATCCTTTTTTAGTTCGCTCCATGCCTGATAAGTATCTTCATTGAACTTACCTGGAAATGGAATACCTGCTTTAATGTCTGCATCAATCTCTTCAAAGAGTAATGTGTGCTCTTCCGATTCAGCTATCCAGTTATCAAGTAACTGTTTTTCAGAATCAGTGATCTTTTTTTTATAGTATTTATCGAGTAATTCCCAGGGTAAACGTTCCATTTTTAAACAATTTATAATAATGATACCTTTTGGTACCTTTCCCCCATAAAGAAACACAATTATTTTTGGCGCTGGTTAAACATTGCCCCGTCAACATGGTTATAAAGCGGCACTTTAAAAAACAGGTGAGCGAAGTTGAAGCCCTGTTTGTTGAAAACCTTCTTAAGAAATTCTTAGATAAAAAAACAAATTCGAATATTACCCACTCCCCGTTAAGTAAAGGGTAGCTAAGCCGTATTCAACCCGTATATAGTCGTATTATAGCAATCGGACTAAATACCAATTTAACACCAATTTACCACCCCTCTCCTAGCTTTCAACAGATAATTATAACCACACCAACCTAAAGCCCCGAAGGGGTGACATGATTATTAATCTAGTAGATTTATATATTATCCAGCAAAAAACAGGCAATAAACACATTGCCATAATACGCCCCGATATGTCGTTTAATCTTCTTGATAGCAATATTGACCTGATTATCAATGGCACTCACTGAAATCCCCAACTGTGAAGCAATTTCGATATACGACAAACCCCTGTTGCGACTCAGTTTAAATATCTGTTTACAACGTATAGGAAGCAATTCTATGGACTCATTAATAATTTTATCCAGTTCCTTGGCCTCCATTTCACTGGAGGCATCTAAAGATTCTTCAGTAGAATTACGTCTGATTATTTCATAACTCTTCTCGTGCCTGTTTTCATTTCTCAGATAAATCAAAGCATTAAAACGGCAAGCCTGGTATAAATATGATTCCAGTGATTTATTGAAGTTGATGTTCTCGCGACCCTCCCAGAGATAGAGAAACAGGTCCTGCACGATGTTCTTGGCGATGTTTTCATCCTTCACGAAAATAATCAGGTAACGACACAGGTCGTTATAGAACCGATGAAATAGCAACTCCAATGCAGTACCATCGCCTGCATTGAGTCTTCTTTGTATTTCTATCTCTTCGTCCCTGTTTAGTTTCATGGTTTGCAAATAAAGGGGAAAAAAGCTTCCAATCAAAAACTATTTATTTAAAAATAGTCTGGATTTCAATCACTCTATTTTCAGACATCCAATACCTATTTTTGGAAATCAGTTAGTTATAGAATTAGCAACGTAAAATAAAAATCCGTTATTTTGCAGTTATGGGACAGCTATTATTACCACTATTTCCGAGAGATACCCGAATGATAAAAATGACACTTGGGGTTCGGGACCAAAATGGGACTGTTTATTATCTTCTGAGCGGAATGCCAATATTTTCGCATGAAGCAAATGACTTGACCAAGTTTCGTTATATTACCTCTAACCTTATTTTACAAGGTCTGTGTAAAAATCAAGACATTGTTGATACCTTTCATGTATCAACAGATAGCGTAAGCCGATGGAGGAAAAAACTTTCCGAAGAAGGAGAGAAGGCTTTTTTCCAGCAGGAGTTACGACATGGCAGGAGTCATAAATTATTGCCTGCTGTATTGAATCGTATCCAGGGAAAGCTAGATGAAGGACGAAGTGCCTATTCGATAGCAAAAGAGGAAGGGATATCAGAAGGTAGCATCCGCTACGCGATTGGCCTTGGGCGTTTAATAAAAAGCACTTTACTGAAGTAAAATCAGTAAAGACCCGTAGTGAGCGAAGCCATGAAGACGCCAAGGCTGCAGAGGGAATCGGCATAGCAGCTACACGGGAAGAAGAACGTGCCTTGGCAGTAACAGGCAAACAAGCTTATGCTCCCAGTTTATTCGAACATCAGGAGAGCGTGCTCAATGCCGGTGTTCTGTTTGCCATTCCGGCACTAATATCACAAGGGTTAGAGAAGTTTTTCAAGGTCTTTAATCCTTTGCCCCCGGGTTTTTATGGGCTCCACCATGTTATACTTATACTATGTTTCATGGCACTTTGCAGGATTAAAAACCCTGAACAATTAAAGAGGCACTCACCGGGAGAACTGGGAAAGTTGCTTGGACTGGACCGCATACCCGAAGTAGGTTATTTTAGGAAAAAGCTAAAACAAATTACAGACCAATCAAAAGCAGATGAACTACATACAACGCTATTCCGTTCATGAGCAGAAGAGATGCCAGAGATGTTTTTTTATATTGATGGCCATGTCAGGGTATACCACGGTGAGAAGGCAAACCTTCCCAAACGTTTTGTGTCTCGGGAAAAGCTTTGTTTAAGTGGTACCACTGAATTCTGGGTAAACGATCAACAAGGCCTTCCTTTGATGGTTGTCACCGGGGAACTGAACGAGAAGTTAAAGTCTGCCATAGAAGTAATCATACCAAAGATCCTGAAAGAAATAACCCAGGTAGCCAAACTCGGTGAACCGGTCTTTACTATTGTTGTCGATCGTGAAGTTTATGAACCCGCATGGTTTATAAAGTTATGGGACCAGTACCGTATAGCTGTGATTACATATCGTAAAAATGTTAAAGATAAATGGGATGAATCACTGTTTCATACTATTGATATACCAGTTTTTAACACTAATGTCACGATGCGTATTTGCGAAATGGGCACCCAGTTGAATGGGCACTGGTTCAGAGAAATCAGAAGGCTTACCGATAATGGACACCAGACTTCGATAATGACAACACATCCAAGTTTGTCTTTGCAAATCACGGCAGCCAAGATGTTCTCAAGATGTTCTCAGGAGAACTTCTTTAAATACATGATCATCGATTTTGATTTCGACCGAATGATAGAATATGGAACAGAACCTGTTGACCAAAAACGCACTATCCCAAATCCTGATTACACGAAATTTACTTATCAAATAAAAAAGGTAAGGGAGAAAAAATCCAGAATTGAAGCCCGCGTTTATCAGCAGATAGAAGATATTGAAGCAACCGGTATTAGCCATCTTGTCCCCAACATTTTAAAAAGCTCCCCCCTGATAGAGCAGATAAAGGACTATAATGATCAAATTATTGTGCTTTTAGCAAAAAGGAAAAGCGCCCCTTCTCGCATTAGTATTGCTCAAATGCCTGAAGATAAACGCTATAATAAGCTTAAACAAGAAAGCAAGAAGCTAAAGAATGCAGTAATTATGCTTGCCTACAGGGCGGAATCTGCTTTATTTAATATCCTTTCTGAGTTTTATAATAGCACTGAAAAAGAGGGGCGCGTTATTTTAAAAGAGATATTTACAAGTGATGCAGATATGATTCCCGATTTTGAAAAAAACCTTCTTACAATCCAGTTACATTCTTTGTCTACTCCCAGGGCTAATGAGGCCGTGATAAAACTATGCACCTTTTTAAACCAAACTGAAACCTGCTTCCCTTTTACTAATTTACGGCTCGTGTACAAAACAGTCGCGATTTAGTTTGCGCTAGTCTTGGAGTTCTGACATTATAGCTCAGAACTGGAAAGCTTCATCTTTAAATGAATAAGATTCTATTCATCTTTCCGCCCCCCACTTTAAATAATTGTAGTTATAGTAAGATAAATGAGCAACACTTAGGTATACATATGTTTTGTAGAAACTAATAAATATTGATTCTACGATGTTCATTTATCTAACTATAACTTAAAATATTATAAAGTCTTTTAATAATTTGCAGATATCTTATACGACTTTTATGCTTATGATATTTTTAACTAGGTGGCATAATCGTCCAATAGTAAACATTGGAATAATCTGGAATGATTTTCACATAGAACTGAATCCGGTTGTTCTTAGTCCTGGATTTCTTTAGTGCTAGTATTTTTTACAGCATATCCCATATACATAATTTGAGTACTGCTACTCTCAACCATAAGAAATTTATTGCCAAATTCTTCATAAGTCAATTCTCCTTTAGCTCTTTTATGGAGATAATGAAGCATTTTCAAGTATGAGATATTTGGTTGTAATCCCCGGTGTTCTTTCCAATCCAATTGGTTTTCTTGTAATAAAAATCTTATCTCATCAGGTTTGATAAACATTTCCCAAACATGAAGTTTAGGAGGCATAATAGCCCATCGTTTCCACTCCTGTAATATTTTGATAGCACTTATTTTGCTCATAAATGTGCGGTTAAAAGTGTCATATATAAATATCCCTCCGTTTTTCAAAACACGCGAAATCTCAGAAATCACTTTTGGTAAATCCCGAACATGCTCCAAAACATCGCAACAAAAGACCACATCGAAAGAATTATTCTGAAATCGCAGATTCTCTCCGGTTCCCTTTTCATATTTTATATTCAGATTGTTATCTTTTGCGTGTTTTATAGCAATATTCAACGATTGTTCTGAAGGATCAATTCCGGTAAACATAAAGCCCAATTTTGCTATCTCTTCACTTAATATTCCTCCTCCACAGCCAACTTCCAATGCAGATTTTTCTTCTGGATTTATTTTAAGGTGTTCACATATTTTGTTTGCATAATCTACACGGAAGGGATTATATAATGTTCTTATCAGATTAAGTGAGAAGTCAGGTTGCCACCATCTCTCTCCTTCCATATTATAAATGTCGTTATCTATTCGATTGTATATTTCTTCAGGTACTTTCTGCATTTCGCTATTTTTTCGAATGTAATTTATTTTGCAGGATTAATGAAAACCCATTTGTTTTTCGATCTTTCTTATCAAATAAACTCATTTTTAACTCAAACACACTTCTTTTTACCAAACCAATTCCCAATACCCACTCAATCCTTTTTAATAGTATGAGTAAACGCCAAACGGGTTGACGGGAATGAAACACCTTTAATAAAAGATTGCCAATTATGAGAATCCAACCAGGAGTTATATGTTCTTTTTCGTAAAAATAAAAGTTGGGGAATCCAAATGAAAAGCGTTTTGCGATTGCATAAATATCCTCCAAACATATTTTCGCTGGTTCAATTTTTACCGGATGCAAAAAATTATCATCCGTACAATGGAGGTCTTGTTTGATTATCTCTTCTGCAATGTGAGACCCATTATATACGCGAACACCTGTAGACACAAAAACTAAATCCCATTTTGATGCAACTCTTCTTATTGTATTCAAGGTTTCAAGCACTGATTCCTTGGTTTCTGCAGGAGCGCCAAGCATAATGAACCAGGTTACAGGTATCTTTTTCTTCTTTAGAAGATTTGCAGTGTTTATAACATCCGAACGTTTAAAATTTTTGGCAAGACTTTTAAGTACTTCATCACATGCAGACTCAGCACCTATGTCCACTTCATTAAAACCTGCACCTTTCATGAGGTCCAAAAGTTCTTCGTCTATAGCTGCTGGAGAAAGCCCCATAGTATGCAGCTTGAGGTCTAGATTCTTCCTGATGACTTCCCTCAACACATCTTTTGCGTGTGAGAGAGGCACATTAAAAATGCTGTCTGCAAATTCGACATGATTGATACCCGTTTCTTTAACAAGAATTGCTAGTTCATCGGCTACAAGTTTGGGATTCCTTAAGCGATATTGCTTTCCTTCAATTTTATTATAAGTGCAATAAGAGCACCTTAGAGCACATCCACGCTTTGTCTGTATCTGGATAGGAGACCCGAAACGGCGATACTGGTCAAGATCCAAATAACGAAGTGGTTTGGGATAAGGGAGTGAGTCTAAATCCTGAACACGGAAAGGCTCATTGTCCTGAATAATTGCCTTTTCTCTGCGAATTATCAAACCTTTTAATCCTTCCAAAGGTTGCCGGTTTTCAATACGTTTTACAAATTCAAGCATCACAGCTTCACCGTCGCCACGTACTGCATATTCAAGGTCAAAATAATCAAGCATCTCTCTACCGCTGATCCCTACTGAAGGACCACCAATAATTATAGGACCTGAAAATTCTTTTTTGCAATAATCAATGACATCATTTTTGACATCTTCTAATAAAAAATGGATATTATATCCTCCTGTATCATCTATGTTTCTTATAGAAACGCCAATCACATCGGGGACAAAATTCCGCACTGCCTTCTGTATATCTTCTTCACAATTTAAAGAAAAACATAAATCGAGAAAATAGATATTATGACTTCCATTAGTTTCCAGAACAGTCGCTATACAAATGAGCCCAAAAGGTATGACCGGCCAAGGGTGCTTGAATCTATTGGAGTTAATAAGTAATACCTTAGCCATAAAGAAAGATTAAATTAAAAATGCATTTCAACATTGCTGGTTTTTCTTATTTTCTTCTGCAAAAATCGATTCCCCCCAGTTAACACTATTGGCATATTCCATGCAGTTTTTGAATATTTCATAAGTAAATTCCGGTGGGTACAAATTATCTGTTATCAGGTCAGTATTTACTCTGTCGAAAATCCTGTTGTCGGATAAATAAAGACGATAAGGTTCTATAAAACGATCGAATAGTTCTTCAGCAGGATTGCGTAGAACATTGTCAAATGATTTACCATAAATAATCTCCACACCTCTGATCTTCATGTGTTTTTCATTGTATTTGGAAATTATTTCCAGTTTTGTATGAGCGTTATTTGTTAAATTATAAATTCCGCCAGAAGATGCTTTGGTAATTATCTTCATAGTGGCATTAACAAAATAATCCACAGGAATAAGGTTAAGTGCACCCTCTTTAGGCAAATATATTCTCAGTGGTAAACAAAGATAACCTTCCTTATCAATGAATATTCCATTCTGATTAGATTTCTTCCCGTCATGATTTTTTATATCATTCATATAAATTTCTTTGATATATTTTAAAGACTGTATAGGGAAATATAAAGCATTAAATCTGAGAGAACGTCCGGTATGGGAATCGCCGTATACTATAGATGGTCGAATTATTGTAAATGGTATTGAATTCTTTTCACAAAATGTAATAATAATATTTTCAGCCTGGGCTTTGCTTTCTTCATATACATTTAAAAAATCAGTTGATGATGTGATGCATTCTTTGCATATTGTAACATTAGCTCCTGCAACATACGCGGTACTTATATAATGGAAGAATTTTACATTAGCATTTGCAGCAAATTCAAGAATACTTTCTAAACTGTTAACATTGGATTTAAAAACAGTGTCTCGCTTTCGTTCAGCAAAACTGGTATCTGAAGCGCAATGTATAATCTGATCAG
>Ga0209125_1002227_pt1 | contig 15462 bp, 13 predicted proteins | sample BarGraIncub1131A_FD_184503 | JGI IMG/M metagenome (GOLD analysis project Ga0209125, IMG submission 184503) | Arctic peat soil microbial communities from Barrow, Alaska - Barrow Graham LP Incubations 11-31A (SPAdes) (version 2) | ecosystem: Environmental > Terrestrial > Soil > Wetlands > Peat... | reverse complement strand
GTATAAGAAGAATAAAGGTTTTAAATCAGAGGCAGCAAGTAGCGAGTCGGATTCTTTTTTATACCACGAAGAAGAGCTTACTCTTAAAAGCATATTTACAACAGATATTTTTATGCAGGATAATTTAACAAGACATATTCAAGTCAACCCGCATTGGCATGACTGCTTCGAAATACTTTTCATCCTTAAAGGAAATGCGATCCAGACTCTAAACCAGCAAGTGTTCAAAGTCAAACCAAATGATTTGATCATAATAAGAAAAGGGGATGTCCACTCCACACAGTGCGATCTTCATGATGATGTCAAAATCGTCGTAATCAAATTTCTGCCACAGTTTATCGATTCTATATATTCCCACTCTCTAGAATCTATATATATAACATCATTCCTTAATTTAAATACATCACCTATGATTAATTTGGAAAACACACATTATCTTGAAAATTTCAAAATGCTATCGCTTTCAATGCTTGAAGAGTTCACAAAGAAAGAGTTCAGCTTTGAAATTGCTATAAAAGGTTATCTTTCGGTCATGATTTCTTTCCTTGTAAGGCTTGACTTGCTTGTCATGCCGGATTTACTTTTGAAAAACAGCAAACAAAAAAACATCGAATTGACATCTCTTCTCAAATATATTGAAAAAAACGCATTACAGGAATCTTTTGATTTGAAAAATATCGCGCGGCAATTGAATTTCAACTATTCGTATTGCTCACGTTATTTCAAGCAACACACCGGGAAGGGATTCCACGAATTTCTCACATTCATAAGAATTTGCGAGGCCGAGCGGATGATGATCAATGAAAATTATTCTGTCACTCAAGCGGCGGTCGAGAGCGGATTTAGCAATAGTTCTGTTTTTAGCAAGGCATATAAAAAGCTACGAGGTTATTCACCAAAACAGTTATCTTGTTCCGACGGGCGAATTTCTTGACATTAAACTTTATCCGGTTATTTTGTCAATTGTAAAACACCCACGTCTTAAATTCCGTCTTTTAAAGGGATTCGCATAATTATATTTAGAAAACATCCACTATCTTGAAAATTAAAGACTCTTCCCTTTCTATTTTTTAACAAAAGTAAATTTTTGACATGTTTTGGTAAAATACTTTGTATGTTTTCTGAGTTGTCGTTGTGTATAATAATAGATATCAACGTGCAAGATAATGGATATCAACTGATACCATTAATTCAATGTATTGTACTTTGAGCTTGCGGATGTCTCAATATTCGAGCTACGTATATTTGGCGATATTTCATTATTCAAGTTGCGACATTAGCAATATTTCGTTGTAAGTCAAATGCGTTGCGATTTTAGTGATAACTCATGTAAAATTACATTTAGCACCGATTAAAATTTAAATATAGGAGGAAACAATCATGTCTTTTCAACCAGATTATAATCATATTTTGAATTCTGCCAAAAATATCGAGGCATCCAGGCTTCCGATATATGAGCACAACATCAGTGTCGGCATCATGGAAAAAATTATGAATTGCTCATTTGCGGAGCTTGGCAATGGCGACTTTGAGTCGAAGAAGGAATTCTTCCGTAACTATAATCGTTTCTTTAAAGAAATGGGTTATGATACAGTAACCTTTGAAGCCTGCATTGGCGGAATCATGCCCGGAAGCGGCGCGCTGGGTGGACATAAAAAGGGTGTCATTAAAACACGTGAGGATTATAATAGCTATCCTTGGGATGAGATCCCAGAAATATATTTTAAGACTTTTTCTTCAGATTTCGAAGCATTGCGCGAAACCATGCCAGATGGCATGAAGGCTATTGGCGGACCTGGAAACGGAATTTTTGAATGTGTCCAGGACATTGTCGGTTTTATGGATCTTTGTTATATAGCAGTGGATGACCCGGAACTTTATAAGGATCTTTTTAAAAAGGTCGGCGAGACAAGTTCTTTGATATGGAAAAGGTTTCTCGAGACTTATTCCGATATTTATTGCGTTCTGAGATTTGGCGATGATCTTGGGTTCAAAAGTGCCACACTCCTTAAGACCGAGGATGTCAAATCTCTTATTATTCCAGAGTATCAGCGTATAATCGCCCAGGTTCACCAGGTGGACAAGCCTTTTCTTTTGCATTCATGCGGTTGTATTTTTGATATCATGGAAGACCTTATAAATATTGCAAAAATTGATGCTAAACACTCGAATGAAGATCAGATCGCGCCATTCCCCTATTGGGTGGAAACTTATGGTGACAGGATTGGAAATTTCGGCGGAATCGATACAGATGCTGTCTGCCGGTTGAATTATTCCCAAATGAAAGAATACATCATTGATGTGGTCGAAAAATGTAAAGGTCACGGCGGATTTGCGTTTGGTTCTGGAAACTCCATTCCTGATTATGTTCCACTTGAAGGTTATCTCAACATGGTCCGAATTGTCCGTGAACTTCGTGGTGAAAACCCAAAAGAGCTTTCTAAGTTTTTATAATTAGCTTGCTATACGGCTCGATATTCGAGCCGCTCATTTGGGGAAATAAAATTTTGAGCCAAACAAACTGTTATTTCAAGGAAATTTATCAAGAGCGAAGCCCTCCAGCTGTTAAACGGAGGGCTTTTTGCTTTTGATCAGAATTTTGCTTTTGAGTTGATTACTGAGTGCATGAATTTTTCCTTCGTGTTTTTATGGAAATTCATATGCGCGGATTTTTGACATAATTATTCCAAAACCCGTGCAGCTCAATTGTTTGAAAAAGCCTCAAACGGCGGAATGATTGAATTTTTTATCCATTGAACAACCCCTGATTTTCATTTGCCGAATTTGTCTTTTAATATTTTCTCAATAAAAGGAATGGGCAAGATCAGTACTGTGATTGAAACTCCTGTGTTGATAAGGCTCAGTATTTCGGGAGATGTTGGAGCAATCAACTTAATCAATATGACAAAAGCCAACAGGATCAGTCCGATAACAATCCATTCCTTACCACACAATTGATGTGCATAATCCCAGGCTTCCTGGGAGGCCATGGAACGCGTGGTTCTATAACCATAGATCATGTTGATTTTTTGGGGTGGATGGGTTTTAAATAATACTCCGATAATAGTCATAGCAGTTGGAATGAGCAAATCTATAATCCAAAAGAAGGTGTCCATTTTGTTGCCAATTATCTTTCTTACTATATCTTTTATATTTCACTTCATGTCTTCCATCTTTATGTCTTTCCTTTCTATCTTTCATCTTTATTCTTTTTATCTTCTGTATTCCTATCTTTTCTCTTTATATCTTTTGTCTTCCCGGCACAATGAAAGCCAGCTATGAATGCTCCACAAATTGTATTTTCAAACCATTGGGATCCAAGACATAAAAAAACTTCACATTGGGATTGGGTTGGAAAGGACCACTATGAATATCAACACCTTTTGTTTTGACAAATTCCATCTTTTTATCGATTGAATCCACTTCAAAACCCAGACAGATATCTTTCCCAACGGAAACTGCTTTGATTGATTCATTGCGAATCAACTCCACTTTTGTTTCTCCGTCTCCCAAAAACACAATTTCAACATCAGGTCCGGCTTTCATCCTGCTATCAATTTTAAGCCCGACTATTTCCTGGTAGAATTTCAAGGATTCAGTCATATCGTTAACCATTATTGTTGTCCAACAAAATTTCATTTTATTCACCCTCCACTTTTTGTTATTATATCTCATGTTCTATTAAGATGCTATTGTTAACTTCGTTTTTTTTATATTTATATTTTTTCCAGTTAAGACACAAACTTCTATAAGTGTTGGGAAATTTTATTAGATTCACAGAATATTATGAACAACTCTTTCAAGTGGAGATTTTGTCTAATTCAGAAGAGGTATTTAGTCACCGAAAATGAGTTCATTTGAAATCCGGCACTATACTTGCACTTGCGTTTCTGTTATTATCGAAATAGTAGATATGAAAAATCAAATCTCATATGGAGTATAAAAAAGTGTTTGAAGTCAGTTATAAATTTCTAATAATAATTATAATTATCGCACTTGGCTATGTTGCAAAAAGGTTCAACGTGCTTCAAAAAAGTGATGGTGACGCACTCTCCAGGCTTGCTTTTAATTTCACCTTGCCTGCAGTGATTATAACTGTTTTTTCTGATGTCTCGTTTGAAAAATCCTACATCGTTTTCCCGCTATTAGGAGTAATAATCGGTATTATTATGTTTGGTGCTTCTTTACTTGTTTATAAAAGATATACCAACAAGGTAAAAGGTATTCTTACCATGCCACTTTTAGGAATTAATATAGGTTTATTTGCCGTTCCTTTGGTACAAGTCATTTGGGGCGAAGAAGCAACCAAATATTTACTTATGATGGACTTTGGGAATGCATTTGTTATTTTCATATTATGCTACATGGTTGGGGCTGTTTATGCGCAGGACAAGAAGGATGTCAACATTAAAAATATCGGGAGTAAGGCTCTACGATCCATTCCATTGTTAATATATATTTTAACAATTGCTTTGAAAATTTTGGGTATTTATTATCCTAAATTCATAATTGATTTTGCCTTGATTGTGTCGAAGGCAAATACCCCTGTATCCATGATTACACTAGGCTTGTTTTTATCATTTTCATTTAATATGTTTCAATTAAAACAACTGATGAGATTCTGGATGACAAAATATGGAATCGGGCTTGCTTTAGGCCTGGCGGTTTACTTTTTCGCACCCTTGGAAAATATTCAAAAATTAGTAATCCTGTTGGCTTTCATCCTGCCATCTTCTTTTTCAGTCATTGCTTATTCGGTTGAATTGAAATATGATACGAAATTTGTTGGGGTCTTGGTTAATTCCTCGATCATAATCAGCATAATATTCATGTGGGTTATCGCGTTGGTTACAAGGTAAAACTTATGAATGGCCGAATTTTATGCCACTATCGTCGTCCAATGGAATTTATGCAGTTATTAAGACCTCAACTTCTATAAGTGGGGATTGATTTGATTCGTGAAATGTTATGAACCACTCCCTTTAGGTGGAGTAGAGTCTCATTCTTGCGAAAAGGTATTATTTGAGTCCCGAAATTGGATTCACTAACTATTTTTTCTTTGCGTCGATTTTGTCATTGATTTTTTCAGCAATTTTTTCTTTTATTTCATCCACTTTATTTTCTACGCTTAAGTCCTCTTTTAAGTCTGCCTTAGCTGCCTGGACTTTGCCCTTCAATTCCAGCTGTTCGTCACCAGTTACTTTACCAAAGACTTCCTTTGCCTTGCCAGAAAACTTATCTGTCGCAAAGTCAAATCTCCTTTTGAATTTAGCCATTATGAACCTCCCCCTCAAGTTTCATCTTGCTCCATAGCGTCTCATCTTAATTATTTTTTGGTCTACACCAATTTTACTCTTCTTTGTTAAAAATTACAAATATTGCTGAATTCCGATTTACTATTTGGGGGGCGGACAAAATCTTGAACTCTAAAGGAGACAGGAGGATGTCTGTATGTATTCAAGAGAGAAACGCATGAAAACAATTAAAATACATAAGGAAATACAAAAAACTCATTGTTTTTCAATTTCTCCAAAATCTCCAGTTTTCGTAATTCCATTAGCAATTTCAATTAAAAGAGTGGGAATTCATAATTTGATACGACGCCTTATGAATTTCGCTCTCTTTTATACTTGCTTTCTAATTGATACGTTTGACTATCTTAATCAATTCCATTAAATCGGATTTAATTTGGCAATTATTTCCTTTACTTTTTCTTCATCGCCAAGATAATACTTCCTAATAGGTTTAGTATCGTCATCCAATTCATAGACTAGAGGAATGCCTGTAGGGATATTCAAATTGACTATATCAAAATCACTTATATTATCAAGGATTTTGACAAGCGCTCTTAAACTATTGCCATGAGCAGAGATTATGACTTTCTTGCCACTCCTCACATCTGGTAAAATCACATTTTCCCAGTATGGAACAAAGCGTTTTATGGTATCTTGTAGGCTCTCGGCCAGTGGAAGATCATTTTTGTCGACAAATTGATATTTCAATTCTTTCCCAGGAATTCTATCATCATCAAGTGTCAATACTGGAGGTCTGATATCAAAACTTCTTCTCCAGATCTTGACTTGTTCATCACCGAACTTTTGGGCAACTTCCGACTTGTTTAATCCTTGCAGTGCACCATAATGTCTTTCATTCAATCTCCACGATTTAATAACAGGGATCCACAGCATATCCATCGCATCTAAAGTATAATATAATGTTTTGATAGCTCTCTTTAAAACGGATGTATAGGCGATGTCAAAGACATACCCCTCGTTTTTTAGAACTTTCCCCGCACTTTTTGCTTCCTCAACGCCCAGACTAGAGAGGTCTACATCAGTCCATCCAGTGAATCTGTTCTCCTTATTCCATAAGCTTTCTCCATGTCTTAACAAAACAAGCTTTATCACAATTTAAAACCTCCTCCTATTTCGGAATTCGAGATAAAATATTATTTTATATATTTCGAAACTCAAAACCCTTTTAAACCCTGCTTACATTATTTTAGATATTTGAAAACTCGAAACCCCTTTAAGACCTATGTATATTGTTTTTTTATTAACCATAATGAAATAGGTTTGTGTTATAAGTTTTTAATTGATTTTTGTCTTTTTTTTAAAAATATCAATGAAATTATAATGATTGGAAAAATTATAAGTACTCCGCTGAGTTTGAATGTCTCCAGAACACCTGAGTTACTTATTGCTATACCTGCAAATAAACTTCCAATCGGAGTTGCCCCGGCAAAAACCATTGAATATACACTCATGACCCTTCCCCTGTACTCATCAGTCGAGTTTACCTGCAACATTGTGTTTGCCGTGGTTGAAAAATATATGCTGAATATACCGACTAACACCAGCATTATAATTGTAGCATAGTATTGCGTATATGATCCAATCAGGAAAAACAATATGCCGATAATCAAGGCGCTGATAATCATGACTTTCATCTTAGGATCAGATTTGCCTCTTCCAGGCACGGTCAAAGCACCAAAGACAGAACCAACTCCCAGTGCAGCCATTAGCAAACCGAAGGTTTCAGCTTCTTGGTGGAGGACGTTTTTGACAAACACGGGCATAAGAACGCCATAATTGAACGCAAAAATCCCGACAACCAGAAGCAAAAGCACTGGTTGAATAAGTTTTCTATCCTTGGATATGTATTTCAAACCATCTTTTATTTCACTTAGAATATTTTCGGGTTTCTTTTCCCTGACATAGGACTTGACCTTAATTTGAAGCAATCCATATATCACAGCGATAAAACTCAAGCCATTTATTAAAAAGCACCACCCAGCACCTAGGGTTGCCATTAATAACGCTCCTAATGACGGACCCAATATCTTGGCAAGATTAAATGTCAAAGAATTCAATGCGATAGCATTCATCAAGTCCTCACGTCCCGCAATCTCAATCATAAAGGTCTGTCTTGCGGGCATATCTATCGAATTTGTAATTCCTAGCAAAACTGCCAGAATAAGTATATATTCGTACCTCACAGTTTTTGTAAACACAAGGGCTGCCAATATCAAAGCCAATATCATGGATACACTTTGCGTAAATAAAAGTATTTTCTTTTTAGGATACTTGTCGATTAGAACGCCGGCAAATAAAGTGAATATTGTAACAGGCAAAAACTGCATTGCTCCTAGCACGCCCAAAAGCAAAGGTGATTTTGTCAAAGTAAATACAACCCAGGCTTGCCCTATTGACTGCATCCAGGTTCCTATGAGTGAAATGCATTGTCCTAACCAAAAGTATCTGTAATTTGGATTAGTAAGCGCATGAAAATTTTTATTAAAGCCTTTTTTCACTGACCCTATTATATTTATATACAACACCCACTTTGTTGAAAAAATTAGCAACAATGTTTTTGTTTCTTTGCAAAAACAAAAAAGTCTGTCAACACGATATTTTTATCATTCGTTTGTAAATTATTTTGTCACTGATTTTCATTTGTAAATTATTTATCTCTCATGTTCATATTTGCAAATCATTTTATCATTAAAATTTGTTTTGAACGTAAATTTCATCATTATTTACCCTTTATAGACAAATTTTTAATGGATTTGAACATTCATACTTATTTTGCCTACCGCTCTTCCCGTCACAACAGTTTCAAGAAAAAGTTTATTCCCTTTCTGCCTTCTGGTATCATTCTCTCCCTCTTTATCAATCCCATCCGCCGTTGGGGTCTCGACCTCTGTTTTATTCCTAGCCACCGTCGGAGTATCGCCTTCTGTTTTATTCCTAGCTGCCGTCGTGGTCTTGCCCTCTTTTATAATCTTGGTTTCTGTTTTGTATTTCGAAAATTCTCCACTCGAAAGATTGGATTTTTGCATACTGTCATCTGTATCCTCTTTATATTCACTCGCAATTTCTGTTTCATAATTATTTACCTTGACAGATAATTCAACCCTATCTGCACCTCGATCCATAGCAGATTTTCTTGCAACTTCGGATACTGTTGATTCTGCCCATGCCACGGCATCTTTATGTAATTCAAAATTTTTATTTCCAATGGATGAAAACCCAATATACCCTGTAATACCTGCAATTGAATACTGTGGTCTAATAATAACACTTTCTTCGACCATCACATTTCCGGTAATGGCTCCGATTGCATTCGCAACACTCGCATTCTCAGGTATAATACAAGTTGTATCCAGCATTCGGGCAATGTCAGGAAGAAAAATATGGATTGGCGCACCTATGCCTACCAAAGTTGCACTTGTGGGAAAACCACACATCATAGAATTTTCGTTGTTATTGTTATTGTTATTGTTGTCATTGTTGCTATTGTAGATGTTGTTGCTATTATCGTTGCTGTCTATATTGTCGTTGTTTTTGTTATTGTAATTGTTGTTTTTACTGTTATTTTCGTTGTCGTTATTATTGTTTTTTATCACATCCCTTTTGTTTTTGTAACTTATCTTCAAAAGGTCATTGAATTGTGCGGAAATTCCGCCCGTAAACAGCTTTTCGTTCGCATCTTCCAGACCCATCTTGACAATGTCGCAGTATAAGCTTTCTTTTACCTTTTCATTGACCATTTCGATAAGGCCCTCAAGGTTTGTGTTAATCTGGTGTGCCATGATTTTTGCGCCCAGCCATGAAGCTTCGGCGTTCCATCCGGTAAAATCTCCAGTAAGATGCATAATGTCTGTAGGAGTCAAACCACATCTCATGATGACCCCGAACTGTTCAAGTCTCTTCACATTGATATCATAAATTGAATTCCCAACAGTTTCTGCCAATTCAATTAAACTAAGTGGGCCGCCCCGTAGTGCAGCAGAAATCTCCTTTTCCCTCGAACTATAAAATGTCTCTTGTGAAATATCTCTTACAAAATAGAAAAACTCACATAAAGAAATGGTATGTCTTTTTCCATTTTCATATATAGCCTTGATTTTTTTCAAAACATCCGGCCAACAACTTGCAGTCCATGCCAATGGTGCAACTCTGACGGGTCCGATGTCCAGAGTATTTTCATTGTTGTGTCTGATCAGAGAGTCTCCTCCAAGGCCCATTGTGTTGATTTGAATAGATTTTATTCCTGTCCTCCATTTGCCGATTTTGGCTCCTTCCGAAGTCAGGATGGGCAGCCCATCTTTAACAATAGATATATCGCTGGTAGTCCCACCCATGTCTACAATTATGCAGTTCTTCTCCCCAGTCAGACAAATCCCGCCCGCTACACTAGCAGCCGGACCGCATAGAATTGTTTCAATTGGTTTGAGTCTCGCAAATTCCTCCGACATCAGACTACCATCTCCCCTTACAATCACAAGCGGGGCATCAATGCCATTTTGTTTTAAACTGTTCTTTGCAGCAGTAAAAAAGTCATTTATAATATAGATAAGTTGTGAATTCAAAAGTGCACTGACCGCTCTTTTAAGGGAGTTGATCTCGTTTGTCAGTTCATGACCACAACTAACCTGCATACCTGTCCATGTGAAAATCATTTCCTTAGCTTTTTTTTCATATTCGGCGTTACGAATTCCCCATAATTCTACTATAGCAAATGCATCTGTCTTGCCTACGCATTCATCTACTTTTACTTTGAGAAAATTCCAGTCAGGTTCACTTTTTATTTCACCAATACTGTTATGGCCTCCATTAAGGAAAATTATATCCTTCGTTTCCGGAAGCCCGTATTCTTTGCCATATTTTAAAATGATCTCCTCATCGCATCCAATCATTACAAGTTTTGCCCTTGTTCCTTTTCCTTCGACACATGCGTTGGTTGCAAGAGTTGTTGAAAGTGATACAAGTTTCACCTTGCTCAAAACTTCCCTAGGAAGTTTTTCTATGACTGCATTTATACCTTCTGTAAGATTCTCTTTCACAGTAATAGATTTCGCTACACTGATGACCTTATTTTCATCAAAATCAAAAACCACCGCGTCGGTATAAGTACCTCCGGTATCTATTCCAAGTCCACATCTCACTATCGTCACCCACTCCAATTTCATTATTTAGTATTTATCCAACTGCATTAATTATATCGCTTTTAATCTTTGAGATGCAACCATAAGAAATAATTAGCTTCGAATTTTTCTTTGAATTTTCTATTCAAAAGCACTATTTACTGTTTTACACCTTAAATATACTTGCTGATTACATTATAGACATAATTCTACAAAACACATCAATATAAAACAATATGGCCATTTAATTACAAATAATTTTCCAAATGAATTTTCCAAATAGATCTATAATTGTGGAACAAGGTTACTGAGTAAGTTATTTATTTGTTTTATAAGAAATTTACAATGTGTTAACACATCTAACGGCATTTAGAGTATATTGTTTGTTAGAATAAATGCGATATCAATTTTATAGATTTTGATATCTAGTGGTTGTTCAATGATGAAAAAGCAAATCATTGCAGACGTTTTGAAGTTTTTTTAACAATTAAGTGCATGGGTTTTGAATAATTATGTCAAAAACCGGTGCAACAATAAAATTTTCTTAAGAGAAGAAGAAATTTTATGTATCCTTCAATTCGGCCCTCAATGAGATTTTCGCATAATATTAAAATGAGTATATCAGAAGTTTACATGGAGGCAATTCGTTGGAATACATTTTATCATTTCTTGAAGGAATAATCACATTCATATCCCCGTGCATTCTCCCGATGTTTCCTATTTATCTATCCTATTTCGCGGGAAACAAGGAAATGGAAGGCAGGAAACAAACTCTTGCACATGCGATTGGATTTTCTTTCGGGTTTACTCTTGTTTTTGTTTCAATGGGTGCCTTTGCCGGAACTCTTGGTGGATTTTTGAAAGAATACACTTCACTTGTCAATATCATATCCGGAGCGATAATGATTGCCTTTGGGCTTCACTTCATAGGAATTTTGAAAATCCCTATATTGGATCAGAACCGCCGGTTGTCTTTCCAACCTAAGAATCTTGGAGTTTTTTCCTCTGTAATGTTCGGTATAGTTTTTTCAATTGGATGGACTCCTTGTGTTGGAGTTTTCCTTGGTTCCGCACTCATGCTGGCAGCATCTGCGGGGGGAAGTGTTAAAGGAATTTTGCTATTGCTGTGTTATTCGCTTGGTCTGGCCATACCCTTTATTTTAAGTGCGTTATTAATTGACAGGCTTAAGTCGACATTTGATTTTATCAAGCGGAATTATCGAATAATCACATTGATTTCAGGAATTTTTCTTATACTGATAGGAATAATGATGATATTTGGATTTATGGGTTATGTACTGTCGTTTTTTAGTTTTAGGTAAGAGAACAATATTTGAAAGGAGAGTATGATTTAGCAGTCAGCTATGTCATACAAGATACTAAAATGGATCAAAAATGGAAAACACTTATCGGATTTCTAATAATAGCTTTATTATTAGGAGGATCTTCAATTGCATATTCATTACTATCAGAAAAATTCAAGGACGAACCTTCTGGAATGAAAAGTATAACTTCACAAGGTGTAACCACATCTACTGGATCTGGACAGAAAAAAGAACGATTACCCGCGTCTGATTTCAAGGCAGTTGATCAAAATGGAAATCAAGTCACATTATCGAGTTTGTTTGGCAAACCATTAGTCCTCAATTTTTGGGCAAGCTGGTGTCCTCCTTGTAAAGCAGAAATGCCAGAATTTAATACAATTTATAAGGACATGAAGAGCGATGTCACTTTTGTAATGGTTGATATGATTGATGGACAACGGGAAACCATGGAGATTGGCAAAGCATTCATCAAGAATCAAGGGTATGAATTCCCCGTCTACTACGACACAATGCAAGAAGCATCGGCCATATATGAAATATCAGCCATCCCCACAACACTTATAATTGACAAGAACGGAATGATAGTTGATGAATTTCAGGGAAGAATCGATGAAAAAGCACTTCGGGCAGCCATCGAGCTAGCAAAAATAACTTAGAGAATGATACTAGCTACGAATTTTGATATCCCAATTTCTATAAATCGAATAGAACATGGAAAACTTGAATTGTAGGGCATATGACCTTATGAGTAAACCATTTGCTCATATTATTATATATCGTTGTATCTCCTATATTTCCAATATCTATAAATCGAATAGACATGGAAAACTTGAATTGTAGGGCATATGACCTTATGAGTAAACCATTTGCTCATATTATTATATATCGCTGTATCTCCTATATTTCCAATATCTATAAATCGAATAGACATGGAAAACTTGAATAGTAGGGCATATGACCTTATGAGTAAACCATTTACTCATATTATTATATATCGTTGTATCTCCTATAATTCTTTCAAATTTTTAGGACCAAATCCAAATGGTAAAAGCTCTTCAAGACGATATTCCTTATATTCTGTATGATTTTTTGCAACAATGATTATAAACTTGGCAGGATTGCAAAATTCCATCAATGCCTGACGACATACCCCGCAAGGAAAACAGTATTGTGTGTCTTCTGTAAATCCGCCACAGACAGCGATTGCCACAAAATCCCTCTCGCCTTCTGATACAGCTTTGAATATGGCAGTGCGTTCCGCGCAATTGGTGGGGGAATATGATGCATTTTCTATATTGCATCCATGATATACCTTGCCACTTTGAGTAATCAAAGCCGCTCCTACAGCAAACTTGGAATATGGTACGTATGCCATTTTACGGGCTTCAAATGCCTCCGCTACTAAATCTTTCCATTCCATATATCCTACCTCCGTATTTGTTTTGTTGTCAAAGTTTTGCTGTTATCTTGGCTATTATTGTTGTATTGGATATTATTGTTGTATTGGATATTATTGTTGTATTGGATATTATTGTTGTATTGGATATTATTGTTGCATTGGATATTATTGTTGCATTTGCTGTTACCTGTCTGCTATTGTGTATTGGTTGTTATTTGGTTGTTATTTATAATAAAAAAAGCTGATTCTTTCTGTAAAAATTTTCACAGTCGTAATCAGCTTTCTTAATATTTGCAATCAAAACCATAAAGGAAATTTTATTACCACTTGCCCTTGCCGATATGCGTTACAATTTCAGCCTTACTGCGCTGTTTAATAATCCATGCCTCTTTTTTTGCTTTTTTGAAAATTTCCAAACAAGTAGGATCAAGGTTTATTTCAATTCCCTCATTTGCCAAATTTACCATTTTCATTGTAAGATCCACCAATTTCATATGAATATCATTGGTACGATCCGATGCAAAAATCTTCTTGGCGTCTTCTTCACTTAATTGGATGCATTTTTCTGCTGGAGAACCGCACTTAGGACAAATATCCGGAGCATTCTCTCCTTCACTTACAAATCCACAAACTGTACATTTCCATAACATAAGCATACCTCAATAATAAATAGTTTTGTAGTAAATTATTTTTATAAAAACGCCTCTACAAATAAAACGTTCCTACCTACTAACTATAATTGATTTTAAATATTAAGTCAATATATCTTTATCTGAAAGGTTCATTTTTTCTATTGAAGAAATAAACATTTCAACAATCAGTGGATCGAATTGCGAACCGCTACAGCGTCTCAATTCGGATAAGCCTTCTTGAAATGACTTTTGAACTTGGTAAGGCCTGCTTGATGTCATCGCATCAAATGAGTCTACAACTGTTAAAATACGCGACAAATATTCTGTCTGGCTTCCATCCAATCTATCTGGATATCCAGTGCCGTCAAATCTTTCATGATGCTGTAATATCAATGGCACAACTTCTTTTAATGAATCAATCTCTTGAATAATTCTTGTGCCTATCGCAGGATGAAGTTTAAGCTCTGCCCATTCTTCTGTGGTTAATGCACCCACCTTCATCATTATTTCCTTAGGAACATCTATTTTACCGATATCATGCATGTAAGCACCATACAAAAGAATCTTTTTTTGTTTTTCGGATAATCCAAAATCCTGGGCAATTGCTTCGCAATATGTGACAACTCTTTGCAAATGGCTGAATGTATACTGATCTCTTGAGTTTATAACTGCAATGAGAGTTTTAATTGAAGCTATTGTCTTAGAGTTGTCATCATTGTTACCTTCACGCGTGTGTAAATCATCCAGAATTGATTTATATGCCTCAACCCTGTTTTTCCTAAAGTACTTGGCCTTATACAGTGCCTCATCAGCCGCTTTCAAGAGATCGATATAAGCGGATGTTTCTTTCATATATGTTGCCACACCTATTGAAATGGTTATGTTTTCATTTGGCATATACTCTTGCCCGTTGAAATGGTGATTTGAAAATGTGTTTCTTATCGTTTCTGCTATTTTGTATGCATCTTCATTATTAGTATTTATTAGCATTATTGCAAATTCATCGCCGCCATATCGGAACACATAATGTTTTTCGTCAAGATTTTCTGTCAAGAACTGTGCGACGTTTTTGAGAAGTTGATCTCCCATTTGATGCCCATGGACATCATTATATTGCTTAAAGTAATCCATGTCACATAGTAGCAATGACAACTGCTGATTCTTTTCAACTGATTCCAGAATATTTTTTTTCAAAAATTCATGAAAATACCGGTGGTTATAAAGACCTGTAAGACCATCTTTAATTACTAATGAATTTAACTTATCAATGTGAGCCCTTTCAATTTTTACATAATAACCTATAGTAAATGCAATAATAAAAAATAGACCTATCAAACTGATATCATCTTCAAAATAATAATTCACACCACTTTTTGGAGCGTAAATAAAGTCGAGAGCCAAGACAATACTGGAAGATACCGTAGCGATAATTGTTCCACTTTTGAGTCCGTACTCAATGGTATATGAGACGATAAGGAATAGAAACAGGTATTTAAAGTTGCTTTTATATCCTCCAGTAGCAAGTATGGCGCCAAGAAAAAATACAATGAAAACTGTAGGCTGTGCTATTTGATAGAATAAACTTTCGGTTTGCTTTTCCTTTCGATCAAAAAATATCCATAAAAAATATACTGTAGCTAAGATACCAAATACTGTTGCAGTATTAACAGAATTAAA
>Ga0209125_1002226_pt1 | contig 15471 bp, 8 predicted proteins | sample BarGraIncub1131A_FD_184503 | JGI IMG/M metagenome (GOLD analysis project Ga0209125, IMG submission 184503) | Arctic peat soil microbial communities from Barrow, Alaska - Barrow Graham LP Incubations 11-31A (SPAdes) (version 2) | ecosystem: Environmental > Terrestrial > Soil > Wetlands > Peat... | reverse complement strand
TTCGGAAAAGGCGAAATTCAACCTTCCATCCTCTTTACAGACAAACTGGAAGGCAAGATCGGCATTTTGACCGGAAAACTGAAAGTGAAGAAATACACCTTACGCGTTCATCCTTACGTCGCGGCCTTTATTCAAAAAGGCGGCTTGCTTTCCCTCGAATGGAAGTGGCGCAGAAAGTATGGTCTTGGCCTGAGTGTCATCCCCGTCCAAAATCTGACCTACCTCCAGTATCAATTCTACGACGCCAAGGGCGAAGAGATTGACATGAAGGAAGAAATGGAAATCAAGTAAGAAGCCGAGCTTCTGAAATCTTTATAGAAAGCATCCGGAAAACCATGGGGGAAGTGGTTTTTCGGATGCTTTGTTTTTAGGCTTTTTGAAATGGTTTCGGCGATGCTTGTTGCAATGTTTGGGGCGTGCTTCGGCTACGAGGTGTGAGATCCGGGGATTCAGTCGATCGGGACTGGTCGGCAGCGCGGCCCAGGCACAAAAATTTTGTCTCTGCGAGTTTCCACCCAAAAATTTGGGCACAAAGTGATGATGACAGAGCGATATAGGCTACCTTAGCGTTACGACCTGCACAGTTTGACCGTAGTAGGCATAGTGTAATTTACCTGTCTGCGAGTATGGTTCCAAAAGTTGTGGCATAAAGTGTGGTACTTCCCTTAGGGGAATGTCCGAATGGTAGCCTTCCAACGTTTAGTTCACATTCTCTTTTGGGTGTAGGTTTTAACCTTAAAAACCATTTATTATGGAAAAGATCAGGACAAACGTTGCCGGGATAGACATCGGGGCAAAAAGGGTCTTCATTGCCGTAGGGGCGGAGCCTGTAGTGAGTTTTTTCACCTTCACCGAAGACTTTCTTTTGGCACGCGATTATTTGCTCGAGCAAAAGGTGAAAACGGTAGCGATGGAGGCTACTGGGGTTTATTGGGTTATCCTCTATGATATCCTGGAAGAAGCTGGGATAGACGTCTGGCTTGTCGACGGTCGTCAGACCAAACAAGTTCCCGGGCGCAAGACCGATGTGAAAGATTGCCAGTGGATACAGGAACTCCACAGTTTTGGCCTTCTCAACAGATGTTTGGTGGTTGATGCGGACATCAAAGAACTGAGAGCTTACCTGCGCCTGAGAGAAGACCACATCAGCAGTTCTGCGATGCACATCAACCATATGCAGAAGGCATTGACACAGATGAACATCCGGTTGAAGGAGGTCTTGAGCCAAATACACGGAGCCAGCGGGATGGCCATCATTGAAGCAATCCTGAATGGTGAAAGGGACCAAAATGTCTTGGTGGATCTTTGTAGCAATAGAATTTTGAATAAGAAAAAAGAACTTGTCTTTAAATCTCTTAACGGAAGGTATACCGAGGCCGGACTTTTTGCATTAAAACAGGCGTATGACGGTTACCATTTCTACCTGGATCAGATAGCCGAGTGCGACAAAAGGATCAGTGTTGTAATCAACAGGATCGGGCAATCTGAGAAGGAACCGGACATTAGGAAAAAACGCAAGGCCATAAGACGCCATGAACCGAATGTCGAAAAACTGGCACCCAATTTGATTCATATCTTCGAAGGAAAAGATGCAACCGTAATCTCAGGCATCACCGATTACTCATGGATGCAACTATTGGCAGAGACAGGTCCGAATCTTACCAGATGGCCCACAGAAAAACACTTTACAAGTTGGTTGGGACTCTCTCCCGGGCAGAATGATTCCGGCAAGAGAAAACGAAGTGCGAAGAAGAAAGGAAAAACCCGTGCAGGGCAGATATTCCGGGTAGTTGCCCAGGGATTGATCAACAGCAAGGACATTGCCATCGGAGCCTTTGGCCGAAGGATAAGAGGGCGGAAAGGCCCGAGTATTGCCATAAAAGCCATGGCTAGGAAAATAGCCGTTCTTTATTGGCGAGTGATGGTAAAAGGGGTGGATTTCGCAGAGCAAGGAGTCAAGCATTATGAGGAACAACTGATAATGAACAAGTTGAAAACCGTAAACCGGTTAGCTAAAGAGCTCAATTTGAATATCATTGATAATCAATGTCTTGCATAGTCTGTCATTGGTAGCTGTCACAAATTGTTTTGCCGGACTCTTTGCACTCCCTGCGTCCGTCCGTCGATGTCGCCGTCGGCTATGCCGCTTACCTTCAGTTCGCTCTTCGAATTGGATAAGAGTTCAGCGTTATTTTGTTTGGTGGTTTTCTTTGAAGATTTCAAGATTCTTCTGCATTTCCGCGAATTGATCTTCTTTTACGAAGGAAGTGCAGATTCGCAAACCTTCTTCGTTGCTGCCGGTGGTGTTTAGGGCGATGGTGCTGATGCCGTAGAAAAGGAGTTCGCGCATGAGGTCGCTGCCTTTGAAGCCTGGGTAAGCGACGGTGAAGTAAAACCCGTCGGCGATTTCTTCACCCAGGTCGTTGTCGTAAACAATGCTAAATCCGTTGTCTAGAAAGCATTTTTTCGCTTTATTGGCTCTCAATCCATAGATTCCAACTTCGTTCAGAAAGTTGAATTCATTGTCGCAGGCGGCTTTCATGAGCGCAGTCATGGCGTATTGGGCCGAATGGCTGGTGCCGGCAGAGAGTCCGTAAAGCATGCGGCCGACGAGGGCTTGACCAAATTCCCCGTTTCCATATCGTTGAGCAAGACCGGGAAATTCACGGTAGTTCAGTTTTTGGGAGACTGCCAGAAACCCGATGCGTTGACCGGCATAACTGAAAGCCTTGGAGCCAGAGATCAATAACACGTAGTTGTCGGTGTAACGCGCCACAGAAGACTGAAAGGGCGCTTGGAACGGTCGGCTCAGGTCTTTGCGAAAATCCATGGCGAAGTAGGCAAGGTCTTCGAGTACGATGACATCGTATTTCGTAGCCAGCTCGCCGATGATTTGCAGCTCACTTTCCTGCAAGCAGAACCAGGCGGGATTGTTGGGGTTGGAATAAATCAAAGCGGAAATATGTCCTTTGCTAAGGTGGCGTTCCAGCTCCTCGCGGAGCGCTTCACCACGGTAATGGAAGGCGTCGAACGATTCGTAGGGCGTATCGAGCATCACCAATTGTTGTTTCTGCACTGGAAAACCGGGGTCGATAAACAGAACGGTGGTTTTCTCCGAACTGAGCTGCCGAGCTGTCATGAAGCAAGCGATGGTGCCCTGCATGGAGCCGACGACGGGGGTGCAGCAGGTGGGGGGCACCTCGACACCAATATAGGCTTTGACGAAACGCGATGCTTGTTCCTTGAATGCAGGAATGCCTTCGAGCGGGGGATACACCGAAGCAACACCGTTCTGCAATGCCTCGATTTCAGCCTTCACTCCAATTTGGGAAGCGGGTAATCCGGGAACGCCCATTTCCATGCGGGCCATTTTCTTGCCGGTTTGTTTTTCGATCTCATTGGCTATACCAACCGTTTCCCGGATGGTGACCCGGCTGAAATCGGGTAAATTAAACTCGTTGATAATGGAATCTACCAGAAAGTGGTCAAAAGGCGTTTCTCTCATTGGAAAAGGTATTGTTTCTGAAAAACCAGTCCATTTCTTGAAGCCTCCTAAAAAGCCTGTTCATGGTGATTTTGCCGAACGGTTGGTATTATTCCCACAAAAGTACAAAAATCCTGCAGAGCCGAAAAAAAAGTTTTTCAATCTCTTGCGATTCCCACAAATCTCCCTATCTTTGCACCCGCAATCAGATAATGAAAGCAACCTTACAAAAACGGTGTGGTAGTTCAGCTGGTTAGAATACCTGCCTGTCACGCAGGGGGTCGCGGGTTCGAGTCCCGTCCATACCGCAGTTTTACAAAAGCAATTACGCTAACAGTCTATAATACAGATTGTTAGCGTTTTTCTTTTTGTAATTTTGTCAACCAAATGTCATCCTATTTTAAGGTATAGATAAAATCTTGTTTATACACATAGCCACTACCTTAAAATTCTTACTCAAGAATTTAGCAATTCCATTATTTTACTATACAATAGCCTTTCATCGACAGGTTTTGAGATGTAATCATTCAAGCCAACAGCTTTGCATTTTGCTAAATCGACGGTGGTTACATCGGCCGTTAAAGCGATGATGGGGATTTTAGAATTCATTGTATTGCGAATGTATTCGGTGGCTTCAAACCCATTCATTATGGGCATTTGCAAGTCCATTAGAATAATATCATACGGATTGTTTTGTAGTTTTTCGATGGCAATCTTCCCATTGTTGGCGATATCGTGTTCAAATCCAAATTCGTCCAATAGTATTTTTATCAATAATTGATTAAGTGGAATATCTTCGGCAACCAATACTTTTATGTTTTTCATTTCCGTATTATATTCCTCCATTTTTGTTTCTAACACGGCTTGGGCGTTCGTTTTTATAAAACTTAATATAAAACTAAAAGTGGAACCCTCCTCTAATTTACTTTTTACACGGATGCTTCCTCCTTGCGACTCCACTAATTGTTTAACGATGGCAAGGCCTAATCCTGTACCTCCAAACAATCTTGATGTACCACTTGTTGCCTGCTGAAAGTTATCAAATATCATTTCCATTTTAGTTTCCTGTATTCCAATTCCGGTATCGGTAACTGCAAACTCAAGGGTCACATTCTCTTCATTTTCACTGATCAAGCGAACACTTACTGAAATTTTTCCTTTCGATGTAAACTTGATGGCATTACTCACTAAATTTAAAATAATTTGATGCAGACGCACCGGGTCACCAACCAATACCTCCGGAATCCTGTTGTCGTATTCTTTAACCAACTCTAAATTCTTTTCCAGAATATTTGTCTCAAATAGATGAAGCATGGCTGATATGGATAAGGCCATTTTGAAAGGTATTTTCTCAAACGTCATTTTTCCTGCATCTACTTTTGCCAAATCGAGAATATCGTTTATGAGTACGATTAAAGAATCTCCGCTCATTTTTATGGCAGTTATGTATTCTTTTTGTTTGGCTGACAGCTCTGTTTTCAACACCACCTTTGTAAATCCGATAATCGCATTCATTGGTGTGCGAATTTCATGACTCATGTTCGATAAAAATTGCTGTTTCGCTTTCATTGCGTCCTCTGCGATTCTTGTGGTCGTTTCGGCTTTATCTTTTGCTTCTTTAAGTTCTTTATTTATAATTTCTAATTGAGAAGTCCGTTCAATGACCTTCTGCTCTAATGTTTCGTTCAGTTTTTTGATTTGTTCCTTTTGAACTACTAATTCATGCGTTTTCTTAAATAGCTCCACAAAAACAGCCACTTTTGCTTTTAATATTTCGGGTGATAGTGGTTTTATCATATAATCAACTGCACCAGCATGATACCCTTTGAAAATATTGACAGCAGTATCCATACTGGCCGTTAAAAAAATAATCGGAACATGTTTGTGCTTTTTGATTTGCCGAATTAATTCTACCGTTTCAAATCCATCCATCACAGGCATTTGCACGTCCATTAAAATGAGTGCAAAACCTTGTTCACGGCGGAGAATTCTTAATGCTTCCGCTCCTGAACCTGCTTTCACACATACATAATTCTCGTTGGAAAGAATTACTTCCAGGGCAAACAAATTTTCTGGCCGATCGTCTACCATTAAAATTTTAACAAGACTCTTTTCTTTCATTTCCAATAAAAATTATGCTCAATGTTTTTTAATTGCTTAACCATACCCGCATTAATGAAAGCAATCGGTCTATATCAATAGGTTTAGTAATGTAATCATTGGCGCCGGCATCAATGCATTTTTGTTTATCGTCTTTCATGGCTTTTGCGGTGAGTGCTATAACAGGTAAACTCTTGAACTTTTCCTGAGACCGTATTTGTTTCATTGTTTCATAACCGTCCATTTCAGGCATCATAATATCCATCAATACCAGATCAATGTCGGAATGCGTATTCAATAGCTCCAACGCAACTTTCCCATTTTCTGCTTTTAATATTTCCATTCCGTGTTCTTTCAAAATCTTGGATAATGCAAATACATTTCGGGTATCATCATCGACCAATAAGACTTTTTTCAAATGAAATATAGCTTCTTTATCGTACAAATTGTTTATAATCAATTGTTTTGATTTCGGTAAATTACTGATCGTCCTATGGAGGAAAAGAGCGGTTTCATCCAGCAATCGTTCTTCCGATTTTACACCTTTTATAATAATGCTCTCTGCATAATTCTGAAGCTCATTGTTTTCTTCTTTTGTAAGCTCCTTGCCAGTATAAACAATGATAGGCGGAAGGCTATGGCTTTTAATTGTCACCAGTTTATGGATAAGGTCGAACCCGCTCATGTCCGGCAAACCGATATCCAGTATCATACAATCGATGTGATTCTGCTCATACAAAGCAAGGGCCTCTTTGCCGGTTGCTGCTTCAAAACATTTTACATCCCCATTCCCAATGAGTATACGAATTGCTTTCCTGGCATTTTCACTGTCTTCAATGATGAGCAGGTTTTTTATTTTTCTGCTGACAAAATGTTCAATCTTGTTGAATGCTTCGTCCAGATCTTTTTTATTTACCGGTTTCATCAGATACTCTATTGCTCCTTCTTTAATAGGTTCCAGCGAACGTTCGTTTGCCGAAATAATATGCACCGGTATATGCCTGATGGATGGATTTGCTTTTAATTCATTCAAAACCTGATGCCCATTGATACCTGGCAGCCCCATATCGAGAATGATTGCTTGCGGTTTGTGTTTTGCAGCAAGCAACAAACCGTCTTCACCTGTTGCTGCCGACAAACATTTGAATCCTTTTTTGTTGGCTTGTGTTAGAAGAATGGAAGCAAATTTCAGATCGTCTTCAATGATGAGTACTACTTTATCATCCTTGGTTAGGGTATCTCTTTGATCTTGAATGGAGGGATAATTCAGATAGTTGGAATCGTAGACAGAGAGCGGTTCATACAAAACGGGTTCTTTGACTGTATTGGTTCTTTCAAGTTCCTGTTCGTGATGTATTTCAAACGGAATTAGGACTGAAAAAGTGGAACCTTCATTGATCTTGCTGTTCACTTTAATTTCAGCTCCTACTAATTTTGCAAGTTCACGTGAGATAGAGAGACCTAAACCAGTACCGCCATACTTTCGGGAAGTTCCGCCATCCGCTTGTTGAAAAGCTTCGAATATGGCCATTTGTTTGTCCTCCGGTATTCCAATACCTGTATCGGTAACGGAAATGATCACCTTGCTTTCCGAATATCGGTCAATACTTATACTGACACTTCCTTTTTCGGTAAATTTTAGGGCATTGGACAAAAGATTTTTCAATATCTGATTCAAACGTTGTGGATCGGTGAGGATGGATTCGGGTAAAGCTTCATCCAATTTGCAAGTCAACATCAATCCTTTTTGCTCAGCATGATGTTTAAAAGTACGAATGAGTTCCTTTCTAAAATTGCTCAGTGATACTCTTTCAATATTCAAAGACATTTTTCCAGCTTCAATCTTGGAAAGGTCAAGCACTTCATTAATTAATACAAGCAGATCCGTACCACTTTTGTAAATAATTTCTGCACTTTCAACCTGAACACTATCCAGGTTTTTCTTTCTGTTTTCGGATAAATCTTTTGACAGGATAAGCAAACTATTAAGCGGCGTCCTTAACTCATGCGACATGTTTGCAAGAAATTCCGATTTATACCTGCTGCTTATTTCCAGTTGTTTTGTTTTCTGTTCAATATCGCTTTTTGCCGCTTCAACCTCTTTATTCCGTTCTTCCAACGACTGGGTTTGTTCTTCCAGTTCTTCATTCATCTGTTTCAACTCTTCCTGCTGCGTTTGAAGTTCTTCTGTTTGAACCTGTGTTTCTTCGAGCAATTCCTGAATGCGTTTTCTGGAAATGGCCGAATTAACGCTTATAGCAATACTTTCCATGGAAGCATGGATGAATTCCTTTTCTGTTTCGTTGAAATCGGTCATGCTGCCTATTTCTATTACACCCACTGTTTTACCTTCAAACAAAAAAGGAGTAATGAGTAAATGCTTTGGTTTGGTATCCAGAACGGATGAAGTGATGCGTATTTGTTCTTCGGTTATATCTGTTAAAGAAATTTGTTTTTTTTCACGTGCTGCCTGACCGATCAATCCTTCATTCAGTGCGAATGTTGATTTTGTATTTTCCGGAGACGAGAAAGCATATTGTCCGCTAAGCACGAGTGTCTTGTCTTTGTCATTCAACCGATAAACCGTTCCAACGTTTGCTTTCAGGTACGTGCATAAAAAACTAATTGCGTTGTTTGCCAGTTCTTCTATGCTTTGGTCTCCACTTAATTTTTCGTTGAGTTGATTTTGACCTACAGCAAGCCAAGTGTGTTTCTTGTTTGCTTGAGTTGTTTCACGTAAGGAGCGTGTCATTTGATTTAAAGCATTGGCCAAGATATCCTTGTCTGAACGCGGAGTTAGGTCAACTGTATAGTCTCCGGAGGCAACCCTATTTGCATTTTCTGTTACTTCGCTAAAACTTTCATTGACACTTACCAGTGAATTAAATATTGGCTTTAATTCATCATTTGTATTGTCTTGCAGTTTATCATTTGAGAACGCACGACTGGCAATTTTTTCGGCTTCTTTGGCGATCACTGAAATTCGTTTGGTAATGCTCTGAACAATCCAGTAAGAAATAATGATGGCCAATAGAATGCTAGCAATAATTAAAGCAATGATCAAGTTAAAAGCAGCATTATAAGCCGCATTATTTTCTATTTTAGCATTTTCCATGCTCTTTTCATTCTTATCAATGAGCCTCTGTAGCTGACTAATAGCAGCATCTCTCGTCTTGAGTTCACTTTCAATGGAGATAGTAAATGCTTCCTCATTTTTATTTTTCATTGCCAATGAGATGATCACATTTAGATGAATCTTGTATCCTGCATAGGTGGTTTTAAATTCATCCAAAATGATTTTTCCTTTCTCATCTACCAATTCTTGCAACTCGATTGTTTTTTTATCAATAACATCCAACGCCCGATAAATTTTATCTTTCGAATAATCCTTTTGAATAATATCTTTTTTCAGAATAATATCTTTTTCATTACGGGCTGCATCCAACACAGCAATCATCAGTTCATTGGAAAGATTTATTTTTTTGGAATAGACATCTACAATGTTTTGCAGCCGATCATTGGATTCGGAAAATTTGTTGATCATAAAAAACGACATAGAAATGAGTAACACTAAAATAATAGTGAAACCTGCGAGTAATTTGCCTTTGATGCTTAGCTTCATGATTGAATAGTATGTTGTTTGTCCGTTTTTATTAGTAACTTAATGATGTCCTCCAGAGATAAAATAAAATCCACCTGCATTGCCGCAATTGCTGAAGCTGGCATGTAGTTGGATTCTGCAGTAGTGGGATCCTGCACAATTGTTAAACCGCCATATTCTTTTATTCGTTTCAATCCATTTGTCCCGTCATTATTGGAGCCTGTAAGTATCACTCCTATCAATTTGTTTTTATAGGCTTCGGCGGCCGATTCAAACAGTACATCAATAGATGGTCTCGCATAATTTACACGTTCATCTATTGTTAGAGAAAATGTTTTATTTCTTTCAATCAGCAAATGATAATTAGGTGGAGCGATATAAACTTTTCCATGTTCAATGCTTTCTTTTTCATCTGCTTCTTTTATAGGGAGATTGCTTTTATCATTTAAAAGCCTTATCCAAAGGTTCTCAGATTGTGAACCTATATGTTGCACAATAATAATTGGAGTTTTGAATTCCTTCGGCAAAAGAGAAAACAGCACTTTCAATGCGTTCATTCCTCCGGAAGAAACTCCGATTACAATTGCTTCATACCTCATTATTCGTTAATATTTCTTTTTAAATATCCGTTGTTTTTTATCCAACTCCGTGTATTCTTCATGAAAATCAGAAAAGCGTAAACTCTCTTTTGAACCCAAACATAAAATGCCACCGTCAATCAAGCTGTTATAAAAAAGTTTTTGCACGTTGTTTTGTAAATTTCTATCAAAATAAATAAGCACATTTCTGCATAAGATCAAGTGTACTTCTGCAAAAACAGAATCAGTTACCAAATTATGATTTGCCCAAACAATATTTTTCTTGAGTGATTGATTCATGATAACGTTATCATCATCAGAGGTATAATAATTTGAAAAAGATTCTTTTCCTCCCGACAGTTGATAATTAGTAGTATATTCTTTCATCATTTTGTTGGAAAAAATTCCTTGTTTCGCATAATTCAACACTTGTTGATTGAAATCGGTAGCATAGATCGTAGTTCTATCGTACAAACCCTCTTCCTGTAGAATAATCGACATAGAATAGGCTTCTTCGCCTGTAGAACAGCCGGCATGCCATATTTTTATAAAAGGATAGGTTTTTAAAACAGGTATCACATTTTCTCGTAGTGACCTATAAAAGCTTGGGTCACGAAACATTTCGGTTACCGTTATTGATAGATCCTGTAAAAGACTGGACGCAAATGCTTCATCATTCAGAACCTTTGATTGCATTTGAGAAATACGCTCCAGTCCCGACATCGTCATTCTGTTCAGTACCCTGCGCCTTATATGGGCTTCGGAATACTGTCTGAAATCATAACCGTATTTCTGATAAACGACTTCTAATAATAAGGAGATTTCCAGTTCCGTTGTATCTTTAGAACTCGATTTTGTGGAGTGACTTTGCTCTTCCTTCGGGTGCTTATTGTCTGTTATCAAAGTCAGGTTTATGAGTATAGTGAGTAAAAAGCTTCAGTTTGAGATACTTGCTTTTTCAATTTTTAATTGATTCAAATTTGGGGTGCAAAATAAGGTTGATAGAATTAAAAAAGTTACACAATTAATGTTGAAGGTTGCATAATTCACACTTTCCTAAAGTGGTGCTGTTTTTCAGTATAAGAGTTTATATAATGAATAATAAACACATGATTGATGATATATTTAATATTTGTAAATGTAGTAAAAAGTGCTTATTTCTGCCGACCTGAGCGCAAAATAAGGTAATACTATATAATAAGATGTAATGATTAATTTTGCCAAATCGCAAAATATCAGTTAAATAGAGGGTAAAGTCAAGTTTGTGATTTAACACTATTGCATCAAAACAGAACCGTTCATACCGCTCAGAAAATCAAGCACTTACAGAAATGTAGGTGCTTTTTCTGTTTTGTCAGTGAAAACAAAGTGAAAACATAATAGTAAAAAGCCCCGATCCATTTGAAACGGTGCCTTTTTTTATACCGGTATAATCTTTAAGTTTCACTCACCAACACACGTTCTACCAGGGATTGTTTCCACTGTGGAAGTTGGTTAAAAAACTCTTGGGCGGTTTGAACACCGCCCTTTTGTTTTTTCCAGTAAACGGTTGCATAGTAGCGGATTACTGGGCTTCCATTCAGCAGATACAAGAAGTTGCTGGCGTCTTCACACTTGGTGCTTTTCGTAATTTCTTCCGGACAATAGACAGCCAATCCGACGGTTTCCTTTTCGTATTTGACAGTATCTGCCACTGGCCAATTGCGACCCCAGACAGCCAACACGTTGTCTTTGTTGTAGTTGGTCATTTCCGGAAATTTCTGAACCCCAGTGCAATAGGTCTGTGCAGCAAGATCGGCTGCTGAAAGGTAATTGACAATCTCCAGGTCACGATGTCCGGCGTACAGGAAAGCACGGGTGGTCATCTGAACGCTTTGGCTCTGATACTGCCAGTTGTCGGATTCCATTTCGACGACCGTTCGAACGGGGCCGTTGGCCAGAATTCGGGCCGTGCGGTTGGAAACCGGTTCGATGTGCAGGGCGTTCTTTCCGTCCCAACCTTTAAAAGTCCCAACCGAGACGTAGCTGTTTACCAGAAGTATATCATCACCGAAGTTTTTGGCAAGCATGGAATCGGTTGGATACCAGAGTGATTCAGCCAGTTCCAACCTGGGTTGTTTTTTTCCGTAAACGTCGATGGTTTGTTTCTTGTCGAAGTAAAAACGATACGCCATCCATTCACTTTCGAATGCGGGACCGTGGTGGTGCAGTGCGTTGTACAGATTGCCGGTGGGAGAAGAGGCCTCCTTGATGGGTATGATTTCTTTGCCTTCTTTCTTGAACATCTGGGCATTCACGCGTTTGGGGAACACTTTCTTGGATGGTTTGGCTGTGAATTTCAGCGTTAGCGCCTCTTTCTGAAGGGCTTTCAGATTGACAGTCAAGGCAATTTCATCCACCTTGCCATCACGGTTCAGGTCGTCGGCCTGAACAGGAATTTGTTTTTTTCCAAAAAATGCAATCGGATAACCAGCAGGCAGGGACCCGCCGAATTGTTGGCCCGTCAGTACGATGGGTTGGTCGGCCCGGTCGAATTTGGAAGGATTCTCAACAATAAAAGTGTAACTCTTGGCTGAAACCAGGGTGCTGCAGGCCAGCAAAAGGATAAAAACAATGTTTTTCATGGTGATTGGTTTTTCACTCCCTATTTAGACATCTCAAGCAAATTTAGGTTTAAAATCTTAATTGATCCACTTAACATAGCAAAAATCCTGCCGGTGGGGCAAATCGGCATTTTTTGGGAAAATGCGCACCGCGTAGGTGAAATGACCGGCACGGTTCAATGTGTAGTTCATTCCAAAGGTCTGAAGTCCATTTTCCACCTTCAGCAGATCAAACTCCGTAATCTCAATGGTGCGTTTACCGTCGGGACGGATGTTGCAGATAACCAGTTCAATACCCAGATCATGGTCTGCTCCTGCATTCTGAAGTGTAACCTTGAATTGGTATTCCTGCCCTACACATAAGTCCTTGCCGAAGTTTTCAGGCATTTCCGTGCTTTGTACGGAAACATTGTCCCAATAACCGGCCACTTTTTCCTTCCAGGCGGCAATTTCGATGGCTTTCTTGAATTTGTCGGCCCTCAGTAGGGCAGAACGATCGGCAAGCTTGGTATAGAATTTTTCCAGATAATCGTCCAGCATGCGCTTGGTCGTGTATTTTGGAGCAATTTTGGCGATGGAATTTTTGATGTACATGATCCATTCCGGTGAGAAACCCCTTTCATTCTTAGAGAAATAGAGGGGAATGATCTCGTTTTCGAGCATGCTGTAAATGGTCGCAGCATCCAACTGATCCTGGAAATCAGGGTTTTCGTACGTGATTTTGTCCGTCAATGCCCAACCGGCACCTTTTTCGTAGCCTTCCAGCCACCAACCATCCAGGACGGAAAAGTTCAGGACGCCGTTCATTTCAGCTTTCTCACCGGAGGTACCGGAAGCTTCGAGGGGACGGGTCGGCGTGTTCAGCCAGATGTCCACCCCGGAAACCAATCGTTTGGCCAACGCCATGTCGTAGTTTTCCAGGAAGATGACCTTGCCTTGGAATTCGGGCATCTTGGAGATTTCCACGATGCGTTTGATGAGGCCCTGACCACCACCGTCGGCAGGGTGCGCTTTACCGGTGAACAGGAATTGTACCGGGAACAGCGGATTGTTCACAATCTTGGACAAGCGTTCCAGATTCATGAACAACAAATGTGCGCGTTTGTAGGTCGCAAAACGACGGCCGAAACCGAAGGTCAGCGCATTGGGGTTTATTTTCTCAAGGATGGAAACCACACGCGTGGGATCTCCCTGATTACGAAGCCAGTTTTCCTTGTATTTGGCACGGACGTATTCGAACAATTTCTGTTTGAGCACCTGACGGGTTTCCCAAACCTCCTCGTCGCTCACCTGGTAAATTTTTTCCCAGTGCTTGGCGTTGGATTGGTCGGACCACCATGCGAGGCCGAAGGTTTTGGAATAGAGTTTCTGCCATTCAGAGGCCGTCCAGGTGGGCATGTGCACACCGTTTGTCACATAATTAACGTGCAGTTCTTCAGGGAAATATCCTTTCCAGATGGGGCTGAACATTTCCTGGGAAACCTTGCCGTGAAGCCAACTGACGCCGTTCACTTCCTGACAGCAGTTGCAGGCGAACGTACTCATGGAGAATTTTTCGTGAGAACCCGGTTCATCTCGGCCCATATCGATGAATTCCTGCCAGCTGATGCCCAGTTTGGCTGGGAAAGTACTCATGTATTTGGCGAAGAGGTCTTCTGCGAATTGGTCGTGACCGGCTGGAACCGGTGTGTGTACGGTGTAAAGACCTGAAGCGCGAACCACTTCCAGCGCTTGCGGGAAAGAGAGTTGTTCCTGCTGAACAAGATCCACCAGACGTTGTGCGTTGATCAGTGCGGCATGACCTTCGTTACAATGATAAACTTGCTTTTTGATACCGAGTTCGTTCAAAAGATGCATGCCACCGATGCCCAGCAAGTATTCCTGTTTCAGGCGGTTTTCCCAGTCGCCACCATAAAGCTGAGCGGTAATCTGACGGTCGTATTCGCTGTTCAAGGGATTATCGGTGTCCATCAAATAAAGGGGCACGCGACCTACACTAACTTTCCAGACGTTAACGTACAGTTTGTAGCCGGGATAATCCATGACAAGAACCAAGGGTTCGCCGTTTTCATTCTTTACCTGCATCAACGGCAACGTGTTGAAATCCTGCGGTTCGTATTTGGCGATCTGCTGACCGTCCATCGAAAGTTCTTGGGTGAAATACCCGTTGCGGTACAGAAAGCCGACAGCAGCCATATTGATGTTGCAGTCGGAGGCTTCTTTGAGGTAGTCACCGGCCAGTACGCCCAAACCTCCTGAATAGATTTTCAGAATGTCAGTCAGTCCATATTCCATGCTGAAATAGGCTACGCTGGGTTTGGCGGTGTTTACCGGGGTGTCCATGTAGGTACGGAATTCCTTGTAGAGGGCTGTAAGGCGCTTCATGAAAGCAGCGTCTTCGGTCAATTCCTTCAACCGTTGATAGGAAACGGTTTCGAGCAAAAGCAAAGGGTTGTGTCCGCTCTCGGACCAAGCTTCCGAATCTATATCACGGAAAAGTCTCACGGCTTCGTATTTCCATACCCACCATATATTGTAAGCGATTTCCTGCAATTCACAGAGACCTGGAGGCATGGTCGATTTGACGACGACTTCGGCCCATTGCGGGACATTGGTGTTGTTTACTTTTACCTTCATAAATACAGTATTTGTTTTTTTGGAGTGGAAGCACTGGATTCAAGCGCTCCGTACTATTTTATTTTTAGAAACGCTCTTCAGCGCAAAATGATAGGCCTGTTGGTAGGATTCGATGAATTCGGACCAATGTGCTTTCTGGGAAAGTTGTTGAGCACTCTCGGCAATCAGTGTGCGTTCATTGTCGCTTTTGCGGACAAAATCCAGGATGGTCAGGGCAATGGCCTGGGAAACCTGCTGTACATTGTGATCATTGCGGTTTAAAACGGCTACTCCATCGGAAATACCTTCCTGGTAGCCTTCTTCCAGAGCCCAGGTTCCGAAGCCGGCCAAATTGGTGGTGATGGTGGGCACCGAAAAAGCGATGCTTTCGAGCGGGGTATACCCCCAGGGTTCGTAATAAGAAGGGAATACCGTCAGGTCAAAACCGGACAGCAAATCATAATACGGCAGGTTCAGGATGCCGTCGTT
>Ga0209125_1002225_pt1 | contig 15471 bp, 12 predicted proteins | sample BarGraIncub1131A_FD_184503 | JGI IMG/M metagenome (GOLD analysis project Ga0209125, IMG submission 184503) | Arctic peat soil microbial communities from Barrow, Alaska - Barrow Graham LP Incubations 11-31A (SPAdes) (version 2) | ecosystem: Environmental > Terrestrial > Soil > Wetlands > Peat... | reverse complement strand
CTTATTGTTTTTAACTTTAACTAAGCTCTCTGGAGAAGCGCCGGCTAACTTAAAGCTTTCAAAATCTATATAAAACATATAAGGTGATGGGTTGCTTCGTCTTAGCTTTCTATATACTTCAAAGGGATCTACGTTATTTTTTATTCTAAGTCTTTGAGATAATACCACTTGAAAAATATCCCCAGCAGTTATATAATCCTTTGCCTTATTAACAAGGCTACAAAAATCTTCTTTTTTATAATTAGAAATTACTTCTTTATTTTGTGATGACTGAATTAATTCATGATTAGGAAACTCTTTATCAATCATTGCTTTCATTGTATTTAATTTATTAAAAACAGTATTATAATCTTCATCCTTTTCTGGAATCACATTGTGAATTAATAGTAATGTATTTTTAAAATGATCAAAACATATAAAATCATTATAAAAAAGCAAAAAAGTTTCTGGCAAATTTAATTCATCAGGGTTATTATCCGGTAAATTCTCATATTGCCTAATTATGTCATAACCAATATACCCAATTGCCCCTCCAACGAAAGGCAGATCTAAGTCTGATTTCTCGTAGGCTTTAAGTAGATGACCTTCGGCATAATCTAAAACCTTGCCCTTTTGATTTTTAGTTTCAGTTCCTTTTGTAATAGTTATATTTTCACCTCTACTACTTAATAACATATAGGGGCTACTTCCCATAAAGGAGTATCTTCCTTCTTCTCCAAGGTTTGAAGCGCTTTCTAACAGGAATTTATATTTTCCTTTCAATTTGTAGAAAATATTTACTGGTGTAAGTTCATCCCCATTAATTTTAATAAACATTGGAAAAATAACATTCAAAGATTTTTTCTCCTCAAATTCACTTTCAGTTAAATTAACCATTTTATTACCACCTCTTTATTTTTTTGTAACGCAAAAAACACTTCATCCTGTTTATGGGACGAAGTGACCGCGGTGCCACCCATATTAATTATTTAGCCATAAAAAAAATAAAAACACTTCATCCTACTAAAGGACGAAATGCAAAATTTCGTTAACCACCTAAATAACTATCTTTGTCAGGCACGGATTTCTCGATACCCTGTCCGTGTAACGGTGGACACTCCGGTTAATGCTACTACTAGTTCGCATCACATCTCACAGAACCATTCAATAACGGCTACAGTACCCAGCTTTCACTACCCCGGACTCGCTTAAACTAAATTCCATTACCTACTCTTTCTGTTCATTGATATTATTTAACATTCTACATCGTTAATTAACATTTGTCAACTATTGTTTGATTAATTAATAATTGATTCGAAAAATTATAATGGTTTATAAAATAATATCTAAACACGAAAAGTGGATTCCTAAGAATCCACTTTATTATTAAGGGAAAAAATAACTATCTAATTCTATAAAGCAACTATGCCCTCAGTTATAATATCGCCTTACACATTTAGCTTATTAATTTGTGTATGTATTTCTATAATACTATTCACTACGTCATCCATACTACTAGTATTCATAACCTCATGGTCGCAATATTTTTTGTACAAGTCACATCTCTCCTCAAGCAATTTATAAAGCTGAGATGGATCCTTTGCGAGTAGCGGGCGAGCTACAACATCTATATCTGCTACTATATTCTCAATAGGTCGGTTAATGTAAAATATAATGCCATTTTTCTTAAGGTTTAAGATGTTTTCATACCTCTTAATTACTCCACCACCAGTTGCAATAACCGAAGGATTTATTTCTGATAATTCCATAGCCGCTTTAGCTTCTATATCTCTAAACCCCTCCTCACCATTTTCAAATAATTGAGCAATGGTACTCTTTGTACTCTCCCTAATATATGCATCTGCATCTATGAAAGTCATTTCTATTTTTTCTGCAATCATTTCTCCAATTGTACTTTTACCACAACCTGGCATTCCAATTAAAATTATACTTTTCATCATCTAATTTTCTACCCCCTTATTTATTTCTTCATAAATCTCATCAATTATGCCCTTCGGGATTTTAATATCATTCCAGATTTCCTGAGCTGAAGTTCCCTGACCAACCAACATATAAAGACCATTTACTGCTTTTAAACCCGCTTTCTCTGCATGCTTTAAAAACAGAGTTCTTTTAGGATTGTAGATCATATCCACAGCGGTACCAAATTTACCCATATTCTTTTTTTCAATGGGTGAATCTTCTAAATTAGGATATGTCCCAATTGGTGTACAGTTAATCACTATATCTGACTCTTTAAGCTCTTTAATTTCATCATAAGAAATCAATCTACAATCATCAAATTTGTCAATCCCCTTCAACTTAGAAACATCTCTTGTGGCTACCGTAATTTCAGTAATTCCTTTATCTAATAAATAGTGAACCATAGTAACCGCCACTCCACCATTGCCAAGTATTACTGCTTTTTTATTTTTAACTTCTATAGAATACTTATCAAAAAGCATCCCAATTCCAACATAATCCGTATTATACCCAATAGTTTTGCCACTCTCAAACTTTAAGGTATTTACAGCTCCTATCTCTTTTGCTCCATTACTAAGTTCATCAACAAATTCCATGACTTTAATTTTATAAGGAATGGTTACATTGATACCTCTTGGTTTGATAACCTTAAAACCTTCCATTGCCGCTTTAAGATCTTTGCTTTCAAATTCGAACAAATGATAGTAACCCTTCATATTCAATTTATTAAAGACCATTGAATGTATTTTTGGAGAAACACTATATGATAGTTTTTCTCCCAGTAGTCCATATAACTCTGACATAAATCCGCCTCCCCCAAATAAAAATTATTGTGCATCAATTCTTTAATTTATATTACCCTATCTTGCGTTTCTGCAATTACTCTTACTGAATTTATAAAGGTCCTAAATTTCTCTGGTTTTAAGGATTGATCTCCATCACACAATGCATTAACAGGGTCATAATGCACCTCAATTTCAAGACCATCAGCACCAACTGCTATAGCTGCCTTTGCCAATGGCTCTACTAACCACCATTTACCTGTAGCATGACTAGGATCTACTATAACCGGTAAATGACTAAGCCTTTTAAGCACTGGAATTGCACTTAAATCTAAAGTATTTCTTGTGTAAGTTTCGAAAGTTCTAATTCCTCTTTCACATAAAACTACATTTTCATTGCCGCCGGCCATTATATACTCCGCAGACATCAGAAATTCTTCAATGGTTGCACTCATACCTCTTTTTAAAAGTATTGTCTTATTGCATCTTCCTACTTCCTTTAAAAGGTCAAAGTTTTGCATGTTTCTAGCACCAATTTGCAATACATCAGCATATTGTGATATTTTCTCAACAAGCTCAACACTCATAACTTCAGTTACTATTGGAAGTCCTGTTATTTTTTTTGCTTCTAACAATATTCTTAGTCCTTCTTCCCCCAATCCTTGAAAGCTGTATGGAGAAGTTCTTGGTTTGTATGCTCCTCCTCTTAGGAAATTAGCTCCTGCTAGCTTTACTTCTTTTGCAATAGTTATCAATTGCTCTTCACTTTCCACAGCGCAAGGCCCAGCTATTATTGCTAGTTCTTTTCCACCTATTGCCCTATCATCTACCTTTATCATTGAATCGTCTGGATGGAAAAGTCTGTTAGCTCTTTTGTAAGGAGCATGAACACGCATAACCTTATCAACACATTCCCTTGCTTCAATCTGGCTTATGTCAATTGCACTAATGTTTCCACTAAGTCCTAAAACACAATTGCTTTCTCCCTGAGAAACATCAACAATGCAACCTAATCCCTCTAATCTATTCTTAATAGCTTGAATTTGATCTTCTTTTGCTTTTGCTTTCATTACAATTATCATGTAAAATTCCTCCTAGAATTTATTTATTACCTAAACTTTAATTAACATTACCTTATAATTTTTTTAAAATTATTATAAAAAAAGGAAGACCCCTTATAATGGGTCTTCCCTTTTAAAAAAGGAAGACCTCTTATAATGAGTCTTCCTTGCGTACAGACTTAGTTTACTTTCTACAAAACAGCATAAGCTGGTATCATAGTTTTATGTTTAAACTCATTATTTAAAGAAATCATATATATTTTTTTGCACAAAAAGTAGCTAACGCTAAAATAGCAATAGCCCCAAGTAAAATAAAAATATACTTTTTTACTGATTTCTTTAATAATAATATTTTTCATAATAATACCTCACAATGTTTGAAATATGTGCCAGTTTTTTTTTAATATTAAAACATTATAACATGTTAGTGTCATTTGTCAAGTAACTGCTTTTCTAAAATTAGAAAAATATGCTTTTCTAAAATTAGAGAATGTAGATAACAGAAGTGGTAATATAGTTACCACCTACTGTTTTAATATCTTAATTAAATGATTCTATTCTTATTATACTTTCTACCTTATTGACATTCTCAAGTTGTTTTATTCTTTCCAATGAATTTCTTATATTTTTTTCTGTACTTTTATGGGTAATAAATGCTAGTGGCACATCATCTTCATGCCTTACATCTTGAGTCATTGATATAATGCTAACATTGTTTTTTCCAAATATTGCAGCTGTATCTCCTAAAACTCCTGCTCTATCTTTAACATTAAGTCTGATATAGAATTCTGATTCATTTTCTTCTGGTTTTTTTATTTCTTTAAAATCAACTTCCCCATTTATGTCACTTAGATCAGCTGGCTTCACATTGTTTCTTAGTATGGATATTATATCACCTACAACTGCACTTCCAGTTGGTAAATCTCCTGCTCCTCTACCATAAAGCATTAGTTCCCCCACTGCATTTCCTTTTATCATAATGGCATTAAAGACATCATTTACATTTGCCATTGGGTGACTAGATGGTACTAGAGTTGGATGTACCCTTAGCTCTAATCTATTATTTTCTTCTTTTGCTATTGCCAGTAATTTTATTGTATAACCAAATTTTTTAGCATACTCTATATCCATAGAACTAATATTTCTTATTCCTTCTCTATAAATAGCATCATGGTCAACTTTAGTTCCAAAGGATAATGAAGCCATTATAGCAAGCTTATACACAGCATCATACCCATCTACATCTGAAGTTGGATCTGCTTCAGCATAGCCCTTTTCTTGAGCCTCTCTTAATGCCGCTTCAAAGCTAATTCCATCATTAGTCATTTTGCTTAATATATAATTAGTTGTTCCATTTATAATTCCAATTATCTGCTGAATTCTGTTGGCTGTAAGGCTCTCATTAATTTCCCGTATTATTGGAATTCCACCAGCCACACTTGCTTCATAATAAAACAATACTTTTTCTTCCTCAGCTATTTTAAATAACTCTTCGCCCCAGTTAGCAATAACTAGTTTATTAGCAGTTACAATATGTTTCTTAGCTTTCATTGCGCGTATCATATATTCCTTAGCTTGGCCTTTTCCACCAATGAGTTCAACAACAATTTTAATACTTTTATCATTAATAATATCATCAATATCATCTGTCAATATTCCCTCAGATAAAATAATATTTCTATTTTTATTTTTGTCTTTTACTAGTATTTTGGCTACCTCTATTTCGTAATTTGAACGTTTCATTATTTCTTTTTTATTTTCCTGAAGTATTTTCCATACTCCTGTTCCAACATTTCCAAAACCTAAAATTGCTATTTTTACTTTTTCCATATTGATATTCCCCCAGTAGTTTAAATTTATTATTTCAGCAGGTCAAGTGATGATTAATTTTCAAAGGCTTTGTATACTGCCCTAATTGCATTTTCAAAATCTTCATTTTCTACTCCAACAAAGATACTTAACTCACTTGACCCTTGATTGATCATTCTAATATTTATATCATTTTTTGATAATGCATTAAATAATGTAGCAGATATTCCCTTAGTTCTTATCATACCTTCTCCAACAACTGCTATTAAGGCCATATTAGGATAGGCTACTAAAGAATCTGGTTTACATTGATTTTCAATTTCTTCTAATATTATATCAAGCTTATTATCCAACTCCGTATCGTCAATTACCAATGAAATTGAATCTATTCCCGATGGTATATGCTCAAAGGCTACATTATTATTTTCAAGAATAGAGAGAATCCTGCGACAATATCCTATATGCCTGTTCATAAGCGTTTTCTCGATCGCTATTACAGTAAAATCTTTTTTTCCTGCTATGCCTGTAATATTCCCAGTTTTAACCTCTAATTTATCATTTAAAATGGTGGTTCCCGTGTCACATGGATTATTAGTATTTCTTATATTTATTGGAATCCCATTATTCTTAACAGGGAAAATTGCCTCTTCATGAAAAACATTTGCCCCCATATATGAAAGTTCCCTAAGTTCTTTATAGGTTACCTCTTCAATATGTTTAGGGTTACTCACAATATTAGGATCTGCCATTAGGAATCCTGACACATCTGTCCAGTTTTCATAAACTAGCGCCCATACACCCTTAGCAATTATTGCTCCTGTAATGTCAGAACCTCCTCTTGAGAAAGTTCTTATTTTACCATCTGGGGAAGCCCCATAGAATCCTGGAATTACAGCTTTCTTTACCTTTGATAACCTTTTACTTACAGCATCATAGGTTGCTTTTTCATCCAAACGTCCACTTTTCTTAAAAATAATAATCTCAGCAGCATCAATAAATTCATACCCCAAATATTCAGCTAATATTAAACCATTGAAATATTCTCCTCTACTTGCTACATATTCTTCTGAAGCTCCATTAATTATTTCTTCTTTTAATTCCCTTAAACATTTTAAAATATCTAAGGACAGATCTAATTCACTACACAAAGTAGTATATCTTTCCTCGATTAATCTGAACAATTCATCAAAGGGTAGTGATTTTTTAACATGCTCATGACATAAATATAAAAGATCTGTGATTTTATAATCACCTTTTTTCCTCTTACCTGGAGCTGATGGCACAACATAAGCCCGCCTATCATCTGACATTACAATATTTTTTACTTTTTTGAATTGCTCACTATCGCATAATGAACTTCCACCGAATTTTGCAACTATAACTTCCATAATTTCCACCTCTATATGTCAAGGATTTTTTCGATTTGAATTTGCATTTTATTTTTTTCACAAACGATTTTATGAAGCACAGGTCTCTTTTCTAAATCCACTATGCCTGCTGGAATATCAATATTTGTTATTTTACACATTTCTTTTATTAATTCAAAGTCATTTAACCCTGTATATTTTACATCAATTGCTTTCATAACATCTGGAGTAAATTTATAGGGACTTGCAGTAGAAACAATAACTGTCTTTGTGGTGTCTAATGTTTCTGCTAAATACTTTTGATAAACTACATAGGAAACTGCTGTATGCGTGTCAATTACATAATTGTTAGTTTTATAAACTTCAGTTATTGCATTAGCTGTCTCTTCTTCACTGGAGTAACCCGCATAGAAGTCCACTAACTCTTTTTTCATGGTGCTGTCAATTTCATATTTACCATTTACTGAAAGCTCTTCCATAAGGTTTTTTATTTTTTTTACATCTTGCCCACTAATAGAATATAGCAATCTTTCAAGGTTACTTGAAATCAATATATCCATGGAAGGTGACATCGTAATTACAAAATCCCTTACTTTATCATAGGTACCAGTATTTATAAAATCAAATAAAACTTTATTTTCATTTGAAGCACAAATTAACTTTTTAATTGGTAATCCCATTTTTTTTGCATAGTATCCTGCCAATATATTTCCAAAATTACCAGTAGGAACAGAGAAATTTATCTCTTCACCTATTTTGATTTCGCCGCTATTACAAAGTTGTGTATATGCATAAAAATAATATACAACCTGAGGTATTAGCCTGCCTATATTTATTGAATTAGCTGATGAGAACATTTTGTTGTTATCAGCTAATCTCTTAAGAAGACTGTCGTCTGTAAGCATCTGTTTAACTCCATTTTGTGCATCATCAAAGTTTCCATTAATACCTATGACAAATGTGTTATCTCCAGTTTGTGTTACCATCTGCCTCTTTTGAATCTCGCTTACACCCTGCTCTGGAAAAAACACTATTATCTTTGTACCCTCCACATTTGCAAAACCTTCCAGTGCAGCTTTTCCTGTATCACCAGAGGTAGCAGTAAGAATAACCATTTCTTTATCATTGTTCAACTTTTTTACTGCAGTCTTTAATAAATGTGGAAGTATTGATAGAGCCATGTCCTTAAATGCTAAAGTTGGTCCATGGTATAACTCTAAAAAGAATGCTTCTCCACGCTTTACGAGTGGTGCAATAATAGGCGTATCAAACTTTTCATCATAAGCCTTATCTATAGACTCTTTTATATCCTTTTCCGAGTAGTCAGTTAAAAATTCCTTCATAATAGTAAACGCTAATTCTTTATATTTCATATGCGTTAATTCTTCAAGCCCAATGGTTAACTTTGGTATTGATGTTGGTACAAAAAGTCCTCCATCGGCGCTAAGTCCTCGCGCAATAGCTTCTGCAGATTTTACAAGTTTTTCATTTCCCCTAGTACTCTTATAATATATTTGTTTCATATTATTCATTTCCCCCTACCTAATACCTTTCAAAAAGTAATCCATTAACTTATATCCTTCTGGAAAATACAGTTCTGTGTCTTTTGCTGTGAATTCATCATAATTCCCATTAAGGTTGTCCTTTTCATCATTGCTTTGGTATATTAAAAATGGAACTGGCTCACTTGTATGAGTCCTGAGTGCCAGTGGTGTAGGATGATCAGGAAGTATTATCATTTTATAATCTTCACCTATTCTCTCCATTTCATCTTTAATAACCTTTACTATTTGGTTATCTATGTACTCTATGGACTTATATTTATTTTCTATTTCATATCTATGACCACATTCATCTGGAGCTTCAACATGAATATAAACAAAATCATTACCCTTTGCAAGTTCTGTAAGTGCTGCCTTTGCTTTGCCTATATAGTTAGTATTAACATTTCCAGTGGCTCCGTCAACATCAATGACATCTAGCCCTGCACACAATCCTATTCCTTTAATTAAATCAACAGCAGAAATTACTGAGCCTTTTAATTTATATTTTTCATAAAAACTGGATAGAAGTGGCTTCTTTCCTTCACCCCAAATCCATATGGAGTTAGCTGGATTTAACCCTTTTGCCACTCTTTTTTTATTTATATCATGCTGCGATAAAAATTGACTGCTTTTCTTTATCATTTCTTCAATTACTTCACTATTTAGTCCCTTCGGCATATAATCCTTTACCTTTTTACCTAGAATATCATGGGGTGGTGTAAGATTCCATTCATAGGGACCATTCGCCCATATCATAAGATGCCTATAACTAATGCCTGGATAGAATTTTATTGCCTCTGTGCTTAAATATTCACTTACTGCTTTTATTAATTCTCCTGCCTCGGCTGTTGTAATTTCACCAGCACTATGGTCTAGCATAATCTTTTCTTCATAAGTCTCGTCCTCTGATACTGTTACTAAATTACATCTAAAGGTAATATCTGTATCTAACATAGGGACCCTCATACTTGCTGCTTCAAAGGGTGACCTACCACTATAATACACAAAGGGATCATAGCCAAAAACCGCCATATTCGCTGTATCGCTTCCTGCTGGCATACCCTCTGGCACAGTTTTAACCATACCTAGAATACCGTGCTTTGCCATATAATCAATAGCAGGTGTATTCGCATATTGAAGAGGTGTTTTATTATTTAATTCTTCTACAGGATAATCTGCCATTCCATCTCCTAGTACTACAATATATTTCATATATTACCCTCCTTTTCATGATTCTAATTATACTTGCATGTATTACTCCAAATCATATTTAGATATTTAATGAATGAAGTATATAGCCTTTTATCAATATTCCTTACTTTTTTAACTGGTTTTATATATTATAGTATAAATCTACCTATAAATCAAAATTTTAAACTAAATTTGAGTATTTTTTTTTTGAAACCGTCATTTTTCTATTATCATGAGCAATTTTTAAATTATTTAAAGCACCACAATTATGCAGATTAATAGATTAAATTATGATATTTTTTCGCATTGTCAAATATTTAACATATACTACACACATTATTAATAATGCCGTAACAATTCTATGTTAATATATATTTATAAGTTAAAAATTAAAGCAAAGCCCCCTTTACTTTAATAATAGAAGCTATGAAGTAACTTTTCATAGCTTTTTCTTTTGTTTAATTATAATGTTACTTATACATTATGCTTTTTCTTAACTTACAGGTTCTACATGAACCACTACTTCAGTAATATTAAACTCACTTCTCAATTTTTCTTCAACATCTTCCGTTATACTATGACCTTCAATCACACTTAAGTCTGCACTAACTCCTACTATTATATCAATAAGAATATTATTACCACTAACGCGCGCTCTAATGTTCCTAACCCTTTTGACTCCTGAAACCTCATTTATGCATTTAGTTATATTATCTAATTGTTCTTTATTAAAACCATCTGTCAAGTTATGTGATGCTTCTCTAAAGATATCCCAACCAGTCTTTACAATTAATATACCAACTACAACTGCAGCTAATGGATCTATCCAAGGTAACCCAAATTGAGAGGCAACAATGCCTACTGATGTTCCTATACTAACCCAGGCATCAGAAAGATTGTCTTTTGCAGCAGCCATTAGTCCAGAACTATTTATTTGAATAGCAATTTTTTTATTATAACGGTACACAAAATATATTGTTCCTGCACAAATAATACCAACTATAGCCGCACTTAAGTCTGGAACCTGTGCTTTAAAGAAAATAATAGACTTCGCAGCCTTGTATAAAACATCACTTCCTACAGCTATCATAATTAAGGAGGCAATAAGTGAAGCAATAGTCTCCGCTCTAAAATGACCATAAAGATGATTATCATCTGCAGGTTTCCTTGATATTCTTAATCCAATTAAAACAGCTAGTGAAGCAATTATATCTGTTGTATTATTTAGTCCATCCGCCGTTAGTGCCTTTGAACCAGATAAATACCCAATTCCAAGCTTTAGGGAAGCCAAAATAATATACGCAACAATACTTATGCGAGCACCTCGCTCTGCTAGCTTTAGGCCATTATACTTTTCCTCCATATTTTTCACTCCTCAATTTATAGAGTAATTAATGCAACTGTTCCACTATCTATTATCCTTCCTTTCATAAATTCTATTCTCCTAGTTAACTTAGCAAATAAATTAGCTCAAGGATATAAATTATATTTTTTAATATTTAAAGATACTTTACATATTCTTCATCGTTTCGACATATTTCTATGTTATTATTTACTTATAGGTTAATAAATTACTAAATTACTAAGTTAATAAATTAAGAAGTTAATAGATTACTAAGTTAATAAGTTATTAGATTATAAATTAAAGCGAAGTCCCCCTTTACTTTAATAATAAAGGCTGTGAAGTAACACTTCACAGCCTTTTCTTTATTTTAATAGATATACTCTTGTTTCATAAGGTTTAAGCTCAATTTTCTCTATAGCATTAGATTCAATACTATAATTTGAAATTAGAAGCTCACTATGAGTATATTCTATGTTATTTGGAAGCACAAATTTAGTAAGATTCTCAGAAAAATTACATATTACTAAAAGGGTCTCCTCCTTTAGTTTTCTTGTATAAGCATAAATATCCGCATTATCCTCCAAAATCAAAGTGTATTCTCCATAAACTATTATTTCATGCTTCTTTCTTAGCTCAATAAGCTTTTTATAATAATTAAAAACTGAATTTTCATCATTTATTTGTGCCTGTGCATTTATATCCTTGTAATTAGGGTTTACCTTTATCCAAGGAGTTCCATCGGTAAAACCTGCATTTTTTTTATCATTCCACTGGAATGGTGTTCTTGCGTTATCTCTACCTCTTTTATAAATGGCATCCATAATCTCATCATGAGTTTTTTTACCACTTTGTGTAAAATCTCTATAAGCATTTAGAGTTTCTATATCTTTATAATCATAAATACTATCAAATTTTACATTCGTCATACCTAGTTCCTCACCTTGATAGATATAAGGGGTACCTTGCATCATATGAAGAAGGGTTGCTAACATTTTTGCAGATTCAGCTCTATATTTCTGATCATTTCCAAAACGCGAAACCATTCTTGGTTGGTCATGATTATTTAAATAAAGACTATTCCAGCCTTTACCTTGAAGCTGAGTTTGCCATTTTGACATAATGGTTTTAAATTCCTTAAGCTTAAAAATTACTTTGCCCCATTTTCCATCTACCCCATATCCTATGCTCATATGTTCAAATTGAAACACCATATTTAATTCATTTCTATTTTCACCTACATATTCAATAGCTTGCGCCGGAGTTACATCTGGGGTTTCGCCAACTGTTATGATATCATATTTACTTAAAACTTCACTGTTCATTTCTTTTAAATAATTATTAACTACTGGTTGATTTTTGCTGAAACTGCCTGGATCTGCATAGGTACTAGGTCCATTAACAATTCCATCAGGATAGCTTTGCTCCTTTCCAATCATGTTGATAACATCCATACGAAAACCATCAACACCCTTTTCTAACCACCATTTCATCATTCCAAAAATTTTTTTTCTTAAATCTTCATTTTCCCAATTTAAATCTGGTTGTTTTTTTGAGAATAAGTGCAAATAGTACATTTGTGTTTCAGGATCTAGGTCCCAGGCAGAACCGCCAAAACTTCCACCCCAATTGTTTGGAGGCAAATTATCTTTTCCTTCCCTCCAAATGTAGTAATCTCTATATTTATTTGTTTTAGATTTCTTACTTTCTACAAACCACTTATGCTCATCAGAACTGTGATTTATAACTAGATCCATCATTATCTTGATTTTTCTTTTATGTGCCTCTTCAAGCAATAAATCAAAATCCTCTAATGTTCCGAACTCTTTCATTATGCCTTGATAATTACTTATATCGTAGCCATTATCATCGTTTGGAGATTCATAAACAGGAGATAACCATAGTACATCAATTCCAAGCTCTACAAGATAATCAAGTTTTTCAATTACTCCTCTTAAGTCTCCGATTCCGTCTCCATTGCTATCTTTAAAACTTCTTGGGTAAACTTGATAAACTACACTTTCTTTCCACCAACATTTATTCATAAAATCTCCTTCTTCCTATTGTTTTATTGCTCCATTCGTAACTCCACTTATGATAAATCTTTGTGCAAATACATACACTATTATGATTGGCGCTAATGCTAACATATATGATGCAAATGCTAAATTATAGTTTGTACTAAATTGTCCTTGGAAAACATATTGAACTAGGGGCAGGGTTGACAGTTCCGGCTTACTTAATATAATAAGCGGAAGCATAAAGTCATTCCAACATCCTAGAAAAGCTAATATTCCTACTGTAGCATTTATTGGTTTGAGTAGTGGAAATATTATTTGGAAAAACACTTGCCAAATAGATGCACCATCTAAGGTAGCAGCTTCTTCAAGAGAACTCGGGAGTGACTTTAAATAGCCTACATATAAGAAAATATTAAAAGGTAGTCCATAAACAATATATAGAACTATAATCCCTGGAATATTATCTAGATGCAATGAACTTACTTGTTGTACTAGCGGTAGCATTATTATTTGAAAAGGTACAAACATAGCACTTAAGAAATAGTAGTAAAGCATGTTAAAGTACTTTTTATCTCTATTCCTAGCTATTGCGTAAGCTACCATGGAATTTGAAAGAATAATAAATAAAACTGAAATAGAGGTTATTACTAGACTGTTCCTAAAAGCCTGAAAGAAGTTTGTTAATTTTATAGCCTCCGTAAAATTATCAAAACGAAATGTTGTAGGTAATGCAAGGGTAGATTTCATCATATCCTCAGGGGATTTTAATGCAGTGCTTACTAAAATATATAAGGGAAATAAAATAAATATTCCTGCTAAGATTATCATTATTACAGTAAGAACCTTGTTAATTTTAATTTTTTTCATTATAAATCAACCTCCCGTTTTGCAAGTACTCTCATTTGGAAAAGTGAGATTGATACAATTACAATAAAATAAATTACAGCATTCGCAGATTGATATGCAAAATTACCACCTGAGAATCCAAAATGATAAATCACATAAGAAATTGATTGAGTTGCATTACCAGGTCCTCCACCTGTCATAGCAATAATCTGATCAAATACCATCAGAGCGCCTTTCATACTCAGTACCATGTTTATTGTAAAAAAAGGAGCTATCAAGGGAAAAGTTATTTTTATAAAGGTTTGCCATTTATTTGCCCCATCTATATCACTTGCTTCATAGATATCTTGATCTATAGTTTGAAGTCCTGATAGGTATATTATAGTGTTGAAGGCTATTGATTGCCAAGAGGCCACGAATACAATACCAAGCCAGGCAAGTTCAGGATTCCCAAGTATATTAGAACTTAAAAAGTCAATATTCAAGGAAGCTCCAACTTGTGGTAATAAATGAGCAAATACGTAATTAAATATATAGCCCACAATTAAAACTCCTAATATATTTGGTAGAAAAAATATTGCTCTTAGTGTATTTTTGAATTTAATACTTGAATTTAGAGCAACTGCTAATGCTAAACTTATAACATTAACAATTATGGTTGTTAATATTGCAAACTTAAATGTAAAACCATAGGCATTTTTAATGTTGTCATCTTGAAATACATTTATAAAGTTTTTAAAGCCTATGAACTTCCAATCACCATAACCATTCCAGTCAGTAAAGCTATAAAAGATACCTTTTATTAATGGTAAGGTGTGAAAGGTGAAAAATAGTATTACTGCAGGAATTGTCATCATATAAAAAATCATTATACGTTTGTTTTTTTTCAATTTATTCACGCTCCTTATACCTTTATATAAAATACAATTTATTACAGCTAAGTATGGTTAAATAAGTTATAACTTGTTTAACCATACTTAGCTGACATTTATTTTTTATTGTTTTTGTTATACTCGGTATCAAGTTGCTTTAAGAAAGCAGCCTTATCTTTTTTAGAAAGAAAACCCTGTAGAATAGATGCTGTATCTAAACCGGTTGGATAATAGTGATCAGGAAAACTTCCAATTTCTCCACTTTTAAAACTTTCTGTTAAATCTGTAACACTTTCATCCTTTTGCACAACATCTTTTACAGCTGAAAAAGCAAACTGATCAGTTATGTAGGTTTGTGCATTTTCCTTTTGTAACATATATTCAATGAATTTTTTAGCTTCTGCTGGATGTTTAGAATTTTTTGTTACTGCAAGTAATACATCCACACCTGAAACAATTTTATTTTTTAAAACGTCATTCGTTGCTGGTAGTGGGAACATTCCCAGGTTCATACTTGGATTTGCTTTTTTTATATCGGCAATAGCCCAATTTCCTTGAAGGTACATTACTGATTTACCTTGAGCAAAAGCTGTATTACCATCGTTATATCCCATTCCATATATATCCTTTTGACCATATTTAATGATTTCAAGCATTTTGTCTGCCACTTCTGA
>Ga0209125_1002221_pt1 | contig 15495 bp, 5 predicted proteins | sample BarGraIncub1131A_FD_184503 | JGI IMG/M metagenome (GOLD analysis project Ga0209125, IMG submission 184503) | Arctic peat soil microbial communities from Barrow, Alaska - Barrow Graham LP Incubations 11-31A (SPAdes) (version 2) | ecosystem: Environmental > Terrestrial > Soil > Wetlands > Peat... | reverse complement strand
CCCAGAAGCGTATTCTTGATAAAAATTCAGAAGGTACTGAACTTCTCAGAAAGCTCTATTCGGAAAAGAAGGATGCCATTCTGAACCAGTTTACGATGGGGCACGAGCTCTACAAGGGTTTCAGGACTGAAAATGATTTTCTCCTTTCATACCCGTTTGTTCCATACCAATTCAAACTCATATCACAGGTTTTTGACTCCTTTCAGAAAATGGAATATGTTCTTGCCGAAGTAAAAGACAATGAACGTTCCGTGTTAAAAATAACCCATGAAACAGCCATCTTGAACCAGTTTTTGGAAGTTGGACAATTCATTCCATTTGATGCCTTTTTCAATCAGATGTTCTGGCAAAACCTCATACATAAAGGAACAAAGGCTATATCACCTGCTTTGGAGCTTAAGGATGTAAAGGATAATGAATTTGCACAGCGGGTAGTGAAGGTCCTGTTCATGATTTCCAATCTTCTGGAAAAAGATAAAAGAAACTTCAATTCAACACCAGACAATCTGACCCTGTTGTTGATGAAGAATGTGGATGAAAATAAGCTTCAACTCCGCAGCAAAATCGAAGATGTATTGCGAATACTCATAGAAAACAACATTATTCGAGAAGAAAAAGGAAATTACTATTTCTTTAATGAAGACGAAGCCGAACTTTCCACTCTGATAAAAAACACCTTGCCTGGTCTGGAATTTCGTGCTGACACATTTAGCAAAGTCCTATTTTCTTATTTTAAAGTTGAAAATAAAGTTCGCTTTTGCGGAAACGATTTTAAGATAACAGCCAGCGTGGATGGCAAAAATTACTTTGGAAACAACGGAGACATACAAGTTGCTTTTTCGGTTTCCGATACTACTCCAGCCAAAAACAGATGTTTCTCAAATCCTGCCAATTCGCTGGTTTTCTCCATCAACGAATGGTTTATGGCAGATAAGGAGTTGTCTACCAATTTCAATTGGTATTGTAAAGTTGAGAAATATTTTCAGGACAATCACGAAGCACTGACAGAAGCCCGTAGCAAGTCCCGTGAAAATTTCCGAAACCGAAATGTGGAATTACTGAAAGATAAAATCAACCCAACCCTTCAAAGACGCTTCGAAGAAACCAATTTCATTTCTGGTCAAACCATTATCGAATCGAATGAAATCAACGGAAAAAGCGCTGAACGTTACCGTAATATATTGAACCGTCACTTGGAGAATGTTTACAAATACGCACACCTGGCCGATGGACTTCCCATTACTGCAGAAGAATTGAGACAAAAAGCAAACCGAGCTATACAACCCGATGAATTTGGGCCTTTGCACCCCATGACTGATGCCGAAAAAAAGGTAAACGATCATATTACATCCATAGGAAATGAAATGATACTTTCCGACTTGATCAGCAAATTTAACGCAGCACCCTATGGATGGAAAGACATCTCCATCATTTATTTGGTTACCGAACTCTGTAAACGAAAGATTCGTGATTTGAGTTATAAAAATCAGCCTCGATATTCCATCAAAGATTTTGTATTAAAAGCGTTGACCACCAGTGAACGTTCCTCCCTGGCTATTACTTCCGCTCAGGAAATTTCACAAGAAACGATCAATCTTGCAATACAATCTTGGCTTCAAATATTTAACGACCATATTCCTTCCACCGGAGATGGAAGTGCCTTATTTGACGATTTCAGAGATAATCGTATCCAAAAACAACTCAATATCTGGAATCAGGTCAAAGACATTTGTGAAAACTATCCGTTTATTAAGCCCATCCATCAATTGATAGAAAAGCTGACTAAATGGCAAGCCATCAGAGATCCCAAACGATTGTTTGAAGTATTGCAACTCGAGAGCGATTCCATGGCAATGATGGTAGACAAATGTCGGCAATTGCAGGAATTTGAGGAAGACTTTTTGGAAGACTACAAAAGTTTGCGCAAATTTTGTACTAGTAATCAGGTCAACTTCAATTATCTAACTGAAAGTGACCAGATAAAAGCAAGCAAACTGATAACATTTATCGATTCCGAATGGCCTGTGGATGACTTCCGTACTCAAAAAATCATTCACAAGGAATTGAGCCAAGCCATCAACGACAAAATTGAAACACTACTCAAAGAGGTTACCGAGAAATACAATGTAGTATTTGAGGAATTAACAACATTGGCCAAGGAAAACGAAGTGGCATTGGATATACAAGCTAAACAACTATCGAAAACAGAAACCATCAACAAATTAAGCAGTATTGTAGCTTTACAATTGGCTTTGTCTGAAGTCGAAGTTTATCTAAGCGCAGAACGAAGCAAAATTCTGATTGCTGCTGAAGAGCAAAGACTGGAAAAAGAACGTCAGGAGCAATTAAAACTGAAGCCATACGATAAGCCCATACCAACCAGCACAGCTGCCGAACCTCCTTTCAAATACGCATTGCCCAAGGCAAACAAAATATTGAGCACAAAGTCTGATGTTGAAACTTATGTAGAGCAAATCCGGGTAAGTTTGTTTAGACTGATTGATGAAAACAAAAAGATTATCATAAAATGAATACTTCCGCACTCAAACGATTTGCTCAACAAGCCCGCTCCATACTTAAAGATGGCGTTGAAAAACGCATTCATTACTGGGGTTTTGACAAAAAAGGGAACCTGATCATACCCGAACCACAGGAACTTGCCGGTGGTATGACACTGGGCGAACAACTAATCAACGACCCCACTGCCTACAAAAAATGGAGAAGCTTGCGAGAAGCTATCCAACACAAAGGTGTAGCCCAAGTAGCGGAAGAAGCTGCATATACCTGGTTTAACCGACTGATAGCCATTCGTATTTTGGCAAGAAACGGATACATCACACCACAATTGAGTTTCGAAAGCGAAGCGGTGCATACACCAATCATCTTAACCAATGCCAAACTGGGCATTCTGCCCACATTGGATACCAATCAACAAAAACTGTTCAATCAGTATATTGGCGACGATACGCTCGAGACTGAACTTTTTTCGCTATTAATTACTGCCTATTGCCACGAAAGCCACCTGTTGCAACAGGTATTTGGGCGGCTGGATGATTATTCGGAACTGCTGCTTCCTTCTGATATCCTGGCAGGCAATGGTTTTATACATCTGTTAAATACCACCGATGCCATTACGACCGAAGATTATCAAAAAGTGGAACTTATAGGCTGGCTTTACCAATTTTACATTTCTGAAAAAAAGGACGAAGTATTTAAAAGCTTTAAGAATGGGAAAAAGGCAGAAGCAGCCGATATACCTGCAGCTACCCAAATATTCACGCCAAATTGGATCGTAAAATACATGGTGCAAAATACCGTAGGACGAATCTGGCTGGACCTGAATCCCGCTTCGAAACTGAGGGCAGATATGATCTATCTGGTAGAAAACCCGGATACTGAAAAGACTACAAAATCATTGGTTTCAGAGGTTGCGAAAATAAAGTTGCTTGATCCGGCCTGCGGATCGGGACACATTCTGGTAGAAGGCTTCGATTTGCTTTTTACTATGTACCGTGAAGAAGGTTATTCCAAACGTGAAGCTGTCCGAAACATTTTAAGAAATAATCTTTTCGGTCTGGAATTGGATCCTCGTGCAGCGCAATTGGCAGCGTTTGCTGTACTTTTAAAAGCTGCTGCAGAAGATAGGTCAGCTTTGGAATGTGAACAAATGCCACAAATATACGCCATGCCGGAGCCTTATGATTTTGAGGAAACGGATTTGATTAATTTTATGGATGGTAATGTCAATAATTTGGAACCATTGACCAAAGCCTTGGAATTAATGCAACAGGCACAGAATTTAGGTTCCATCATGAAACTGGATATACCAGAGGTCGATTTTAGTCATTCTGATCAAAAACGTCGTTTTACTTCCATTTTTACCCAGCAAGCTTATAAACATTTTTGCGAGTATCTGAATATTATAAGATTATTGACGCAAAAATACGAAGCTGTTGCTGCAAACCCACCATATATGGGGAGTGGTAATATGAATGAGGAGCTGAAAGAGTACATAAACAGTAATTATCCAAAAAGTAAGGCTGATCTTTTTGCGGTATTCATGGAACAAATAGCTAGTTTATCAAAAGAAAATGGGCTTTTTTCAATAATAAACTTGCCATCGTGGTTATTCCTATCTTCATTTGAAGTTTTAAGAAAGTCATTTGTTAAAGATTATTATATTCATTCTTTATTACATTTTGGCAGAGGCATATTTGGTATTGATTTTGGCTCTGTTGTCTTTACAATTCAAAATAAAAAAGCTGATGCTAAATGTGGAAATTACTTTCGTTTGCACGAACGTAATTTTCAGCATCTATACTATAAAGATATTGAGGAACTATTTCTTTATTCAAAGATGAATCCAGAATACAAATATGATTTTTCTTTATATCGTGATGAAGATGGGGTTAATAAAATACCACTCAAAGGTACATTTTCAGGCCAGAAGTTATCATATCTCAAAATATCTCAAGTAAATTTTGAAAAAATTCCAGGATGTCCGATTTCTTATTGGGTTAGTGAGAAATTGATTAGTATTTTTCAAAAAGAAAAAAAAATAAAAGAAATTTTTGATTCAGCTGGAAGAATAAAAACTCATGGCAACGAGAAATATTTGAGAAAACTTTGGGAGGTTGATAAAAATTTAATAGACAGAAAACAGAAATGGTTATTTGTTGAAAATGGAGGCGAAAGACGAAAATGGTATGGAAATAAAACAGATATTTTAGATTGGAGCATTAATTCAAAAGATTTTTATCAATCTCACGGTGGACTAAACAATCCATTTTACCAAGAAAAAGAAGGTATTACTTGGTCAATAATTTGTTCTGGTCTTTCCACATTTAGATTTAAAACTAATAAATCAGAATACACATCTGCAGCACCAACAATAATGCCTATTGAGGATAGTTGTAATATAAAGTTCATATTAGGGTTTTTGAATACCAAATTTTCAACTGGATTATTAAAAGTTCTTAATCCAACTATAAATACAACATCTGGCGACGTTTGTTCCTTACCAATTATTATCAAAAACGAAGATTTGGTAATAAAATTAACAGATAATTGTATATTAATTTCATACCTCGACTGGGACTCCCGCGAAACCTCCTGGGACTTTCAAGACAACGAACTAATCAAACTCCATGGCGAAACCATTCAACTGGACTACGAAAATTATTGCGATTACTGGACGAACCAGTTCCGTCAGCTTCATGCCAACGAAGAAGAACTAAACCGCCTATTTATTGATATTTATGGCCTGCAAGAGGAACTAACACCTGAAGTTAAACTCAAAGATATTACCATCCTTCAGGATGAGTTAGATACAAAAGCCCTGAGTGACGCTACGTCATTAGATGATTTACCAGAAGGCAAACTCCCATTCAAATCAAACGAAGTTATCAGCCAATTGATTTCGTATGCCATGGGTTGTTTGATGGGTCGTTATCGATTAAATAGTCCAGGTTTGCACATTGCTCATCCCAATCCAACGGACAATGAACTCGAAGCTTATGCATTCAACGATAAAGTCTTCAACATAGATGCTGATGGCATAGTCCCACTCATGGATAAGGATTGCAGCTTTAGCGACAACGCTCTGAATCGCATCAAAGACTTCATCGAATTGGTATGGGGAGACGATAAAATATTGGTCGAGAACATCAATTTTATCGAGGCTGCACTAGAAAAAACTCTTGAAAATTACCTGATAAAAGACTTTTGGCCTGCTCATTGCAAACGCTATCAAAAGCGTCCCATCTATTGGTTATTTTCTTCTCCCAAAGGTGCTTTTAAGGTACTCACTTATATGCACCGCATGAATCGTTTCACCGTAGAAAAGATACGCAGCAATTACCTGCTTAAATATATCCAGAACTTGGACAACCGTATTAAAGACCTCGAACCGAAATCAGCTTCATTGAGCCGGGATGAACTCCGTTCACTCGAAAAAATGAAAACTGACCTCATTGAATGTAAAGAATACGATTTGTTGCTGAAAGATGTAGCCGATCAACAAATCTCCTTTGACTTGGATGATGGCGTCGTTGTTAATTACCAGAAATTTGCCACCGTAGTCGCACCCATCAAATAATCCTTTTTATGGAATATACTGCCCAAGAATTGTACCACTTGTTAAATGATTCGGATGAATGCCGATTCATTGAAGCAAAGACCGCTTCGGAGAAGTCCCGAAGCATTCTGGAAACGGTTTGCGCATTTGCCAATGAACCCAATGCAGGCGGTGGTTATCTGCTTCTTGGAGTTTCAGCCGGAAAAAACCCCGATAGTCAGAAATATGTTGTAACTGGTATTGAAAATACCGACAAAATGCAGCTCGACCTTTCCAGTCAATGCAACACCATCTTCAATAAACCGGTTCGGGTAGAAATGCAAGTTGAAAAGTTGGAAGACAAAAATGTCATTGTACTTTTTGTACCAGAACTTTCACATAAAGAAAAGCCACTCTTTTTTGTCAAAGATGGTTTTCCTAAAGGTTCGTACAGGCGAATAGGCAGCAGCGATGTGGTTTGTACAGATACAGATATACCTGTATTTTACAGCGATGAAAGAACGTATGAGAAATCGGCTGTTAAAGGATCAACCATCGAAGATCGGGATGAAAATGCCGTCGAAATGTACAGAAGACTTCGGGCACGAGTTAACCCTGCTGCTGAAGAATTGACTTATTCGGATAATGATTTACTGGAGGCTCTTTCCTGCGTCAATCCCAAAAACAAGGAAGAACTTAATTTGACCGGTCTACTGCTCTTTGGTTCCTCCAAAGCCCAGCGAAAATTCCTACCCATGTTTAGGGCTGATTACATTCGTATCCCCGGAAATTCCTGGATTGAAAGTGCAGAAATACGTTTCAGAACAATAGATATGCGTGGTTCCATACTTTCATTGATTTACAGACTGGTAGATGCTGTTAATGCAGATTTGCCAAAGGGATTTATGCTTCCCGAAGGTGAACTTCAAGCAGAGTCAGTCGGTTTGCCCATTGCTGCCCTTCGTGAAGCCATTATTAATTCCTTGATGCATGGTAGTTTTCGGGAACAGCGTCCCATTCAAATACGCAGATTTGATAACCGAATAGAAATTGAAAATGCCGGCTATTCCTTGAAACCGACCGACGAATTGGGACAACCGGGCAGTATTCCAAGAAATCCTGCTTTGGCTCAGATATTGCATGATACGAACTTGGCAGAAACCAAAGGCTCTGGTATCCGAGCCATGCGTCGTTTGATGAAAGCTGCTCATTTGGCTCCGCCCACGTTTGAATCAAACAGAAGTGGTAATACTTTTACAACGATTTTATTACTTCATAATTTTTTAAATCAAGAAGACTTGAAATGGTTGGCTCGTTTCAATGCTTTAAACCTGGACGATGCTCAGAAAATGGCACTTATTTTTATTCGGGAACTCGGAGCTATTGACAATACAACCTACCGACAATTTGGTGATTGCGACACTTTGCACGCCAGTGCTGATTTACGCAAACTGAAGGATCAAGGATTGTTGGAAGGAAAGAGAGGAGGAAGGTCCACTTATTATGTAGCGACAAAAACGTTGCTTAATACGTATGGTGAATCCGTTATTATGGATGGTAAACCTGTTAATCCGTATGCTGAATCCTTTAATCCGTATGGTGAATCTGTTAATCCGTATGGCAAACCCGTTAATCCGTATGGTGACAGAGTTGACTTAACAACAAATTCAAGCATTAGCTCAACACCAAGAACTTATGAAAATCTTCTGGCTGAGTTGCCGGAGGATATTAAAGAGCAAGTACTTGGTTTAAAAAAGAGAGAATTAGATCAAACTAAAATTTTGCAAATAATTGAAAATTTATGCCTTATCAGAGCTTATCGATTAGTTGATCTTTCCACCTTATTGAAAAGGAAGCAGGATACCTTAGCTGAATACTTAAAAGTATTATTGGATAATGAGATTATTGGTTACCGTTTCCCGGAAATGATTCGCCACCCCGAGCAAGCCTATTTGACATTAAAAAAGGATAATAAATGACACTTCAAGAAAAAATAGTCAACTATTTCAATTATCATTCAAACGCACACATCCTTTTTTTCTTTGATCCGGATGGCGATCGGATTGATGAATTGAAAAGCATAAATATAACCGATATACGTGTTGTCGAGTTTGCTGGAGATTGGTTTAATATGAAAGTGAAATTCAACAAAGATTGGAAGCAGGATAAGGTATTCCTCTATTTGACCCAATCCATGCCCCAAACCCAGGACGAATTGAAAGAATTTCCACTTTTGGATCTTTTAAAAGCCAATGGAGTATTGCGGTTGGACGATGTTGGTGCATTTATGGAAGAATTTCGTTTACAACCTCACCAACATCAACTGGCTAAAGATTATCTGGACGAGTTGCAAAAATCACTGATTCAGAGCGTGCTTCAACCATTACTCAATGCAGCATCCTTTGAAAAGAAAGCATTACAGAAAGGACTTATTTCAGCTTTTCTCGAATTCAGCAAAATTGAAGACTGGGATCTTTTAATCATTCGATTGTTGAGTTGGTCTATTGACAGTAAGCAGAAAAGCCTGAAACGTTTTCTGGATAAGGTCATCAAGTATCAATTGCTGGATGAGTTGAACAGTCGTTTGCGTTTGGTTTTAGATGTTGAAATTTCCGGAAAAAAATTAGAGGAAATCACCAACTTGGTAAGAAAGTTTAAATACAATTCCATCATTCAGAATCTGGTGGTAAGTCCTGCCGATCCATACAAGGAGCTTAGGGTGAGGGATAGTTCTTGTTTTGAGTCATTGAACCGCATTCGGGAAACAGGATTGAATCATTTGACTTTGGCCAAAACTTTTGCTGAGGCCCTTCGTGTAAACGGTGAAAGCATTCAGGAAAGGAAGTTGCTTGAGTTGTATGGTCCAGATGCTGATTTTGTTTTTATGCCAGAAACCTTAAAATGGGAAATAATCAGTAACCTTTTAACTAATACTGACAGGTTGCCTGATGAAACAGAAAAAATTCTCCAACGTTTGTTTGTACAAACTCAAATGGAAGGAGTTATAAAAGACACTCTTTTGTTTTTACGATACAGTACCGCTCTTTTGTCAAACATAAACAGTGCTGGTAATGTGGTACTGGATTCTCCAAAAGAATACTTGCAACAGTATTCAACAAAATATTTCCAGGTTGATCGGTATTACCGAAAATCTATTGAGCAGTATCAACAATTGGAATGGAGTATGATTCCCATCGAGGAACAGTTGGAAGCCTTGAAATCAAGAATTGAAAACGGCTATGCCCGTTTCACTTACCAGCTAAATCATGAATGGTTGGAATGTATGAAAGCGACGGACTTTGAATATAGTTCCATTGACTGCTTTAAACAGTACGACTTTTTCAATAATTGGATTTTACCTCAGAAGAAGAAAGTGGCTGTCATTATCAGTGACGCTTTGCGATATGAAGTTGCACATGACTTGATCAATGAGCTACATAAAGACGACAAAAATGTTTCGTCATTGACTTATCAACTCTCATCTCTACCATCCATTACCAGTATTGGAATGGCCAACTTATTGCCTGGGAGGACCTTAACCTACGATGGTAGTATTACTATCGACAACGAGAAGCCAATTGGTATCGATCAGCGCGATAAAATTTTAAAGAAGCAATCCGAAAAATATACAGCGGTTTCTTTTGATACGATACAAAAAAGCACCAAGCAGGACAATCGAGAATTGTTTAAAGCTGATGTGGTGTATGTTTACCACGATATCATCGATAAAGAGGGACATAAAGGAACTGAGCGAAACACCTTTATAGCTTCAAAGAATGCCATACAGGAATTGGCCAAAATGGTCAAACTGATACAAGGTGGTTTCAATGTTACCAAAGTTTTTATAACTGCCGACCATGGCTATCTATACAACGATTCAGATATTGAAGAAGCCGACAAGAATGAAATGGAGGATACCGATATTCTTGAATCCGGGGCTCGTCATTATATGACTAAAAGTGACCTGCCAGTGACTCTTGGCAGTAAGATTCCATTAAATAAAGTGAGCCGTTTTAAAGAACCTTGGTTTGTTGTGATTCCAGATTCTGTGAATCGATTTAAGAAAGCCGGTTCCAGGTATCGTTTCACACATGGTGGTGGCAGTTTGCAGGAAATGGTTGTGCCTCTGATTGAAAGTACGCGAAAGGAAGAAAAGATTCAACGCAAAGTCAAACCACTTTTGCTTAACCACAACCTAACCATCGTTTCAAATAATCTACGTTTTCAACTGATTCAGGAAAATCCGATTTCTGCTTCTGAAAAAGAATGTACCTTGGATATAGGTATCTACAATGAAAGTACATTGGTTTCAAATACAATGACCGTAACAATGAACAGAACAGGAGAACTACCGGCGGATAGGGTATTCTTGATTCCTTTAGCCTTAAATACAAAAACCTCCAGTTCTGTGTTGAGATTAAAGATTTTTGACAAGGAGGATATGCTGAATCCACTGATTGAAGAAAGTGTAAAAAATAATACGTTAGTAGAAAGGGATTTTTGATATGGATCTAAACGATAAGATTTTAAACTGTTTCGAAGGCAAGGTAGTACGAAAAGATCTGGCTTCTATTGTGAAGGGTAATCTTCCGGTTCCTACCTATGTGGTTGAATATTTACTTGCCCAGTATTGCGCTACCGATGATAAAGATCTCATTGCTGAGGGTATTGAACAGGTGAAAGAAATTATCCGGAACAATTATGTTCACCGGGCAGAGGCAGAATCCATCAAAGGTCGCATTCGCGATCAAGGTCGATATCGTATCATTGATAAAGTAAGCGTTGAGCTGAATGATAAGTTGCTCAATCAATACGAGGCAAGCTTTGCTAACCTGGGACTTAAAGGCATTCCTATTTCGGATGATGTGGTACAACGAAATCCAAAATTTTTGAGTGGCAATGGGGTTTGGTGTATCATGACTATGGAATACAATCATTCAGATACCGCAAAATTGCGTTGGGATATTGAAGATATCAAACCGATTCAAATATCATCTGTAAACATTAAGGAATATTTAGACTCTCGCAGCTCTTTTTCTACCGATGAATGGATTGATCTTTTGATTCAAACACTTGGTATGAATCCCGAAAATCTCAATAAAAGAGACAAACTTATTCAACTCTCCCGATTGCTCACGCACGTAGAAAACAACTTCAATTTTGTAGAACTTGGGCCTAAAGGTACAGGTAAATCTCATGTTTTTCAGGAACTTTCCCCTCATGGAGTATTGGTTTCTGGTGGTGATGTAACCTCAGCACGACTGTTTGTAAAGTATTCCGGAAATAAGGAAATTTTGGGCTTGGTTGGTTATTGGGATATTGTTGCATGGGATGAATTTGAGCATCAACCTGGCAAGCGCGTTGATCCGGTGATGATTGATACCATGCAGAATTATCTGGCAAATAAGTCGTTCAATCGTGGAAAAGGATCCCATGAAGCAACAGCATCGATGGCCTTTGTGGGCAATACCAAACACACGGTTTCTTATATGCTAAAGAACTCTCATTTGTTTGAATCTATACCAGATGCATTTATTAAAGGTGCATTCCTGGACCGAATTCACTTGTATAGCCCGGGATGGGAAGTTCGTGTGTTGAAAAAATCGTCCTTTACCAATGGCTTTGGTTTTATTTCCGATTATCTGGCTGAAGTTCTTCACGAACTACGGAAACAAGATTACTCAAATTACATTAGTGAATATGTTAAATTTGATTTGTCGCTATCGGAACGTGACCAAACTGCCATTCGTAAGACATTCTCTGGATTAATGAAGCTGATTTATCCGGACAAAAAAATAACAAAAGAAGAGGCTCTTGAATTAATAGATTTTGCCACTGAAGGGCGCAAGCGGGTAAAAGATCAGTTGTATATTATTGATGAAACATTTAAGACTGAACCTGCTATATTTGACTATACGTTAGTTTCAAGCGGAGAGGTTGTGAGCGTGGAAACACTCGAAAAGCTAAATATGCCTTCGTTATTTCCAAAAACAAAAGTTCAGGAAATTCATGTTAATGATGATACTACTTCTGAAGGGACAAGTTTAGCTGCTTCTATATCTGCTAAACGTCCACGGATCATATCTCAACCGCAAATTAGAACTGTTTCAATTCGTGAGAATCAAACTGGAATTTCTTTTAAGTCCTTATTTGGAGATTATATTCGAGGAGCAAAAGAAATCACCATCGAGGATCCTTATATCCGTATGCCTTACCAAATCCGTAATGTGATGGAATTCATCAGTTTGGTAGCAAGCCAAAATGAAACTGATGAAGATATTCATGTACATCTTATCACCTGGAACATTGAAGAACGTACACCCGATTCAATTGATGCGTTCGACGAAATACAAGAATCATTGTCCGACTCTGGCATCAACTTTACTTATGAGTTTAAAGATTTCCATGATCGTAAAATAATTACTGACACTGGTTGGACAATTTCTCTTGGAAGAGGACTTGATATTTTTGAACCAAGAAAAGGGTATTCAATTGAGGATTATTTGCAGGAAAAGAGAAGGTGTAAGGATTTTTCGGTGACGTATATGAGGGTATTATAATTCTAACTTTACTTGATTAAGGAGTCAAAAACTTAAGTATTGTAAAGATATGGTAAAACATAAATCTGTAAAGTTCAATATCTGAGAAAAAGTAAGCAAAATGCTATAATAAAAATTATCTATGTTAAAAAATATTGAATTTTCCAGTCAGGTGAAATATTATTATATGTTATTGTTAATAAAATGGTTAAGTCAATACAATCGGTTTCCTTTATTTTCAGTCATTTAACTTAGTCTATTTTCATGAAACTTCATTAGTCTATTAAACTCTCCCCAGAGTTTCCGACTTTGTTTCTTTATAGCATTATTTCCATTGATTGATTGCATGGAATCATTAGCTTTATAAACATAGCTTATATAATTACCCCAATTATATTCTTTTGTTTTATTATAAACTTTGGGGTCATCTTTTGAAGGGCGATAAATTAATTTTCCCTCTGCGCCCTTATATGTAAAGCGTTTATATAATCTTGACTTAAAAAGGCTTTTATCTGGATTTTTACTATACAAAGCATAAGTTATTGCTCTATTAAAGGCACCTTTCATAGACCTATAAAATTTTGAAAATCCAGCATTTTTTATGAGGACTTTTTGCCCATCAAAAGAAAAGCCCAAATACTCCAAAGGCTTATTATTATTTGGTTCTTTAGTGGTTTCATTAACAGCAAATCCTTTAAACAAACCATTAATAAATTCAAAATGATATAGTTTTGTTTTTTTGGGTTCAATAGTAAGTTTTACAAATTCACCACTAATTGTGTCACGAATAAGTTTAATAATATCGTCTTCATTCTGTCGCTCACAAACAATAATTAAATCATCACTATATCTCTGATAAAAACCATTTATGGATTCAATTTTTTTAATAATTAACTCATCAAAATCCAACAAGTAAATATTTGCCAAAGTAGCACTAATGGGACTACCTTGTGGAATACCTGTCATATTTTTTTTTGAAATGATTAGGTTTAAATTATTTTTTAGAAAATAATCTTTATCACAATATGATACTGCATTTTTTTCTTTAAGATATTTTGAGCAACTAATTCTCTTCTTTACACGTTCTCTTTTGGTAGAAGAATTTGCAACTCCTCGTTCAACATAAATTGTTTTATTATATGCTTCAAACAATTGTTGAGAGTTTACATACTTTATTCTTGTAAGTGATTTAAAAAGATTAAAATGGTCAGGAGGCAAAGTTGGTTCATTCAAAACTTCAGCCCATTTCTTTTTTAAAATTTTATGATTTAAGTTGTCAAAGAATGATGTTATGTCAGCAACGATTACAGATAAGTCTTTATCTTGATTAGCTTTAATATATTCAAATGTGGTTTTAGTAAAGTCTATATTGCATCTATTTCCTTCTTTACCTTTGACCACCGGAATTTTTCTATATGCAACTATCGATTCATTGAAAGGTTTGTTTTCAATATGTTTCTCGTATGCGTCAATAAGAATACTGTTGTATTTTGAAAAAATCATTGCATCTATATGTGATGCAAAAAAAATAGGTCTATTTTTGGGATCATCTTTAAATCTTTGTCTTTTACCACTGGGATTCTTATTAGTAATGTCTTTGTTCGCTCGAAATTTTCTTTTTAATAGGGTTTTGTGAATAAATGGTAAAAAGCTATGTATCTTAATCTTATCAGGATTATTTACATACATCTTTACCCTATTATAATCCTTGATTGTTATAGGTTTTCCAATATGTGGATACTTCTTTATTTTAAACCAATCTTCAAATTCTTCCATAATTAAAATAAGGGGGCAGGTTACGTAGCAGGTTTAGAACGTACATGCTCAGGTTTAAAAAACCCCGAAGCTTTCCCTCTTTTCAGAGTTGGGCAACACTACTCTATTCAGGTATAGAAATTGGTACCTTTGTATCAACAACTTTAAACACTACAAGAATGCTTATGATGCTATTACTCAGATTCAACTTCAGGCGACCAACAGTTTTGATGCTGTTGATAACAGTTTCCGCATTAATTTTGATGAATTATTTGGAAATTGGTATTTGCCTTTCCAACTAGCGTATATCCTAGTGGTACATTGTAGCTAAACGTAGCGTTCCGACCGATTTATCTGCCCCCTAAATTTTTATTTCTTCATATTTAATAAATTATCCGCTTTATCCTAAAACTATTTAACGATCTGGCAATATAATATCTGTGCTATTACAGTTTTTTTTACTTGGCAACAACGCAGATGCAACCAAATTACGTTTGTATCCAGTATAAATATTCCCTTTAATATTATTGAGACTAATTCCCAGCATTTATTATTTGCACTCTCCAAAGTTAACCAAATATTCAAACCACCCTCCTAAAATTTCCATTTTATTCTCTACCTCAAAAATTAGACCAATTATTCCACACGTAACGCAGTGTTTAATCCCTCACTCAATATATTCATCATTAAAGAAATTCCCCCTAAAACCAACAAACCCCCGCAATGCAATCCATCACGAGGGTTCATAAAATATTCTTAAACGACTTTACTTCGTCATCGCCTCCTGCACCGCCACAGCAACCGCCACAGTAGCACCTACCATCGGATTATTACCCATTCCCAAAAATCCCATCATCTCCACGTGAGCTGGAACACTTGAAGAACCTGCAAACTGCGCATCAGAGTGCATTCTTCCCATAGTGTCAGTCATGCCATAAGAAGCAGGACCTGCAGCCATATTATCAGGATGCAAAGTACGACCCGTACCGCCACCTGACGCTACAGAGAAATACTTCTTACCTTGTTCGTAGCATTCCTTCTTATAAGTACCTGCAACAGGGTGTTGGAAGCGGGTAGGGTTGGTGGAGTTTCCGGTGATGGAAACGTCAACGCCTTCTTTGTGCATTACTGCAACACCTTCACGAA
>Ga0209125_1002220_pt1 | contig 15500 bp, 12 predicted proteins | sample BarGraIncub1131A_FD_184503 | JGI IMG/M metagenome (GOLD analysis project Ga0209125, IMG submission 184503) | Arctic peat soil microbial communities from Barrow, Alaska - Barrow Graham LP Incubations 11-31A (SPAdes) (version 2) | ecosystem: Environmental > Terrestrial > Soil > Wetlands > Peat... | reverse complement strand
AATGCAGTCCTGACAGCAGGATCAGCGATGCAAATAATATGGAAAGAAGCTTCTTCATTCAACTTCTAAAACGTAATATTCTTTCAAAGGTTCCAAATAAACAAATAATTTTCAGAATATTGAACGAAAAAACTTCTTTTAACTTTGCATTAACAACCAATACTATTCAAACATTCCCTTTACCCGATCAAAGAAATTCCTTTCTTTTGACTCTTCAGGAACCTGGAAATTCGGTAGCTGCTGAAGTTTTTCCAGTTGTTTTTTCTCTTCTGAAGTAAGTTTCTGAGGGACCCAGGCATGTACCTTGACAAGCAAATCTCCTTTGCCATAACCGTTTACATCCGGAATTCCTTTTCCGCGGAGTCGCAATATTTTTTCGGGTTGGGTACCTGCTTCTACCTTAACTTTTACTTTCCCGTCGATGGTTGGAATCTCAGCCGTTAAGCCCAGTGCCAGATCCGGGAACGAGAGGAATAAATTATATATCAAATCGTTTTCATCACGAATCAGTTCCGGATGTTCTTCTTCTGCAATTAAGACCAGCAAATCGCCTGGTACACCACCCCGTCTGGCTGCATTTCCTTTGCCGCCGACAGACAATTGCATTCCTTCTCCGACCCCTGCCGGAATTTTAATGGTGACGACCTCTTCGCCCTGAACGATGCCTTCACCATAACATTTTTCACATTTCTGGTTGATGATCTTGCCTTCTCCGCTACAGGTCGGACAGGTGGAAGATTGTTGTATCTGCCCGAAGATTGAATTACTGATTCGTGTCACCTGACCGCTTCCCTTGCAGGTACTGCAGTTAGTATGACCACTGCTTCCCTTAGCGCCGCTGCCGTGGCAGACATCGCAGGAGACATATTTCTTTACTTTTAATTTTTTCTCACAGCCGTTGGCTACTTCACTCAGATTGAGCGTAACCTTGATCCTCAGATTGGATCCGCGATTAACACGTTGTCCACGGGAACCGCCGCCTCCACCAAAGCCTCCGAAACCGCTAAAACCACCACCACCACCAAAAACGTCGCCGAAAGAGGAGAAAATATCCTCCATCGTCATATGATGACCGCTAAAACCGCCTTGATTACCCATGCCGGCATGACCGAACTGGTCGTATCTCTGCTTTTTCTCGGGACTGCTCAGGATTTCATAAGCCTCGGCAGCCACCTTGAATTTTTCTTCGGAAGCCTTGTCACCAGGATTCTTGTCGGGATGGTATTGGATGGCTTTCTTACGATAAGCTTTTTTAATCTCCTCAGCGCTAGCATCTTTGGAGACTCCCAGCACTTCGTAATAATCTCTTTTTGACATTTTTATTTTTTTACGGTTCGAAGAGGTCAATTATTCGCCAATCACGACTTTTGCATAACGAATTACTTTATCATTCAACAGGTACCCTTTTTGAACAACGTCAACGATTTTTCCCTTTAGATCTTCAGAAGGAGCCGGGATCTTGGTGATGGCTTCATGGTGGTCCGTATTAAATTCCATGCCATATGCTTCCATTTCGACAATACCTTGATTTTTGGTGAAATCTTTAAATTTATTATAAATCAGGACAATACCTTCTTTGGTTGTATCGAGGTTATCGGAAAGCTCAATGGCTTTCATGGCCCGCTCAACATCATCAATGACAGGTAAGAAGCTTACCATTACAGATTCTGAAGCGTTTCTCATCAGATCCATCTTCTCTTTCAGGGTACGTTTGCGGAAGTTATCGAATTCCGCCGAAAGGCGAAGATACTTGTCATTAGCCGTTGCCAGAGCAGCAGTAAGTTCTGTTTCCCTGTCCAAGATCACCGGAACTTCATTCTGGTTACCCTGCTCATTCATAGGCTGTTCCTGAGATGTATTCTGATTTCTTTGTTCTTGAGGATTCAGATGATCCTTCACGTGCTGCTTATGCTCGTCCTTCTTCTTATTCATCATAGGTTCTAAAATTCAACACATTTTAACTCTTCAAATAGCTTGCCAACCGTCCTTGTTCGGACATTTTGACACAAAAAAAAGCTGAAAACTGACAGCTTTCCAACTTATTCTCTTCTGATTTTTGCCCCTATGGCATTTAATCTTAGGTCAATATTTTCATAGCCCCGATCGATTTGTTCAATATTATCGATGATGGAGGTGCCTTTAGCGGAAAGTGCCGCTATCAGCAATGCAACGCCTGCGCGGATATCGGGAGAGGTCATACGCGTACTGCGCAGCGGATGAGTATGGTCGAGTCCGATCACCGTGGCCCGATGAGGATCGCAAAGTATGATTTTAGCCCCCATGTCGATCAGCCTGTCTACAAAGAAAAGCCGGCTCTCGAACATCTTCTGATGGATCAGCACACTACCCCTGGCTTGAATGGCTAGGACCAGAAAAATACTCAACAGGTCGGGTGTTAGTCCGGGCCAGGGAGCATCGGAGATCGTCATGATGGAACCATCGATAAATGATTCAATCTCATAATGATCCTGAACAGGAACCCTGATGTCGTCACCGATTCTTTCCAGGTAAATTCCCATTTTTTTGAATGATTCGGGAATGATGCCCAACTGATCATAAGCGACCTTTTTAACCAGTAATTCGGAGGAAGTCATAGCGGCCAGTCCGATGAAACTACCCACCTCAATCATATCGGGAAGTAGCTTGTGATGGCATCCAGTCAGCCTCGTAACGCCATGAATGTTAATCAGATTGGAACCGATTCCATCAATTTTGGCACCCATATTGACCAACATTTTGCACAATTGCTGAACATAAGGTTCGCACGCTGCATTATAAATGGTGGTTGTACCTTCTGCCATCACGGCGGCCATGATGAGATTGGCTGTCCCGGTTACGGAGGCTTCGTCCAGTAATATATAGCTGCCTTTGAGTTTCTTTGCTTCGATTGTAAAGAGAGAATTTTCCGGATCAAAAATAAACTGGGCTCCGAGGGATTCAAATCCACGAAAATGAGTATCCAGTCTGCGTCTGCCGATTTTGTCGCCTCCGGGTTGCGGGATAGTTCCTTTCCCGAATCGGGCCAACATGGGACCGATGATCATGATGGATCCCCGGATGGCTGTTGCCTGCTGTAGAAAGAGGGGAGAGGTGAAAAAATCAGGATTAACTTTCTCCGCGCAAAATGTGTAGGTGCCCTTTTCGATACGCTCAACCATTACGCCGAAATTTTTCAGCATGTCAATCAATTTGATGACATCACTGATTTCGGGAATATTGGAAAGGGTTATTTTATCGGGGGTGAGGAGCGTGGCACAGATGACCTGGAGCGCTTCGTTCTTAGCTCCTTGCGGGGTTAATTCACCAGACAGGGATGCTCCTCCTTCAATGATAAACCGTGCCATAGACTTGAGAAAGACCTATTTATGTTTCCGGTTTAATCCGGATCCGACCTTCGATTTTTTCTTTTGAATCTTGATGATATCAGTCACTTCCTGCAAATGGATATCTTCCCGCAATTTCAGCCTGCCTCTGGACATCAATTTCAGGTCATCGATGATCTTTTCATCTTCCACCATGTCTTTGTTCCAGCCCAGATAAGATTTCTTCATCTGATTGGCGAGCTGTTCCATATTCTGCTGCTTCATAGGATTCTCATCATCCATGCTGGAAATATTCTCAATCAGCTGGTCAACAATTTTACCGTAGTGGCGGAATTTGATGTAGGACTGATTGTAGGGGATGTGCTTGGGTTTTTCAGTAAAGGTCTCAGGGACAGGTGGATCATAAGGATAGTCGATATCCAACTTAAAATCCGACATGATGGCGATATGGTCCCAGAGCTTGTGCTTGAAATCATTGATGTCCCGAAGATACGGATACATCATTCCCATAATATCGATAATGGATTTTACCGCGAGGTTACGTTCATCGCGGTCTTCTAAGGTAAGTACATGCTCAACCATTTTGTGAAGCGCTCTGCCATATTCGGGCAGCTTCATCTTGGTTCTCTGGGTGTTGTAATCTTTGATCATAATGAGTTTCTAACTTTCCTGCAAAGTTATACAATTAGCCGTCATTTTATCTGTTCGTCAACGATTTTTAATTTGGCAAACTTGAGAAGCAACTGTTTCTCACCGGCATTGGCGAAGAAGACTTTGGCTTTCATCTCCGGCATGACCCCTTCCAGATCCACAATTTTTCCTCTGCCGAAGCGTTGATGCTCAACAAACATTCCTACCTGTAGCTTACCAGGATCGTCGGATTCGAAAGGTGCCGCTGGTGCCGAATCGTTGTTTTGTCTGTAGCTGACGCTCAGGGTTGACCCCGATTTTGGCGTTTCAAATTCGCTGCGATCCCGTGGCCTGAAAACTCCCTGGCCGGAAAGATGATCCTTTCCGGATGAATCGGATGAACTGGTTGAATCGGATGAAATGTGGTGTTGGAAGAATCTGCTGCCTTGAATATCAAGGTATTGCGGATCAATCTCTCCGATAAAACGGCTCGGGTGGCAAAACTCTGTCTTGCCCCACTTGAATCTTTGCTGGGCGAACGAAAGGAAGGCGTCATGTTTTGCACGGGTTAGGGCGACATAAAACAGCCGGCGCTCCTCTTCCAGCTCGGAGAGGGTCAAAGTCCCGGAGAATCCTGACGGGAACAGATTCTCTTCCAGACCGACCACGAAGACCGTGTTAAATTCCAGTCCTTTGGAGGAGTGGACCGTCATCAAGGTTACCTTATCAAAATCTTCCGTTTTTTCATTATCCTGATCCGTCAGTAGGGATACCTCCTCCAGGAAGTTGGCCAGATGTGTTGGACGGCCTTCCTCCACAGCACTTAGGGTAAATTGTTGGATGGCGTTTAAGAGTTCCTGGGTGTTCTCATATCTGCTGATGTTTTCGGGCGATTTATCCTGGTAGAGTTCAGAGAGGACGCCGCTTTCAGAAGCAATCCGCTGTGCCATTTCATAAGCCTCCAGGGCAACTGAGCGATCTGAAAAAGAGCGCAAAAGGTTGGCGAATTCGATCACCTTTTTGGAGGCTCCCCCGTTTAAGCCGGCCTGTTGCAGTAAGGCCGGATCGGAGGCTACAGCGAACATGCAGCTCTGATTTGCAGCGGCAAACTCCTCGATTTTTCCGATGGTAGTGGCGCCAATCCCTCTTGCCGGAAAATTGATGACCCTTTTGAACGACTCGTCGTCCTTCTGGTTGATCACCAGGCGGAAATATGCCAGCAAATCCTTGATCTCCTTCCTTTGGTAAAAGGAGAGTCCTCCGTAGATTTTGTAGGGGATATTTCTCTTACGCAGCACCTCTTCAAAGACCCTCGACTGGGCATTTGTGCGGTACAAAATGGCAAAATCGGAATAGTTGTCATGTTCCGACATCCGTTTCTGAAAGATTTCACTGACGACCAGAAATCCCTCTTCCTGGTCACTTACAGCATTGAGCACCTTGATTTTGGCTCCTGCAGCATTCTCGCTGTAAACGGTTTTCTGCAGCTGGTTTTTATTTTTTGCAATGATGCTGTTGGCGGCATTCACGATGGTCTGGGTAGAACGGTAATTTTGCTCGAGCTTATATACGTTGAATTCGGGATAGTCATTCTTGAAATTGAGAATATTCTCGATGCGCGCCCCGCGAAAAGAGTAAATACTTTGTGCATCATCACCCACGACGCAGATATTATTGTGTTTCTCTACCAAATTCTTGACTATCAGGTATTGCGAAAAATTGGTATCCTGGTACTCATCCACCAGGACGTATTTAAAAATCTGCTGGTATTTTTGCAGGGTATCCGGAAAACGCTTGAAAAGAACGTTGGTCATCAGCAGCAGATCATCAAAATCCATCGCCCCTGCATTCCTGCAGCGCCTCGCATATTCTTCATAAATTTCACACGTTCTTGGTATCCTGCTTGCCTGATCGGCTTGCCGGATGGAGTCGTTCTGTTTGTATCCGGAGGGCAGGACCAGGTTGTTTTTCGCAGCCGAAATCCGTCCCATGATGGCCCCTGGCTTATAAGTGTTCTCCTCCAGCTTCATGCTTTTGATGATCGCTCTCAGCAGACTCTTAGAATCCTGCGTATCGTAAATAGTAAAGGTGGAAGGGTACCCGATCTGTGCGGATTCAGCCCGGAGTATGCGAGCAAAAATGGCGTGGAAAGTTCCCATCCAGAGGTGTCTTGAGGTGTTATTCCCGACAACATCGGCAATTCTTTCCTTCATCTCCCTTGCTGCCTTGTTGGTAAAAGTCAGTGCCAGGATGGATGACGGGGGCACGCCATTTTTTAGCAAATGGGCAATCCGGTAGGTCAGAACCCGTGTTTTGCCCGAGCCCGCACCGGCAATGATAAGGGAAGGTCCTTCGTAATTAACGACAGCTAATTGCTGAGCCTCGTTCAGATTGTCGAGATAATTTACCAAAATTGAACTGTTTTTTGAATTGGTTGAGGGGCAAAGATAAGCATTCAATAAAGCTTACAATTTAATTTTGGATCACACTTAGACATATATTAAATCTGAATCAATTGACTTTAAATATTTTTCTTGGATCCCTTTTTTTGAAACTAAATCTACCTTGAATCCAACAATGCTTTCTAATTCTTCTGCTAAATCTATAAATCTTACACCAATCCTGTCAGAAAACTCTACAAGAATATCCAAATCGCTGGAATCATTTTGTTCTTTGCGAGAATAAGAACCAAAAATCGTCATAGATTTTATTGGGTAATCCTGGAATAATCTATTTTTATGACTACCCAAAGTGTTTTTTATCTCATTCAATGTTTTCATAATCCAAAAATACCACTTTTAAATCAATCCGGAAACCCAGGAGGTGAGTTTTCCGATAAACATTCCACGATGTGTTGCATTACAAATTGCTAATTTTTTGCCAAAGTGGGAAATCATTTTCAGTTGTACGATATTTTCGTACAACTGAAAAAATCCTTCTGTGCTCAGTTTTCTTTTGAGGTCACTCCAATATCTTCGTGGATTATTACTTTCCGTAAGGACTTCGATTACATCAATTATTGCGAAATACCATTTTTGTTCCGACTCGTTCCATTCCGAACGAATTTGTTTGCTCTCAAATAGTTTAATACTACTACTCATTTTATCCTTTTTTTGATACTCAACAATGTTCATTTCACCCGAAGCGCCACTCTTCAATTTACTAATTTCCTGTCAACGAAGCGCCGAAACCCGACTTGCCGGGTAGCTTGCTGTTTGCAACAGGGCTTCATGTTGGGTCTCGTGCCTCAACCACACGAAGCCTTAGTTATTGGAGGTAGCTTTTCTTTGGTCCAAACTGTAAGTGCCATTAGTCTGGTATATAAGACATTATAACTACAAAAATTTGTCTTATAGTCACAAAAAAGAATATCATTCCAATAGGAACGTGGACACCAGAAATTCCACCAACGTTCATGATTACAAAAAATAGAGACCCAGTTATTAATCCTATTACAATGTTACGAGTCCGTTTTGATACTTTTTCGTCAATAGGTTTTGTTGGTGGCGGTTGATATGTACTTTTAGTTTTGGTATCACTGTAATTTTTTTGCTCTTGCGTTGTTTGTGCTTGTGAATGATGATTTGTCTTGCTCTCGGAATAACTAGTTGCAGAAGCCTCCGCATACTGTTGGTTAAAAGTCCTGTCGTAAGCAGCACGTTTTAAGTCGTCTGAGAGAACTTCGTAAGCTTCTTGAATTTCTTTGAACTTTTCTTCAAAGAACTTATCGCCATCGTGTTTGTCTGGATGGAGCTTTGCGGCATGTTTTCTGTGAGCTTTTTTTATATCCTCATTCGTAGCATTTATGTCAACACCAAGAACTTCTGATGACATTGTGTGATAAATTTGTCGTTAAAAACGACTGACAACTAACCCCTCGTTACAAACGAGGGGGATCTTGGTGGAATTATTATTCATTGATACAAACCCTGTCATCATTTTCTTTTGCGAAACCCCGCATAATTGCAATATCAATTCCCCGGAGCATTGAAGCTTCAACAATTGTTCCTAAGCGTCCAAAACCAAATAGAAGAGAAGTTTCCTTTACTAGATCTTCTTTCGAGAGACTGATTTGTTGTTCTAAAATTTCTTTGACGGCAACACTAACTTCCTCGGGAGCAATATCCGCTGCATTCAAGGCAAAAATTCGATAATTCATGTAATCTGAAGGCACTTGTTCTGACTTCCAGAAGAAACGCTCTTTCCCTGAGCCTGTATATTTTAGGTTAAGTTGAGAAAACAACCTATTAAAATACACATCGATTTTACTCCCAATTCTGGTAATACCCCAAGCAGCCAAAACTCTATGACACAATAGATCTCTACTTATTGGTGCCTCTTCATCAATAATTTGCCTGATTTGATGCACAATATTCTGACTTCTTTGAGGATAAAAAAATTCTTCGGACGGATATCCAATATACTCAATTTTCCTATATTGGTATGGGATGCAGTACTTAGAATTACTAGGAATATATGCAATTTCACCATCTGATTTGTTCAATATTTCATTGGATACTGTTTCGCCAACTTCAGATTCGGATTTATTTTCAAGTTCTGGTACTACAATAATCGCGCACTCATTATTAATTTGATTCGAGCAGTTTGCGATGGCATCAATAATATCAGTCAATACTTTTTCCTGATTTTCCGACCAATCCATCGTCCATACACGGTGAATATTCCACCCTAATGCTTTCAATACTTCTTGTTGGATGATTTCACGGTCCCTGACTGTTCTGGCTGCTTTATAGTTGACCCCATCACAGAGTATTCCTAATATATATGTTGACGACATTTCAGGATTAACAATTGCCATATCAACACGATAGCCGGAACAGCCAATATTTGTGTTCACATGAAAACCTCGTTCTCGTATTTTATCTGCAATAATATCAACTAAAGTCTTTTGTTTAATTATTTGAGAATTTGCATTATATGCAATAACATTTTTACCCTTTTCTGCATATTCAAGGAACGCTTTTAGACCTGCTACCCCTTCTGATGATGTTCGAGCCAAGTCAATCTGATCTGCCCTTAATGTAGAGAATACTTTCATCTCATACCTTGCACGCGAAACAGCTACATTGAGTCTTCGCCAACCACCTTCACGATTTAATGGGCCAAAATTCAAGCTGACTTTTCCCTCTTTATCCGGACCATAGCCAACAGAAAATAGAATCACATCTCGCTCATCCCCCTGCACATTTTCAAGGTTCTTGATAAACAAAGGTTCAGCAGATTCCAAAGCTAAAGTTTCTATTTGCGGATTTTTCGCAAACGCCTCGTTCAACATATCTTCTATGAGAGTTTGCTGCACTGAACTGAAGGTTACCACTCCAATACTACGCCCAGCTTTCTCCTTATCAGATAATCGGGACATAATTTCATTTACAACCGCCTCTGCTTCAAATTTATTTTGACGACTCTTCCCCTTGTCGTAATATCCTGGTATTTGAGTATAGGTAACTTTACTTTGAATATCATCTGGGGATGGAAAAGTAAGCAGTTTATTCTCGTAATATTGTGAGTTACTAAACGCTATAAGACTTTCATGTTTGCTTCGATAATGCCAAAGCAGATGCTTCGATGGCATTGACAAAGCCAAACAATCATCAAGTATACTCTCCAAATCTTCTTTGTCGAGGTTGTCTTCATCAATATTGTTAGATGTAAAGAAACTTGTTGGAGGCATTTGTTTTGGATCTCCAACAACAATCACATTATGACCTCTGGCAATCGCACCGACTGCCTCACAAGTTGGCATCTGCGAGGCTTCGTCAAATATCACCAAATCAAATTTGATATTATCCAAATCAATATATTGAGCAACCGACATCGGACTCATCAACATACAAGGTGTCAAACGAGTCAAAAGCGTAGGAATGGTATCGAATAATTTGCGGATTGATGTACCTCGACCATTGTTTCGGATATTGCGTTGCAAAATTCCCACTTCGGAACTTTGAGATGCTTCACGGGCAAATGACGGTATATTAGATGCTAATTTCGCAAACAACTCTTCTCTTGTTAGTTTCTCGAAATTCTGCGTCAACTTTCTGAATTTATGTATTTTATCTTCAAATAATTTTCCGTTGAAACTGGCCAATATTGGTTCGGAGTTAATTGCACTATCTATTATGCTATTGTAAAGAGCTTTATCAAATGCTCCAATAATTTGATTGCTATCTATGGAATAGCTGCATAGATACTCCATAAATGAGTTTAGTCCGGTATCTACTGCTTTCTTTTTTGCTGTATTCCAACTACACCAATCTTTTAATAGATCAATATTTTCGAGCCAACTATTTGCTTCCCTTATTTTATTCGACATCCATTGTTCTGTGGCACCATAACGGTCTGTTATTTCTAACCTGATTGATAGTTCAGCGTATAGGCCATTCATGTCACTAAAAGCACGGGTATACTTTGAAAGAGGTTCTTGATAGGTTGATAGGAATGTGTCAATACCCTGCGAAGTATTATCTGCGATTGTGTTTCTCATGTTTCCTGCCAGCAATATGTCACCGGTTAAGATCAATAGTTTATCGTTGAGCCACAATGACGATTTACAGCACTCTTCCAATCGGTTCCAATCGCATTCACCTCCAGCCCACAACAATCCTAATATGTTTGAAAAATGTATATTCTTGTTTTCTATAGTCTGCTGTTCATGCTGATATGCAATGATACTGTCTAATATTTCTTTGACCTTTTTCTGGTCGAAAACGGTTGTTAAAGAGTGAACTTTTAATGATTTAACAATTTTATTCTGAGCAAAATATTTTGCCAGGAACCATTTACTCTCAGCTATATTCCAGTCAATAAGTAGTTTATTTGCATTAATAGCTAAAATATTTTGATTAAAATCCGTTAATAAACTGCTTCTAAGAGTATTTCGCGTAATTCCATGTGGGATAATTTGGGAAACCTGAGAAACTGTTTCTATAAGATTGTCCGCTCGTAATAGTGAACTTGAAATTGTCGGTTTTTTCAATAAAAAGTCTGCAATCCCTTTTAGCAATTCAAAGTGTTTTTTTGTGGAACAATCCATCTCTTTACTGAATACACGTAAACAGCCTGTTACTGTTGCTTTGCATCGTTCGAGTGATGATATATATTTTACTATCATCTCCCGTGCTTCGGTTTTGGCAGATTGGGTGTATTGAGAAAGCCCAATGTCCATCAGTGGATGGTTGAAAATGTTTTTGCAGAGTATTGCAGATGCCTGCACTTCTTCGACAATATCTCTCCAAATAACAATATTATCTGACGACAGAGTCGCCACAACATTAGGTGAAAATTCAAAGTCACTTTTTATATGTGCCTCAGTATTATAGCCAAAGAATGCTTCATACAAAGAGTATCCCGATAGTTGCTTACGATGCAGCACATCAACATATTTACTAAGTTCGCTTCTCAAATTATGTAATCGCTCCGATTCTGCATTAAACTCTTCTGGAGATTTTTTGCATAAAACTTCTGTTCTGGCCTTCAATTGCTCTAATACGGCAGATTTTTTAGATTTATTTGAATGCAATTCCAAACAAAATGGGTCTACTCCAATTGACTTTAATCGCTTTTGAACAACAGTTAGAGCGGCCATTTTCTCGGCAACAAATAAAACTTTCTTCCCTTTGTATAAAGCATTAACTATAATGTTCGTTATGGTTTGAGATTTACCTGTCCCCGGAGGTCCATGCAATATAAAGCTCTTACCTTGGGATGCTATACAAATGGCTTCCATCTGAAAAGAGTCGGCACTGATCGCTAGTGCAATATCAGATGGCTTTAAATCGTCATCAAGATTAATTACACATTCCTCTTCTACTTCCCATTCCAACATTCCGGATACCAGACTTTTTACAATCTTATTTTTATAGAGTTTATCTGCATTACTATGAATATCATTCCACATAATGAATTTGCTGAAAGAAAAAATGCCAAGAATTGCTTGCTCCTCAACATTCCACTTTGTTTGATTCATAATGCCCTTGCGAATAATGTTAAATATCAGTTTTACATCAACACCGCTTTCATCTTTTGGCAGATTCTCCAAACCACCTATATCTATACCATAATCTTGCCTTAGCATCTCCAACAAAGTGATGTTCATCATCGTCTCCTCTTCCCGTGAACGAATCACATACCCTTTTTGTGCAGACTTTCGGATAATGTCGACAGGCAATAAAAGTATTGGAGCATAACGTGGTCGTTCGCTATTAGTGGTTTCATACCATTTCAATAAACCCAACGCCAAATAGAGTGTATTTGCTCCATTCTCTTCCATAGAAAGGCGGGAACTTCTATATAGGTTCGTTAGCGAATAAGTCAGTTCGGTTTCCGCTAGATACGAACGTAATCGTTTCTGTGTTAACTCTTGTTTTACCAAATTAATAATTGGATCCGATTGATTAAGAGATTGGTAAATGCCTGTATCCATCAAATCATTTTCCCAATCATTTGGTTTTGGTAACACTAGAAACTCTTGTCCATCTGCAAGTGCATCTTCCAAAAGATTGATATTTACAGAGATGAGCTGCATTGTACTTTTGGTTAGCCTAATGTTCAGAAGGTTATTGCGTAAGCTTAGGTCCAGTAGTTTCCGTTCCCAAAGTCTTTGCTTTGTTACTTCAACATTGTGAATATCAACTATTCTCGTTTCCGGAATAATTGTTTCAGGAGTACCGCTATCTCTATTTGCTGTTTGCGTTTCACTGATTTCGATGCCATTATCGCCGAATGTTCTTAACGGTAAAGGTCGAATGCCGGCAAATCGACTTCGCTTAACATCAATCGATAAAACGAAATTTGTGCTGTCCGCTAATTTGTATTCAGCCATAGAAACAGCAGAGTCGAAACTAACATTATTCCCTGCATTCATGTACGTAGTTTCAACCAGTACAATTTCATTTATTCCATCTGCAATACGTTTTGTGAGTAGCGAAATATCATCATTAACACTATCAGCAAAAGTGTCATCAATAAGCCAGCCACCCGCGAAAGCATGACCTTTGATAAAAACTATTATTGGGTTAACTCCAACTGCTTCAATACACGAAGCATATAACAAAGACATATCGAGACAAGTGCCGATCTTACTCGATAGGATTGTATCGCACATTCTTATACGCTGACCTGATTGTTCATAACTGGCGGGAGGGGCACAATAAACAATATTTAGTTCTGCAATTGCCTCATATATAGCTGCAATTTGTTTCTTAACCCGGTCTGGGTTTCTACTTTGATATTCATCCAGCGATGGGCTGCCTGTCCACTTTTCAAGATACTGTGAAGCTCGATGAATTATCTTTGATATTGCAGGATAGTTTGGTGTAACAAATGCCGAGAGCATTTCGGGAATCACCGATACACCACCCCATTGGTCAAATGGCAAAATATCAATAGGATATTTTTCAGATGCAATAATCTCATTTTCACTAAGCACTAAAACGATAATCTCTCCAACTACTCGCTCTGTCGTTTCTGACAAGTATCTTGGAGAGATATTTATATTGATATTATTTACTTCAACAATTGAATTTTGAGGAACCACATCAATTAACCTCTCTGTCTTATCAGCAAGATCTGGCAAAATAGATATTTGAACACATACATTTACAATATCAACCTCAGAATTATTCTTCAATAATAGTTTTCGTGATATTGGTACATGATTTTGCTGCATCGCAAAATTCACTATCGGAGTATAAACAAAATTAAGCTCAAGCATCTATTCTGGGTGTTGATTGTTATAATGATAAAAATGAAGTCAAATTACTTTTACAAACTGAATTTTGTCTGTCTGGGGGAATGGATCTTTTTTACTCATTAAGTCAACCATTAGTTTCTTATCCCAGATTTGTTCCCAAATCAATCTGTTTATATAATCCATTTTATTTCCAGCAAATATAATGTAGCCATTTTGCCTACCACCTTTTTCTATTTTATCCCCAATTAAAGAGAATAAATCATCTACAGTAAAATGTGTGGGTACCTCTGCTATACTCTTTAATATTATCTCTTTAAATTCCTCGTCAGTATAAGTTGATGGAATTTCTATTAACGGATCACGGAAGTAACTTTTCCAATAAATCATGTTTCTAGTATTTAAGTTAGAATCAATTCCGCGTAGTCTTTATTGTCATTTTGGAATTCATCGTTCCAAGTAAAATCCAATCTGAGTTTAGAATGGACTCCATGTAAGTGCCACAACTCAAAAGATTCATGGTCTGCTGTTCTCAATAATTCTTTAGAAATGTGATTCGTTTTAATATGAAAGTCAGGATTTTCTTGGATATCTATTTTCAAATCTTTTGCTTCACAAAAACCAATATTTGTTATTCTAATAGTGACTAAGGTATTGATTTTTGATACTACTTCAGCTTTAATTTTCGCCCGCTTTTGCCTGATCTTTTCTTCATCTATTTTTTCTAATTGGTATTTGTTAAGTTTCGCATCCTGCTTTTTAAGCTTTGCGTCATGAACGCAATACGTATAAAGACTTCCGAATATTGCAAATATAGAAACCAATAATGCGAATGCAGATAGGACTATAGTTATAAATTCCGCCGTTGTCAAATTTTTCATCATCGGTATTTATTTCTTAAACTGGTTGGGGTTCATCTTTTCAATGATTATTTTAGTGTAATCTTCAGCAATTTTGTTCTTTATATGATCAAGGTTTTCCACGTTAAGTTTCACTAATTCAGTTTCACCTCCTGGATATTCGCGGCCACATGAGATACATTTAACAAATGACTTATCGTCGTTAATCTCGAATTGGCTATCGCTTCCACAATTAATACATTGTAATTTTCCTGTATAGGTCTTGTTCATAATTGTTTCTCCTTTTACTGCCTCTTTTTTCAATGAGGTTTTTTGAAATTGTTTAAAGATATTTTAATTGATTGTTTTTAGGGTTTAAAGGTATTGGCTAATTTATAACAATATTTTCATTAATTGCCTGAAAATTAGAATTATTTTCAGCTTTGAGCGGGCAATTTAAAATATCGGGAATAAAATATACCTCGGCCATTCGGAACTGAAACCCGTTTGGATAAAATTACCTCTAAGATGGTCTAAACTGAATTCGGTTGGGATCAGATTACCCCTAAGATTGCCTGAACTGAATCCAGTTGGGATAATTTTACCCCTAAGATTGTTTAAACCGAAACCAGTTTGGGTAATTGATACTTTGATTTGCCTATTCCTAAAAATCGCGATCGATCTATATGGCCGGTTTTGCTGTATCTGCTTTGGAGGCGATATGCCGTTCTGAAAGATCGGCGTAATACTTACGGGCAGTGTTCAGCAGGTTAAGCGTTATAACGAAAAGGGGCGTGTTAAGCAATTGTGCTTTAATTTAAAGGTTTTATATATTTGTGACAAAATAAGATTGCCATGACAACAATCGTAATCAACGATATAACCATTGATGCAAAAAATGATGATTGAGTTCCTGAAAACTCAAAATTATGTAACAATAATCGACGAAAAAACACCCAATGCCACATTGCAGAAATCAATCGATGAAGCAGAGATAGG
>Ga0209125_1002219_pt1 | contig 15505 bp, 8 predicted proteins | sample BarGraIncub1131A_FD_184503 | JGI IMG/M metagenome (GOLD analysis project Ga0209125, IMG submission 184503) | Arctic peat soil microbial communities from Barrow, Alaska - Barrow Graham LP Incubations 11-31A (SPAdes) (version 2) | ecosystem: Environmental > Terrestrial > Soil > Wetlands > Peat... | reverse complement strand
GGTCGCGGCTTGTCGCGATCGAACTCAACAAGTCTCATCGCGTCGACATCTTTGGCTGGGCGCGGCGTATCAGGGCTCAAACCATCGGTCGGGGCCGGGCTCATATAGGCGCTCGGCGCAGGGTCCACCAGCTTTGCAGCAACCATCCTGGCATGCGTCAACGCCTTGTAGACGATATTATTTTGCGACGTTGCTTCCTCTTCCGTCTTGCCAATGGTCAACAAGCGAAATTCGTCCGCCGACATCAACCAATAAGGTAGTTTGATCGGCGCGCCCGCCGTCTCGTCTGTCCCGATTGGATCGTAAGCGCGATACACGACTGACCGGCCTTTGAATGCCTGACCGTACTCACCATGCGGATCGATGATCACAATACGTGGATGGCTAACACTGTCCGCCGTAGGCTTGTGTTGCAGCGTGCCATGAATCAAAGCTGCCACGGCTCCCGATTTTCCGGAGCCCGTCGATCCCAAAACGGCGCAGTGCAATCCAAACATCTTGTCAATATTGGCTCTGCATGGCGCAGCGTCTGCCCCGACATAGGTTGCGAACTGAAAAAGCGGGTCAACGCCGTCAGGCCGCTGCCCTTCAGCAGATCTATAGAGAATCCCGGCTTCTTCACGGGTCAAAAGGTAGACCCCCTGCCTCGGCAGCGGATAGGTGCTGACGCCGCGTGAAAACGACAGCCTTTCGTCACCAGAGTTCCATGCGCCTTCGGCAAAGAGTTCTATTTCCATCACCCGTTGATCGGCGTCTGGAGGGATTGGCGTCGTGCCGTCATGCAGTTCCTCTGAACGCATCCGAAGCAGGGTGACAAACCCAAAAACCAATCGTCGACCGAAGTGCACCTTTACGACGCTACCGATCTGACCAATCGGATAAACACGTCCAGCATAGCTTCGGGTGAGTTCAGAAACATCGCCAGAAATTTCAACCTTCACGGTGGTTCCAGAAACTTCGACGATATGGCCGACCCGAAGATCGGCTACCGGTTGAAAGTTCACCATTACAGGCACCCCTCAGCACCGTCTTTAAGCATTTTTGTCACGCCTGAAAAAGTCCACCAATCGCGGACCTTGCCATCCTCCGCCGCATGAAATGGCCCCGTTGGGCCGACGTAAAGACCTTTTTCCGTTACAACGTATAAACGCTTGGCCCACGAGGACTCACGCCACTTTGTTATGCAATCTGGCCACCCGGATGATTCGTAAAGAAAGACAAGTATCGTCGTTCTGTTATCGGGGGCAGCGAGCGCGAATTCAATCTCTTGGTTTATGTGCTCGTCTCCGAAGCTGTAGCCACACACGGCAAGGACGTTGTCCGCAGCGGTCGCAAGAGCGCGCCGCATAAGGTCGAACTGTGCTGCGAATGGGTCGCGTTGGGTTGCCATGTACTTGGTCGACTGCGGATGAATGAGAACCCTTGCCGCCTTGTCTGGATACTTGTCGCCATCGCGGACGCGCCAGACACGCCCGTCGTCGCCGAGGTGCCAATCGCTTGAGCCATGAAGCTTGATTACATGCGCACGATGAGCGAGCGCAGGCTCTGGCTCGCCAAAGTGAAAATTCCGAAAAGCGACTGCGCCTCCTGAAAAACCATCCCAACAGGAAACTGCGCAAAGCGCCAGAGCGTCTTCGAGTAAGGTGTCATAGTTGGTCGAAAAAAGCCTGACCGGACCCCTTCGATCATGAAGACCAGCCTGGGTCGTTTTAAACAGGGCTTGTATGAAGGCTTTGTGCTCGTCAATGCTGACGACAGATTCCCCTGACTTCCCGATCACCTCCGGCTCACCGTCATTAGCTGCACGATAGCCCCATCTCACTGTTTCTGCGATCCACTTGACCACATCGCTATGGGCTTCCGTCAAAGCAACAGCTTTTATCTTGGTGCCACCCACCGCCACCTCTTCCAATTTAGCCCTTTCAGCAAGGGCTGCATAGTCGCCAAGGTGGCTCAGCAGATGCTCAATATGGGACTTTTCTGGAAGCTCCGCAAACAGAGCGTCAAGCACAGGCTTATGCGCACTGTCTTCAGCTTTCGCTCGAATCCTTGCTGTCAAAGGAACCATCAGCGGAATTCCAGCACCCTTACTGATCCCCGCACCAAATAGCCAAGTTTGGCATGGTGACATCAAATGTCGGTCTAACTGCTCAAGCAGGTCGTTTGATTCATTCACGATCTTCGCTCCCTATATTGATCTTGCTGGTAACGGTCCACAGCACGTCACCGGCTTTCATCATCCACACGGCGTCCAGCCTACCGCACATGCGGCAGCCAAGAAGCTGATTGCGTATTCCAGGTTGCTCAAACCGAGGTGGCTGCTGGCCCGGTCCACACCAAAGAGCACAGCCCATCTCCGCTCAGCCACGTAAGTCATCCAAAAATTCCGAGGCTGGATCAACGCTAGTAACCAGCAACCGATCCCTTGCTCGAGTACAGGCCACATAAAGCAAGTGCCGCTCAGTGTTGTAGACCTCCTCCAAGTCGGCATCATCGGTCACGGCCTCCATACGTTCCTGCAAGGGGATGATTTCGTCGTCGCAGGCCATCACCACCACAGCGCGGAACTCAAGACCTTTTGCAAGATGCATCGTGCAAACGGATGCCTGCCCATTGATGGTCTCCACATGTTCGTCGAGCACTTGATACGGCATACCGGCGCCCGATACGGCGGCAACAGCCCGGCCTACCTCCTGCGTGGACCGCACAAAGACTCCAATCTCATGAGGTGCCAGCCCCTCTTGGATTCTGGCTCGCAGCCATGACGTCACCTCGGCACACTCTGCTTCCTGATCACCCAATACGCGAATCAATGGCGCCGGGCCATTGAACACCGACACCGTGCCGCGTCGAGCTTCTGTGTTGCCATCGACGTCGGAGACCTCTGGCCCCAAAAGCTGATCCGCCTGCGTTCTGATTTGGTGGGAGGTGCGATAGTTGATGTGCAAGGTTCGTGACCGACCGCGAATATCAACACCCAACGACTTCCAAGAAAAAGGCTGCTGAAAAATACGTTGGCCCAGATCTCCCGCAAAAAACAGACTATTGGCACGCATCTGACCTTGGCTTGCGCCGATCGCGGCTAAAAATCGCAGCTGTGCGACGCTCACATCCTGCGCCTCGTCAACCACGACAAATTCAAACGGCGGGTGCTTAAGTACGGCGACCTTATCTGCCAAGCGAGTAAACATCTCGGCATGGGTGATCAATCCGGCTGCTCGCATCGCAACCTGCACCGATTCAAAGACTGTCCACAGTGCTGCACGTTGTGCTTCCGAGAGTCTTGTTTTTCGGCCCAATCGCTTAACGTCGCGGTAGGCGTCCCAAGTGGTGAGCTGCCAAGCATCTACCAAGTCATCCCATTCACCAAGCAAAAACCTCGGACTGAATTTGAGACCTGCCACATTTTTGGCCGCGTCCCTCATCAACGTTCGAATCTGATCACGGGTCGCGATTCGGGGTCGCCCGACATGCAACCCAAACAGCCTCTCCCCAATTGCCGTCATCGAATGGACTTCCACGCGATCACCGAGTCGGGGTTTATTACTGATCAGCCGCCTGAGTTTGGTAGCCAGCGCATGCGCCAGGGTGTCTGAGAACGTCGTCAACAGTACACGGGAATCCGGGGCGCTTTGCGCCAAATGCACTGCACGATGTAGTGCCACGATGGTCTTGCCGGTGCCCGCAGAGCCGGACACCCGGGCCGGACCGTTGTAGTCTCGCTCAACCCATTGGCGTTGGGCTGGATGCAAGAACGTGGTCCATTTTTCCCAGGGATATGAAAGGGCACGCTCCAACTCGTCCACATCGTTCATCACCCTAAAACGTCGCTGTGCATCAGGGTGGCTGAACGGATCGGCCCCCACGGGGGCAGGCAGCGTCACTGACGGCGTGCCGCCTGTGGCCAGCTCCAGCAACGCCTCCGCCGCCTCACTGGGCAGGTGATCAGCCAAGGCCAACAGACCATCCTCATCCACCACACGGACGTCAGCCAGCCATTCGGGTGGCACTCCGTAGCCAAGCAACTCATCGTCAGAGCGTTGCGCGAACAAGGCTGCCCTGGGTGGCGCAGTGGTGGCCCAAGCACTGGCCGCCGGTTCGGCAGCTATAAATACCCTAGTGGGAGCAACTTCTTCGACCCGCTCGCGAATTTCCACCCATTGAGCAGCGCCGGTTTTAGGGTGCGTCTCCAGCTTGCGCCGCTCGGCCCAGCGGTAGGCTTTGTCATGGTGGTCCACGTAGCACAACAACAAACTGGCCACCGTCTTGTGCACGATCAACCGAATGTCGCTGCTCACACGAACCGACCAGAAATTTTTATCTCTGGCTTGATCCAGTTTGTGAAAGCTCATTCCAGGGCTGGCCGGATTTAGCTGCAAATCGAATGCGGTGGTTTTGACGGACTTTTGCTCGTCGCCGGTGAGTTTGGCGAGGCTGTCGGTGAAGGTGTCAGCGATGCGGAAGTCCATCAATCAAATCCCAAACGATCTGGCAACATGGAAGGCCGCCCTAGCATTGTCATTTTCCGAACCCAATCCTGACTCGGAGATCCTGCATCCTAAAACCTGGAGGAGTCGGCTTGAAAGCATCGGATTCCTTCTGGAGACCATAGCCTTTTCTCTGATGATCTCGCAAGGCCTTTAGATTCAGACCCATCGTCAAGAACGTAAGGTTTTCTCCACCTTTGATGCGCAGGGGGCTCATCTTCTCTGATTTTGAAGGACTAACTATTCGCGAGTCCCCAAACTGAGAATCGTTCACTTGGATCACGTAGCAATGCAGATCACGCGCGGCAGACTCAACAATATTCGAGAAATAATGAACATCGCGATTGAATTCAGTGCCGATGATGAAATCAACCTTGCCTTTGAAGAGACCCCGGTCTTCGATGCTTGCCAATTCGTAGCAGTTATAAATCGCAAAACTCGCACCTCGCCATCTGAATAGCTGATACGGGTCTTTGTCTTTGGGAGTCTTCAGGCTCTCATTCGTCAGGATGAACTTCTCTTCTGGGGAGTAGAGGCGCTTGAGGCGGCGGACAGGCATGCAACCCCAGTGATGATTTCCTGCAGGGTATGGCAATGCGGCAAGAACCTCATTGCGAGCATAGCCAGAGCGATCCACGCGGTGTTCAAGGCCACACACAACGCCAATACGGTGCTTACGTGCCCACGCAACAATCATCGACTCCCATGCATGCGGAACGCTGACCTCCGGGAAGACCAACAAGTCGATCTTTTCACCTCGCGCATTCCTATAGCGCGATATCTCATTCAACAAAGTTGCAAATGGCTTCAGTCGCTTCCTACTCAGGTCTGGGCGGTCAAGGTAGCTTGCCTCGACCCGACTTTCCAATACCGGAATATTTGCTAGAGCAATTTGAATCTGCTCATGAAGGTCTGGGCTATCGAGTCCTACTCTAATCTCATCGTACTTAGACATTGGACTCATCCTCATCTTCACTTTCAGGGATAGTTACCCAATCCACACCGGTCACCTCTCGCCGATTGGCTGTCGCATAAACGTCTGCCGCCCACGCATAGGCTGTTTTATTCAGTAAGGACACATCACGGCTCTTGGCTAGCAGCAGACATTCGTCAAAGTTGACATACCTTGGCGACAGTTCAAGTTTGCGATCGTCCATCTTTACTTGACGTTCAACCTTTCGCGCAGTCAAAGCCCCGGCATAGGTGGTGTAGTTAAGAAGCGGCTTCCGTACAAAGTGGTGACGAATCAGGTTTGAGTTCCGAAACGCTTCTATCGGATAGTCAGCTATGAGCTCCGCAATCCCCATGTCTGGCGTGCAGAGCGCATCCGCCATTGCGCGGGACAGCGAGAGGTGCTGCTGCAAGTCTTCCGTCAAACGGCCTGTAATTTCCCCCTCCGACGAATAGCGCACGCGCTTAATTTCGGACTCCAGGTGCTTGCAAAAAACCTTTGCAGCATTCGAGTCGTCAGAAATCCGAAACAACGTAAACACCCTCTCCCACAAGTCGTAAAACTCAATTGCATTCTTGCCCTTGAAGAACTTTCGCAAGCCAAGACTTATTTTTGGATCAGGTGGATCATCGGTCAGTAGGTGCAGGATGGTCTGGCGGGCCAAATGCTTGGCAAGTTCATATCGATTCTCCGCCATGCCCTTGACGCTGCGGAATTTGTTAACAGAGCCTTCATACAGCAGCTCGTAGGCGACATCCTCCATCGAATTGTCCGCTTCGTCCACGGGCATCAGGACGAAATCACTTGCATTCTCCTCAAGCTTTTTTTGGAACTTCTCCAAGCCGGCAATTGAATGCTTTGCATCAAAGTACTGTAGGATGCATTTGCCTTGTTGCAAGTACAGGCCTGGGCAAGTCGAAATTTCATAGCCTTGATCTTCTCGATCGCGCAGGATGCCAGTCTCAACGAGGACATCTCCCATGAACGCGGCAACGGGCTCTTTCGACTGTCCCGGATCCTTGGCCGCAGGGATCACCATAAGGATGTCATCTACGTATCGACCATAGTAGGCTGGCCTGACCGACTTCTTCACCAAATCATCAAACTCTTTGAGATACCAGTTCGCGAGGATCAAAGAGGAGCAAAGGCCGATTGGTATACCAGTATCCTGCGGCGAAAGATTCTTATGCGTTCGACTTAGCGACGGGGAAATGACATTCTGGTAGGCGTCACAGATAGCCTCAAGGCACACCAGAATACCACTTGACTTCTTCATCTCATCCGATTCGTTGCTCTCCGGGCGAGCTTGCGATATGGCTTCGGCAACAGCTTCGAAATCAAGCCTGATACGATAGAAATATTCCCAAACATCAAGTCCGAGAATCGCGACATTTGTCCGATCCTCTGTCAACATCTGTTTCGCCTTACGAATCCCACGATCACGCCACCGCGAATACTGCTCGTGATACTTGCGAAACAGGCCCGGGGAACTGTCCGAATCGTTGTGCAGGTTGGGAAGTAAGCGTGATCCACAACACTCTGGCCCAAGTTGGGCATCAAGGTAACGACCTTCGAGCATGATCCACAAGACAGCGATCAAGTGGAGCTCAATCGGTCCGTCAAAAAAGTAGTTGACCTTTTCTACTTCCACATGTGAAGTTGACGTGACATTCGTGATGAACCTACCTTTTTCACCCGACTCAGGATCGTCTTCGGGACCACCCCATTTAATCTTTTTTGGCACAAGCCTGAAATCAATCTTCTTTAACCATCGTTTGAAATCTCTATGGCGCCAGGGCTCGTCACTGTTCAAGACAGCCTGTACGGCAGCGAGTTTGTCATCGAAATCAGCCGCGCACTCGAATTCGGCAAGTCTCTTCCGAAGTCTTAAGTCGGTCTTGTCGTAGTAGACGTAGTGCTTAAGCTTTCGATAAGCAGTCGTGATTTTTTCGCTATCAACCAGCATGTCATGTCACCTTGAACACCTTCATCACCTCATCCCCTAGATGATTGATGACCTTCACCGCGATGCGTCCCGATTTCGGTTTTACAAATGGCCGTGAGGTGTCGCTGTTGAGCGTCGCCCAGGCTTCTTCGTTGATCTCAGCCTTGAGCGTGGTCTTGAGTGCTTTGTACGGGTCGTTGGCGCCCAGAAAGTAGGCGTGGCGGACAAAGAAGCTTTCTTCGTTGTAGTCGGTGTCGATGAACCAGCAGGCGATGCCGTCAGCACCGTCGCTGCGCACCTCGCCGGTGTTGGGGTGGAACACGTCCACGCCGTTGACTTTCACGCGCACTTGGCCACCATCGACCTCCAAAACGTCAATGTCAGGCTCGCCAAAGATCACAAACAGGTTGCCCTTTCCGGTGTTCTTCAGATCCTCCGCCATGTGCAGATCGGCGTTCATACGAGCCTTGAGAACCGGGATACGGCCCAGTTTGTCAAACTCACTCGAATGCGCATCGTAGTTGAATGCACATGCGATCAGCACGTCGAAACCGGAGTCGCCCGCCTCGCGGGCAGCGGCTACCAAATCGGGCCGCGAGACGGTTCCAAACTCGGGACCAATGAAGACGGCGGCACGTTTCTCGCCAGCGTCGTCGATGTAGCGGCCATCCGCACAGACCAGATCACCTGGCCACGGTGTCAGTGACGTGAAGACGATCTTGTCGTCCTTGTGCGCCTGCTGCACGCCAGCAGTCTTGAGGTTTTCCAGAATGATCTGAACGAAATTTCGTTCTGCGTTGTATTCCGCTTGACGCTCCGAGACCTTCGGGTCGTTCGGATCAATTAGCTCGTCATTTTCATCGACGGCAAGGACCCGGTGTGGCGACAGACTCTCAACCGTAAACGGGCCGGCCACACGCACTTTTTTCTTATCTTCAAAGGGCTTGTCATAGAGGTTCTCAAACTCGGCCTTGGCAGCGATCGACGCGTCGATCTCTCTCAGCCGTGCAATACGTTGCGCCCACCATTTGGCATGCAATTGTTTCGTCGCCTCGGGCCACTTTGCCTCGGCATCCCGGACGATCTCCCACTCTTGCCACTGCTTACCCACCGCAGTATTTAGGTCAGTGCGCAGCGCCTCAAGTGCAGGCTTGTACTTATCCCAAATGACGTCAATCTCGACATTGTTGGCAATAGACTTGAGCGTGACGTGCGGCACCCGCTCATAGACAAAGCCTTGGCGCACATTCCCGAGTGTCCGTGCGTTGGACGGAGCAGTATGTGTAACTTCAGCTTCTTTGATTTGGCCTTCCCGGCTGTCGGCCAGCAGGTAGTAAGGATAACGCGCGCCCATGATGCGGGCGCGGGCCAGCGCAAGTGCAACGCGCGAGGTGTCGATAGTGATCCAACGACGAGCCCACTGTTCAGCGACGTATGCAGTTGTGCCTGAGCCGCAGGTAGGATCGAGGACAAGGTCGCCAGGATCTGAAGTCATCAGGACGCAACGTTGTATAGCTTCCGTTGCCGTCTGAACCACATAAATTTTTGGGTCAGTTCGACTTTGAACTCCACCGATATCCAGCCAAATATTTGATCTTGGCGTAGCCGCAAAATCATCAAGACATCGCACGTAGCGCACAGATGCACCCTCTTGCATGACCCGCTCTGCTTTCCCAGCACGTATCAAACCTTCAACTGTCGTTTTCCAGTGCAACCCCTTCGGGGCAGTCCATTCTCGGCCAGAAAAAGTAAACCGCTGCTCTGAACTGGACTCGCCTTGCGACGTCAGCTGATCTGACGTCGCAAGGCGAGTCCGTTCGTGAGCTGCGTTCTTAAGTGCCTGAATAGACGATATCTCGCGATACTTTGTTGCTCCCGATTCGCCCGCCTGTTTAGCCGTATATAAATCGCGGTACTTAAGCAGGTCCTTCTTCTTGGCATACCAAACCATGTAATCGGCAACATTTGAAAGTGTGTCGCCGGAAAATCCTGTGGTCTTTGCGTAAGCAATTGTTGAAACGAAGTTGTCCTCTCCGAAGACCTCGTCCATCAAAGCTCGGACTCGATGCACATTTTCGTCACCAATCTGGACAAAAATCGACCCTGAGTTAGTGAGTAAATCACGCGCCACCGTCAATCGGTCACGCAAATACGTCATATAAGAATGGATGCCATCGCGCCAAGTATCCCGGAACGCCTTCACCTGCTCTGGCTCCCGCGTGATGTGGTCGGCATTGCCATCCTTCACGTCCCGGCTGGTCGTGCTCCACTGAAAGTTGCTGTTGAATTTGATGCCATACGGTGGGTCGAAGTAAATGCACTGCACTTTGCCACGCAGCCCTTCGCGCTCGGCCAGTGATGCCATCACGGCCAGGCTGTCGCCCAGAATCATGCGGTTGGCCCAATGAGCATCATGCTGATAAAACTCAGTCTTTGCATCGTCGCTTGGCAGGCCGTTGAAGTCGGCAAACATGTCCACTTGCGGCGCGGGCTCTGCGGTCTTTTCACTCTGGCGCTTCAAGTCGTCAATCAGCACCTTGGGATGCACTTTTTCCTGGATGTAAAGCGGCGGAGCATGCACCACCAAGTTCGACCAATCCTGTTCGTCTTTGCCACGCCAGACCAGTTGGGGGTCCAGATCACGATTGCGGCGTGCATATTCCACGCGCACGGGCTTCTGTTCGTCCTTCTTCATCACCGACTGGTATTCAGCAGTGGGGATGTTCTTGCGCGTGGCGTCGTCGTGCTTGAGCGTTTCGACAGTCAGCGGGGTATTTTTCTTGGTTGCCATATCAGTTGCTTTGCTCCGCTGTCTGAGCCGCTGCCGCAGGCGCCGCAGCAACAATCATTTTGTTAAATTCTGCTTCTACCTTTTTTGCAAAATCATGCTGCATCTGGTAGACCTCTGTGAACTCAGCGAACGCCCAGCGTCCGTAGCTGCCAAGGTTGTTGACACCGGGCACCCAGTAGGTGTCCATGGTCGACTTCTTCTCTTTGGCATCCTCCCGACGGTAACCCTTGATCTCAACGACAAGGTTCAGCAAATCATCTTCACCGTGGCCATCATCGACACGGACGATAAAGTCAGGCCGGTACTGCCGCGTCTCGGACCCGTATCGATAGGGCACTTCAAAGCCGAGATTGTGATTTTTCACATAAGCTTTTACGAGTGGATGTGCCTCTGCCACACGGCAGAATTCAGCTTCCCAATCGCTGTCCAGAATCACCCAATTGAGCTGACAGGCTTTCGCGCTGGTTTCCCAGCGCTCGGTTTTCGACGTGTTGAAATTGACGTTCGCTGTGCTGCCCGTTGGGTTGTATGGATCTAGAACCGCTTTGATTGGACGACTACCGACCAGAGCGCGAGTAATGCCGGAGGTAATACGCTCGCAAGCCATGTCAGCCAGCATCTTGTACTTGAGCTGCGCCGGGTAGGTGCCACCCTTGCAGACCAAGTAACCATCGAGCCACTGCCGGGCGATGCGTTTGAGCTGTCCGAACAGGTGCAACTGCGGCTCGCCATCGGCATCCCGCCATTTGCTCAGAACTAAATGCGAGGTGAGCTCGTACACGACTTGCGACGGGCGCACATCACCGGTGTGCACCAGGTTCAAATCCACCGTCTCACCGATGATCCCCGAATTTCGCGTCTCGGTGGCACCCACCAGATCAGGTGTGAGTTCCATAACGGAGTCATCATTGAACTCGGCGGTAAGTCGTTCTTCCGGTAGCTCAGCACGGTAGCCTTGAACGCGTGGGAACTGGATTTCGAGTGCATCACGGTCAGGCCGCACTGCCTTGACCTGAATGGTTTCGCGTGGTTTTTGCGGTGGGGCCACCACCGGTTTGGCGTTGAAGTCGAACGGAATGCCGAGCACATCGGCGTACTCGACGTTAAACAAACCTTCTTCATTCAGCTCGTATGACTGGCGGCGTAGCGCCCGGCCAATGACCTGCTCGCACAGCAACTGTGTGCCGAAGGCACGCACGCCGAGCACGTGGGTGACGGTGTTAGTGTCCCAACCCTCGGTGAGCATGGAAACGGACACCACGCAGCGGATAGAGTCACCCAGGCGGCCGGCCTTGCCAACAGTGTTCATCACCTCGCGCAGCAAGTCTTGGTCAGTGATGTTCTGCCCGGCCTGCGCGTCGCCCGTGCGCTCCACAATCTCGCGACGAAAGCGTTCGATTTCATCGGCAGCCATGCCACGGAAGTTATCGTCCAGCGCCTCGCCGGATTCGAGCTGCTCACTGTCGATCAGAAGCGTTCGTGGGCGACCAATGGGGTTACCGTGTTCGTCGTGATTGCGGAACAATGGCAGTCGGCCAAACTCCAGTTGGGTGGTGCCGTCCTTGTTGGGTCGCTGAAAACCGGAGATGTAATCGTAGACCAGCTTGGATGCAGACGTGTTGTTGCACACGACAATGAAGCACGGTGGGACAGATATTTTCTCCTGAGCCCATAGCTCAAAGGTTTTTTCGTAGTGCCCATATAGCGCTTCGAGCGCGGTCTGCAATTGTGTCGGCAGGTCAAGCGGGTTGAGCCCCTCGGCCTTGCCGCGCCCCTTCTTGGGCATCTTGGCCCGGATGTGTTCCCAAAGATTGCGAAACATCGGCATCTCGCCGCCAGGGATGTTGTCGGCCACGGGCACGCGTGGCAGTTTGACGATGCCGCACTCGATGGCATCCATCAGCGAGAAGTCGCTCATCGTCCAGGGGAACAGCGTCCCCTCGGCATACCCCGAACCGCGCAGAAAGAATGGTGTGGCAGAGAGATCGAACACGCGGGCTACGCCAAGCTTGCGATTGACAGCCTCAAGCCCAGATATCCAGAGGCGGGCGGCTTCATTGTTCTCTTCGGCCTCTTTTCTATCATCGCCCTTGAGGTCGTCTTCCTCAACTGCAAGCGGCTTCTCACGGTAGCAGTGGTGCGCCTCGTCGTTGATCACCAGAATATTACTCAAGCCCATCAGGTCAGGCATCACGCGTTGGAGCATCTGGCCTTCGGTCTCAAGCGTGTTGAGCTCGTCACCACCCCGGCCTTGCAGCAGCAGCCTGCCGCCCTTGGACAACTCCATCCGTTCGCGGGGTTTGAAAGCGTGATAGTTGGTGATGACGATTTTGGCGCGATCAATATCGCCAAGCATGTCGCTGGGCACCAATTCACGGCTGGCGTAATAGCTGTCTGGGTCGTTGGGCTGCAGCACACGCAAGCGATCACGGATCGTTAAGCCTGGAGCCACCAGCAAAAAACCACGCGTAAATTTCTTGCTGTTCGGTCGTCGCACAGCATTGATGGTCTGCCACGCGATGATCATGGCCATGACGGTTGTCTTTCCCGCACCAGTAGCCAGTTTCAATGCCAGACGCATGAGCTCGGGATTGGCGTCATTATTGGCGCTGGCAAGGTGATCGATGAAAGTCTGACCGACCTTACCGATCTGCGGCGCCACCTCTGTTAACCAAATGGCGGTTTCAACGGCCTCCACTTGGCAGAAGAAGGGCCGTACTCCGCTGAACTTGTGGTGCCGCCAATGTTGCAGCAATCGAGCAGTTTCCGGAGTGACGCGCCAGTCATTCGGGCTGGGCAGCGCCCGCCACTTATCGACCTCTTGGCGAACAGAGTTAATGACTGCAGTGTGGTCGTAGGCCTGTTTTTGCGTCGACAGTTCATCTTCGAACAGTAAAGCGTCCTGCTTGCCACCACCTTTTTGCTTCTTGGGCTTGGGAATCGGTGAGATGAACTCAGCGCGGCGGCGCGTGTCGACGATCTGCTGGGTGGGTTGCCCTGTCGCATCGAGCTCCCAATGGTGGACAGGTTGCTCGTATGGCGAGTTGAGAATCGGCTTTTCAAAAAACTGATTTGTCATTCACGTCCCGCTTGTTCGAATTATGTCGCCCCTAAGCCGTTGCCTCCATGACTACGACACGCGAATTTGGTTGTAAAACAGCTCAATTATGTGTGGGAATACTTATTGAAATGACGACCTATGGCCGTGCGTTCAAAAAATAGGCTGTGAAGAGCCCTATCCAGTAAACATGGGTGGCTGCTCACTCTCACACCTTGAGTATCGTCTAAACCTCTCCCCATGGCAGGCGCCCATTGCACGGTTGAAGAAAATTCATGTTCAGGGCACACCTAACGCACCTCGCGGATGGTCCGCGAGATGTCAAAAACCACGACTTAACCACTCCGAAAGTGGGTGGCTTTACCTCCCAAATGCCCTGTTGACCGCTCGGCAGATGCTGCCTCCCAACGTTGGACTTCTGGCCTGCTCAGAGGGATGACTTGTACACCGCCCGTCAAGGCGGCAATAACAACCATCAGGAGGAATACATGACAGCAACAAGAACAACCGCTGTGACCGTTCGCTTGGGTAAAGCCCTTGCCGAACAACTCACGGACCGAGCCCAATCGGAGGGAACGACCTGCGCGGACATCCTGCGCAAGGCCCTCGAAAAATACGTCGAGGGCAACGAGCAGCTTGCCATGTTCGACGATCTGCGCCAAGGGCTGCTCGCCCGCCTGGAATCTCTGGAACGCAGCGTCGTGGCCGAGATCAGCAACTTGGTCGAGATGGACGATGACCAAGGGGGTGCGCGATGAGCAACACCTCCAAATCTCAAACCAACCGCAGCGGTCCGTCACTGACGTCCTTAGTCATGGTTCCGATCATGGTGGGACTGGCGACTGCCGCATTCACCATGAAATTGCTCTGGCACGATGCCCCCGGAATTTTCCTACCGCTTCCAGACGGCCGGTTTTCGGACCACTTCATCCACTGGATCTACGGGTTGCTGGCCATGTTGACTGGCGGCCTTGTAGGCTCGGGACCATGGCACTCCTATGCGACATGGCTTCAGCAGCTCGATCCCACGAGCCTGAAATGGGCTCTCTACGCCAGGTTCGCCCTGGCCAGCATCAGCGGCGGTGGATCGGCAGTCCTCACCTTCCTGTGGATCTACGGCACAAGCCAGAACGACACACCGCTGCGAGGACGTCCGCTCCGTCAGGGAGGGAGGGCGATCTCCATGCTCGCTGCCGAGTCTGCCCGCGAATGGAAAGGTAAGCCCCCAGGCATACGCCTGCATCCGGAGGTGACGATCAGCCAGGAGCGCGAAACCAAACACCTTCTCATCATGGGTGCATCGGGCAGCGGCAAAACCCACATCGTCTGGCACGTGCTGAATGAGGCGATTCAGCGCAGAGACCGAGTCGTAATTTTCGACAGCAAAGGGGACTTCACCTCTGAGCTTAAATCGATCTGCCTGCTAGCCCCTTGGGACCCCCGCTCACGCGCGTGGGATGTGGCGATCGACTGTCCCGGGCCACTGGATGCCCAATCTCTGGCCGCACGCATGATCCCGGACAGCAACAAAGATCCCATCTGGCCCAATGCCAGCAGAGCGGTCCTCGTCGCCATGATCATCCATCTGCAAAGCACCAAGCCAGGCACATGGAACTTTGCGGATCTGCGCGAAATGCTGCACCTGCCAATCGAAGACTTGCGACTGATCGCGCAGCAGCACAACCCTGAAGCGCAACGCAGTCTGGAAGAAGGCAGCAAGACCACCCAATCCATACTGATCAACCTGACAGCATTCATGGCCCCCGTGGTCGACATGGCAAGAGCATGGGGCAGCGCAGATCAGAAACGGTTCTCCATGCGCCGGTGGATCGAAGGGGACCTGACGCTGCCGCGCACGGTCGTCATGCAAGGCTCGCAGCGATTCGAGCAGACCGCCGCAAGCCTAGTCAACAGCCTGCTGTCCGTGATGGCTGCGACCATTGCATCACCCAGCCTGCCAGATGACCCGCAACGGCGGATCTGGCTAATCCTCGATGAGTTCGCCCAATTGGGGCAACTCCGGGATATCGGCCCCCTGATTCGAATGGGACGTAGCAAGGGGCTGCGAATCGTGATCGGCGCGCAAGACATCGCCGAGTTACGCGCCATCTACGGCACCCACAAGACCGATGCATGGACCTCGTCACTCACGACGTCGATCTACACAAGGCTGGAAGGCGGGGGAACCGCCGAGTGGGTGAGTCGGCGCATTGGCGATCAGGAGACCGAAGAAACCAATGAAAGCAAGACGCAGGCGAGCAACGGCAGCTCT
>Ga0209125_1002218_pt1 | contig 15527 bp, 11 predicted proteins | sample BarGraIncub1131A_FD_184503 | JGI IMG/M metagenome (GOLD analysis project Ga0209125, IMG submission 184503) | Arctic peat soil microbial communities from Barrow, Alaska - Barrow Graham LP Incubations 11-31A (SPAdes) (version 2) | ecosystem: Environmental > Terrestrial > Soil > Wetlands > Peat... | reverse complement strand
AACTTTAGCTTTATGATTTTTAATGGTAGGTTTAATTCTTAATAGATCCATGATCTTTTCCCCAGAGGTAGAAAATCTTTGTATATCGTTTATTAACCAACCTATCATTCTCATAGGATTGTTTAGTGCAAATATTAAGCTATTAAAGGTTACGAGCTGACCAATTGTAAGCGACTTGTTTATTACGAGTATGCCTCCAATAAGGATCATAAGCACAACCATTGAGCCCGCTAAGGAATCAAGTACTGGAAGATATTTTTCCCAGATAGCTGCTGACGCAAGGTTTTTTTCTTTAAAACCATGGTTTATCTTATTAAATTTCTCTTTCTCAAAATCCTCTTTTGCAAAAGCCTTTACCAATCTATTCCCGCTTATATTCTCTTGAACCACAGAGTTTAACTTAGAAAATTGCGCTCTTATGGCAAAAAAAGAGGCCCTTACGTTTGTAGATAGTTTTAAAGCAAAAATAAAGGTTAAGGGAGTAATTGCAAGTAGGATTAAGGTGAATTTATAATTGATGGTAAACATTAAAGTTACAGCAAAGATAAAATTAGTGGCATTATCAAATACATTATAAATTACAAAGGCAACAAAATGTCGTACCATATCGATATCACCAGTCATCTTTGTCATGATATCACCTGTATTAGTTTTATCAAAGAAATCAAAATCCTGTTCTTGAAGTTTATTATAAATCTCTGACTTTAGATCAAAAATTAAATTTTGAGATACTCGCTCAAAATTCATCAAAAAAGTGTACCTTAAAATTGCTTTTAGGAATGTTGCACTGACTATTGAAATAATAAGTATTGGTAGAATTGATACATGCTGATTTACAATAACTTTATCTACGATTATTCCTGATAAATAAGGGCTCACCATATTTAAGGCTGAACATATAAGTACCAGTAAAAGACCGCCAAGCATTCTACCTTTGTATCTTTTAATATATGGAAATATCCATTTGAAAGCCAAGATAAAGCCTCCTTCCAAAAAAAATAGTTTAACTTATTTATTATGAACTTTTATATTAAATTGTGGAATGTACTATTTAATCATAATGATGTATAATTATATAAAATATACTTCTAATGTGTAGGCAGGTGATAAATTTGTGTATAAGCATGTGTGCTGAAGATTTTAATCCAAGGATAATGTATGCGGTTCAAGCTAAATACAATGAGAAAAATAGGGGGAGCTTTCATTCCCATGATTTTTGCGTTCTAACATATATAATTTCTGGTTCTTGTACTTATAAGATTGGAGATATGTCTTATGAAGTAAAAAAAGGCGATGTGTTATTCTGTAATCCTGGAGTTTTTCACGGAAGGCATTTTTTAGAGGGACAGGAAATAATCGAGTTTCAGACAGGCTTTAATAATTTATGGTTAAAAAATATGAAAAAAGATTGTCTTATTAATGAAGGGGACTCCCCAGTCATTAAACCTGTGAAGTATGAAGCAGAATTTATTAAATGCTGTGATGAGATTATAGCGGAGAAGCAAAAGAATGAACCTGGGTATGAACTTATTTTAAAATCCTTAATAATGAAGCTTATTGTTATTTTTATAAAGGAAACCTTAGTTGAAATTGAAGCAAGTGAAAGCTTGGATTTTGAATATTATGATAAAACGACTATAGTAAATACTATTATTTCCTATATGAATGATAATTATATGAAAGCAATATCCTTAGATCGAATTTCTAAAAATACTTATTTAAGCCCTGTTTATATATCAAAATTATTTAAAGAACTAACGGGAGATTCTCCTATAAATTATCTTATTAAGATAAGGCTATCTAAGGCTCAGGAACTTTTAAGAGAAGGCCATATGACTATAAAAGTTATTGCTAAAAGTGTAGGTTATGATGATGCTTATTATTTCAGTAAACTTTTTAAAAAGTATTATAAATTACCTCCATCTAAATTTATATTAAAGGGATAAAAACGATAGAAAGATACTAAAGGTTGGGGACACAGCTAAAGCTGTATCCCCGATCTTTTCGTGTTTCTTGCGGTAGAAAGAAGTAATTTAGTCTACTTTTAAACTACCTTCTGTTTGATTTGATCTTTGATTAATAGGTAGGAGCTAAACAATACTATGAAGCCCCCAATGACAGTATTTATGCTTACACTTTCCTTTAAGAATAAAAAAGAAAATATTACTGCGCTGATAGGGTCTATATAGGATAAAACACTGCTGCTATAAGCCCAAAGCTAATACCATAAATATCCTTTACAGATATGGGATTATTAAAGCTGACTACCATAAAAGCTAAACCAAAGAAAGCTGTTGCAAAAGGCAGCAGCTTTCTTTTCTCAAATTTTTCCTTCAGTAATATATTGGCAAATATAGCTACAAAAATAGGGGCAGTATAATAGCTTATTACAGCATTTGCAAGTGAGGTAGTTTTTATAGCTTTAAAGAAAAATAACCAATTTAAAGCCAAAACTAATCCGCTTAAAGCTATAAGGAATTAAAAATATAAAGGATAGAAATACTCTAAAAAAACTATAACTTCACTAGGTTGATTAATTTTTTTACCAAAAATCCCAATACTTCCCCATATTAGCATTGAGATTATTATATAAATGAAACCTGAATTCAAAATTTAGCCCCCTAAATTATACTTAATCTTCGAATTCTATTAAGTTGTCCCAATCTCTGATTGTATCTATTAAATTTTCAACACTTGGACTAAAACCATTTCTAACGTAGAAGCCAGAAACTGAATTGGCAACAAGCATAGAGGTTTTCAAGTCAAAACCAAGCATTAAGCCAAGGCAAAGCCCTCCATTAAAATTATCTCCACCACCGGTAGAAAGCTTAGGTTTTTTAACATAAAGACTAGGAACTTCTTCAATGCAGTCCTTATCAAAGGAAACTGAATTTTTTAATGTATGAACTACAACTGCATCAACAGTTAAGGTGTTAAATAAATATTTTCCCATTTCTTCTAAGGAAGGAAGGGCAGCATCTTTATTGAAGGATAAATAAATTTGATTTAATTCATTTAAGTTAATTCCAAGAACAACTCTATAATATTTATTAAATTCTGAAATTAAATTCATGCATTCTTTAATATCATAAGCGGACCTTTCTGAAACATCTGCTAAATCAAAGAACATAGTATAATTTTTCATAGGAGCATGACCATCTAATACATCATCTAATATTCCTCTCATTATTTCATTAAAGCGAAGAACACTATTCCAATTAACCAGTCCAACTAAATCACTCTTTGTAAAGAAATCAGATAATTCTTCAAGACCTAATACATCTTTAATATATTTCCAAGTTAAGGCATGAAGGGTTTCTCTTTGGGATAGCATTATTTTCCCATCATTAAATTCTAAAGCTGTTGTATAGCCAGGATTACCAAAGGTATATAATGAACAGTTTGGGGATAGACCTCTAAATATGCTGTCTATTTCTGGATATCCAAGAGCAGCCACACAATTTGTTTTAATTCCTAAGGCTCCCATGGAATTAGCAAGAATAGGAGCATTGCCTCCAAGCTTTGTAAATCTTTCACAAAGTTCGATACCACAGCTCATTCCTTTTTTTGATTGTACATAAACTCCGAATTCACCAATATCATTAAAAAATTCGTTTTCTCCAGCCTCATTTTTTGATTTTACTACTCTCATTATTTTGTCAACAAAGCCATCTATTCCTATTGTGGCAGTTTTTTGACCAATTGCTTCTGCATTTACTTTTAACAAGTCTATTGCTTGTTCTCTGAAACTGTTCATTTGTATTCCTCCTAAATGTTATATAAGCTTTTAAATAAAAATATAACATAAAATTTCGTAAATAGAAAGAAATAAATTTGCATTTATGATTATTATCAGATATTAATCTCTTTCCCTAATTGGGGTATAGGGTTTTCTTTCTGCTACACTTTTATAAGCTGGTCTAATAATCTTTTGAGGCCCAATTAATTCTTCTATTCTATGAGCGCACCAACCTACAATTCTTGCAACGGCAAATATAGGAGTATAGAGCTCCCAGGGAATATTCAACATATCATAAACAAAGCCAGAATAGAAATCCACATTTGCACAAACAGGGCTATTAAGATTTCTAAACTCACTTAAAGCTTCTTTAGACAGTTCTTCTACCAACTCATATAGTTTATATTCATCAAAACGATCTTTTTCCTTTGCAAGTTCAGCTGCCTTTTCTTTTAAAAGTAGTGCCCTAGGGTCAGATATGGTGTATATGGCATGTCCAATTCCATATATAAGACCGGATTTATCGAAGGCTTCCTTTCTTAATAACTTAAAGAGGTAAGCTTTTATTTCCACTTTATTATCCCAGTTTTTTATATTCCGCTCTAAATCCTTCATCATTTGAATAACTTTGATGTTTGCTCCTCCATGCTTTGGACCTTTTAAAGAACCAACTGCAGCGGCAATAGCAGAATAAGTATCTGTACCAGTGGAAGAAACTACGTGGGTTACAAAGGCAGAATTGTTACCACCTCCATGTTCAGCATGAAGAACTAAGGAAAGATCTAAGATCTCAGCTTCTGTCTGAGTATATGAATTATCAGGTCTTATCATATAAAGTATATTTTCTGCTGCACCGAGTTCTGCTTTTGGTGAATGTATATAAAGGCTATTATTATGATAATAATGGGATTTTGCTTGATATCCGTAGGCCACTAAGGTTGGGAATTTTGCTATGAGCTCTATACTTTGTCTTAGTACGTTCTTTATGGAGGTATCATCTGGGTTATTATCATGAGAATACAAAACTAATATACTTCTCGCTAATTTATTCATAATGTCATTACTTGGTATCTTAAGAATCATATCTTCTGTAAAATTAGAAGGCAGAGATCTAAAGCTGCCTATCATTTCATTAAACTGTAGAAGTTCTTCAAGGTTAGGCAATTTTCCAAAGAGTAACAGGTAGCAAACCTCTTCAAAACCTTTTCTTCCATCCTTTTGAAAGCCGTTAACTATATGCTTTATATTTATTCCTCTATATTGGAGCCTTCCTTTGGAAGGTATCTTTTCATTGTCATCCATTATGTAGCCATGTACTTCACCTATTTCTGTAAGACCTACTAAAACTCCAGTACCATTATTGTTCCTAAGTCCCCGCTTTACTCCATAGAGCTCGTAAAGCTCTGGATCAATCCTGTTTCTTTCAATAAGCTCTGAAAGGTTTGAAAGCATTTCATCCCCCTGGTTTTTAATTATCAAGATAGTTCACCCCCTATATTTATTAAGATGTATAAAACATAATATTTATACATTTATTATTAATAATAATACCAACAATTATATTACAAAATCTATAGAAATTAAACATTTAATTTTCATTTTCCAAAAAATTAACAATTATTAATTAAGACTGCTTAGTTTTTCTTCTATAAATTTAAAGAGTTTCTTGTATAGAAGATCTAATTCATAAGTCTTAGGAAGAAAAGAATAAAAAATATCCAGATAATTTTTCTCCATATAATATTTGAAGGTAAAATTAAAATTGAAATCAAGAACCCAACCTAATTCAAGAAGTCGTCTATCATAAGAATTTCTGATCATTTCATAGTCTACTCTTTCCTTTTTCATTAAAGCATTATATATATCCTTTGAGCAAGTTTGTTCCTTGGGCAATTCATCTAAAGCAGCATTTGGAGAAGTTGCCTTATCTTTTTCATAGGAAGAAATAACATAGAAGATATCTAACTTATCAGCATCTCTAATCAGAGCGCAATAAAGGAAGGTTTCTGGATCAATAGTATCTGGGATACATTTAGCATTGTGATACTTTATTGCAGCATACAAATACTCTTTTTCCTTCAAGGATAAGAAGCCTAATAGGTCTTCTTCCTCTAAAACGGTTAGACCTAGTTCAGCGTGGTTTATAGATTTAAAATCAGAATAGGTTTTATAGGTAACAAATTGCTGGAATCTTCCTACGTCATGAAGGAGCGCTATAGCCTCAGATAAGAGCTGCTGATTTTCTGTAAGATTTAAAGAAGAAGATAATTCCTTCATTATATTACATACTCTTTTAGTATGATCTGCTTTTACCTTGAGATTTTGAACAACCAGAGGGTCCTTTGATGAAAAGGAACTAACATAATAATCAAACCAAGTATATAAATAATTTATATTTTCTTTATCCATAAAAACCTCCATTGAAATTGTTTCAATATAGTTATAAACTAATTGTAGATTTAATATTGATTATAACATCTTAAGGAAATAAATCACAGATAAAATAGATATAATGAGGTGCGTTATGGATAGGGTTCAAGATGAAAAGGATGAAAGAGTAGAAGAATTTGTTTTAAAGTATAAAAATAAAGTCAAATTAGCAGGGATATCCCATCCACTTATAAAAGAGGTGCTAGCTTTAATGACCAATTCTAGGCCTAATCCTAGAAAGCTATTTGTTATTGAAGGTTTATGGGCGCTGAAAAAGGCTAAGGATTATAAGCTTGAAATTGAAGCCTTTGCCCTATGTCCAGAATTTATACATAGCAGCGAGAATGAAAAGCTTGCAGATGATTATGTAGAACTAGCTTCTGACGCTTATGTATTGTCTAAAAAAGTATTTTTAAAAATAAGTGAGAGGGAGAATCCAGATGGGCTGCTAGCAATATGCAAGCTACCTACATTTACTTTTAAGGACATACCATTAAAGGAAGATAATCTTTTAGTAATACTAGATGGGCTGGAAATTCCAGGGAATATTGGAACGATAATAAGAACTGTTGATGGAGTTGGTGGAGATGGAGTAATATTATGTAACAGAAAAGCTAGACTAACCCATCCAAAACTAATTAAAAGCAGCCAAGGCTCAAATTTTACTGTTCCTATTGTTGAAGGGGAAGTTAAGGATATTAAAGCCTACCTTAGAGAAAATAATTTTAAAATATATCTAACGGATACTAGAGCAGAAAAGGAATATTATGAAGCTTCTTACAAGGGTAGGATAGCTATCGTAGCTGGTAGTGAACGTTATGGTATATCTAGAGAATGGTATGAAGAGGATATAAATATGATTTCTATACCTATGTATGGTGATTGCGATTCATTAAATGTGGCAATTGCTACCACAATAGTATTATATGAAGCAAGTTTAAAACAAAAAGGGAAAATTATTAGATAGACGATGAATAATAGCTGTGATATATTAAAGTTATATATAAAATTAGCGGGTTTCATTTGCTAATTGGGAGTGATAATTTGAAGCTATCAAATTTTATTAAGAGTTCTAAGTTTATAAAGATCTCTATTTATGGGGTTATGATATGTTCCTTAGTTATATTGCTTGCCCTATATTTAAACTTGCCTAGTTATAACTTAGGGGCGGGTATATTATCATATAAGGATAAAAAATATATGTCAGAAAACTCAGAGTTTAAGCTTGAGCCTTTAAAGCTTGGGAAAATAATTGGTAAGCTTGGCAGGAAATTTATTTATACAATAAAGGATAATGATAACTATATAGTAGCTCAGGAAATTTTAGGACCTACCTTAGTTTATAGAAAAGCAAATTTCAGTCCAGTTTATTATATAAACTTAAAAATATCTTCTATTAAAATTGAAAATGAGAAGTTTTTTTCTAGTAGTATAGTTTCAACAAATAAGGCAATTATTGACGATTTATTAGCTAGTCTTAAAGACCCAATAAAGCAGGACAGTGCTCCTTCGGAAATTATAACTAAGTTAAAGGTATATTTGCACTCTGAAGCTTTAAAGGGGCTAGATTATTATGTATATGTAAAGTTAGACAAATATAATAAGGTGTTTATAGATGAAATTGGAGATAAGGGTGAGCTTTTTTTAAATATACCTGCAGGGCCTAAATTTTCCTTATGGATAAATAATACGAAAAAAAACTAAAGTAAGTTGGTGATTATAATGTCTAATATTGAGGGAAATATGGATTTTGTCCATTTACATGTTCATACAGAGTATAGTCTTCTTGATGGTTCAGGTAAAATATCAAAGATTATTTCCCGGGCAAAAGAGCTTGGCATGAAAAGCATTGCCATAACTGATCATGGAACAATGTATGGAGTTGTAGATTTTTATAAGGAAGCAGTGAAACAAGGTATAAAGCCTATTATTGGTTGTGAAATTTATGTGGCAGAAAAGTCTATGCATATTAAACAAAATGATGGAGAAAATGAAACTTTTCATTTGGTGCTTTTAGTTGTAAATGAGAAGGGTTATAAAAATTTAATGAAGATTGTTACAGCCTCCTCCTTAGAAGGCTTTTATTATAAGCCAAGGGTAGATCATGCCTTTCTTGAAAAGCACTCGGAAGGTCTGATAGCAACTAGTGCCTGCTTAGGTGGTGAGGTGCAAAAAAATATAACGAAGAGGAATAGAAAAAAAGCTATTGCGGCAGCACTTTTTTATAAGGGTATATTTAAGGAAGGCTTTTACCTTGAGCTTCAAAATCATGGAATTGAGGATCAAGCTCTAGTTAATGAGGAATTATTAAAGCTATCTAAGGAACTAGATATCCCATTGATTGCAAGCAATGACGTACATTATATAAGACAAGAGGATGCGAAAGCTCATGATGTTTTATTATGTATTCAAACAGGAAAAACCGTTGAGGACGAAAAAAGAATGCGTTACCCTTCAGACCAGTTCTATTTGAAATCACCGGAGGAGATGTACAAGCTTTTTTCTTATGAAAAGAAAGCTCTACAAAATACTGTTGAAATAGCGGAAAAGTGCAATTTCACTTATGAGTTTCATGTATCTAAATTGCCTAAATTTCCAATTGAGACAGGAGAAGATGCATTTGATTATCTGAGAAACTTATGCTTAAAGGGAATGAAGGGAAAGTATGAAAATGTTACTAAGGAGCTGGAGGAAAGGTTAGAATATGAGCTTCAAGTCATAAAAACTATGGGGTATGTAGATTACTTTTTGATTGTCTGGGACTTTATAAGGTTTGCAGATGAAAACAATATATTTACAGGACCAGGTCGTGGAAGTGCAGCAGGATCACTTGTTGCATATACCCTTAACATTACAAAGATAGATCCTATAAGATATGGCTTGATTTTTGAAAGGTTTTTGAATCCAGACAGAATATCTATGCCAGATATTGATAGCGATTTTTGTTATGAAAGAAGACAAGAAGTAATTGACTATGTGGTAGCTAAATATGGGGCAAATAATGTATCTCAAATTGTAACCTTTGGTACTATGGCTGCAAGAGCTTGTATAAGAGATGTTGGACGAGCAATGAATTATTCATATGCTGAGGTGGATAAGATTGCTAAAATGATTCCAACTCTTATTGGGATAACAATAGATAAAGCTTTAGAGATAAATACTGAGCTTAATGCAATATACATTGATGATGATAGAACTAGGGAATTACTTGATGTAGCAAAGTCACTAGAGGGACTTCCAAGGCATACTGCAACCCATGCTGCTGGGGTAGTTATTGCCTCGGAGCCCTTAGTTAACTATGTACCGCTTCAACAAAATGAAGGGGGCATAGTAAGTCAATTTCCAATGGGAATCTTAGAGGAACTTGGACTCCTGAAAATGGACTTCTTAGGGCTTAGAACCCTTACGGTAATTCGAGATGCAGTGGAGATAATTAGAAAAGTAAAGGGAATAAATATAGACCTTAGCAAATTAGATTTTGATGATGGAAAGGTCTATAGCATGATAGGAGAAGGAAAGACAGTAGGCGTTTTTCAACTTGAATCTCCAGGTATGACCACCTTTATGAAGGAATTAAAACCGGATAGTCTTGAGGATATAATAGCAGGAATAAGCTTATATCGCCCAGGTCCTATGGCAGAAATACCTAGATATATAGAAAATAAGAAGAATGTAGCCAATATAAAGTATGAAACTATGGAACTTGAACACATCTTAGGGGTAACCTACGGCTGCATGGTTTATCAGGAACAGGTTATGCAAATAGTTATGGATCTGGCGGGCTATTCTATGGGGAGAAGTGACCTAGTAAGACGTGCCATGTCAAAGAAAAAGCATAAGGTAATGGAAGAAGAAAGGCATAACTTTATATATGGTATAGTTAAGGAAAATGGAGAAATAGAGGTTCCTGGATGCATAAGAAATGGAATAAAGGAAGAGAGTGCAAATAAAATATTTGATTCTATGATGGATTTCGCGTCCTATGCGTTTAATAAATCTCATGCTGCAGCTTATGCAGTGGTAGCTTACCAAACAGGCTATCTTATGAGATATTATCCTACAGAATTTATAGCAGCAATGCTGAATAGTGTTCTTGGCATCAATGAAAAAATAGCTTATTATATTAGGTTTGCAAAGGAGCTTTCTATAGAAGTTCTTCCTCCAGATATAAATGAGAGTTATACTAAATTCACAGTTATTGGAGGTTCTATTAGATTTGGATTGGCAGCTATAAAAAATGTAGGACAAAATGTTATAGAAAATATTATAAATGCTAGGGAAACAAAAGGAAAATTTTCAAGCTTAATGGATTTTTGTAGCAAAGTGGATGCAACAGGTGTAAATAAGAGGACTGTAGAAAGTATGATAAAGGCAGGAACCTTTGACAGCCTCAAAATTTATCGCTCTAAAATGCTTGCAGTATATGAAAAGGTTCTAGAAGGAGTTACAAACGAAAAGAAAAGGAATATTTCTGGACAAGTTAGTCTTTTTGATGCTTTAGGAGATTCAAAGCTAATGAATGAAGCAGAGGTTAAATTTCCCGATATAGAGGAATTTGATAAAAGATATCTTCTAATTATGGAAAAGGAAATGACAGGATTATATTTGACAGGTCATCCTTTAGAGGAGTTTGAAAGAATCTTAAAGTTTACAGTTGATACTAATATATCAGATATTGTCCAAAAGGAAGTTCTTGAAGAAGATGACCCTTTGATAGAAGTAGAATCTGTTAAGGATGAGGATAGGGTAATAATTGGAGGTATAATCTCAGAGGTTAGTAGAAAGCTAACAAGAAAAAATGATTATATGGCTTTTATTATATTGGAGGATTTGTTTGCGTCAATAGAGGTTATAATATTTCCAAAGACCTTAGAAAGGTATAAGGCCTTAGTAAATGAAGATAGCTTAGTTGTTATTAAGGGAAGAGTCAGTATCAGAGAAAATGAGCCTCCTAAAATAATTTGCGAGGATATAAGACCTTTAAAAAAGCTTGAGGAATGTAAGCTATATATTCAAATAAATGATGATAGCTTCCTAGGACGCACAATTGAGGAGCTAAAACCTATTTTAAAGTTAAATAAGGGAAATGTGGCTGTAATAATCTGTACAAAAGAAGAGAAGAAGATCTATAAGCTAGATAAGGAACTTTCGGTGGATATTAAGGACACTTTTGTTAACAGATTAAAGTCCATGTATGGAGAGGGGAATATAAAGATTACCTAAGGAATGTGACCTAGTAGTACAATTGTTGCGATTTGTTACATTCAGTAGTAATATAATGTTATTAGAAATTGCAAAAGAAGGAGAGCGAAGATGAAGACAATAGCAGTACTAACAAGTGGTGGCGATGCGCCTGGAATGAATGCTGCAATAAGAGCAGTTGTAAGGATGGGCTTATATAAGGGCTTAAGAGTTATGGGTATTCAAAGGGGCTATAGTGGCCTTATAAGTGGTGAAATTTCTGAAATGACTAGCAAAACCGTTTCTGATATAATCCATAGAGGCGGAACAATATTAAGAACAGCAAGGAGCGAGGAATTTAAAACAGAGGAAGGCAGGCAAAAGGCTGTAAATGTACTTAATGTATTTGGAATTGATGGTCTGGTAGTAATTGGAGGAGATGGTTCCTTTAATGGAGCAAAGTATCTATCAAAGCTTGGGATTGCAACAGTAGGCATTCCAGGAACCATTGATAATGACCTTCAATATACGGATTATTCTATAGGTTTTGATACTGCAGTAAATACTGTTTTAGAAGCAATTAATAAATTAAAAGATACCTCAGCATCTCATGAGAGAGTAAGTGTAGTTGAGGTAATGGGTAGGCATTGTGGGGATATAGCTTTATTTGCAGGGTTAGGCGGAGGAGCTGAAAATATAATTGTTCCTGAAAAGGGTCTTCATTTAGATCAGGTTTGCAAATCAATACTGGAAGGAAAGCAGGTTGGTAAGCTTCATAGTTTAATAATTCTGGCGGAAGGTATTGCTAAATCCGAGGATTTAGCTAAATCTATTCAAGAAATAACTGGAATAGAAACTAGAGCCACAACTCTTGGTCACATTCAAAGAGGTGGGAGTCCTTCTGCCTTTGATAGGATACTTGCTTCAAAGCTTGGGGTGAGAGCTGTTGAAATTCTTATAGAAGGAAAAACTTCTAGAGTTGTTGGAGTAAAGGGAAGTAATGTTATTGATGTAGATATAGAAGAAGCTTTGGCTATGAAAAGACATTTAGATGAGGACCTATATAAAATTGCCACAGCATTATCCTTTTAAAAAAGTATAAGGAGGTAATAAATGAGAAAAACTAAGATTATATGCACTTTAGGACCAGCAAGCCAAAGTGAAGAAATCCTATCCGGACTCATACTGAATGGTATGAATGCTTCAAGACATAATTTCTCCCATGGAGATCATGAAGAACATAGAGAGAGAATGAATCTTGTTAAAAAACTTAGAGAAAAATATAATAAGCCAATAGCTATAATATTAGATACTAAGGGACCAGAAATAAGAACAGGAAAGTTTAATAATGGAAAAGTAGAGCTTAAGCAAGGCAGCAAGTTTACTGTGTATTGTAATGAAAATATTTTAGGTGACGAAACAAAATGTTCTATATCTTATGATAAGCTTTATGAAGATGTAAAACCTGGGAATGTGATACTTATTGCAGATGGCCTTGTAGGTTTAGATATAGTGTCTATAGATGGAAGTAAAATTAACACTATAGTTAAAAATTCTGGAGTGCTAGGAGATCAAAAAAACGTTAATATACCAGGTATATCCGTAAAGCTTCCAGCTATTACCCAAAAGGATGTAGATGATCTAGTATTTGGAATAGAAGAGGGAATTGATATAATTGCTGCTTCTTTTATAAGAAAGGCTGCAGATGTTTTAGAAATAAGAAAAGTTTTAGAAGATTATAATGGAACAGATATATTGATTTTTTCCAAGATAGAAAACCAAGAAGGTATTGACAATATAGATGAAATAATAAAATTTTCTGATGGCATAATGGTGGCAAGAGGGGATTTAGGTGTCGAGATTCCAACCGAAGAGGTACCACTTGTACAAAAGATGATAATAAAAAAATGTAATGAAGCAGGAAAGGCAGTTATAACTGCAACTCAGATGCTGGATTCTATGATAAGGTATCCACGACCTACCAGAGCAGAGGCATCAGATGTTGCTAATGCCATATTCGATGGAACGGATGCTATTATGTTAAGTGGCGAAACTGCCAGTGGTAGCTACCCGGTGGAGACTGTTTCTACTATGGCAAGGATTGCAGAGAGAACTGAGAAAGCTTTAAATTACCTGGATAGTTTAAAATATAAAAGAAAAAATCATGTTCCCAATGTACCCAACGCTATAAGCCTTGCGACCTGTAATACTGCAATGGATCTTAATGCAGCTGCTATTATCACCGTAACTCAAACAGGCCATACTGCTAGAATGGTTTCAAAATATAGACCTGAGTGTCCTATAATAGCAGTTACTCCCTATGAAAAGGTAGCTAGAAAATTGGCTTTAAATTGGGGCGTATTTCCTATAATTTCGTCAGAAACAAATTCTACAGATGAACTTATTGAGAATTCTGTAGAGATAGCACTCCAGACTGGCTATATAGAAAAAGGTGATTTAGTAATTATTGCAGCTGGAATACCATCTAATTATGCAGGTACCACCAATATGATGAAGGTTCATATAGCTGGAGATATTTTAATTAGAGGAAAAGGCTTAGGAGATGTAATGGGTTATGGAACAGCAAATGTAGTTCATAGCTTTGAAGAAGCCACAAATAATATTACAACAGGGGATATTCTTGTATTAAAGGATATAACTGAGGATTATATAGCTTTATTCGATAAGTTAGCTGGTATAATCACAGAAAACAAGATAGTTCCGTCTAGTGTAGCTATTGAATGCTTAGCTAGAGGAATACCTCTTATATTTAATGCAAAGGCTTCAGTAGATACCTTAAAGACAGGATCCTTTATAACCATGGATATAAGACGTGGAGTTGTTTATAGTGGAAGAGTAAATATAAAGTAATAGAAAGGGAAACAAGAAATTGCTTCCCTTTCTATTAAATATTATGAGTATTTGGCTTGTATTTAATATTAGATTGTAATATAATTTAAAATGTAATCCGTTACAAGTTGAAAATAATATAGATAATAAGGAGTAGTTACAATGAGTTGTGAAGAAAGAAAGGTAAGAGTTGGAATTATAGGTTGTGGTGGTATAGCTAATGGCAAACATCTACCAAGCTTAGCAGCACTTAAGGAAGTTGAAATGGTTGCTTTTTGTGATATCGTAGAGGAAAAAGCAATTGAAGCTGCAAAAAAATATGGTGCTCCAGGAGCAAAAGTTTATACCTCTTACAAGGAATTATTAAGGGATGAAACTATTGAAGTTGTTCATGTTTTAACTCCTAATAAGGAACATTCCTTTATTACAATTGATTCATTAGAAGCAGGTAAACATGTTATGTGCGAAAAGCCAATGGCTAAGACCTATGCAGAAGGAAAAGCTATGGTGGAGGCGGCTAAAAGAACTGGCAAGAAATTAACTATTGGATATCAAAACAGACAAAGATCAGATTCAGCATACTTACATCAGCTTTGTGATAGAGGAGACTTAGGAGAAATATATTATGCTAAGGCTCATGCAATAAGAAGACGAGCTGTTCCAACTTGGGGAGTATTCTTAAACGAAGATGAACAAGGTGGAGGACCATTAATTGATATCGGAACCCATGCCTTAGATTTAACCCTATGGATGATGGATAATTATAAACCCAAATATGTAGTTGGAAGCGTTTATAGAAAGCTTGCTGATACTAAAAATGCTGCAAATGCTTGGGGACCTTGGGATCCAAAAGAGTATACTGTGGAAGATTCAGCTTTTGCCTTTATTACAATGGAAAATGGTGCTACTATTATGCTTGAGTCAAGCTGGGCATTGAATTCCTTAGATGTGGATGAAGCTAAATGTACCCTTTGTGGAACTAAAGCTGGAGCAGATATGAAGGATGGTCTTAGAATTAACGGTGAAGATTTCAGTAAATTATATGTAAAAAAACCAGATTTAGAGGCAGGGGGAGTAGCTTTCTATGATGGTAAGTCAGAGGATGCAGGAGTAACAGAGGCAAGGCAATGGATAAACGCTGTAATAAATGATACTCAGCCAACTGTAAAGCCTGAGGAAGCATTAGTAGTTACACAAATATTAGAGGCTATTTACAAATCAGCAAAAATCGGCAAACCAGTATTTTTTAACGAATAAATAAAAGGGAGACTTAAAATGAGCACACCAATTGGAATACAATTATACACTTTAAAGGATATTATTTACG
>Ga0209125_1002215_pt1 | contig 15537 bp, 10 predicted proteins | sample BarGraIncub1131A_FD_184503 | JGI IMG/M metagenome (GOLD analysis project Ga0209125, IMG submission 184503) | Arctic peat soil microbial communities from Barrow, Alaska - Barrow Graham LP Incubations 11-31A (SPAdes) (version 2) | ecosystem: Environmental > Terrestrial > Soil > Wetlands > Peat... | reverse complement strand
ATTATGGCTTGGGGCACCTTCAGGCTTGATACGTAGCGACAATTCCATCAAACCTGCCTATGAAGAACTACATAAACTTATAAAAGGTGAATGGTGGACTGGCTCTAAGAAAATCACAACAAGCGAAGCGGGTTCAATAAGTGTCACAGGATTCCTAGGTGATTATGAAATAACGTGCGGAGATAAAAAGGCTCAATTCGTTGTTGATAAAGAGGATAAACCTGTAAAAATCATTCTTTAAACTAATATATTATTCCACTTGAGATTTCAAACATAAGAATTAAATTGAAATTTCAAGTGGGATTTTTTAAGGGTTAGTTTATAAAGATTAAATTGTCAAAGTCTGGAATAGCTATATAAAATTATTCTTTAATATTTATGGAGGTTTTATTTATGAAATATGGTTATTTAGGAAGAACAGGACTTAAAGTTAGTAAATTAAGTCTTGGTACAGGAAATTTCGGAAGTGGATCTAGCGGTGGTGGAAATTGGGGCTGTGTTTCAGAAAAGGAAGCCTTTAAAATAATGGATGCTGCAATAGACGCTGGGATAAACTTTTTCGATACTGCTGATGTTTATGGAGAAAAAGGACAAGGTGGGTACTGTGGTTTTGCAGAAGAAATTATAGGAAAATGGTTTTCTCAAGGAGGCGGAAGAAGACAAAAAGTAGTACTTGGTACAAAAGTGGAAAGAGAAATGGAGGAGGACCAATTCGAAGGCCCTAATAAGCCAGGTGGTCTATCATTATATAAGATAAGAAGACATTTTGAAGCCTCATTGAAAAGACTTCAAACTGACCATATTGAACTATATCAAATGCATCATGTAGATAGAAATGCACCTTGGGAGGAATTATGGGAAGCCTTTGAAGGGCTTGTTAAGCAGGGCAGAGTGGATTATATAGGCTCAAGTAATTTTGCTGCTTGGGACATAATGAAAGCACAAGAAGCTGCGAGAAAAAGAAACTTTATGGGTCTTGTTAATGAGCAACATAGATATAATTTATTATGTAGGCTTCCAGAACTAGAAGTTCTTCCAGCAGCGATTGATCAAGGGATAGGCATAACTCTTTGGAGTCCCTTAGTTAGAGGGCTTCTAGGAGTTAATATGTTCCAGCTTGATAAACACCCATTATCTGATGAGGTTAAAAGAGTACTCGAAAAATACAGACCACAGTTAACTGAGTTTTCTAAACTTTGTAGAGATCTTGGAGAGAAGGAAGCTAATGTAGCGTTAGCATGGGAAATTGCTAACCCTGCAATAGTAGCCCCTGTAATTGGACCAGGAAGCTTAAAGGATTTACAGGAGATGCTACGAGCAGTAGAGATAGAACTTGACCCCTCGACAATGAAAAGATTGGATGAAATATTCCCAGGACCTGGGGGAGACGCTCCAGAAGCATATTCTGGTTGGAATGAATTACAAGGAAAATAGAGGTAGGGGTGTTTAGCATGCTAGAGGTAATCAGTTTTTCTAATAAAATGAAGGAAATTATCCCAGAAGGCTTTCAATTTAATAAGCTAGCTACAGGTTTTGGTTGGTCCGAGGGGCCTATATGGGAAGCAAAAACAAAATCAGTTTATTTTACTGATTTTACTAAAGAGGAAGTTTATAAATGGAATAGTAAGGAAGGACTGACAATCCATAGAGGGGAAAGTGGGTGTGCTTGCGGTCTTGCCTTTGATGGAGAAGGCCGTATACTTTCTGCTGAATCTAAGACAAGAAGCTTAAGTCGGCAAGAGAAGGATAAAAGTTTAACCACCTTAGCTTTAAGTTATGAAGGTAAAAGACTTAATAGTCCTAATGACCTTATAGTAAAATCTGACGGTAGTATATATTTTACAGATCCCCACAGTGTGGATACTGGAAATATTAAAGAATTAAGTTCAAATGGAGTATATAAAATAGATCCTAAAACCGGAAAACTTATGCTTTTAGGTGTATTTAATAGGCCTAATGGACTAGCTTTCTCTATGGATGAAAAGTTGTTATATATAGATGATACAAACCTTCAAACTGTTTATGTTTACAAAGTGAAGGAAGATGGAACCATACACGCTGGAAAGGTATTTGCAAAGCTTGATGTAAAAGCGGGACAGGGAGCTGCAGATGGAATGAAGGTAGATAGCAAGGGTAATATTTATATAACAGGGCCTGGAGGAATATCAATTTATTCTCCAAAAGGAGAAAGGCTTGGGCTTCTTAAGACCCCTGAAACAGCTGCAAATCTATGTTTTGGTGGGGAGGATCTGAAAACTCTTTATATAACTGCAACAACTTCCCTTTATAGTTTAACTGTAGGTATTTCTGGAATAGCTACTAATTTTGAAAAGTAGAATTGGAGGAGTATTATGAGCTGTAGTATTAAGGAAAGCACAGAAAATGGAATTAAGTTTTTGCATTTGGAAAATGATATTTTAAAGATAACTGTTTTAGTTGGCAAGGGTAGCGAAATATATGAAATTATATTTAAAGAGAAGGACATGGATATTTTACTAAAAGTTAAGGATGGCCTTAGTCAGTATAAAGGAAGAAATCTTTATGAAAAACCTCTTACTTGGTATTCAGAGTTATTTACCGGGGGGTGGATGGATGTAGTTCCGGATAAAGGAATATATAAAGACGTGGAAATTAAGCAAGAGAATTCTGGAGTTGCAGCAACCATGCCTTGGGATTATCAGGTTTTAAAGGATACTGATGAGGAGATTAAGATTAAATGCTTTGTAAAACTTCCACTAATTCCTCTTCTTATAGAGAAGGAAATAGGTCTTAAGGAAAAGGAATCTAAGGTTTACATTAAGGAAAGGCTTAAGAATGTTGGAGATGCGGAAGCAAAATTTACATGGACTCAGCACTGCGCCTTTGGAGGTGGATTTTTAGATGAAAATGTATTTATTGGCATGCCAACAGAAAAAGCCTTCAGGGCTTGGGACTATACTAAGGAGAATGGAACAGATGAGGAAATGTACGAAGAGAATATAAATAGCGTTACTTTAGATAAAGATACAAAAATAAATTTATTAAGAGTTAGACCAAACATTTATGATGAACAAGTATTTGTAACAATAAGGAACCTAAAGGAAGCTAAATTTACTATGTTTAATGAAAAAAAGGGGATTGGTTTTTCAATGACCTGGGACAAGGTTACCTTTCCCTATCTAAGATATTGGTATAGAAATTCTAAAGATACTTATACTGTGGCTATAGAGCCCTCCAACACCTATTCCGATGGCTTCAAGAATTCATTAAAGAGAGACACATATTTAAATTTATTGCCTCAGGAGGAGATCTCTACATGGCTTGAATGTGATATCTTCGAAAGATAAATAATTTATTATGATAGGAGTGAGATTTTTGGAAAATGAAAGAAATATTGAAACAGTATTAGTAACCGTGCCTTATACTGGATGGCATCTAGAAAAGCTTAGAAATGCCTTTGCTCCAGCCAAATTTATTCAACTTAATAAAGATGATACAGTAGGTATAGCAAAAGCATTAAAAGAAGCAGACGTAGCTATATTACAAGGGGATGTGAGTGAACAGATTATGGAAGGGTCAAAGCTGCGTTGGATACATTGCGATCATGCTGGAATTAATCTATCCGCCCGCCCGGAAGTATTTGAGAGGGGACTCCTCCTAACTGGTTCAGCAGGTCGTTCAGGCCCAGTTCTTGCAGAACACATTTTTTTTCTCACACTATCCTTAATTTATAATTCACATGGTCTACATGATGCTCAGAAATCACATATTTGGGGTGGCATTCCTGGATATGAGGATCGTCGGGGTTTATATAGCAAGACTATGGGTATCATCGGTATGGGATATACAGGAAAGGAACTAGCGATGAGAGCTAAGGCCTTTGGTATGAGAGTACTTGGATATCGTCGGAGTGTAACGGAAGTCCCTGCTGGAGTGGATAAGCTTTTTTGCTCAGATAGAGGTGAAAATATATATGAACTGCTAAAGGAAAGTGATGTGGTAGTTTTGTCTATACGTTTATCTGATGAAACCTATCACCTAATTGGGGAGAGAGAACTTAAATTGATGAAATCCACTGCATTTTTAATCAATATGGCAAGAGGTCATGTTGTAGACGAAAATGCATTGGTAACTGCTCTTAGGGATGGAATAATAGGAGGTGCTGGGTTTGATACCTTTGAACAGGAGCCTTTGCCTGCGGACAGCCCCATATGGGATGCACCTAATATGGTAATTACACCTCATTGTACACCTGAGATGCCTGACCTAGTAGCACGCTCTTTGGATATAATTTGCGAAAATGTAAAGCGGTATCGGCAGGGGAAACCTCTGCTTAATGCGCTAGTGCCAAGGGATGTCTACACGAAAGGGTAATTATTTTATTTTTGTTTGAAGGGAGATAATATTGATATGGTTAAAGAATATTTTCTTGAGCTTAACGGCTGGAAAGTATCCCCTTATACTAGAAATGAGAGTAATGGGGAAGTCTTTCCGGATCTTAAAGATTTAACTTGGATAGAGGCTGCTGTCCCTGGCGCAGTTCATTATGATTTAATTAAAGCAGGCAAGCTGAAGAACCCTTTTGAGAGCTCAGAGTCTGCACGTGTCGCTGCCTGGGTGGAAAAGACAGATTGGATCTACAGCAATACATTTTCTATTGATAGAGATAGTATTGCATCCTCTAAAATTATTTTACAATTTAACGGGATTGATACATATGCAGATATATGGTTAAACGGACAATTCCTTGGAGAGACTGCTAATGCTTTTAGGGAGTACAAGTTCGAAGTAAGCAATATGCTCTTAAAGGCGGAGGACAATGTTCTGATTGTGCAGGTGAAAAATCATTATAGAATGATCCAGCCTAAAGTTAAAGAGGCAAAAAGAATGGCCCGGACCGGCGAAGCTAGCGGTTTATTAGGCAAGTCTCTAATTCGAAGATATCAGCGTAACTTTTATGGGGGATCTAGTTTATTAAACCTTGGGACAGGGGTTTTGGGAATTGGAATTTATAAGAGTGTCCAAATGTTTATTTTCCCTGGTGCATATATTGAAAATAGCCATGTTGTAATTGAAAGCATCACCTCCCAGGAGGCAAGGGCCTATATAGAGGTAGAAATTAAAAAGGGTATTCATGAGAAAGCTTTATTAAAAATAGAAGGTATTCTTTGGGAAACTAATGAAGCTAGGCCTGTAGCATTAAGTACATTAATTACTAAAGAGAGCAGCATTAAATTACCACTAGCTATTACTGAACCAAAGCTGTGGTGGCCAAAGGGTTATGGAGAGCCTAACTTATATAACTTGACCATAAATATTTATGAGGGGGATGTACTTCTACATTCCATCAAGAAGCTTGTAGGTTTAAAAAAGGTAGAATTAGTAGAAGCTCTTGAGAGTGGAAGAAAAACATTCTTTATCAAAGTAAATGGTAGAAAAGTACATGCTAGAGGCTTCAACCCAATCCCAGTAGATTATATAAAGGTTCACGATTCCTGGGATGTATATGATAGATTGTTCAAAATTATGAAAAATGCAAATACAAACATTATACGTATATGGGGAGGCGGAGCTATAGAGAGTGACCAATTTTACGATACTTGTGATCGACTAGGGATTATGCTCTGGCAGGACTTCTTTCTTCATAGCAATGTTTACCCGGATTATGATCCTGATTTTGTTGAAGAATTTAAACAGGAATCTATAGAATTGGTTAAAAAACTTAGATCTCATGCATGTTTGACTATCCTATGTGGTGGAAATGAGCAGCAAGAAGGTTGGGATGAATGGAACTGGAAGGATGACATGGATAGCTTTTACGGAGAGAAATTATCTAAAGAATTGTTACCGGAGGTAGCAGATAAATATTGCCCAGAGATCCCCTTTATAAATAACTCTCCTCATGGGGGTAAATGGGGTCAATCACCAGTTGAAGGAGATATGCATTGCTGGGGAAATTTCTATAATGCTATGAAGGATCCCCAATTTGTAACAGAGACCTGTTGGAATCTTGAAAGTTACTCAAGACCCGAAACTCTGAAAGAATCTATGGGTCTTGATGTAGATCAATATAACTATAGAGGTTGGCATGAAAAATGGAATCAGATTACCGGATTAGAGCTTATGACAAGATTTCCCCACAGCAATTACTTTGATGTAAGCACGCTACGAAGTTATTTGCATTCTTTGGAGATTGAACAAGCACGAGCAGATTATAATGCTTTAACTGTACTTAGGCTAAGGAGTAGCTCATGTAATGGAATTATATACTGGTCCTTGAATAAGGGTGGACCATTATTTGGCTTTGGGTGTGTGGATTATAAAGGTTATCCCTTAATGAATTATTATACTATAAAAAGAATCTATGCTAATATATTAATTGGAATTTATAGGGACATAGATGATATAAAGGTGGTTGCCTCTAATTTAACTGGAGAAGAAGTTTTAGGTGAGGTAAGGGTGGTACATCTTAATGAAAAGGGGACAGTATTAAAGGAATGGAAAAAGTCTGTTACCCTTCCATCAGATTACACAGGACGTATATATGACATTGAGGGCTATTACCAGACAATTGTAGATAGAACTAAGGAAATTATACATACCCAGCTAGTGATTAATGGGAATATTGTTTCTGAGGATACTTTATATTTTTGTCCCTTTTCAGAATTTGCAATTGGAGATAAGCCTATCACAGCTAATGTTAGTAAAATAGATAAAGACAATTGGTCAATTGAAATTGAAAGCTGTGAAGTATCCAAAATGATTGAACTAGATGGGAGTAAGAAATTGCTCTTTAGCGATAACTATTTTACTTTAATACCTGGGGTGAAAAAACAGATTAATATAAACCTTTTGGAGGATACAAACGATAGGGAGCTAGAGCTTTCAGTATCATCTCTAGATAATCTAAAGGTATTACATTTTCTTTTAACCTAAAGGAATTAGATCATAAAAACAGATATATGGAGGTTGTTCGATAATGAAAATAGGTTTTATTGGCTTAGGAATAATGGGAAAACCCATGGCAAAAAATCTTTTAAAAGCCAGCTATAGTCTAGTTGTTTTTGATATTAATAAAGAAGCTGTAAAGGAAGTTGTAAAAGCAGGTGGGGAAGAAGGCTTATCTTCTAAAGATGTAGCACAAAAATGTGAGATAATAATAACAATGCTTCCTAATTCTCCTCATGTTAAGGCGGTAGTGCTTGGACCAGACGGAGTAATTGAAGGGGCTAGACCCGGATCTATAATAATAGATATGAGCTCTATTGCTCCGAAAGCATCTCAAGAAATAGCTATTGAAGCCTCAAAAAAAGAGATTGAAGTTATTGATGCACCAGTTAGTGGTGGAGAACCAAAGGCTATAGATGGAACCCTGTCTATTATGGTAGGTGGGAAAAAAGAGATTTTTGATAAATGTTATGATATATTATCAAAAATGGGTAAGTCTATAGTACATTGTGGAGAAATAGGAGCGGGCAATACAACTAAATTAGCCAATCAAATTATAGTAGCGCTAAATATTGCAGCTATGTCTGAGGCTTTTGTATTGGGCACAAAAGCTGGAGTTAATCCTGAAGTTTTATATAATGCAATAAGGGGAGGACTAGCAGGTAGTAATGTACTTGATGCAAAGGCTCCAATGGTTTTAGACGGGAATTTCAAGCCAGGTTTTAAAATAGACCTGCATATAAAAGACTTAACAAATGCAATTGATACAGGCCATGAGCTAGGGGTACCCCTTCCTCTAACTAGTCAGATCATGGAAATACTACAAGCTTTAAAGGTTGATGGGAAAGGACAATGTGATCATAGTGCTATAATTCAGTTTTATGAAAAGCTTGCAAAAGTTGAAGTTAGAAAGTAAATTAGAAACCGCTATGCATTTTCAAATGCATAGCGGTTTCTAATATCAAATTCTTATTAAAGGGATAGCTTGAACATTTCAAGAAGTTCCATGGTATGTATAGAATCTTCCATATTCGGCTCTGGTGCTTTGCCTTTTAATATGGAATCTGTAAAGTGATAGAGTTCCTTTTCAAACCCATAAAAGCTGTAATTTGTAACATTACCATAATTAATATTCCATACTAAGGTATCCATGCCATCCTCAAGGGTGGGATCCTGCGTTATATCTTTTGCAGTACCAGGTCGGTTATACTCCAATCTCTTAATACCATCAATAAAGATATTTCTTCGATCTCCCATAATATCAACTCTTTCCATAGGATAGGACTCATCTAGAAGTGAACCAGATTGAAGGGTTCCTATAGCTCCAGATTCGCAAACAAAAGAAATGTTGAAACCAACTCTTGTATCAGAACGTCTTATCACATCTGTATGGATACTTTTAATTTCTCCAAGTAGAAATCTTGCCAAATCCAGATGATGCACTATATGATTAAAAATGAAATATTCCTCACTTTTATAATTAGAGGACATATATTTTGCCATATACATATTTATATGACCAAATTCCTCTTTGTTTATCAAATCTTTTGCCATTGCATAGGAAGTAGTAAATCTTCTGTTAAAACCAACCATTGTATACTTACCTGTGGTTTTTTGTATAGTCAGAAGCTCAGTAGCCTGTTCTACATTCATGCAGGGGGTTTTTTCAATAAAAACATTTAATCCTGCTAGCATACAGTTTTTAGCAACTTCATAATGCAGCTGAGCATCTGCAATACATATAACAGCATCTAAAGTTTCTTCTTTTATTAATTTCATGTAATCAGTGTACGTTTTTGATACTGAATAGCGGCGCGAAAATCTATCTAATCGCTCTTCATTAATATCGCATATTGCTACCAGTTCTATAGGTAATTTCTTTGTACAATCATAAAAAAAATCATACATAAAATTGCCACATCCGATTAGTGCTATTTTTAATTTTTTGTCCATTTCTCTGTCCCCTTTTTATCTTAATTTTGATGTCTGCGGGTTTTATAAAGGTCTAGTACTATTTTAACTGAATTAAGGAGTATATACAATTATAAAAGAGATAAAAGATACTTTAAATGCTTTGTATATACTTATAAAAATATTTAAGAAATGGTAATATAGATATATAGGCTTATTTCATTATAATATTCAAGGAGGTGAACTAAAGCTCGAATCGGGCTTTAGGAATATATGAAAATAGCAGAGGGTTTAGAGGTTCTTGAAATACATAACGATCCAAATGATTATGCTGCAATATTTCGACCTACACTTATTTGGGATGATGATAACGTCATCTTAGTAGATGCAGGTTTGCCAGGTCAATTTCAAAATATCCGTGAGGAAATGGAGAAAGCAGGGGTACCCTTTGAAAAACTTAGTAAAGTTATTATTACTCATCATGATACGGATCATCTTGGAAGCCTATCCGCAGTGGTAAAGGCTTCTAAGCATAAGGTGGAAGTACTAGCCCATGAAGGTGAAAAACCATATATTCAGGGTGAAAAAACACCTATAAAAATGACAGCCCAGCGGATAGCTGAGATAGAGGCTCTGCCAGAAGAAGAGAAGAATGTTATAAAAGGAATGTATGCCAGCCTTGCAACTAAGGTGGACACTTTGGTTGAGGATGGAGAAGAGCTTCCCTATTGTGGGGGAATTATAGTTATCCATACACCAGGACATACACCTGGTCATATTTGCCTGTACTTAAAAAAATATAAGGCTTTAATCACAGGTGATGAATTCAATGTGGCAGATGGCCAGTTATATGGACCAAACCCTTTATACACTTTCAATTTGGAGGAGGCAATAAGTTCAATTAGTAAATTGTCAAAGTATGATATACAAACGGTACTCTGCTATCATGGAGGGGTATTTAATAAGGATGCAAATGCGCGAATTGCAGAACTCGCTAATAATGAAAAATAAATACACCACTGGTTATTTCTTACAGGCTTCATAATATATTATGAAGCTTATAATTTTTGTAGTATAATTAAATATTATATTATAGAGGAGGTTTTATCTTTGGATAGCAATTTAATACAAGTCTTAAAACATGATTATAATAAGGAATTTGATAAAAATAACAAATATGAGTTTGTTAGAAGATATTTTGATTATAGCAAAAAGGAAGAATATACAATAGATGATGAAACTTGGACGGATTTAGATATGGATCGAATTCATGGAAAGCTTGATAGATCATATAGTAGCTTGGGGGAATCGGTTTTATACTATCTACTAAGAAATCCAATTATGGAGGAGGAGAAATTAAAAAATAGAGATAGTTCCATTAAGACATTTATGGAGGATAGTAAGCTTAGAGAAAAGCTACAATGTATATTCTATAGATTAGGCAAAAACACAAAAAATACTTTTCTGGAAATGATGGAAAAGGATATAGTTGTAGATAAAACTAAATATTACATTTATACCTTTATGGGAAAGATAATTCCACTAATAATAATTCTTTTATCTATATTTATTGTTCCTCAATATCTAGCTTTATTTATTCCTTTAAGTTTTATTAATATGATTATAAGTTATAACGAAAGCAAGGAAATAAAAGCTAATGGTATATATTACTTAGCAGGCATAATCAAAGCGGGTAAAAAGCTTGTAGGGGTAAAAGATGATAATTTTCAAAAAGAAAGGGAGGAACTTAAAGCTGTAATTAATAAGATTAAACCTGTTGAAAGAGGTACTTATTTTATAAGTATTATTAATATGTGGAAGGGAGCCTTTGAAGCCGTGTTCTTTATCTTTCTTATTGAAGAAACCGCATATTATTTAATATCCAATTTACTTTTGAAAGAAAAAGATAGCGTTATGGAGCTATATTTTATAATTGGTAAGGTGGAAGCTTTAATATCTATAGCTGGCTATAAGCATAATTTGAAAACAGTTATTAGTAAGCCATCCTTTGTAGAAGGACTAAACTTAAATATAAAAAATGGTATTCACCCTATATTAAAAGAGCCTGTGCCTAATTCTATAAATATACATAATAAGGGAATCGTCTTAACAGGTACTAATATGGCAGGAAAATCAACTTTCTTGAGGATGGTAGGAGTAAATATTCTCTTGGCGCAATGCTTTTATTTTACCCAGGCAGAAAGCTATGAAGCTTCCTTTTTAAATATTGTATCATCAATAAGCCCTAAGGATGATATTGAATCTGGGAAAAGCTATTATATGGCAGAGGCTGAGGGTATACTCAGAATAATTAAAGCAATGTCAAGAAAGGTTCCTGTATTTTGCCCAATAGATGAGATATTTAGGGGCACAAATCCTATAGAAAGAATTTCTGCTTCAGCGGAGATATTGTCTTATTTAAATAAGGGTAAAACAATTTCTATAGTAGCAACCCATGATAGAGAGTTAGTGGATATATTAAAGGACAGCTATGATTTTTATTACTTTTCAGAGAAAATCGATAAAAAGAAGGGCCTATCCTTTGATTATAAAATTAAAGAAGGAATATCCTCAACTAGAAATGCAATAAGACTTTTAGAGCAAATAGGTTATCCGAAAGAAATCATTGACAAGGCTTTTAAGAGAGCTGAAAGCATAGATGGTTTTATATAATTAATACACAAGGCTGTCTTAAGGGCAGCCTTGTGTATTTTAAAGAAGGGTTGCCTTTTGGGCAACCCTTCTTTCTGAAGTCAGATTTCTTTGTTAGGTCAGGCTTTATCGTGTTGGGAGTTAAGTTTAATAATTTACTACAAAAACTTCAAAGTAGCTTTGTGGGTGCAAGCAAGTTGGGCATACCTTTGGAGCACTAACTCCTTCATATATATAACCACAATTAATGCATTTCCATAGTGTTGAAACATCTTTAGTAAATACCTTATCAGTTTCAAGATTTTCTAGAAGCTTTCTATATCTTGTTTCATGACGGACCTCTACCTCAGCAATCTTGCGAAAGGTTAAAGCCACATTTGCAAAGCCTTCTTCTTCTGCTACATCTGCAAAGGCAGGGTATAGTATTGACCATTCTTCATGCTCTCCGTTGGCAGCGGATAAAAGGTTGGCTTTTGTGTCACCTAAAGCAACGGGGTAAGTAGCGGTTATTTCTACTACATCAGATCCTAAACCTTCTTGCAAAAGCTTGAAAAATCTTTCAGCATGCTCCTTTTCATTACCAGCAGTTTCATTGAACAGGTTAGAGATTTGTATAAAACCTTCTTTTTTTGCTGCGCTTTCATAAAAGGTATATCTGTTTCTTGCTTGGCTTTCACCAGAAAAGGATTTTAATAGATTTTCTGCAGTTTTAGTTCCTTTTAATGAATTCATTATATTCCTCCTTGCTAAAAAATTTCATTATCATAAGTTTACTACTCTTTACAATTATTCTCAATAGTTAGAGGATTATTCATATATACTAGGACAATTTGAAGGTTTATAATAATAATATAACTTTACTATACTAACATAAAATCAATTAGCTAAATTTTTGATGAGGTGATTGGATTGAATAATTTTAAACGAAATGATTGGGAGAATCAGTACCTACTACATATCAATAGGGAAATGATTCATGTACCCTTAGGGGCATATAAAAGTGAAGAGGAAGCCTTAGATGGGAAAAGAGGAAGTTCAGTATTTTGTAAAAGCTTAAATGGAAAATGGAAGTTTTCTTTAGCAAAAGATCCTTTTTCTATTCCTGAAAATTTCTATCAGGTGGGCTTTGATGCCAAGGAATTTAAGGATATAGAGGTGCCAGGCAACTGGGAGATGTTGGGCTATGATTATCCTATATATACAAATGTAATTTATCCTTTTAATATGGAAGAAGAAGGTCCTCATATAATAAAAGCAGAGGGGGGAGCAAATAGGTTAAATCCACCCTTTGTTCCTGCGAATAACCCTACAGGCTGCTACATAACATATTTTACAGTGGATGATAGTTGGAAAGATAGAGAAACTTTTATTAACTTCGATGGGGTAGAGTCTGCCTTTTACTTATGGGTTAATGGCAAAAAGGTAGGGTACTCCCAAGATAGCAAGCTTTCTGCTGAGTTTAAGCTTACAGAATATATAGAAGAAGGAAAAAACACCTTAGCAGTTCAGGTTATGAGATGGAGCGATGGAACCTATCTTGAGGATCAGGATTATTGGCATCTGTCAGGTATACAGCGCTCCGTTATGCTATATAGTAAGCCCAAAGTTCATATAAGAGACTTTAAAATTACCTCATCCTTAGATACATCATTTAAAGATGGAGAGCTTTTAGCTTATTGCTATGTAAATAAAGCAGATGGTTATGGAAATTATAGCATTAAAGCAACTCTTTTTGGGGAAGACAAAAGGATTCCCATCTTAGAGCTTATATCAAAGGTTTCTGTGGAAACCCCCATGTATCAAAGGGAAGGACATATAAATGAAGCGGGAGCTGCCCTTTTTAGTGCAAAGGTAGTGAATGCTATAAAATGGAACGCTGAAAAACCGTATCTATATACTTTGGTTTTCACTCTTTTAGATAAGCTTGGTAAGGCTATAGATTATGAAAGTTCAAGTATTGGTTTTAGAAATATAGATATTTCAGAGGAAGGGATTATACTCCTTAATGGGAAGAGGCTAGTAATAAGGGGAGTTGCAAGACATGAACATCACCCAAAACATGGTCGTGCTCTTACCAGAGAGTATATGATACAAGAGATAATAACCATGAAAAAGCTTAATTTTAATGCGGTTCGAACAAGTCATTATCCTAATGATCCTATTTGGTATGATTTATGCGATGAAATGGGACTCTATGTAACAGACGAAGCAAATTTAGAGACCCATGGTTTAGAGGCTCAGTTATCAAAGGATCCTGAATGGTCTCTTGCTTATCTTGAAAGGGCTCAAAGGATGGTACTTAGAGATAAAAATCATCCATGTATAATATTCTGGTCGCTAGGAAATGAGTCTGGAGCAGGAATGAATCATGCAGCTATGAAAGGTTGGATCAAGTATTATGATCCTACAAGGCTTGTACAGTATGAAAGTCAGGACCCGGATTCCAGAATATCTGAGGTTAGGGCGCCAATGTACCCATCCCTTACCTGGGTAGATGAGGTAATGTCGGATTACAAGGATAAAAGAAGCATGATAATGTGTGAATATGCTTATGCAAAGAGTAATAGCAATGGAAATTTTAAGGAGTTTTGGGATATGGTTGATAAATATCCTAGATTTCAAGGCGGATATTTATGGGATTTTGCGGATAAGGCTATAACAAAGTATACCGAAGATGGACAAGAATACTATGGATATGGAGGAGACTTTGGAGAAAAGTTAGTCAATCCAGTACTAGATATGTGCATAGATGGGTTGGTTGCTCCGGATTTAACTTTCCATCCTTCAGCTTATGAAATACGGAAGGGACAGGCCCCTGTAAGATTAGAAGAGGTAGATATTAAAAAAGGAATCTTTAAAGTCATTAATAAATATATTGCATCAGATTTAAGCCATCTGTCTGTAGCTTGGACAATTATAGAGGATGGTATAGTTATAGGTAAGGGGGATATAAATCCATTAAATACTCCCGCTCAAAAAGAAGCAAAGATTACGATTCCCTACTCACTTCCTAGGGCCAAAGCGGGAAAAGAGTATTTCTTAAATGTTACATTTTCCTTGAAGGAGGAGACTTTATGGGGAGAGAAAGGCTATGAAATATATTCAGAGCAGTTTGTTCTACCTATTAATTTACCTAAAGAGCAGAAATTATTAATTAAATTTCCAAAGCTAATATTAAAAGAGCGTGAGGAATTTATAGAGATAAGAGGTGAGGATTTTACTATATGCTTTAATAAGGCAATAGGCTTAATAAGCTCTTATGAATATAATAGGGGAGGAAAAGTAGGAAAGTTAATTAACCTAGGAGTTTTTGAAAACTATTATAGAGCGGCTACAGGAATAGATGAGGGCCAGGGCGACGAAAATTCCTATGCTTATATATGGAGAGAAGCAGGACTCGATAGGTTGGAAAGAAAGCTCGTAGATCTTAAGGTTGAGAGGTTAGGCGAGGATAAAATAAGAATTGAGGTTATTTCTTATCTATGTGGACTAGGGCTTAATAAGGGCATTGATAGCAATTTGGAATATATAATTTATGGAGATGGTTCTATAAAACTTCATAACATAGTTGATGCTGAGGCTATATTATCAATACTTCCAAGGATAGGCTTAAGCCTAATATTACCTGGAACCTATGATAATTTTAAATGGTATGGAAGGGGACCTCACGAAAACTACTCAGATAGGAAGGAAAGTGCTCATGTAGGCTTATATGAAAGTACTGTTTCAGAGCAGAACTATCCATATATACTTCCAGTTGAATGTGGTGGTAAGGAAGACGTACGATGGTTTACCCTAACAGATGCACAAGGTTGTGGAATATTAGTTAAAGGAAATAATATTCACATTGATGTTCATAAAAATAGTATTCAGGATTATAGTAAGGCGAGACATACCATTGACCTTGTGGAAAGAGATGAAGTATTTGTAAACATAGACCATATTCATTCTGGTCTTGGGGGGGATACAGGCTGGGGAAAAACTATTCATGAAAAATATCAGGTAAAACCCGGCATATATGAATATAACTTTACCCTAGAGCCAATA
>Ga0209125_1002212_pt1 | contig 15545 bp, 16 predicted proteins | sample BarGraIncub1131A_FD_184503 | JGI IMG/M metagenome (GOLD analysis project Ga0209125, IMG submission 184503) | Arctic peat soil microbial communities from Barrow, Alaska - Barrow Graham LP Incubations 11-31A (SPAdes) (version 2) | ecosystem: Environmental > Terrestrial > Soil > Wetlands > Peat... | reverse complement strand
CCGCCACTTTCGGGGCCATCGCCTGCGGGCTCAAACACTACCGTCCGGGCACGCCGGTGAAAGCGGCGTTTGCCAACCGAGTTGGCAGCGCCTATCACGCCGAGCTTCTCGAAAAGAGCCTGGCGCCCGATATCGCCTGGTACGGCCACCTGCCGCGCGACGCCGATGCGGCCATGCCGGAGCGCCACCTGGGCCTGCTGCCGGCCGCCGAGATTGATGACCTCGCGCAGCGCCTCGACCGCCTGGCCGATCTGCTGGCGGGTACCGCGGCGGCCACGCTGCCGCCGCCGGTGTCTTTCGCCGCGACGCCAGCGCCGCCTGTCGCACCGCTGCTCGCCGGCCAGACCATTGCGGTCGCCCGCGATGCGGCCTTCTGCTTCATCTACCCGGCCAATCTCGACTGCCTTGTTGCCCTTGGTGCCCGCCTTGAATTCTTCTCGCCGCTGGCCGACCAGGCGCTGCCCGATTGCGATGCCATCTGGCTGCCCGGCGGCTACCCGGAACTGCATGGCGAGACGCTCGCGGCCAATCGCCCGCTGTGGACAGCGCTCGCCGCCCACGTCGACGCCGGCCGGCCGCTGCTCGCCGAATGCGGCGGCATGATGGCCCTGTTCGCCACGCTGCTCGACGGCGACGGCCGCAGCTACGCCGTCGGCGGCCTGCTGCCGGGGCAGGTGACGATGCAGAAGCGCCTCGCGGCACTCGGCCTGCAGGAAGTCGAACTGCCCGAAGGCACGCTGCGCGGCCACACCTTCCACTACTCGCACGCCGAGACGTCGCTTGCCATGCTGGCTCAGTCCCGCTACCCCGACGGCCGTACCGGCGAGGCCGTCTATCGTCGCCAGCGGCTGACTGCGAGCTACCTGCACTTCTATTTTCCCTTCAACCCGGAAGCCGCCGCCCGGCTGTTTCTGGTCTAACCGAGAACAGCCATGCCCGATCGGGAGCACCGCTATAGCGACGCGGAAATCGAAGCCCTCTGGCGCGCCATGCGCGAACGGCGCGACATGCGCCACTTTCTGCCGGCCGGCGAGGCCGAGCCACTGCCCGATGGTTTGATCGAGCGACTGGTGCTCGCCGCACACTTGGCGCCCTCGGTCGGCTACATGCAGCCCTGGCGCTTCATTCGCGTTGGCGATCCGGCACTGCGCGATGCCATGCACGCGCAGGTCGAAGCCGAGCGCCGGCGCACCGCCGAGAGCCTGCCGTCGCGCAATGAGGAATTCCTGCAGGTGAAGATCGAAGGGATGCGCAACTGTGCGGAGCTGCTGGTCGTCGCCCTTATGCCGGGGCGCGAGCAACACATTATCGGTCGCCGCACGCTGCCCGAGATGGACGTCGCCTCAGTCGGTTGCGCCATCCAGAACATGTGGCTGGCAGCGCGCGCCGAAGGCGTCGGGTTGGGCTGGGTGTCCTTCTTTGAGGCACAGGCGCTTGGCGATTTGCTGGGCCTGCCGGCCGGCGCCCGGCCGCTGGGCATCCTGTGCATCGGCCACGTGCCGGCCTTCTATCCGCGGCCGATGTTCGAAGACGCTGGTTGGGGCAAGCGTCTCGATCTGACGCAAGTACTCTTTGAAAACGGCTGGCCGGCCGACGCCCGATCGACACCAACCGCCTACTGAGCTCGAGCAGAGCCCGGCCGCACCAGCGACCACCGCCCTGGCCGCTGGTGCGGCCGGCCTTCCTTGTTCTACGCGGGGATCCTGCTAGTGCGTTGTAGACCGTCTGGTAGCCGACCTGCCGCGCCAGGAATTTGGCCGTCAGGCGCGTGCGGTTGTCAGGCCGGAGAGCAGAATCACTGGCTGATCCGGTTGGGTCGCCGCCTTTGACTGCCCCAAGCAGACGGGCGGATCGGCCCGGCCCGGCGCGTCGAAGAAGGGCCGCCGCTGGCTGCCGGGAATCCCCCCGGTTTGCTTCCCGTCGCGCGCAGTGCGGCGATCGATTTCCGCGACGCCCTCGGCCGCAAGGCGCGCCAACTCGGCATTGTCGATATTCACTCCCTTGGCGCGGGCGCCCAGGGGCAGGCAGGGCAGAGCGCTCATCGAGGTCTGCTTAAGCGGGGCGATTTCTCTTCTTCTGGTCATCCCGCGTGCTTGCCCCGCAACGGCCGTGGGGCGGCTCGTTTTACGACCTCGCCCCGCGGCCGTTCAGGCCTTCTCGGTGGTGCAATACATATTCGCCTCGCCCTCGATCACTGGTTTGCCATTGACCTGGCAGACCGTGTCGAGAACGCAGCGGCGCCGGTCGACCGTGAGTTCACGCACGGTGACCGTAGCGGTAACGGTGTCGCCGATGTGCACCGGCGCTTTGAACTTGAGGGTCTGCGCCAGATAGACGGTCCCCGGGCCCGGTAGTTTGTTGCCGAGCACGGCAGAAATGAAAGATGCTGATAGCATGCCGTGCGCGATCCGCCCGCCGAACTGGGTGGTTTTCGCCCACTCGTCGTTCAGGTGCAGCGGGTTGGTGTCGGTGGATACGCCGGCAAACATGACGATGTCCGCCTCAGTCACCGTTTTGCCGATACTGGCGCTCATGCCGACTTGCAGGTCTTCGATGTTGTAACCGCCGAGGGAATTCATGGGGGATCTCCGTTGTCTGTTGGAATGTGCCCAAGCATCATACACAAAACCCTATCCCGCAAGAGAGGACTTCCCGATGGCCCACAGCGCCGAATTCGACAGCCTGCTTCCCGAGACACCCTTCACGCGCCGCAGCTTCCTGGTCACTGCGCTCGGCACCGGTTTTGCCCTCTCCGTGCAGCCGGTGATGGCGCAGACCGCCATCAGTACCGACAGTGCCGGGCTTACCGCCGGCGAGATCAAAGTGCCGGCGGCCGGTGGCGAGATGCCAGCCTACCGCGCGCAACCGGCGACGGGCGGCAAGTTTCCGGTCATCCTGGTCGTGCAGGAGATTTTCGGTGTGCACGAGTACATCAAGGATATCTGCCGCCGGCTAGCCAAGCTCGGCTACCTGGCCATAGCCCCCGAGCTTTATGCGCGCCAGGGCGACCCGCGGCAATACAGCAACGTGCAGGAAGTGCTCGACAAAATCGTCGCCAGGGTGCCGGACGCACAGGTGCTGAGCGACCTTGACGCCTGCACTGCATGGGCGGGAGACCACGGCGGCGACCCGGCGCGTCTGGGTATCACAGGCTTTTGCTGGGGCGGACGGATCGTCTGGTTGTACGCCGCGCACAACCCGCAGCTGAAAGCCGGCGTCGCCTGGTATGGACGCCTTGTCGCCCCGGCCACGGCGCTGACGCCGCGGCATCCGATCGACCTCGCCGACGAGTTGAAAGGACCGGTTCTTGGTCTGTACGGCGGCCTGGATCAGGGCATTCCGCTGGCAACAGTGGAGCAGATGCGGCTGGTACTCGGTGCGTCGGCCAACCGGGCCAGCCGGGCGTCGACGCTGCACATCTACGACAATGCGCCGCACGCCTTTCACGCCGATTACCGGCCCAGTTACCGCAAGGCCGAGGCCGAGGACGGCTGGCAGCGGCTGCAGGCCTGGTTCAAGTTGTACGGCCTCTAAACCTCCCCACGGCTAAAGCCGGGGGGAATCCATCGGGGTCTCCTGGCTCTCGTCTTGTGCCCGCAGGAAACACGGTTGCTTGGGGTACGACTACAGCATCCAGGCCATGACCGATGGCAAGCCCTCTATTGCAAACGACCCGCTCTGACGGTGCAAGCACCGTAATCTTGCCCGAAGGCTCGATCTTCGCAGGTTCGGAACGCAGCCACCCCGTTTGCAGCAGCACAGGTTTCTGAGCCGCCCACATCGTTTCGATATGGGATGGGTGGTGCTCATTGCTCATCACGCAGCGAGCGAGGAAAGCGGAGTAAATATCCCGCTGCACCACGCCCGAACCATCCCCCAGCACGTGCCACCGCGAACTAAGCGGCTTCTTTGTGCAGACTTCGGTAATGTGATCGTACTGCGACAGTTTCAGCGACCAGGTAGGCAAATCAATCATCTTGCCGCCAGCACTTTCAGCCTTGCGACGCAGTTGTTCGACAAACATTCCGGGCGCTCTGACCTTCACGCTCTTGCCGTAGTTCTTCTGGAAAGCGATGTAGGACAATGTTTCGGACTGGACGACATTACCCAGCCCAAGAATCTGATTCGCCAGTTCGCCATGGGCGCGCTTGCGTTCGGCGGCCAGCTTGCGTTCGACTTCTGCATACTCGGTACGCAGCGCGCTGTACCGCTTGGACGGCGTGAATTTCTGGCCTTTTTCCCACGTGCCGTTGGCGTTAAAGCACTGCGGGTTGGTCGCCCGCTTCGATCGGTCCATGGCGCGTTGCAAGCGACGAGTTTCTTTCCATGGCTGAATGACGCTCTCGCAGAATTTCACCAGCGAGGCGGAATTGTCGCCGACCACGGCGACGGTGCTAGGCCCGATGTCCAGGCCGACAATCTCACCGCTGGTTTGCGCGTGCTTTACCGGTGCAACACCTTCTTGCATGAGTTGCACAAACCAGCGCCGTGCGCCGTTTACATTCCGCCACAGCACACGGCAATACTTTGTTCTGCCGGTCAACGCTTGGTGCAGGTACGGGTCTTGCGCTTGGGAGGGCAACAAAGCGGGGAGAGTGAGTTCACCAAACTCGACGCAGCTGGTTTCTGGCTTCCAAATGATGTTTGCGGCGTTAGTCGTCGCTTCCAACGAATGCAGCGGGCGGATCACGCCCTTAAACCGTGGCCGCCCGCGTTTGCCGAAGGCGTATTGCTGCCTGGCCGCGAAGACTTGTTCCGCGATGCGCTGGGTGACGTTCGAGCCGAGCCGCTCTTGCCAGCCCGCTTCGTTCTTGCACGTCCGGGCAAAGGTGATGATCGCCGCCGGCGCGAATCCCGCGTCTTTCGACAGCCGCTTAACTTCGCTACTACGCAATTTCTTATCGGTGATCGTTAGGGTGACTGCCAGGCTTTCGATTGCTTCAGCAAGCCATGACGGCGCAATGCCTCGTCCAGCGTCGCGTTGTACAAGCGCTGGCCGGCTTCCATGCGTCCAATCAGTATCCGGTCTTCGCCCGGCTTTACCACCAAGGGAAGCGTCAGGACGAAGGTTGGGGTGCCGGCGCGTTTCATGACTTTGGAACGATCATTTCTCGTTTGGCCATTTCGCGTAGCGCCATTTCAAGGATCGCCGCCTGACTTACGCCTTTTTCCTCCGCTAGCCGTTTTAGCAGAAGGATGGCTTCAGGAGAAAGGCGAAAACTGATGGCTCGTTTCATTTTCATGACGTATCGCTTATTGCAACACAATACAAGAGCCAATTCCCGCTTTCTTCCCCATGGCTAAAGCGAGGGGATTCTCGCTGTCGTGGGGTTGAGCGGCGGGCTGCCCCGCGTCAAGCGATGCTGAAGCACAGGTACTTGATTTCCAGGTACTCGTCGAGGCCGTGTTTTGAGCCTTCGCGGCCGATGCCCGATTGCTTGACGCCGCCGAAGGGCGCCACCTCGTTCGAGATCAACCCGGTGTTGATGCCGACGATGCCGTAGTCGAGCGCCTCGCCGACACGGAAGCAGCGTGCCACGTCGCGCGTGTAAAAGTACGCGGCGAGCCCGTATTCGGTAGCGTTGGCCAGCGCCACCGCCTCGTCTTCGCCGGTGAAACGAAAGAGCGGGGCGACCGGGCCGAAGGTCTCTTCGCGCGCCACACGCATGGCGCTCGTTACCTCGGTGAGCACCGTCGGCTCGAAGAAGGTGCCGCCCAATGCATGGCGCTTGCCGCCGGTGAGCACGCGTGCGCCATGCGCGACGGCGTCGGCGATATGCGCCTCGACCTTGGCGACGGCGCTCGCTTCGATCAGCGGCCCCTGCACGACGCCTTCGTCAAAGCCGTTGCCGACCTTGAGCTTTGCAACGCGCGCCGCCAGTTTTTCGGCGAACTCGTCATAGACGCCAGCTTGTACCAGCAGCCGGTTGGCGCAGACGCAGGTCTGCCCGGCGTTGCGATACTTGGCGATCAAGGCGCCATCGACGGCGGCGTCGACATCGGCGTCGTCGAAGACGATGAAGGGCGCGTTGCCGCCGAGTTCCAGCGACAGCTTCTTGATTGTCGGTGCGCACTGGGCCATCAGTAGACGGCCGACCTCGGTCGAGCCGGTAAAGGACAGCTTGCGCACCACCGGGCTGGCGGTCAGCGTCCGGCCGATGGCGGGTGCCGACTGCGCGCTGCCGGTGATCACGTTGAAGACGCCGGCCGGCAACCCGGCGCGGTGGGCCAACTCGGCCAGGGCGAGGGCGGTGAGCGGCGTCTGCTCGGCTGGCTTGACGATGACCGGGCAACCAGCGGCGAGCGCCGGGGCGACCTTGCGCGTGATCATGGCGAGCGGGAAGTTCCACGGGGTGATCGCCGCGCAGACGCCGACCGGCTGGCGGATGGTCAGCAGGCGTTTGTCGCCGGCCGGGCTCGGGATGCTCTCGCCGTAAGCGCGCTTAGCTTCCTCGGCGAACCATTCGACGAAGCTGGCGCCATACGCCACTTCGCCCTTCGCCTCGGCCAGTGGCTTGCCGCCCTCGGCGGTGATCAGTTGCGCCAGATCGTCAGTGGAGGCCAGGATCAGCGCAAACCAGCGGCGCAGCAATGCCGCACGTTCCTTGGCTGTTTGTGCACGCCACGCCGGCCACGCCGCGTCGGCAGCGGCGATCGCGCGCTGCGTCTCGGCGGCGCCGCAATCGGGCACCTGCGCCAGGCGTTCGCCGCTCGCCGGATCGATGACCGCCAGGAAATGGCCGCTATCGGCGCCGATCCATTGTCCGTTGACGTAGCATTGGTGACGCAGCAGCTTGATATCCTGAAGATTCATGGCAGAGTCCCGGAAAATAGGTGGCCGGTATGGCGGAAAAAAAAAGGCAGTTTATACTTCAGCGATGCGCCTAAAAAAAATGATTCTGCTGCTCGCCAGCAGCTTTGTCGCCCTCCTTGCCGCTTGCGGCAGCGCGCCGCCGTCCGCTGACCGATCCGCGGTTTATGCGCCGGACCTGCCGATCAGTGAACGCGGTCAGGAGGTGGCGATCTTCGCGCTCGGATTGATCGATACCGACTACCGTTTCGGCGGCAAGAACCCAGAAGCCGGGCTCGATTGCAGCGGCATGGTGACCTACATCTTCGGCAAGGCCGCCGACCTGAAAGTCGCCGGCAGCGCCGCCGACATCGCCCGCAAGGGTCGCGCCATCGAGCGCGCCCGCCTGCGCCCGGGCGACCTGGTTTTCTTCAACACGCGCAACACCCCCTACTCGCATGTCGGCGTCTATATCGGCGACCAACGCTTCGTCCATGCGCCTTCGACCAACGGCCGGGTGCGTATCGATCAGTTGGGCGATCGCTATTACGCGCAACGCTTCGTTGCAGCGCGCACTTACTTCGACTGACGCCACCAAGGCAAGACCTTCGCATCAGCGGGCGCAGGCCGCGCCCTGGCCCCTGCTTCATGCATCCGACTTCACCCCGCCAAGGCGCTTCGCGTCAGGCGACTTGGCCTGCCAGTTCTCGCCGTAGAAACCGTAGGCATCGTCCGCAACACGATCCTTTCTAGCTTTCTCCTGTGCCGCGAAATCGACGTACCGATCCCAGTAGATTTCGCGTCCCTGCCACTGATCGCTGACGACTTCTGGATGCGCTTCCAGATAGCTGTTGATAAAAGTCGTGAATTCGGAAATGTAGCCTCGGTTCATTTGTTGCCTCCTGCGACGGCACGGTGAATACCCTTCTGCGCCCGATTGGAGCGCCCGTATTGGTCGAGGTTCCCGGCAGTTCACGGGACGGGGGGCGTCAGCTGATGACGTCGGGCGTCTGTCGTCCGGTAATGGCGGCGATTTGCGCGACTTCGTCGGCCAGCCTGATCAGCGGCGCCAGCGCTTGCGATGCCGGGATCTCATGGCGCGCGGCATCGGTTTCGAGGCGTTCGAGATAGACGCGCAGCGTGGCGCCCTCGGTACCGGTGCCGGACAGGCGGAAAACGACGCGCGAGCCGTCGTCGAGCAGGATGCGGATACCTTGGTGGACACTTTGGGAGCCATCGACCGGATCGGTGTAGGCAAAATCGTCGGCCGCCGTGATGCGCAGGCCGCAGCACTCGCTGCCTGCCAGTTGCGGCAGGCGGCCGCGCAGACCGGCGATCAGGCGATCGGCACGCGCCGTGTCGACGCCTTCGTAATCGTGTCGCGCATAGACGTTGCGCCCAAAGCGCCGCCAGTGCTCACGGACGATCTGCGCGACCGGCAGATCGCGCACGGCAAGGATGTTTAGCCAGTAGAGGACGGCCCAGAGGCCGTCCTTCTCGCGCACGTGGTTCGAACCGGTGCCGGCACTCTCCTCGCCGCATAGGGTCGCCAGCCCGGCGTCGAGCAGGCTGCCGAAATACTTCCAGCCGGTCGGGGTCTCGTAACACGGGATGCCGAGCACGGCAGCGACGCGATCGACCGCGCAGCTGGTCGGCATCGAGCGCGCCACACCGGCCAGCCCACTGGCGTAGGCTGGAATGAGCGCATGGTTGGCGGCGAGCACGGCCAGACTGTCGCTCGGACTGACCACGAAGCTTTGGCCGACGATCAGGTTGCGGTCGCCGTCGCCGTCGGAGGCGGCACCGAAAGCCAGGCCGGAGCCAACCTCGGCGAGCACGGCAATCAGCGCGGCGGCGTGCACCGGATTGGGGTCGGGGTGTCCGCCGCCGAAATCGGGCAGTGGCGTGCCGTTGACAACGGTGCCGGGCGGAGCGCCGAGACGGCGTTCGAGAATCTCGTGCGCGTAGGGGCCGGTTACCGCGTGCATCGCATCGAAGCGCATGCGAAAATCGGGACGCGCCAGGAGGCGGGCAATGCCTTCGAAGTCGAACAGCGACTCAAGCAGGTCAGCATAATCGGCGACCGGGTCGATGATGCAGACACGCATCTCGCCCAGGCGCGTCTCGCCCAGGCGGTGCAGGTCGATGTCTCTGGCCTCGACGAGGCGGTAACCCTTCAGTTCCTGCGTGCGCCGATACACTGCTTCGGTGAAGCTCTCGTTGGCCGGGCCGCCATTACCCAGGTTGTACTTGATGCCGAAGTCACCGTCCGGCCCGCCCGGATTGTGGCTGGCCGACAGGATGATCCCGCCGAAGGTCCGATGCTTGCGAATCACCGCACTCGCGGCCGGGGTCGACAAAATGCCGTTACGGCCAACAAGGACGCGCGCGAATCCGGCGGCTGCAGCCATGCGCAGGATGATCTGGATGGCGACCTCGTTGAAGTAGCGACCATCGCCGCCCAACACCAATGTTTTTCCCTGCTGCCCGGACAGCGTATCGAAGAGCGCCTGGACGAAGTTTTCGAGGTAACCGGGCTGCTGGAATACGGAGACTTTCTTGCGCAGCCCGGAGGTGCCCGGTTTCTGACCGGGAAAAGGCGTGCTGGCGACGGTGATTGCGTTCATCTAGGTCCTTTCGGCTTAGCGCCCATAGACATCCTCGAAGCGCACGATGTCATCCTCGCCGAGGTACGAACCCGATTGCACCTCGATCATTTCGAGCGGCAGGCAGCCGGGGTTTTCCAGGCGGTGCGTGGTGCCCAGCGGAATGAAGGTGGATTCGTTCTCCGAGACGAGATAGCTCGTCTCGCCGCGCGTCACCCGGGCCGTGCCGCGCACGACGATCCAGTGCTCGGCACGGTGGTGGTGCATCTGCAGCGACAGCGTGGCGCCGGGTTTGACGACGATGCGCTTGACCTGAAAGCGTTCGCCGGCATCGACGCCATCGTACGAACCCCACGGACGGAATACCTTGCGGTGCAGTTGGCCCTCGGAGCGGCCGTCGCGCTTGAGCCGCTCGACGATCTGTTTCACGTCCTGCGTCTTGCTCTTGTGCGCGACGAGGATGGCGTCCGCCGTTTCAACGACGATCAGGTCGTCCACCCCGACGCAGGCGACCAGACGACCATCGGCCATGGCCAGCGTGTTGCGGCAGTCGTAGAGCAGCACGTCACCCTGCGCAACGTTGCCCACGGCGTCCTTCGGCAACACCTCCCACAAGGCATCCCAGGCGCCGACGTCGGACCAACCGGCGGCCAGCGGCAGCACGACACCGGTGGGCAGGGCGCGCTCGCCGGCGGCAATGCGCTCCATCACGGCGTAGTCGATCGAATCGCTCGGGCATTGCGCGAAGGCTTCCTTGCCGACGCGCAGGAATTCGCCATCGGCCGACCCCTGCTCCCAGGCGGCGCGACAGGCGCTCAGGATGTCTTCGCGGCAGGCGTCGATCGCCGTCAGCCAGACCGAGGCGCGCATCATGAAGAGGCCGCTGTTCCACAGGTAGGAGCCGTCGTCGAGATAGGCTTGCGCCGTCGCTAGATCGGGTTTTTCGACGAAACGCGCGATGGCCCGGCCGCCGTCCGTGCCGAACGGCGCGCCGGACTGGATGTAGCCGTAACCGGTTTCCGGCGCATCCGGCGTGATGCCGAAGGTGACCACGGCGCCCTCGTCGGCCAGCGCTGCACCTTGCCGCACCACCGCCTGAAAGGCCGGCGTGTCGGTGATCACGTGGTCGGCCGGCATGACCAGCAGGATCGGGTCGTCGCCGTTGCGCATCGCGGCCAGCGCGGCGAGCGTCAGGGCCGGCGCCGTGTTGCGCCCGACCGGTTCGAGCAGGATGGCCCCCTCCTTGCCGATCAGCCGCAGTTGCTCGGCGATCACGAAGCGGTATTCTTCGTTGCATACCACCATTGGCGCTCCAAGCTGAACGCCGCAGAGCCCCTCGACGCGGCGTAGCGTGGCTTGTAGCAGCGAGTCGTCGCCGATCAGCGGCAGCAGCTGTTTCGGATATTTTTCGCGTGAGAGCGGCCACAGGCGCGTGCCCGAGCCACCGGAGAGAACAACGGGAATCAGTGATTGCATGGTGTTTTCCAAACTAGATCAAGCATTGGTCTTAATGCGGCGTTGGGCGCGGCGCGAACGAACACCGATGTCTTTAGGCCCCGAAGCCTTGTGGATTGCCGCTCTGCCAGCGCCAGGCATCAGCGCACATCGCCGCCAGCCCGCGTTCGGCTTGCCAGCCGAGCAAGTCGAGCGCCTGCTGGGGATCGGCGTAGCAGGCGGCGATGTCGCCCGGCCGGCGCGGCGCGACGCGATAAGGGACCGGCCGGCCGCTTGCCTGCTCGAAAGCGCGCACCATATCGAGCACGCTGTAGCCCGTGCCGGTGCCGAGGTTCACCGTCAGGCAACCGGCGTGCGTCTGCAGGCGCGCCAGCGCCTTGAGGTGGCCGAGTGCCAGATCGACGACATGGATGTAGTCGCGCACGCCGGTACCGTCCGGCGTGGGGTAATCGTCGCCCCAAACATTGAGGTATTCGCGCCGCCCGATTGCTACCTGGGCGACGAAAGGCAGCAGATTGTTCGGGATGCCTTGCGGGTCTTCGCCGATCAGGCCGCTTTCGTGCGCGCCGACCGGGTTGAAATAGCGCAGCAGACCCAGGCGCCACGATGGGTCGCTGCGATACAGGTCGCGCAGGATATCCTCAATCATCAGCTTGCTGCGACCGTAGGGATTGGTCGCCGAGAGCGGATGATCTTCGGTCAGCGGCAGGCGCTGCGGGTCGCCATAGACCGTGGCCGACGAGCTGAAAACGAGCGTCTTTACCCCGCATTCGTCCATCGCTTCAAGCAGGCGCAGCGTGCCGACGACGTTGTTGTCGTAATAGGTCAGCGGTTTGGCTACCGACTCGCCGACCGCCTTCAGGCCGGCGAAATGAATCACCGCGTTTGCCCCGCTTTGGCGCAGGGCAGCGACCAGCGCGTCCCGGTCGCGCACGTCGCCGCGCACCACACCGACCGGTTTGCCGGTGATGCGCTCGACGCGCGCCAGCGACTCGGGATGGCTGTGGCAGAAGTTGTCAAAGACGGTCACCTCGAAACCGGCCTTGAGCAGCTCGACGCAGGTATGGGAACCAATATAGCCGGCGCCGCCGGTTACCAGAATCATCAGAAATTCACCTTTCGTTGCAGCGAGCGCATCATTCGAAAACTTCCGCTTGTAAGAAGGGTTGCCCCACCGCATCTTTACCCGAAAGTAGCGGTTCGCCGCTCAGGGCAGGCCATGCGATGGCCAGTGTCGGGTCGTTCCAGGCGATACAACGCTCGTGCTCGGGCGCCCAATAGTCGGTGGTTTTGTAGAGGAATTCCGCACTGTCGGAGAGCACCACGAAGCCGTGTGCCATGCCGGGGGGGATCCACAACTGGCGCTTGTTGTCAGCGGAAAGTCGCTCGCCGACCCAGCGCCCGAAGGTCGGCGAGCTGCGGCGGATATCCACCGCCACGTCGAACACCTCGCCGGCTACCACGCGCACCAGTTTACCCTGCGGCTGGCGGATCTGGTAATGCAAGCCGCGCAGGACATTGCGTGCGGATTTGGAGTGGTTGTCCTGAACAAAATCGGCTATCAGCCCCGCCACCTCGCAAAAGGCACGCTGGTTGAAACTCTCGAAAAAGAAGCCGCGATCGTCACCGAAGACCTTCGGCTCGATCAGCAGCACGTCGGCAATAGCGCAGGGCGTCACCTTCATCAGTACACCACTTTTTCATCTTGCAGCAGACCGAGGAGGTACTGGCCGTAACCGGATTTGGCGAGCGGCCGGGCCAGCCGTTCGAGCTGCGCGTCGTCAACCCAGCCATGGCGCCAGACGATTTCTTCCGGCGCGGCAACCTTCAGTCCCTGCCGCCGCTCGATGGTCTGGATGAACTGGCTGGCTTCGAGCATCGACTCGTGCGTGCCGGTGTCGAGCCAGGCATAGCCACGGCCCATGGTCTCGACGTCGAGCGTGCCCTGCTCCAGATAAAGCCGGTTCAGATCGGTGATTTCCAGCTCGCCGCGCGCCGAGGGTTTGACCGACTTGGCCAGTTCTACCACCTGCCGGTCGTAGAAATAAAGCCCGGTCACCGCATAGCGCGACTTCGGCGCCTTTGGCTTCTCTTCCAGACTGATGGCATGGCCGTGGCTGTCGAACTCGACCACCCCATAGCGCTCGGGATCGGTCACCGCGTAGGCGAACACCGAAGCGCCCGTCGTGCGCTCGTTGGCTTCTTTCAGCAGTCCGGCAAAATCGTGGCCGTAGAAGATATTGTCGCCGAGCACCAGTGCCGAAAGGTCGTCGCCGAGGAACGATTCGCCGATCAGGAAAGCTTGCGCCAGACCGTCCGGAGAAGGTTGCACCGCGTAGGAGATGCTGATTCCCCACTGGCTACCGTCGCCCAGCAACTGCGCGAAGCGCGGCGTGTCCTGCGGCGTGGAGATAACCAGTACCTCGCGAATGCCGGCCAGCAACAGGGTGCTGAGCGGGTAGTAGATCATCGGCTTGTCGAAGATCGGCAGCAACTGCTTGGAGACGACCTGCGTCGCCGGATAGAGCCGGGTGCCGGAGCCTCCAGCGAGGATGATGCCCTTGCGCTTGGTCATTGCGGATTTCCTTCCAGTGTTTTGTTGCCGTACTGCTTGGCGACCCAGTCGCGATAGCCGCCGCTCAGTACATTGGCCACCCAGGGCTGGTTGGCGAGATACCACGCAACGGTTTTGCGGATGCCGGTTTCGAAGGTCTCGGCCGGCTTCCAGCCAAGCTCCTCTTCGAGCTTGCGTGCGTCGATGGCGTAGCGCCGGTCGTGGCCAGGGCGGTCGGTGACGTAGGTGATCTGCGCGCGGTAGGGCTGGCCGTCGACGCGCGGCCGCAGCTCGTCGAGCAAGGCGCAGACGGTATGCACGATTTCCAGGTTGGTCTTCTCGTTCCAGCCTCCGACGTTGTAGGTTTCTCCGAGGCGGCCGTCGGCCAGCACGCGGCGAATCGCGCTGCAATGGTCTTTAACGTACAGCCAGTCACGAATCTGCTGGCCGTCGCCATAGACCGGCAGGGGCTTGCCGGCCAGGGCATTGACGATCAGCAGCGGGATCAGTTTTTCGGGGAAGTGATAAGGCCCGTAGTTGTTCGAGCAGTTGGTCGTCAGTACCGGCAGGCCGTAGGTGTGGTGATAGGCGCGTACCAAATGGTCGGACGCTGCCTTCGATGCCGAATACGGGCTGTTCGGTTCGTAACGGTGCGTCTCGGTAAAGGCCGCATCGTCCTTGCCGAGCGAGCCATAGACTTCGTCGGTCGATACGTGCAGCAGGCGAAAGGACGCCTTGGCGTCGTCCGGCAGCGCGCTCCAATAAGCCCGCACCGCCTCCAGCAACTGAAAAGTGCCGACGATATTCGTCTCGATGAACTCGCCTGGTCCATGGATCGAACGATCGACATGCGACTCGGCCGCGAAGTTCACCACGGCCCGCGGCCGATGCTCGGTGAGCAGTCGGCTGAGCAAGGCGAAATCGCCAATGTCGCCGTGCACGAAGACCTGCCGCGCATCGCTCTGCAGGCTGGACAGGTTCTCCAGGTTGCCGGCGTAGGTGAGCTTGTCGAGGTTGATGATGCGTTCGTCCGACTGGGCAAGCCAGTCGAGAACGAAGTTGCTGCCGATGAAACCGGCGCCGCCGGTAACGAGAAGGCTCATGTATGGCTCCGCTGTGTGATGGAGGAATTATCCGGGATTTGGCATGCTAGCGCCATTGTCTGCACGATGGTCCATGGCAAGGGAGAGGCATCCGCCGGCAGATGACCCGCTCCCGTTGGGCGTCATCGGCAAGATAGCAGGGCGCGAGCGTGGTGATGTCAGAGGCGGCGACCGGCTTGTTCGAGAGCAAGCCGGCCTGGTGGATGAGAAGGCGGTCGGGGGCTACCCGCGCCAGCGCGGGTACTCGAGCAGTAGGCCATTTCAGCACATGGGCTCTGACTGGCTTGTCTTCTGGCCTCTGCGCAGCATGTCGCTCCAACGCCTCGGTATTGGCGTCGCCCTGTTGTGTCATGCGGGCGGGGCTTCTTCTGACTGTCTTGCTTGTTTGGCCTGGCGCTTGCCGTCGTGGCGGTTGCGGTGGCAACAATTGCGCCGCAAGCAGTGCGGCGCCGCGGGAGAGCGACGAGGAGAAACGGACGCAAGATTTTCCTTTCCGAGCAGGGTCGACGATCCGACAGGCTTGTCAACTGTAGGGCATCGTCAGCGCAGGCTCCGTGCGGTGGGGCACATAGACTGTTTGGCTACTTGGCTTTCATTCCGACGACGGCTCGGAATCCATTGGGTGGCAAAGATGCTGGAGAAGCTGCGTATCAAGCAGATCAAGTCGCGCTCGCGTCACTGCAACGGGCGCGCAGCCAGCCCGCGGGGCGAAACGCGTTGGCCGAAAGCGCGTGGGCTAGGCGCATCTTTCATAGCAATTCGCCACGCCGGTCAAATGCGGTCTACACGAGATGTTCAATTCCTGCCTCAATCCGCACCGCCCCGCCTATTTGCGACGTCGGTGACGAATGCGAAAGGCGGGGGCGTCAAACGTGATCGGCACGTGGACGCAAGAACGCCGCTGGCGAGCCTGACTCAGCTGTCGGCCAACCACCCAATGCGCGAGGGGCTCCACCCAATCCGCACTGGTTCGCTTGCGAACCTTTTGGCCCGAGGCCATGCTGCGCGAAGGCAGCGCCGACCGGATTGAATGGAGG